>Ga0182027_10006567_pt1 | contig 17358 bp, 15 predicted proteins | sample 712E1DmetaG_FD_121300 | JGI IMG/M metagenome (GOLD analysis project Ga0182027, IMG submission 121300) | Permafrost microbial communities from Stordalen Mire, Sweden - 712E1D metaG (Illumina Assembly) | ecosystem: Environmental > Terrestrial > Soil > Wetlands > Permafrost | place: Sweden... | reverse complement strand
TGTTTTTTCTGATTGTTTGTTCAGGAATAACTAAGTTATTTGTGGCATTAGTATTGATGCTTTCAGATGGCTGGGCGCCCTTGATAACAGATATTTTATCTTTATCGCCCGAAGTGAATTGATATACTACTTTTGCGCCAAAAGGGGCAATATAAAAATATGCGAATAAACCCAAAACTATTAAAATTACTGAGCATATTCCTAAAAATGCGAAGATATTTTTATTTATTTTCATTTTCTTTGTATCCTGAGGCAGTTTTGGAATGTCAAAATTGTCTTGCATAGCAAAACCTTAACTGATTGAGTATAATATTCTTTGTTGCAAAATACAAGCTAAAATTAAACGAAAAAAACCTTTAAGCAAAACTAACGATATTTAAAGATGAAAAGTCAAAATATTAATTTTACTGGTGAAAGATGTGTTCTGGGTCAAGCTAGTATTCAGGTTGAAAGGGAACATTTAGATAGATATAAATTTGCTGGAAATTATGCAGGGGGAAAAGTTGTCCTTGATATTGCTTGCGGAACTGGTTATGGGTCAAAATACTTACTAAGTTATAAACCCAAAATGGTTTATGGGGTAGATATTTCAGAAGAAGCTATTGCTTATGCTAAGGATAATTTTAAATCTAAAAAACTAATTTTTAAGGTAGGCAATGCGACTGATTTAAAAGATTTTAATAACATTCTTTTTGATTTAGTTGTATCTTTTGAGACCATAGAGCATATTAAAAATTACAATAAATTCTTAAAAGAGATTAACAGATTGTTAAAAGCCGATGGGTGCTTACTTATTTCAACGCCAAATAGAAAATATTCCAGTCCTAATTCATTAAAACCTCTTAACCCTTATCATGTTAAGGAGTTTTTGCCAATGGAATTTAAAATTTTATTAACAAAGTATTTTAATAATGTTGAGCTTTTTGGTCAAGAACGACAGACTAAGTATATAATTTTCAGACGATTTGTTTTTAGCATTATCCCTAAAAAGATTCGAAATCTTTTATTTCCGACGAATGTACGCAATTTGATTTATACGAAGCAGAAATTTAGAGGAATAAATAATACTGATATAGAAAATTCAAAATTTATATTAGCTCTGTGTAAAAAATAACGATAGAAAATGGAAGTGATTATGCAATATTTTTATATTTTAGACCATCTTTTACCCCGAGGAAAAACTTGTAAATATTTTTTTTATTTCGGCAGTTTATCAATACATATATAAATTTAAGAGTTAGAGTATCGATAAAAAATAATACCTTGTCAGAATTAGATAAGTTTTTCTTCATAAAAATGATCGCATTCCTGGCAGATTGGTACATTTGAAAGTCGCTTATAATATTTGCTCCAACATATCCAGTACTGGCAGATTTCTTATGCCAAATTACACTTTTTGGTAATACCACAATTTTATAGCCGGCCCTACGGGCTCTATAACTAATGTCTACGTCTTCGTAATAGGCAAAAAATACTGGATCAAGCATGCCAATCTTTTCAATAACCTCGCTTTTAATAAGCAATGCGCATCCTGACACAAAATCGGGTTCAATGTTTTTTTTAAACATTGTTGATTTTTTACCCTTACCTATCAACGTACGTTTTGGAAGTAAATATGATATATTGCCTCCCATTGACAAAATTAAGTTAGAATTATACCAAAGGATTTTAGGAGACGTTATGCCAATATTTTGATGCTTTTCAGAATAATCTATTAATATATCAAGAAAATCAGGGGCAACTGTGGTGTCATTGTTTAATAACAGTGCATAATCCGCTTTATCTTTTAATGCTAGCTCCATGCCCTGATTATTGGCAATACAAAAGCCGGTATTCTCACTATTTTTGACTAATTTAATATATGGAAATTGTTTTTTTAATTTCTCAGCTTGATTGTCTTTTGAATTATTATCAACCAAAATAATCTTGTAGTTTTTATAGGTTATTTTTTTTAATGACTCCAGGCATTCAATGGTGTCGTTAATCCCATTCCAATTGATAGTAATAATATAAACTAAGGGTTTTTTTGACATACAATGAATATATTATGTCATTTTTGAGATTTTCTTGCCCGCCACAATAATATTCCAAGGCTTACAGCAATAACGGATAAAACTATCAAAGAAACATTCATCAGGTTAATTTTTATCATAAATAAAAAATTTAAATAGAAAGTCAAAAGAGGAATAACGACAATGGATAAGGCAAAAGAGAAAATAATCCTTTCAATAATATCTTTTTCTCCTCTTTTAAAGAATACATAAGATAGTACAAGCCCAGGTAGAAAGAGAACGTAAATGGAACCAAAAACAATCTGAAAAATTTGAATCATTTTAATTATTTATCTTATAAATTGCAACTTCACTGTTTTCGTATCCTTTTTTAATAATTCCGGATTTTTCAAAATATGCTAAGCTTTCTTTAAATGCAGGTCGGATATCTGTATCTCCTGCCCCTTCATCTCTGATGTTTTTAATAAACAATACATAGTTGACCTTTCTTATCTTAGTAGAATCAATAAAAACAGACTGATTTTTATCCCAAAAAGATTGCCAAATATTATTACTATTCTTATCCTTTTCAATTAAATAATCTCTGCCCATTGCCTGCTCGATTAAGAACGGTTTATCAAAATAATAGCTGGGTTCAGTTGCTCTGTTGCTTAAGGCATAAAAATTATTTGGTATAAATTGTCTCGCTCCAAGAATTCCGCTTATAACTTTCTGTCCGGCAATACGTCCTAAATATATATTTTGGTAAGTCGAGCTAGAGGAAGGGATAAGGACTAAAACCAGTAACACTAAAGTGCATGTGATTTTGAGAGCATTGTTCTTTAAATTGACCGCAAGAGAGATAATAATAAAGAAGATCAAAATTTCATATAAAAAGCTGGCATACAACCAATAAGTCCATATACTTGCTATTTTAATATAAGCAAATAAAGAGAGGGGAACCAAAATAAGCATGAAGCTTATTTGGCGCCGTTTTCTGTTTAAATAAAAAAACAATCCTGCAAAAAAAGTTCCCAATAATATCAATCCCGGAAGTGATCTTGTCATCCACACCCCATTTATAAATTGCTGATAAGAAGCTATTAAGGAAGTCATGGAAAATTTGTGGCCATCATTTTTAACGAGATTAGCCTTAAGTTGATCAAGTTTCACTTTTTCATTTGGGTTTATAAGTTCTTGGCAAATTCCGGTACAGCTAATGTCTTTTAATTTTATTTTCAGATTATCTAAATAAGGTACATTCATGCTGTAAACACCGGTAAAAAAACCGGTTGAAGCTTTTAGGACAATATAAAAGGGGGCAATTATCAAAAAAATTATAACCAAGCCGATAAATAGTTTCTGTAATTTTTTCTTTAATGGGATTGTATCAAAAAATGGCAGTATGAAAATAAGTGGCAAAAAAATAAATCCAAACTGCTTTGATGCGATTGCCGCTCCGACAAACAAAGAAAATAGTATAAGAATACTGATATTTTGTTTTTTTCTACTGAAAAGATAAAGTAGAATGACTGCGTCGAAAAACAAAAAGGTCTCGATTTTATATCTTAAAATTGTATAAAAAAAGGAACTGGAAAAAAAAATAGCTGAGAAAACTACTAATAAAATAAGATTGTATGATTTATTTTTAAAACTAAAAGTTTTATAAAGCAGTAAAATAATAAATATACTTACAAAAAAAAGGATAATTCTATAAGCATATTCTCCTAAGAAAAGCGTAAAAACAGCATTGGCGACAAAAAATAATTGAGGATATTGGACAGGGCGATTGTCCATATTAGTTACGCTTACAACTATTTTTTGGTCTTTGACCATCTGGTTGCTAATCTGCCCATAGTAGGAAGAATCGGACGACAAAAGTATGTTTTTTGTAAACAAAAAGGCAATAAAAACGATCAACAAAACAACAAGGATTTTTGCTAATAGATAAAACTTCTTGTTCATATCATCTAATGCCACTTCTCTAACAATCTTATCATATAAAATGGGTTGACCAAGTTTATGCTTCCTATATCCGAGTATTTTTTGGTAAACAAGCTTTTTGTTATTTTCTAAATAGGTTTAGGTATTTTTGGGTTACGGTTTCCCAACGATATTTTGGAACTAAAATGGTACGCAAATTGTTTTTGATATTAAATCGTAGTTTTTCGTCTTCCAATAATCTAATAACCGTTTTGGCAATACTTTGAGAATTTTTTTCCCTTACCATAAACCCTGTTTTGTTATTTTGTATTATATTCGGTATTCCCCCGATCTTTGTTCCAACCGGAATACAATTTGAAAAAGCAGCTTCGACGAATGTTAGACCAAAACCCTCTCTGTCACCACCCTTTGTTTTAATTGAAGGCCCGACAAAAATATCTGCTGTCGCATAATATTTTGGTAAATCACTATTAGTTAGGGCGCCAATGAATATAATGTATTTATCCAGTTTTAATCTATGAGTTAACTCTTTCAACTCATTTTCCAATGTGCCGGATCCGATAATAAGTAGTTTTACTTTCGGATTTTTCTTTACTATCAGAGGTATCGCTTTAATTAAGTATTTAACTCCTTTGACCTCGGTAAGTCTTCCTACAAATAATAAAAAAGGGCCTGAAATTGAGTATTCATCTTTAATTTTTGGGTCATATCTGTTTGGGTTAAATTGGTTTGAGTCAACGCCCATTGATATTGTGTCTATTTTAAGGTTTTTAAAATCTTTTTCTAATTTATCTTTTATTTCGTTGCTTACAACAGTTATAGATTTAGCTTCTGTAAGTATTACTTGTTTAATTTTCTTTAAAAATCCGTTTTCTAAACCATATGCGTCGCTTCCGTGAACAGTAATGATATAAGGAATTTTAAACATATTTTTTAACATAACAGCAATTATTCCCTGTGGAATTATCCAATGGGCGTGTATTAAATTTATTTTTTCTTTTCTAGCTATTCTTATTGCGCTAACTAACTCAAAAATCATTAATGTTATTGCTTGAATGTATAAAAACTTATTTTTCTTTAAATTAGGTAAAATGCCGCCCTCATAGCATAATTTTTGCAATTTAGCCGGCCAGAAATATTGAAACCGATGAATTTTTAATCCTTCCAGTCTTTCAAATCTCTTTGCCCCCTTAAAATGTGGAGCTAACACATGAATTTCAAAATCTTTTACCATCCTTTTTTCCAGTTCAAAAACGAATGGGGGAGTAGTATCATTTCTCCACCTTGGGAAAGTTGAGGTTAGAACTAAGATTTTCTTTTTGGCCATTATAGAAATAAAAATTATTTGTAGCTCTTGTTTTGATTAAGTACGATTTTTGAAATCGGATTCTTTAGGTTTTTTTCTAAAATTTCGCAATTTGAAATTACACAATGTCCGCCGATTTTGCCCGGATAGTTTTTAAGCACTGGCCTTACAACGTGCGCCATTTTTAGTTTTGTATAGCCCTCGTTATATGTTTTATTCCATTTTGTATATGCCTCTTCAAATGGTATTTTATTTTTCCGGCATATTTTATACATTTCTTTTTGAAAGACAATGTTCCATCCGTAATAAGTAGTATCCATAAGCTTTGCAATTTCTGTTGCTTTAGCATTCTCAAAAACTTCCGTTTTTAATCCTAATTTTTTGTAATATCCTTGAGTTTTTATTCCTGCTGCTTTGGAAGTGGGGCCGATATATTTAACAAAAGTCATTATTCCTTTGTAAAGATTTGGATGTATGCCTCGGATAGGGGAATGGCAAATAAGGTTTTTTGTTTTTCTATAAATTTTATCGGTAGTTCCTGGAGCAACGGTTGATTCAATAATGGTTAACGTGGGTTTATATTCCTTAATGGCACTAACAACGATCTTTATAAATTCATCCGTATAGGGAATACAGATATGAAGCACTTCGATTTTCTGCCCTTTTATAAAATCGTTTTTTCTGTCTTTAGTAAAGACTTTATATTTTTTCTCAACTATTTTTTTAATAGCTGAACCCACTTCTCCGGTTCCAATTATTCCTACATTCATATTTGCCGCCTCCATTGAGATTTTTTAATTTGATAAAGGATTTCTTCCTGAGTATCTTTTATTCTACCAAGCATATCTGCCAAAAGCCCCAAAAGAATAAAAAGCAGTCCGATTGTATTAAAAAAAGCTCCCGCAATTCCCCATGTTCTAAATGGAGTTGTTTTTTCTGTTATTACCCAACCTATCATAAACACAATATCTAACAGGAGACCAAATATAAAAAGGTAAAAACCGGGCATGGCAAAAAAATTAAGCGGCCTGTGGTCGCGGACTGAGCGGAAAATGATTTTTAGAGCAGAATAACCATAGTTTACAAGATTACCTGAAATTTTTGACTTTCCAAATTTACGATTCGGTTTTACTTTAACAGGAACTTCTTTTATGATCATGTCTTTATGAACCAAATCAAGAAAAACTTCATGGGTGTAGGTAAAATGGCCAAAGATCATCAGACGAAGCAGGGATTCTTTATCGTAAGCCCTAAATCCGCAGGAAACATCCGTAAATGACCTTTTTGTTAAAAAATTAATCAGTTTTGTAAACAGCTTATTCCCCAAATTTTTAATGCCTCTGTTTTTAAGATTGTAGTCCAAATATTTTTTATATCTGGTAGCAGTAACAAAGTTTGCCTCATTTTTAAGAATAGGTGCTATTAGAGTTGGTATATCTAGGGGATTAAACTGCATATCCCCGTCAAGAGTTACGACTATGCTTGCCCCCCTTTCCAGCGCCGTGTTAACACCGGTTTTAAAAGCCGAGCCTAGTCCCGAATTGATTTTATGTGAAACTACAATTGCCCGGTATTTTTTGGCTACTTGGGCTGTTTTGTCCGTGGAGCCGTCGTCAATGACGACTATTTCAATTTTCTTTATCCCTTTTATTTTTTTGGGGATGGTTTGTAAAACCTGCGGTAGAGTTTTTTCTTCGTTAAAGCAGGGAATGATTACAACCAATTTCATATATTTAGTGTTTCTGTGGCAGATTTTGTCCAGATGTACGACTTGACAGGATTATTTTTTTGTTCTATGCTTTTTATAGGTCATATTTTCACACATTAGACAGAAAAACACAATATGTTAAAAGGGTTAGTAAAGATTTCGCTACTAGGGTTGGCATTAATCGCGGTGGTAGTAATCCCCGGCAACGCTAAATTAGTATTCGGTTATGGTAGTGGTAATCCAAATTTAAATCCCGGCTCCGGCTCCAGCTCCAGTTCTAATTCCAGTTCTAATTCTAATTCAGGTTCAACGGGCACGCCAACTTGCAACAATCAAGCGCCTGACAAAGTAGTTCTATATCAGCCAAACCATCCTCTTTTGCCTAAAGCAACCGGTCCAAATCAAATACGATTGAACTGGTTAAAAGCCAATCGGGCAACCAAATACACCGTTGCGTTTGGTCTTTCTTCGGGAAAGTATATTTACGGTCTTCCTGATGTTGGTGATACGAATAATTTTACGGTAAGTTACTTAACTCCGGGAAAAACATATTACTTTGTGGTAAGAGGCGTTAATGATTGCATGCCCGGTCCGTGGTCTATGGAATGGGCAGCAAGGGTAGGCGGAGGAACGGGTACTTTTACAAAATTGAACACCAATTCGCCAACCGTTGTAACGCCGCCTAATATACCGGTAACTCCTCCAACCACGGGAGTTGTAAATCCGCCAACTACAAATGCTCAACCGCCGGCCCAAACGCAACCATCAGTGGGGACACATACACCTCCACAGTCGGCTCCGGCACCGCAGCCCGGGTTTTTCCAGAACCTTTGGCACGGAATCTTAGGCATCTTCGGTAAAAAATAAAACCGACATTGGTCTTCACTTATTGTCTAACCTTGGATTTTGTGTTACCTTTAAATAAAGAACTTCTTTTGTAGATTTTATGCCTAAGCAAGTTGCTGTGAGGCAACCTATTGTTAGTGAAAAAGAGAGTTTAGCTGCCCGTGGTTTGGGTGTATTTGTCGACAAAGAAAAAATTTACCTCTATTTTCAAGTAAAAGAAAACGCAAAAAATGATTTCGGCATTTCTGTTAGCAAAGACGGCTTTTCTTTTTCTCTTCACAAAAAAAATATTGCAATAATTAAATCGAAAAATACTAAAGAATCTATTGATGATTGCAACAGATTTAACGTAGCTAAGTTTAAGAACGAATTTTTACTGACCTATTTAAAAAAATCAGACGACAAGTTAAGAATGGAGAAAGCGTGGTCTGACAATCCTGATTTTGATTGGCATTACGAAGGAAATGTGCTTGAACTTAGTGAATACGGATTAATGGTTCCGGATTTTGTCCACGATAAGAAATTCGTTATGTATGCATCAGATGGAGCGATTAACGTCTATTTTTCCAAAGATCTTGTCCAATGGAAAAAAGATAAAGCCGTTTTAACAAAAAGGGAAGATTTTTTTGACTGCTTAGATTTGGAAGTTGCTTATGTTTTAAAGACAGATAAGGGTATTTTGGTTTTATATTATTCCAAAACCGACGGTTTATATTCAGTTGGAGCTGCTCTTTTTGACCCACAGGATCCAAGTAAACTTTTATGGCGTTCATCTGAACCGGTTTGGACTGCGCCAAAAGAATGGATGGGGAAGATTTTCCCCATCGGAACGGTTTTGCATGAAGGAAGAATAATTTCTTATTGGCAAACTCAAACGGAGGGTATTTATGCGGCAATTACGGCGCTTTTTAAAACTTCCGACGGACATAAATCGAAGGACGTTTCCCTTAAGCTAAAACGGGTTGAGCATAACCCCATAATCAAACCGGACACCAAAAACCAGTGGGAAGCTTTTAACACCTTTAATCCGGCGGCCACCTATGATGACGGCAAGGTACATATTTTATACAGGGCGCAAGGTTACGATTATGTTTCGGCAATCGGCTATGCCGCAAGTAGCGACGGGGTGCATATAGACGAACGCTTGGATAAGCCTATTTATTCTCCTTTTCAGGATTTTGAAAATCCCGGCAATGTGGATCCGGCAGCCATTTCCCGCCAGTATATTTCCGGAGGCGGATACGGTGGGTGCGAGGATCCGAGAATTACCAGAATAGACGATCGGTACTATTTAACTTACGTCGCATTTGACGGAATTAACCCGCCAAGAGTTGCCCTGACCTCAATTTCGGTTGATAATTTTTTGAATAAAAGATTTTTGTGGGAAAAGCCGGTTTTGATTTCTCCGCCCGGAGTGGTTGACAAAAGCGCAGTGATATTTCCTGAAAAAATTAACGGTAAATATGTCGTTATGCATAGAATCTATCCGGACATTCTAATCGATTTTGTTGACAGTCTTGAATTTGACGGAAAAACCTGGCTTGAAGGAAAGTACAAAATTTCACCTCGCCCCGATGCTTGGGACAGCCGGAAGATAGGGGCTGGCGCTCCGCCGCTTAAAACAAAACACGGATGGCTTTTGATTTACCAATCCGTTGGCGAACAGGACAGCGGGAAATATAAGATAGGCGCAATGCTTTTGGATTTAAAAGATCCGACAAAAGTTTTACACAGGAGCCAGTCTCCAATATTGGAACCGGATGCCCAATATGAAAACGAGGGTTTTAAGGCGGGAGTAATTTATCCGTGCGGAGCAGTGGTTATAAAAGACACATTATATGTATACTATGGAGGAGCGGATTCTTATGTCTGCGTTGCAACTGCAAACTTGGAAGAGTTTCTTAAAGAGCTGATGCATTCCCAGATTGCTAAACTGACAAAACCCGTTTTTGAAAAAGTATTTTAAATGATTACAATAACCAGAAGTGAAAAGAATCCTATTTTAAAACCCAACCCCAAAAATCCATGGGAGTTAAAGGCGGCTTTTAATCCCAGCGTTGTAAAAGATGGAGAAGTTTATCACATGGTTTACAGGGCTTTGTCCGATACTCAAAATGTTAAAGGTAAAAACCTTCAACTATCCTCAATCGGTTATGCAAAAAGTAACGACGGTGTAAATTTTGAGGAACATAAACAGTTTATAAAACCCGAGGAAATTTGGGAAAACTTCGGTTGCGAAGACCCCAGAATTACAAAAATTGACAATGAATATTTTGTTTTTTATACGGCGCTTTCCGATTATCCATTTTATCCTCTGGCAATAAAGGTTGGATTGGCAATGTTTTCCGATTTTTCCGGAAAAATGGAAAAACATTTAATAACGCCTTTTAACGCCAAAGCAATGGTTTTATTGCCCGAAAAAATCAACGGAAAGTATGTGGCGCTTTTAACGGTTAACACGGATCTTCCGCCGGCAAAAATTGCCATCGCCTGGTTTGATAAAAAAGAAGATATTTGGTCACAGGATTATTGGAGAAATTGGTATCAAAATCTTGCGGAGCATATTTTACCTTTGCAAAGAATAAACTCCGATCAGTTGGAGGTGGGGACGGTTCCCATAAAAACGGAGAAGGGCTGGCTTTTAATTTACGCCCACATTCAGCATTATGATCAGGAAAAATTCCGGGCATTTGGAGTAGAGGCTGCGCTTCTTGATTTGGAAGATCCGCAAAAAATAATTGCCAGAACAAGCGGCCCGATTTTTTATCCACAGGAGGATTACGAGTTAAAGGGAAATGTCGTAAAAGTTGTTTTTCCATCCGGTGCGGTTTTAAGGAGCAATATTATCTATCTTTATTACGGAGCTTCGGACACTACTTCCTGTCTGGCCACTTTTTCGCTGGACAGTTTGTTTAGTGAAATGACAACGAAATTGCCGGTTGCGTTAAAGGTTGATAGACCTCTTCAGGTTCCGCTTCTAACCCCAATTGATGATCATATCTGGGAATCAAAAGCAGTATTTAATCCAGCTGTTTTTTATGACGGCGCTTATATTCATTTGCTTTATAGAGCGATGGGTCCGGATAATACTTCAGTACTAGGCTATGCCAGAAGCAAAGACGGGTTAACCATAGATAAGCGAAACGAAATGCCGGTTTATGTTCCAAGAGAGGGTTTTGAGGACAAAAAAAATGCCGGAGGAAATTCGGGATGCGAAGATCCCAGAATCACGGTTATAGAAAATAAAATTTATGTTTGTTATACCGCATTTGACGGTGTTAATCCTCCAAGAATTGCGTTGACAAGTATTGAAGTGGCGGATTTTTTACAGAATAATTATAGTTGGTCGGATCCCGTATTAATTTCTCCACCGGGAATTGATGATAAGGACGGAGCTTTGTTTCCCGAAAAAGTTAATGGTAAATACGTTTTTATTCACAGAATTCAAAATTCCATAGTATTGGATTACGTTGACAGCCTTAATTTTGACGGAAAAACCTGGTTAAGGAGCATTTCTTATATTCCGGCAAGAGAAAATTCCTGGGACAGTGAAAAAATAGGGCTTAGTGCGCCACCGATAAAAACCGATAAGGGTTGGCTTATTCTTTATCACGGAGTAAGTAAATTAAGTCATGAATACAGAATCGGCGCAATGTTTTTGGATCTTAATAATCCGAGCAAAGTTTTGTCAAGAACGCCGTGGCCGATATTGGAACCCGAAACCACGTTTGAAAAAGAAGGATGTGTTAAAAATGTAGTCTTTCCCTGTGGAGCAGTGTTAGTAAACGATAAACTTTTTATTTATTACGGAGGGGCTGATACGGTAGTTTGTGTTGCGACAATCTCCTTCCCGCGTCTCTTGTATTATTTAGAAAGCGTGCAAAGTTAGAATTTGAAAGTATAGTTTTTGCTTTTGCTATAATCTAACGATGGGTAAATTTTTTTCTTCCAACAGCCGGCTCATTTTTATCTTAGTAACCATGTTCCTAAATTTCTTGGGGTTTAGTATTCTTTTTCCGATTTTGCCTTTTATGGTTGGGAAATATGTTGCTAATCCTCATCAAATCGCATTTTACGTCGGCTTGCTGCTTTCAATCTACGCGCTTTGTCAATTTTTTTCAGCACCCGGATTTGGGGCTTTAAGCGATCGGTTTGGCCGTAAACCAGTACTTTTGGTCAGCTTGTTTGGTTCAGTTGTGGGTTACTTATTTTTGGGCTTTGCGGGCGCGCTGTGGATGCTATTCTTAGGAAGAATTATTGATGGTTTAACAGGGGGAAATATCAGTACTATTTATGCTTACATGGCCGATATTACCGAGCCGCATCAGCGGGGAAAATATTTTGGATTATTGGGGGCTGCCGGCGGAGTGGGAATGATTATTGGCCCTGTTATCGGAGGATTCTTGGGAACAATCAATCTTTCCGCGCCATTATTTATTGCAGCGGCGATTACCTTGGTTGACATACTGTTTGGATATTTTGTTTTGCCGGAAAGCTTACCGCATCATCTTCGATCGATTCATTTTGATTATAAGCATTTAAATCCTTTTCAACAATTTTCACATATTTTTTCGATTGATATTTTGAAAAGATTATTTATTTCCGGGTTTATATTTTTTGTTGCTATGAATGGGATGTATGCAACCAACGCAATATTCTTCAAGGATACATTTGCCTGGAATCCCGCGCAGATCGGATTAATACTTTTTGTAATTGGTTTTGTGGATATTTTCAGTCAGGGATTTTTAATTAATAAGCTTTTACCAAAATTTGGAGAAATTAAAGTTTCAATTTTAGGATTGGTATTAACTGCTATCGGATTTTTCATGGTTACTTTAAACGTGATTCTTCCTTCCGTATTCTTGATTTACTTTGCGTTGATTGTTCTAAACATTGGCGATGGGTTGTTTGAGCCAAGCCAGGGTGGCTTAATTTCTAAATCGGTCGGACCACACCTGCAGGGCAGAGTACAGGGATCAAATCAGGGAATGCAATCAATCGCCAGGATTATTGGGCCCTTTCTGGCAGCTCTTATTTACGGGTTTGGCAGAGGATTGCCTTATTTTTCCGAGGGAGTTTTAGTATTAATCTCTTTGGCAATATTGTTCTTTTCAATTTCAATCATAAAATCTCATACAGTTGCAGAACAACAGCCATAACATTATGTCATTTTACGTCTATATTCTCCGTACTTCTGCCAATACCTTATATGTCGGGCAGACAAATAATTTGGAAAATCGGATCAAAGAGCACCAATCCAAAACAGTCAAGTCTTCAAAATACGTCCGCAGCTTTCCGTCTTTCGAGTTGGTTTATTCGGAAACTTTGCCTACCCGTTCAGAAGCGCTTAAGCGGGAATACGAACTTAAAAATTGGAAAAAGGACAAGAAGGAGGCGCTGATAAAATCAATTACTCCTGATCCCAGGGGCGTATGTGCCTAACTTCAGCTTCAGAACGCAACTCTCTATATTGGTCTTCCGTAAAAGGGTTTTGCCCATCATCCATTAGTACGGTTTCGCATTGAGGCATCTGTTTTTTTAACTCTTGAAGTAGAACATCTGCCGTTACACAGGTTGTTAACGACCATGCAGCTTCAAGACTTAATATCATGCGTGCTCCCACAGCTCTGCCGCCAAAGTCATTTTCTGTATCATCCATAGATCTTCTGTTTGCGCATGCCTGTTCAAATACTATTCTTCTTCCCTGGCTGCTTACTCCGGTAAAAGCGACATAATACATCCAGTCAGTGGCGCTTGTGCCTGAGTAAGTCTGAACTTCATGCCCTATGGCTCTCCTGCCGGGGATTGCCGTTACGGTCCTGGCGTTTTGCGCCATTAACACATCCTGAAACTCAGAATAAGACGCTGGCTTTAAGGGCGGTTTCAATTTATCCGGAACTAATCCGGGAATACTGCCTTTGAATCCCATAATAGTTGAAGATTGTAACATAACCGCTTTCTTCTTTCAAGAAAAGGGGTGATTCAGGCAATTTCGGTTAATTCTAAAAACGCATTCAAGTACTCTTCTAACAACTTTTCAAACTCTCTAGTGGTTGTTTTCTGGGGAAGATTGACCATGGTGTTTACGAAGTAATTAAACTTTTTCGCCAATCTCGGATCCACCTGAGACAAAAATACCCGTAGTGCTTTTTCATCGTCAACCGCGAAAAGAACAAACAGCAGAAATAATCCTAGGGCTTCTGATATAATTTTCCATACATGGAGTATAAGGATAGAGAATTTACAGGAGATGAAATAAAAGGACAAGAATTTGTTAATTGCCGGTTTATCAACTGTAAATTCATCGGGACAACTCTACGGTTTACAGCTTTTACCAAGTGTCTATTTACTGCTTGCGATTTATCCTTGGTTTTGTTTGATCTGGCGTCTTTTGTAAAGTGCAGCTTTCCGGAAAGCAAATTAAGCAATCTTGATTTTTCAGGAGTGCAAATCAAAGAATGCAACTTTACGAAAACCATAATGAGAAATTGCGTTTTACAGCAATTTAAAACGGGCAGTAAAAATGAAAAAAAGAAATTTGATTTATCAAATTCCGTATTTGAGGAAGCAGATTTATCGGGAACCGTATTTTTCTTTTGTGAATTAAAAGGGTTAAATTTTAAAAAAGCGAATTTGGAAAACGTTGTTTTTGACAGATGCAATTTAAAAGAGGCGAATTTGGCGAACACCAATATCAGTGGAGCAAATTTTTCTGATAGCAAAATGGAAAATACAAAATTGGATTTGGAAGGATTTATTACCTTTGGAAACTCAAAAGGCTTTACCTTAGAACAGCTTCCGCAATCTACGGGTTAATTGATTCTACTCAACATATCTCCTTAAAATAGGACTATAATGTCTTCACAATGGTTGACATAAGCTCTTCAGGTTTAATCCTCTTAACGTATAAAGGTAAAGTGCTCTTAATGCATAAGGAGAAAAGCGTAATTGATGAGGAAAAACATCCGTGGTGTTTGATTGGCGGAATTAGGAAAAAGAAAGAATCTTTTGAAGAGGCGTTAAGCAGACGAGTGCAGGATGAAACAGGCATCAAAATCGAAAACGTTAAATGTGTATCCGAGTTTTGTTATCATGCCAATCTTACGGATGACAATGTAAATAAAATGCAACGGAAAGAACACCAGTTGCTTGATTTTTTTACCCCCAGAGAGCTAAATAAGCTTTTCCTGGCGAATTCAACACAGCAATTTATATCAAAACACGGCAATCTTATAAACCTATAGTCTTATTGACTTGTTTCTTGTTAGTTGCTATAATGTTTAGTAGTAAAGGCAGATTGAAATAATATATCTGCTTATCAATTTTCGATTAGTTAGTCAAAGATAAGTAACCACAAATAGTTTTATAAATTAGTATCTTTCCCCCTAATTCGCATTTTATTTAAGCAGCTTTATTCTTTCAATCACAAAATATGTATAACAAAAGATTTAACACCAGAAATCATACGTATAAGTCAAATCGACGTTTTGCGCCAAAACAGCTTCCCAAAGGAGAGCTTATGGATGCAATTCGGGCTGTTGAGATAATTAATAAAGCTAAAGGTGAGCAAGTGGAAGAAGTATATGCTCCTAGAAATGGATTTGCGGATTTTGAATTAATACAGCAGTTAAAAGATAACATTGCGGCTAAGAACTATGTGATGCCGACGCCGATTCAAGATCAGGCAATTGACCATATTCTTAACGGCCGTGATGTAATTGGTATCGCAAATACGGGAACCGGTAAAACTGCTGCGTTTTTAATCCCTCTAATTAATAAAGTTTTTCTAAATAAATCCGAGAGGGTTTTAATTGTTGCCCCAACGCGTGAACTGGCTTTACAAATTCAGGAAGAACTTCGTGATTTTTCAAAGGGTTTGGGAATAAAATCAGTTTTGTGTATCGGTGGAATGAGTTTGTGGATGCAAAAAAATGAGTTAAGACAAAACGTTAATTTTGTGATCGGAACTCCCGGAAGAATTAAGGATCTAATCGGTGAAAGAAGTTTAATCATGTCCACATTTCATAATGTCGTTTTAGATGAAGCGGATAGAATGGTTGACATCGGATTTATTACGGACATTAAATATTTTATCTCTCTTCTTCCGTCAGTCAGGCAATCGTTATTTTTCTCTGCCACAATTTCCGGTAAGGTTAAGGAAATTTTAAATGCTTTTGTGAATAATCCGGTGACTGTTTCGGTTGAAAAGCAGGCAACTGCCGAAAACGTAGAGCAAAAAGTTATCCAAGTAGAGAAACATCAGAAAATAGATAAGCTGCATGATTTATTAGCGCAGGATGAGTTTGAAAAGGTTTTGGTTTTTGGAAGGACAAAATGGAGCATGCAAAAATTAACAGATGAATTAGTTAGACGGGGTATTAGAGCGGCTGTAATTCATGGCAATAAAAGTCAGGGACAAAGACAAAGGGCCCTAGAGCAATTTAAAAATAATCAAATTTCCGTGTTGGTTGCAACCGATGTTGCTTCAAGAGGTTTGGATATTCCGGATGTTACTCATGTTATAAATTTTGATATGCCTGCAACTTATGATGACTATGTGCATCGAATCGGAAGAACAGGGCGTGCCGGAAAACCGGGTATAGCGTTAACTTTTGTTGAATAAACATAGCGCTATATCAAACTGTTATACTTATTTAAGATGAATGTGCTTTTTGTTGTTTGGGAACATGATCCCTTTTTAAAATTTGGGGGTCTTGGCGATATTGCCAGATCTTTACCCGGTGCATTAAAAACAATGGATGTTGATATCCGCGTTATTATCCCTTATTACAAAGCTGTGAAATTTGGCAGAAATAAAAAAACCAAAATTGGTGAATACAATTTCTCGTATAGTGGGAAAAACGCGAAGGTAGAAATTTGGCAGACTTTAAATCCCTACACAAAAGTTATTAGTTATTTTTTAAAAAACAAAAAATATCTCGATATAGCATCTTCTGTAGAAACTTGGGGATTTTTCGACAAAGCAATAATAGAGCTTATAAAAAGTAAGATTTTAAATTGGACACCGGAAATTGTTCATATCAATGATTACCATGGAGGCTTTGTCCCTCTTTTAATAAAACAGGAAAAATTACCGATTAAAACAATGTTAACTATTCATAATCTTGCCTTTCAGGGAAGAGCGCCCGTGGACATCATAAAAAGGATGGAGATTGATTTAAGTTCATGTAAAACATTGCAATGGGAAATTAAAAGCAAGCAAATTAATTTTTTGCAGGAAGCAATTATACATGCGGATATTGTTACAACAGTTAGTCCGACATATGCCAAAGAAATTCTTACCGAAGAATTCGGCTGCGGTCTTCACGAAATTCTAAGAGCCAAAGAAGGGCTTATTTATGGAATTCTTAATGGGATAGATATTGATTGGCGTCATACAGCCAGAGACAGCGCAATTAAATTTCCTTATGGGCCGACAGAAAAACGTATTGATGGGAAAATCGAATATTATGATTGGAAAGTAGGAAAAGCATTAGATAAAGAGTTTTTGCAAAGGAAACTCGGGTTAAAAGTGGATAAAGACATTCCAATGTTATGTTTTA
>Ga0182027_10006566_pt1 | contig 17358 bp, 15 predicted proteins | sample 712E1DmetaG_FD_121300 | JGI IMG/M metagenome (GOLD analysis project Ga0182027, IMG submission 121300) | Permafrost microbial communities from Stordalen Mire, Sweden - 712E1D metaG (Illumina Assembly) | ecosystem: Environmental > Terrestrial > Soil > Wetlands > Permafrost | place: Sweden... | reverse complement strand
GAATGGATAACCGCTGAAAGCATCTAAGTGGGAAGCCAGCCTCGAGATTAGATATCACGTGGGGTTTAACCCCCCTGAAGGATCCTTGAAGACTACAAGGTTGATAGGTCACAGATGTACGGGTAGTAATGCCCTCAGTCGAGTGATACTAATAATCCGTGTGTCTTGGTACTTTATTATTCACATCTAGACGAAAGTGTGCTTCAATATCAGGATATATCGTCAGAGATTTATCAAAAATAAATTTCTGGTGGTTTTTGCGTGGAGGAAACACCCGTTCCCATACCGAACACGGCAGTTAAGCTCCACTGCGCTGATGGTACTGCATGGGCAACTGTGTGGGAGAGTAAGTCGCCGCCAGATTAAATTCAAGCCCTCGCGTCTGTTAAGATGCGGGGGCTTTTTTTTTATTGATGCTGTCTGTATTGTGCTTGCAATTTGCAGTAAAATGCAGTATAATTACTAAGTCATGCAGAAAGGATAAGACATGGCGTCATTACAGGTTCGTGAAGTTCCTCAGCACACTTACGATCGTATTGCCTTTCGGGCCAAAGCCGAGCATAGAAGCATTGCCCAGGAAACCGTCTCTTTATTGGCCAAAGGCCTGGACTGCGAACTTGATCCTCAGGAACGTAGAAGAAAGTTATTGAATACTCTTGATAGTAATAATTCCTGGTCCCTTGAAATTCCGGACCCCGTAACTCTTATTCGGGAAGATCGTAACCGATGAACCTTGTTTTGGACACTTCGGCAGGTATTGAACTTGCTTTAGGACGTGTTAAGGCAAAGGGAATAGCTTCTTTGCTTAGTGATGCAGCATGGGTAATTGCCCCGGAACTTTATGTGACTGAGGCGGCAAATACATTTTGGAAACTATATCATATGTCAGATATCCCTCTGGATCAATGTGAAGAAGCACTTGATTCTACAATATCGCTCATTGATGATTTTTTTAGTTCAAAAGACCTGTACAGGGAAGCCTTTGGTTTGGCTTGCCTTGTCAAACACCCTGTATATGACATGCTTTTTTGTGTTCTCGCCAGACGCCATAATGCGCAATTGATATCTCTCGACAAAAAATTATGCGCTCTTGCTGTCAAACATGGTGTAAAAGTAACGATGCCATAAAATCTGCCGAAAAATACCGGTTATTTGAGAAATGCAGACTGAGTGGTACTGCAGGGTGACTATGCGGGAAAGTAGGTTGCCGCCAGATCAAATTCAAGCCCCCGTTCCTGTAAAGAAGCGGGGGCCTTTTTTGTTTTGGGGCCAAAGACCCGGCCATGACAATCGAGAATCCTGGTTTGAATCCGTATCCTGACTGAGTACGGCAAATCGGTTGATGGACTGATTTTTCATGCATTTTCCCTTGTCCGGCTTTAAATTAGGGAATACAGCATAAACCAAGACGTGCCGCCATGAATGTTCATATGCTGTAAAGTGGCAATCCAACAAACCATATTTCAGGAGGGGGACAGAATGAAAAAGAGTAAAGGGGTATTACTCGTTCTCGCAGCGCTGCTGGCATGTTCCAGCGCCTTTGGCCAGAGCGGCGACTTTCAGACCAAAGGCAAGGTCGTGACTTCAGGCGGTCAGGCTCTCGCCATGGCCACCATCACGTATACGAACATTGCCAAGAGACTGTCGTGGGACTTTTCCAAGTCAGACGGCACCTTCGGCGGCTTGGGGACGCAAACGGTCAGGCCTGTTCAGGAGAGCCCGAACATAACGCTTCTGGGAGCGGGTCCGGTTGCCATTGATATCTTCGACCTCGACGGGAAAAAAGTCGGATCAGTGCAAAACGCCAGATTAGACAAAGGCACCTATGCGCTGGAACCTGTCGCCTCAAGGCTCTCAAAATCATTGTATATGCTGAAAATAAAGGCCGGCAACCAGGTAATCTTCAGTAAACTTGTCAACACCGGCATCAAAACCAATTCTAATATTACTTATCAACTTACATCGTCCGACATTCCTCTGGTCATGGCAAAAAGGCTTGCCGACGTTGACACGGTGCGAATAGGAAAGACAGGGTATACGCCTGTGTACAAGCCTGTTGCCGCTTATACCGACGACATCGGAACCGTGACGCTGACTGCGGTTGACATCGAGGGCCAGGTCAATACGATCTTTGGCCAGATGAGCTCGACTGAGAAATGTGGTCAGATGTGCATGCCGCCGAGCCTCGGTGGCGTCACGAGCGGTCCGGTGGGATGTTCTTTCGGCGGCGGCGGAGCATTGTCCGGATTGACCGCATCGTCGTGTGCGGGCAATATCGATAACGCCCAACGGCAAATGGCCACTACGGCAAGAAAAATTCCTATGCTGGTTGCGTACGATTTCGTCCATGGCGCCAGCGCATTGCCCGGTGCGGTCATTTTCCCGCATAACATGGGTATGGGCGCGATCCAGGATACCTTGCTTATACAAAAGGCGTACCGTGTCACTGCAATGGAAGTCCGCGGCTGTGGCTGCAACTGGGGATTCGGACCCTGCATTGCCGTTATCCGTGACGACCGCTGGGGACGGTCATATGAAGGCTTCTGCGAAACGCCCGAGCGCACGCAGATCATGGCCAGACACGCTGTTCTCGGCATCCAGACCACGGATTTGTCTCTGCCCACAGCGTATGCCGCATGCGCCAAACATTTTGCCGGCGACGGTGGAACCGCAAACGGCACGGATCGGGGACAAACCACAGGACCTGACGCCACGGCGCGTTCAATTCATCTGCCCGGGTATACGTCGGCGGTTGCCGTTGGCGTGGCAACCATCATGCCTTCATTTTCAAGCTGGTGCGACGGAACTCCGATGCATCAGAACAGCACGCTTATGACGGGCTGGCTGAAAGGAACGACCGGTTTCAATGGTTATCTCGTCGGAGACTATGATGCTGCCCCAATACCCGGTGGTATCGACGCAGGTGTGGACGTGCCCATGAATTCCGCCGGTTCATTACTCGGCACTTTGACGGGTATTTACTCAGCCCACCAGGCAAGGTTCGATGACGCATGCAAACGCGTGCTTCGCGTAAAAGCCTGGATGGGAATGCTCAATATGAATGGCGCGTATCTGACGGATTCAAGGCTTACTCAGGTTGTCGGTAGCACTCTCCACAGGGATGTTGCCAGAGCATGCGTACGTGCTTCCATGGTTCTTCTCAAAAACGCTGGCAATGTTGTTCCGATTCCCAAGACTTCATCCGTTGCGATATGGGGCTCAGCAGGAGATGACATTGGCTTGGAGTGTGGCGGCTGGACCGTGAGCTGGCAGGGATCCGCAGGCACGCCGACATCAGGGGGCACCACAATCAGAGCGGGCATGCAAGCCCTTGGCGGGAATGTTTCGTTTACAGCGAGCCCGAATGGGGCAGGCAATTCCGACTATGTTGTTGCAGTCTGGAGCGAAGATCCGTATGCTGAAACGACTCTTCCCAGCATCTCTCTTACCGGCAGCGGTAAAGCAACCGGCTCAAACGGCGCGGTCACCTCGGCTGTTGCCGCGGCTCATGCTGCCGGGAAAAAGGTCATTGGCATTTTGATTGCCGGACGGCCGATGGACATAACGGCTGTCATTGCCAACTGCGATGCGTTCATCTGGGCTAGTCTCCCCGGTACAGAGGGCAGAGGCGTTGGCGAGATGCTCTACGCAGACCAGGGGTACAAATTTTCCGGCAAGTTACCTGTTACGTGGCCCAATAGCGTCAACGACGAACCCATCAACCAGGGCGACGGAAAAACAGGCCTGTTTCCCTATGGGTTCGGCCTGACCGACTGACGTAGTCTGAGCTTTCGGCTTTCTTTGTGCAGCCGTGAAATCCATTTCGCGGCTGTTTTTTTTAGGAAAATTAACAAAAAGATCGACTTACGCGGCTATGGAGTTATATTTGAAATAGATCAATTATGTCATATTGCATCACTTGGACGTTATTGTAATCAAGGGCACAAAAAATGTACGAACAATTTAAATCCACGGCCGAGGGAATCGGGGCAGAGGTCCATCGCTTTAAAACAGATACTGAAACGCTCGAATTTATCCTCACATTCCTCAATGAAGAAGGCGTTGCGGATACCCCTCACTCCTATGCGGTCTGGGCTGACGGGCCGTTCCTTACAGATAAAAACAAAAAAGTATTTTTGCAAAGAATAAACGGGCTGAAATTTGACGTTACACGACAGGCGGCCGCAGATTCACGAATAGGGATAAGCGATATGAGTTGGGCTCTGGTTGACACAGGCTCCTTAGTTGCAGACCAGACAGCCATCGAACAGCGGCTTGTTTCAACTCTTCCCGCTGTCCATATCGCAATTGTTCCAACCAACAATATTCTTCCTGGTAAAGCCGAGCTTTTCACCCACATCACTCCGCAACAAGCCCGGTATATAGCATTTATCAGCGGACCAAGCAGAACAGCCGACATTGAGCGGGTCTTAACCATTGGCGTCCACGGCCCGAAAAGGCTTATCATCGTTTTTGTCGACGCATATAAAGGCGGTGCACAGTGAAAAGCGACTTTAAAAGATCAATACACACCGCTCTGGCGAGCGCGACCCTTTCCGGGGCGCTCTCTAAATTTTCAGAAACATACAAGGTCAACCGCGCGAAGGCTTATGAGGGGATTGATTTTGAATCACTGCGCACGACGATTGCCGAGCGGAAGGCCTATGCGGCTTCGCATCTCGAAGAGCTATCAGCATCCTTTACCCGAAACGCAGAAGCGCTTGGCGCAAAAGTTTACAAAACAAACGACCCGGAAAAAGTGAAAGAGTACATTCTTCGGGTCGCCAAGGAAAACAATGTTAAATCGGTGGTCAAGTCAAAATCCATGGCCAGCGAAGAGATCCATCTCAACCACTTTCTCGAAAAAAATGGCATTTCTACCAGGGAGACCGACCTTGGCGAATGGATCATCCAGCTCGCAGGACAGCGGCCGTCACACATGGTCCTGCCAGCCATTCATATGACCAAAGAGGAGGTCGCCGATCTTTTCAGTAAAGAGGTGAACGAGCGGTTGACTAGCGATATTCCACGGCTCGTTGAGGTCGCTCGCACAGAGCTTCGGTCAAAATTTCTTGCGGCAGACATGGGAATTTCCGGGGCGAACATCGCTGTCGCTGAAACAGGCAGCGTGGTCCTTGCGACAAACGAAGGAAACGCCCGCATGGTCACAACGCTTCCTAAAATTCATATCGCACTTGTCGGCATAGAAAAGCTGGTTGAAAAATTTGAAGATGTCGTACCTATTCTGACTGCTCTTCCCCGCAGTGCGACAGGGCAACTTCTGACAAGTTATGTGTCCATCATAACAGGTCCGGTTCCCAATACCGACGGATCGATGAAGGACCTTCATATAATTCTTATGGACAATCGCAGGACCGAAATGGCCAACGACCCCAAGTTCAAACAGGCAATGCAGTGCATTCGGTGCGGGTCATGCCTTAATGTCTGCCCGATCTTCCGTGTCGTAGGCGGTCATGTCTTTGGGAGCGTTTACACCGGCGGTATCGGCACCATCCTTACTGCATGGTTTGAAGAGCTCCAGAATTCCGAGGATATACAAGGCCTTTGCATCCAGTGCGGCAACTGCAAGGAAGTCTGTCCTGGCAAGCTTGATATCCCGGATATGATTATGGAGATCAGACGCCGCCTGGTAACGGAAAAAGGGCAACCGCTCATCCAAAAGGCCATTTTTTCTGTTGTCAACAACCGCAGACTGTTCCATGCCATGCTGCGTGCCGCGTCGATCGGCGGCAAGCCGCTGACAAAAGGCAGATATATCCGCCACCTTCCCCTGTTTTTATCGAATATGACCGACGGTCGCAGCCTGCCTGCAATTGCCATGGTGCCGTTCAGAGACAGATTCCATAAAATCAAGCAGCCGAAAGGGTTACGCGAAAAGGCTGCCTTTTATGCCGGATGCCTCATTGACTTTGCCTACCCTGAAATGGGTGAGGCATTAATAACAGTTCTGAATAAAGCCGGTATCGAGGTCACCTTTCCAGATGCGCAAACCTGCTGCGGCGCTCCGGCGAGATACAGCGGCGTGTATGAGGTCGCGGAAAAGAATGCTATTGACAATATAAAGGCTATGCTGAAAGACGACGTGGATTATGTTATCTCGGCCTGCCCCACCTGCACGGTCGCGCTGGCCAGGGACTTCATTGCAACATTTGAAAGCGTTGGACAGGTCGAATGGATGCCGAAAGCACGCGAGCTCGCTCAGAAGACAATCGATTTCGCGACCCTCGTCAAAAAACTTGTGGACGAGGGCAGGCTGACCCTCACCGAAAAAAATGCTCTCGGAAAAATCACCTATCATGACTCCTGCCACCTTAAGAGGACGCTTAAGGTGTGTGACGAACCTCGGGAGCTGCTTAAGAAAGTGGGCTATGAAATCACCGAAATGTACGAATGCGACATGTGTTGCGGCATGGGGGGATCCTATTCGATCAAACTGCCCGAGATCTCGGCCCCTATTCTTAAGCGCAAACTGACGAATATCAAAAATACCGGTGCATCGATTGTTGCAATGGATTGTCCAGGCTGCATCATGCAGATCAAGGGCGGATTTGATCAAGATGGTACAAAGGTGGAAGTGAAACATACTGTAGAGCTACTCGCTGAACAATTAAGAGAATAATCGTTTGAGCAACTTCGTCACTTATGGTCTTTTTTTACAGTGACTGCTGTTGAAAACCTCATTCCTCATCACATCTGAAAAAATAAAAAAACCATTCTAATTCCTTAAATTCTAGTATATTTAGAATGCTATTGTATAGACAAGTAACAGCGGGGCTTTGATTCTATTAGAGGACCGGGAAGAATAAACCGAAGATTTAAGCGCTAAATTAGATTTTCTAAACGGAAGGGGGAGCTAAATGAAAAAATTACTCACGCTTTCGCTGATGGTTCTTGTGATGAGTTCTTTTACCCAGGCCCAGTATAAAGGAAAATATGAAGGCTGGGCAACCGGGTACAGATTTACCGGTACTTTGACGACCGCGCACTACAAGGCATTTACACACATCGTGGATTTTGGAACATCGGTTTCCGGGTCCGGCACTGCAAGCGGTGGGAGTTCGTCATTTGTATCAGGCTGCCATACCAATAACTGCAAGGCCCTTCTCTGTGTCGGAGGTGCAGGAAACAGTACTGCATTCTCGAATGCGTGTTCAACCCCGGCGGGCATAACAAAGCTTGTAAAAAGCATAATGGCCTCAGTCAAATCGGGCGGATACGATGGAGCTGACATGGATTGGGAAGAAGGGGAAGAATCAGGAAACTTTGACGGCAATGCCACCAAAGTTGCGATGTTTGGAACATTTCACAAAGAGATGGCGGAATCGTTGCATGCTGCGGGTAAATTGTCCACTGCGGCCGTTGTGTTTGATTGGTATCCGAATGGTTCTCGGGCCGCTAGCCAATGGGAAGACCAGGCAAACTCCATGACCTATTATAATTCGGTAACATCCATGCCCAGCCTAATCGGTAACCAGATAGGTTCTATTGCGAAAATCAAGGTAGGGGTGGGCTTCGGCTGGGGCACGGACAATGAAGTCACGGATCCGAATGACATTCTCGCAAAATGCAGATGGGCTATCGACAACGGTTACGGCGGGGTCATGGCGTGGGACATATGCAGGGCCGCATCGGTCACCTCGTGGATACTGGATTCCATGGCACGGTACGTCACTCACAATCCGACCTTCGCACAAGTTCCCCATCAAATCCAATATGCTAAGAATGCAAACCTATTTGTAAAGAAAAACGGGATGACCGGATTGAATGAGATTTTCTATTCCGCGCCATCTGATGTCAATGGCGCCTTTGTTGATCTCGGTGTGTACGACCTGAAAGGGGTTTTGGTAAGAACCCTGGTCCACGGGCAATGTACTGCGTCAGGCCCGTTCAGCGTTCCTTTGCAGACGGGCTGCGCCGGCACCTATGTCGTGAAGCTGTCGACTGATTCACGGGTGCAAACCGCAAAGGCGGTTGTTGTAAAATAGGAGGAACGAGCGGTACGGAAGTGTCGAGGCGTCAAAACCCGGCGTCTAGACGCGGAACGATATTGAACAGAGTGCCCAATTGTTGTGTCCCGCCCAAACGCGGGACTCTTTTTTTTGTGCGCCCTGCAATAAATTTGACAGAAAGCCATGAGGCCACCTATTTTCCTAAAGTCTGATTTTGCAACATTTTCACCCGGGAGATATTCATGCTCAAGAAAGCGTCGGGACTTTTCGTTTTCCTAGTGGTTTGCATTGTGGCACGTCCGGATTTTGCCAATCCGGTAACCGCATGGGTGCCGTCCTATGCGGTCTCGGCGTGCAAAACAATGCTTCAAAAAGATTTCGGTGGCGTGTCCATGGGAGACGCCCTGACGTTTCTGCCCCTGCAAACCTATGTGCCGACCTCCGCGGGAACGGGCCTGACCAAGGATATGGCCGACGCCGACGTAACGTGGTTTGTCAACTGGGGCCATCAGCACAACATCAAGGTGCTGGCCTGCCTTTGGAATACCTCAAGCTACAGCTGGAGCCTCGCCACCAATGCGTTTCGGGTGCATCAATCTGAATTTGTCAAGGCACTTGTCGCGGAATGCAAAAGGATAAATCTTGACGGCGTTGATCTTGACTTCGAAGGCAACGATGCAAACGGCCAGGCCATCGACAACGCGACCGACAGAAACGCCTTCATCGCCTTCTGCGACAGCCTTGTCGCCTATCTGCACCCGCTTGGCAAGGTCGTTACCGTGGCCTCGTTCTCGGCCGGATCCAACGCACCGAATTGGAATTACTGGCCCGCGCTTCTGCCGGTCATCGACGGCATTTGCACCATGGGTTACAACAACAGCAGTTCCAATTCCGATTACGCAGCACAAAAGTCCCATGCCACCGCAAACCTCTCCCATTTCATGATCGGCATGCCCGGATGGATGGCCAATTGGGGCGGGCTGGACGTCAACCCCCAGATCGATTGGATTACCAACAACAGTCCGGTGGGCTTGGGAATTTGGGACGCTCAGCTTTCGGGGGGCGGCAACTGGCAGACCGCGCAGGTGTGGAACAAGATTAAGGCGATCAAGAACAAGGTCCCCACAAGAGAGGCGGTCCCTATCGCGGGCGTCAAACATACAGATGACTTCAAAGTTACCGTCATCTCTACGGCTTCGTCGGCCGTCATTGCGACCGCGTCTTCGCAGATAGCAAGAGACGCTACTGTGGAGATCTTTGACTCACGAGGCTCTCGGATAGCAACCATCCCCAATGAGGCCTCAGTCGCGGGCGGCTTTTTCGCGCGGTGGAACGGATCGATCGGAGCGGGCGGGCACTCGGTTGCAAGCGGTACCTACGTCGCTGCTTTTTGCCGGAACGGAACGGTGCTCAAGGCTCTGCGCTTTGCCCTGGCCCCGTGAGGACAATGCTGCCGGGCGAAATGGCTTACTGAAGTGAAGTGGTACTGCATGGGCAACCGTGTGGGAGACAACGCGGCTCTTCGCCAGATCAAATTGGGGCCTTCATTCCTTGTAGGAGTGAAGGCCTTTTTATTATTTTTTCATCCTTAACCTCCATGATCCACACTATTACATTTCTCCCGTCAAGGAAATTCGGCAAAGTGCCTGCCGGCACCCGTCTGTCCGATGTTGCAGGCATGATCACGGAAAGCGACTTGCATCTGGAATGCGGCGGGAAAGGGACCTGCGGCAAGTGTCTTGTGGAATTGGTGTCCGGATCAGTCGAAGTAAAGAGCAAGAAGATCCATGCGCAAGCCGGAGTACTGCCACGGCGATTGCTTTCATGCCAGTGTCTGGTATGCGGGGATGCAACGTTCGAAATCAAGTCAAGCCTTGCTGGCCACGCGTCATCAATGTCGCTTGGGAAAGACATCGCGATAATAGATTCCGGACTCTTGCCCAAGACAGAAGAAATCTCACCCGTGATACGCAAAATCACTCTCCGTGTCGATCAACCTTCCCTTGAACAGAATGAATCGGACTTGCGGCGCCTGGAGAAGCAAATACAAAAAGCGACGGATTCGACCGCGGGCGTACATTGCGGACTTGCGGTACTTCGGACACTTGCGGAAGTTCTTAGAAAGAAAGATGGGATGGTGACCGTGTGGGTGCGGGACGACGGCACCGTTTACACCGTTGTGGCAGCAATGGCAGGAGAAGCGGTTGGCCGGCATATTGGCATCAGCTGCGACATCGGGACCACGACCGTGTCCGTCCATCTCGTTGATCTTGCTACAGGCTCAATCCTTTCGACCAAATCGGATTACAATGGCCAGATCAGGCGCGGTGCCGATATCATTTCCCGGATAGAATATGCAAAGACGGATAAGCGTCTGGAGGAGATGAGGCAACTCGTCGCGGCGACCATCAACGGGCTACTCATTTCAGCATGTGAAGAAGTTGGAGCATCCGGCGATGATGTTTACAACATGGCAATTGCCGGGAACACAACCATGGTGCATCTGCTGGTTGGATTGCCGCCCCAGTTCATCCGAGAAAGTCCATACATGCCGACGGTCAATGCCCCGGCATTCCTTACCGGCGCAGACATTGGGTTGGCAATCAATCCTTCCGCCGCAGTAACGTTTGCTCCGGGCGTCGGAAGTTACGTGGGCGGTGACATCACCTCGGGCCTGTTGACAACGCCGATGATCCACGAGCGGGACCGGATCAGCCTGTTCATGGACATCGGTACAAACGGCGAAATCGCGGTGGGCAACGCCGAATTTCTCATGACCTGCGCCTGCTCGGCAGGCCCGGCATTCGAAGGATCAGGCATCAAATGCGGAATGCGGGCAGCGACCGGCGCGATTGAGTCATTTGAAATCGACCCGTCCATGGAAAATATCACGTTCAGCGTCATCGGAGGCGGAAAGCCTTCCGGCATCTGCGGATCCGGCCTGATCTCGCTGATCGGTGAACTTTACACAAAAGGAATCATCGATCATTCGGGAAAGCTGTCCGACAGAGCGCCCTCCTCCCGAATTACGCTGATCGAGGGCACAAAGGGGCTCGTTCTTGTCAAGGCCGAGGAAACGGCCACCAACAAAGACATCGTCATCGCCGAATCAGACATCGACAATCTGGTTCGCACCAAAGGAGCGATCTACGCTGCCTGCGATCTCATGCTCTCGAATATAGGCCTGACCTTCGACAGCATTTCGCACGTGTATATCGCTGGTGGGTTTGGCAGGTTCATCGACATCGAAAAAGCGATTCGCATCGGGCTGCTTCCGGATATCTCGCGTGACAAATTCACCTATCTGGGCAATTCCTCTTTGACCGGCGCGACTCTCGCTCTTTTGTCAAAAGACCGTCGCGACGAACTTTCCGCCCTGGCAAAGCGGATGACCTATATCGACCTCTCCAGCGACCCCCGCTACATGGATGCCTATGTCGCTGCCCTGTTCCTGCCGCACACGGACTTGACGCGGTTTCCGAACCTTACGAAACAGCGGCTGAATTCCAATCTCTAAAACACGATTACCGGGTTGATGAGCGGAGAAATGCTGTTGGCGACAAAGTCCCCGGCCAGATCGCCGGTGTAAGGATTGCGGATGTTCAATGTCACACCGAGAGACAGGCCAAGGATGTACGTCTTCTTCTTCACCGTAAAGGGAAATTTCTTGCCCGCCTCCAATGTGAGGGAAACGGCCTGCAACGGCTTGAACGAGAAATCCGGTCGTATTTGGAATGACGTGTTCTTGATCAGGGAAAATCCCGATTCGTTGAAGTCGGTCCTGTCCCGGCGAAGTCCGATATAGAAAAGGTCCTTGATGTCCCGGTTGGAGTGAAGCCTCACGCCAATCCGATAGCCGGTTGCATATTGAACATCGTTACCGCCTTTGTCAACCTTGATTTTTGCTTCAAGTTCTCCCCAGTGGTCAGGGATGACGAGGTTGTCTTTCAGATGATAATACCCGTAGCTGCCCAGCAGGCCGATATTGCCGTGACCGTTAAGCAGGCTGTCCGTGCCTCTGAAATGCACCATGTGCCCGACGAATACGGAAGCCGACCAGGGTTCCTTGAAATCCACTGATTCAGTCAATGCTTCAACGATGTTCGCGCCGCCCACGGTTGCTCTGTTGTAATAGGTGGGCGCCCAAGCCCGCGCTGCAGCGCCCGCACATGGCAGGGGATAGGCGCCGATCTCAAAAAGAAAGCAATTGATGTTGAACATGTTGGCAAGCAAATGACGATATACCGGCCATTCGTTGGTCGTGTCAAGGGTTGGGATAGGCTTTTCGGACAGGGAAAAATTAATGCCGGAACTGACGTAATAGGGATCATCGAATTCTGCATAGAACGAGTGCTTTCCGAGCTCCTTTTCAATCGCGAATGGATATGCGGCCAGACATGCGGCGATCACAATGAGCCAGACGGAAGGGGAAGACATCTGACGCAAAGGCGGTTTCATGGGGTATTTCCTGAAAACTCCCGGTTAGAAAGCTATCGAATCACCAAGGACATGTTTCGCTTTTGCACAACCCTGCCGATTATCTCGGCCCGATCATACCCTTTATCTATCAGATTCGCCTTGCATTCATCGGCTTTCCAATCCGGAACGCACATGAGAAGCCCACCCGAGGTCTGGGCATCGCAGCACAGCATTTTCATGGAATAATCGATGCCCTTTTCGAAAAGCGTGTGGGGCGAGACAAATTCCTGGTTCCTGAATGCAGCGCCGGGAATGCAGCCTGCTTCGACCAGGTCATAGGCGCCGGGTAGTACGGGAACATCAACGCTGTTGATTTCAAACGTGACGTTGCTCGCCTGTGCCATTTTCAGGCCATGTCCCAAGAGCGAAAACCCCGTCACATCGGTGGCGCTTTGAACGCCGAACACCTGCATGATCTCGGCGCCGTCCTTGTTGAGGAGTTTCATATTGTCAAGACAGATCTTGTAGTTTTCGTCGGTGACCTCGCCGATGCGCCTTCCCGCAATAATGGCCCCGCTGCCGATGGGCTTGGTGAGAATGAGCATGTCGCCCGGCTTTGCCTTGTCGTTAGTGATGATCTTTTTCGGGTGTACGGTTCCGGTTACGGCCAGCCCGTATTTGGGCGGATAGTCGTCGATGGTGTGCCCGCCCGCGACAACCGCGCCGGCCTCCTCGATTTTCTGCAATCCTCCCCGGAGAATTTCCGAAAGCACCTCAAGGGGAATTCTTGTCGACGGAAACATGCACAGATTGAGGGCCGCGATGGCCTTGCCACCCATGGCAAACACGTCGGAAAGAGCGTTTGCAGCCGCTATTTGGCCGAACTCGTAGGGGTCAGAGCATACCGGCGGAAAGAAATCAGTCGTCAGAATGATCGCAAGATCATCCGTCAACTTATAGACACCCGCGTCGTCATGCGTCTCGATGCCGACCAGGAGTTTTTCATTGACGATTTTCGGAAGGTCTTTCAAGGCCTCGGAAAGTTTACCGGCCGGAAGCTTTGCGGAGCAGCCTCCGTATTCGACGGTGGAAAGAAGGTCGAACGTCATGACAAAAAACCTTCTACATAAGAATTGTGTTTATTGGTATACTTTGAGTAGATGAAAATACGTCCTTCAAATCCAAGGAGCATGATATGAAACGGAAATGCGTCATGATCCTGCTCGTTTTTTCCGTGTCCGCATTCGGCTGGAAAAAGGAAGCGCATTTCATCAGCCTCCCCTTTATCGAGGGGGCAGGATTGTATTCGTCAATCATGGTCCTGGAGGAATCGAGCGCGACATCCTCGAAAGTCCCTGCCGCAGCAACCGTAACCCTGCTCGTCGCAAACGCGGCGGTGGGCGCGGCCACGGCATTCGGTCCTCAGGATTGGTATCCAGCCATGCGCACCATGCACCGGTTCATGGGGTACGGAATTACCGTTGCGGCGCTGTGGATGAGCATCGCAGCGGCAAACGATAAGAACGTCAAGAACCCCGAGCGCAACGTTTCATATGTCTATACGGCGCTGTCGACCGTTCCGATCATCATGTTCTCGTTCTGACCGTACAAAAAAGGCCTGTGATGACAGGCCTTTTCTCCGCGTTGTGTATCCAGAATTCACTCTTCCTCGTCCTCGAGGTGATTGAATTCCGCTGTTTCCAGAAATACGTTCGGTTTATTGACGAATTCGATCATATGCTCCATGAGGTGCTCGTGTTTCTGCTCTTCCAGGATCAAAAATGAAAGGATCCTCTTGTCATCAGGGGTGGTGGCTTTTGCCAGCATCCCGTCGTACAAGGCGACGCTCTTCCTTTCCATTTCAAGCGCTCGCATGTAGGCCGCGGTGTAATCGTAAAACATCTCGGGCAACGCGAAATGCGACGAAAGTCCGGCGAACATCTTCTTTGCTTCGGCCGAGGCTGTGCCCGGTTCGGTGCGGACGGGAGCTTTTCTCTGCAGGGCGTCGAAAATGTCATAGTGGCGCTGTTCTTCCTTCGCAAGAAAGTTGAAAACTCCGGCAAGCGACAGTTCAGGGGACTCTTTCGCGAGTTTCAGGTAATATTCTTTTCCTTCTTTTTCAATGCTCTTTGCCAGTTCCAAGGCTTCCATGAACTACTCCTTTACAGAGTGATTGTTGCTTTTGCCTGATCCTTATGTTTCTTCTTGATATCAAAGGTGGCGCCGGTCGAGAAAATCAATTTGACTTTTTCGCCCGGGACGAGTTTGCTGTCCTTGGGATCGCCGCTGTCAAGCGGGATGGTAAAGGACATCGTCGTGGTACCGCTGTCCTGCCGCACATCCCCGTCGATAATGTTATAGGTGCCGCCGATCGACGTGTCAGGCCTGTGCGAGAACATTTCGTCCCCGAAATCGTCGGACAAGAGCGACTTGCCATCCTGAATGGTACCGATGATTATGTTCGCGTCCTGCATGATGTTCTTCGGGTTAAACCCGACTGCGATCCAGCCGGTTGTCTTGACGGAAACCGTGCCATGCAGATTCTTGCCGTCGATGACGTATGAAAAAGTGAATTTCCCCGCTTTCACGGTTTTCGGCTGAACCGGCTTTTGCGCCACAGACGCGGAGTCCGGGGAAGCAAATCCACTGACCCAACAGAAGGAGATAACAAGAACCCAGAGATACTTTTTCATAGTCGTGCGCGACCCTTTCTCGCAATTTGGAAATGGGGAATAAAGCCCTTGGATCGGCAATGCCCCTGGGTGTAAAATAATAGCGGCTTGTTGGAAAAGACTAATTTAAAGGCCAAAAAAAGGCACCAACGCATTTGCGTTGGTGCCTTTTTCGAAACACAAGGTTCCAGTTCTTATTCGCCGTATTTGATATCGGCCGTTCCGCCGACATCCGCGTCAAACGACGTGATTTGGATCGCGACATATTGGCTTTCATCAGTGAGAACGACAAAAATATCGCCTTCCGCAGCATCACTGTTGTCGGTAGACGTACCTGCGTCATAGATTGCCTTTATCTGCGCCTTGGTGGTGATTTCGCTCCACACCGTGCTGGCTGGGGCCAGGACAATCTGGGTGTTGGCCGGGTTGACCCAACCCGCGAAAGCCGAAATATTGCTTGAACTTGCCGCATAAACCGGATTGAAAACCCTGAACGTACTGCGGGCCGATGAATACGTGCCGACAAGGTCGACCCCTGAGCCGTCCAACTTTGCCGCAGCAGCAAGCATTACTGTTCCGTTGTCAAGGTCAATCGAACTTCCGACTGAGGCATTTGCATACGAACCGATGGTAACGGTCGATCCATTGATGCCGCGCACTCTGATGGTCGTGGTGCCGCTGGACGTCTGGCTGCCCACCGTTGCCGTAACCTTCAGCGTGTACGCTCCCGAGTTTGTCGTGCTTTTCGCCATGATAGTTGCGTTCCCGTCGGCGGTAAGATTAATGGACTTCTGTGCAATGTCGTTATAGGTGATCGTGAACATCGACGTCGCATCGGTGCCGGCCTGATTCAGAACGGTGAACGTATAGCTTGTAATAGTTGCGGATCCGTCAATCGACCCTGCAATTTGCACCGCTGTCCCGCCGGCGGCAAGACTATCGGCAACGGCAAGACCGGAAATGGCGACGGTATCCGGCGTGGTCGGAGTCACGGTACAGCCATTGAACATTCCCAACACGACGCCAACACTGACAATCGCTAACACTTTCTTCATACGCCCTCCCTTTTGATGGTTTGGTTTTGTTTGTATAAAAAGGCAATGCTTCTTATTGCCGAAGTACCGCTCGAACGAATTTCCCTTCGCGTTGCGCAATATTCTTAACGCTTGGCCTAAAGCAAGAACGGAAAGTAATAGTTTACCTTTTCCGGTAGCGAAACGCAAGGATTTTTTTTCCTCAACCGCAAGCGTTTACGCATCGACACCGAAGTCTTGAGTATGTCGATGTACGTAGCACTGTGCAAGGAATGTATGCGTGGGGCAGGGAGCGGCCCGGTAAAGCGTTTCGCAGGCCGCGCATCTTCTTTGTTCTTGACAGGGGCTCAGGCCTTGCCGGCGGCCTTCATCGCAGCTTCAACGCCCTTGGAATAATCGGTCGGCACGGTTACCATGCGTGCGCCCATGTCCTTATCCAAAAGAAACAGGGCCGCGGTGTCGGTACCGATGAGCTTAAGCTGCGAAATGATATCGTTGTCGTTTTCCTCTTCTTCGGTTTGCTCGGTCACGTACCATTGCAAAAAGATTTCCGTCGCATGGTCTTTTTCTGCCTTCGCAAGGTCAACGAGGTCCCCGATGCAGCCGGTGATGAACTGCTCATGGGCAAGCGTCTTGTCAAACATGACCCTCGGAGACTCGAATTCGGCGGGCGGTTCCTTGATTGCAAGGAGTTTTACCTTGCCTCCCATCTTGATCACATATTCGTACAGCTTCATGGCATGGAGCATCTCCTCGTGATATTGCACCATGAACCAGTTTGCGAATCCTTTCAGCCCTTTGAAAGAACAGTCGGCGGACATTGCGCTATACAGATAGGCTGAATAGATCTCATTATTGATCTGGCCGTTAATCGCGGTTTCCATCTTTTTTGTAAGCATGATAATTCTCTCCTCCGGGTTGGATTTCGCATTTATGAGACTGCAATCGTCACGCCTGTAATGATTCTGAAAAGGCGTGCAATAATGAAAAACTATACTATTGAAGCTCTGGCCTGCAAGAAGCAAGAATTCAACGTGTATTCAAGATAGTAACTGTTCATATATACCTGCATTTACTGTGCCAAGCGAAGGCTAGGCTTGGTGTTTAGGGTAGGGGCTCGCCATGGCGAGCCCCTACAGGTTCGCTGGCGACAATCCAAATCCTCTGTGGCACGTGTTTTGCACTTTTAAGAACGAAGGAACAATGTGGAACATCTTTGGGGGCACTCTTATGGCAAAAGACACGAGTGATTCGGGATTTGAT
>Ga0182027_10006565_pt1 | contig 17364 bp, 15 predicted proteins | sample 712E1DmetaG_FD_121300 | JGI IMG/M metagenome (GOLD analysis project Ga0182027, IMG submission 121300) | Permafrost microbial communities from Stordalen Mire, Sweden - 712E1D metaG (Illumina Assembly) | ecosystem: Environmental > Terrestrial > Soil > Wetlands > Permafrost | place: Sweden... | reverse complement strand
GAAATACTATCGGTGGTTGATGTCAAAGAAAAAGTTGCGCCAACACCCGAAAAGCGAGGAAAATAATATGGCCAGAATTAAATCAGGACGAAATCCACAGATTGTTAAAGTTCCGTTTACGGGAAAAGGTGCCATCATTCAAGATGGAACTTTGGTGATGCCTGGAGTGACACAGGCTACGGATATGGGACTTTTTATTCCGGTTCCTGTTTCAAACGCAGGTGCCAACCAAATTGGAATTTTGAAAGGAACTTCAGTGGTGGCGAATGACTCTGTTCAAGCGGGAACGACTTGGACATTTGCTGAAGTGGAATTGTTAGGAGCTTATGATCTTATGGAGCTTGATTACAGCATGGCTACTGCGGATCTTTTGACTCTTACTTCTGCTTGCTCGACGACCACATTGGCGATTACCTCCATGGAAAATAACGCCGATTGCGGCTGGTTCTATGTGGCGGCTGGCGCAGGTGTTGGACAGCTTTTGTTTGCTGTTGCCAATACTTCGGCTTCTGCTACCTTGATGACGGCTCCTTCACCGGCTTTGGATACGACTTCTAAAGTGGTTCGTATTTCTAGAGTAGGTATAACGACACAGGCTGTTAATTCCAAGAGTCAGGCTATCAGTCAGGCTGCGGTGGGAACCTATACGTTCTTCAATCTTGAGAACTATATTGATTCTCCGTCGAATGGAATTGCAAAACAACTTTTAGATCCGACGAAACACAATGGAATTACTTTGAAAGGACCAGTTGTGGGTGGTGTTGTGGTTCCTAAAGTAACCTTTAGTTCCGTCGGAATTCCTCGGCTTATTGCCGGTTACGCTTAATAGGAGGCTCATATGGCACTTATCTCAGAACCGCAGTTTTCAAACATTATAAAACCAGGTATTTTTAAGGTATTCGTTAATTATTTTAACGATCTTCCGAGGGAATCCCTAGTCGGTACGATGTATCGAATGGAACAGTCTGAACGCGCCCAGGAAGATTACCTGGAAGTTGAAGACATTGGGAATATGCCGGTGTTTACTGGCGATCTTACCTATGTGGATTTCAAAGAAGGTAAGAAGAAAACTCTTATTCCGAATGAATATGCCATGGGGCTTAAACTTCAACGCCGGTTGTTCGACGATGATCTTTATCAGGTCATTGAACAGCTCGTCGGTAATATGGGAACTGTTGCACGATACCGTATGGAGATTGATGCCATCGGGCCGTTCATCAACGCCTTTAATACGGCTTACACGGTGTTTGACGGACTTTCTCTTTGCAGCACCGCCCATGCGTTTGTCAGCACAGCGTCTACACAATCCAACAGCGGAACGTCTCCTTTTTCTTATGCCGCGCTGGATGCTTCTGTGGTGTCAATGCGGAAATTCACGGATTCGAGAGATCGTGTGATTTTCACAATGTCTCCCGATGAGCTTTTTGGTCCGGTGGATCTTGAAGCGCAGTTCCGTGAAGTTATTGATTCCAAGTTTAAACCTGGATCAGCCATCAATAACATCAACGCCTACAACGATAAATTCACCATTCGCACTTCGCCTTTGTTCTCCAGCTCAACGAATTGGTTCTTGATTGACTCAAAGAAAAAGAAACAATTCTTGATCTGGCAACAACGTATTCCTCTGGAGCTTAAGAATACGGGTGATTTCGATTCGTATGCGAAAAAATATGCTGCGTATATGCGTTACATTAACTCACCTGTGCATTGGATGTGGGTTATGGGTCAAAACGCCTAAAGGAGAACAAGAATGTCACTTAGTTTGAATGTAGGAAGCAAGATTCGCCCTGACCGTGAAAAAATTCTCAGCTTTGCTGAGGAACGAGCTGTTAATGAGAAAATTAAGCAGTTGAAGTCGGAGCTTGGAGGAACGGAAGTTCAGCAGGGACTTTCATTTACTCCAAAAGATCCAGGGCTGCTTAAAAAACATCTGGAACGGCTTGAGCAGATTAAATCAGCTGGTTCAGCGCAGCGGTTTGAAGGAACTGAACGCCGCGAGGCCGAAGTTGAAATTCGACGCATCGAACAGATGATTGCCAAAAAATGGGGTGGACGTGTTCCTACATTCGACGAATATTGGGTTAAACCAACAGCAGGTATTCGGTTTTTGAAGATGAAAGAGACAATTGTTCGACTGAATAAGGACCGTGAATACGCGGAACTGATTCGACGATGGAAAGCTTTAAAGCGGCGAATGGAGCCGGATGATGAATTATCCGACAACGTTCTTAATCTTTTTCCTCAGTAAGGAGAACTTTTTATGAAAAGATATTTGTTGGCCTTAATTTACTTCTTGGCTATTGGGTGGATGCCGATGTCCACACAAGCTTCAAATTCGGATGTTGTTTCTTTCCAAACCAATGGACTGCAAAACAACAAAGATCTTCTTGGGGTAGATAAGAACGGTGTTGTTTATACTGGAAGCGGTATCAACATTCAGATGGGAGGTCCTTCGGTTCAAAACGCCAATACCTCTTATTCTGTTCCTGTTGCGACGACAACCAGTATTGTTGGAGAAGGACTAATACGAAATATTTGGTTGATTGCCGGAAGTCAACCTGTGTCTGCTTCGACAGGAAGTATTATTTGTGCGACGACAACTGTGATTGTGACTAATTATGTTTCTGGATGGGTGTGTCCAGCAGTTACCAGTCTTACAAACTTTATGGGTGTTTCTGTGGTGACTTCTTCGACAGGAAATGTGATTCCTATCTATACCAACGGATGGGTTCTGGCTTTAACAACTGGAACGGTTGCTGCTGGTGATGTTTTAGTTTCTTCAGGATCGGCTGCTGCTGGATATTTAGGAACAAATAATAGCCCTACTTCAGGTACAGATATAGGTACGGCGTTAGGTTCGGGTATTTCTTCTGGAGGATTAACAAGAGTTTGGATTCACTAATGAAAAAACTTCTTGTTGGGATTTTAGTTTTATTTTCTCTCAGTAAATTCGCTCATGCGGGTATTGAAGATGAGGGAGTTGTAAGAGAAAAAACCGTTGTCGTGCATCTCAGCACGACGATTACCATGTCTGCCGTGACTCCTGCCCAGTTCTGTATGATTCGACTTGCCAGTAATACGTGGCCTCACCAATATTTAGATCCGATGGATCGTGGTGAAATTGACATAAGCAATATTGTTGTTGATATGGATAAAGCGGCTGCTTCCACGGCTACAGTTCGTTTAGGAGTTGTGACGTACACCGGACCCAGCACAGGTACGGTTAATTTCTTTTATAATCTTAATTCCAGTAGAAATGTTTCCAACACCACAAATAATCCACAGGTAAATCCCACACAAGCCTTTTATCGGTGTAAGGTTTATGCTACACCTGCGGCTTCTACCAACACTTATTCTACTTCAGGATATACGCCGTTTATAGCAACCAATGAAACGAGTACGGGATCGAATCTCTATTATTCTTCAGCCCCATTTAATACTCCTCTTGTGACAAACTCAACGACAACCATCTCTCAGGGAGACATTGTGATGGAAGTATGGGGTTCTGGAATAATGAATTTGCTTGTAGATGTGTGGTATCATGCAGAGCATTAAACGCGCTTCGTTTTTTTTTTATTCCTATTAGTTAATATCCTTCCTCTTCGCGCCGTTACGTTGGCGCAAATAATTACTGAAGCCCGCGTCCGTATTAAAGACACCTCGACGACTCGTCAGCGGTATACTGACGCTCAACTTACCAACATAATTAATGAAGGGCAGAGAGATGTGGTAAACAATACGTGGTGCATAGAAAAAACACTTACCTTTAACACCGTCGCAGGGACCACCTATTATGCCCTCCCCACAGATTATATTGTGGTGAATCGTATTACCTCTAACTATTTAAACACACCGGAAACCACGTTGATTCAGATGGATAGTTTGAACGGAAATACATCGTGGGAAACACAGGCCAATCGAATTCCACAAGCCTATTTTATAGACCATTCACAACCAAATAATATGGATATCGGAATTTATCCTTATCCACAAGACAATTTATCGACGACAACCATACGGATGAAATATGAAGCAATGGTGGGAGATTTGGTGAATCCCACGGATCTTGCTTATTCTGGAGAATACCATCTTCAAACCTACGCCGATCTTCTAACTTATTATACCGCGTACCGCATATATATTATTGAAGGTGAGGCTGATAAAGCTACAGCTTACGGCCAAGAATATGCTGCGCGTCTTAAGGTAATGGATGCTAATGTTGGGAAAAAACCTAATTATAACCCGTCATTTAGTGGGCCAGCGAATAGCAGATGAAAAAAACTTTATGGTTGTTGTTGTTGCTTCCTTTGCCTCTCAAAGCCATCGACCAAACTCCTGATTTTGGTTTAACCAAATTAGACGGTGGTGTTTGGACCTATCCTTCTTCGAATGAAATACCCGACAATGCTGTTTCTTACATACAGAATTTCTTTACCGATATTCAACCGGCAGCGGTTGAGAGAAACGGCTATATAAAAAAAGAAACAACACAGCTTGGACTTCCTTCGGCGGTGACAGGTCTTTGGACGTTTTATGATATTGGTGGAAATGAATGGCAAATTGCTTTTTCCTCTAAAACATTTTATGCCTCTAAATCAGGATCTACTTTTACAAAAATTGGATTTACACAAACCACTTCTCAAGTTCCTAGCTGCGTTACCAATCTCGGTAAATTTTGGTGTGTAGATGGAACTGACCCTCTTTTCTCTTTTGATGGGTCAATTTCTTCTCAGAATTATTCAGCTCCTATAGGAAAGTTAATTTCTTCTTGGAGAAATAGGATTGTGATTGCAAACATTAATGGGATGCAAAGTACCGCCTGGTTTTCTGAAGATGGTGATGGAACACTATGGACTTTAGGAGGTGCTGCAACTGATCCTTTTACAATTTATTTTGGCGGAACTAACGATGGATTTCCTATTAGTTGCATGTATGGAATGTATCAAGATACCTTAATTATTGGCCGTAAATTTGATTTATGGGGTGTGAATGGTTTTTCTCAGGATGATGTGGAATCCCGTAAATTAACTTCAGAAATTGGATGTCTTCAAAATGGTTCCATGCGTGAGTATGATGGTTCATTAATTTTTCTTTCAGCAAGAGGACTTGAAGAACTAAATGGGAATGGAATTAAATTTATTTCAGAACCGATCCGTGATTTAACAGATACAGTGGTAAAGAACACTGTTAATTATCAATATAATTTACAGACAACACAAGCAGATTGGAAAAAAGGAAGTACCTCACCTACTTATTGGATAGATACAGATGCTTCTCCAGGATCGGTGGTGTTATCTTCAAATCCACCAATAACTTTTGTTACGTATAAATCTACTGATTTTAATAATGTGGATATTTATGGAGGATACAGTAACACGAATATTTCTACCACGGCTATCACAAGTGCTGATGCGACTGATGGTGTGATAGGTCTTTCTAAAACTGGATCAGAAAATATTATTAGTTCCAATACAGGTGTTTTTACAGGGGTTTATATTGATAATGTTAATTTTAATTATAGTTCTCCTTACTATATGGCGCGTAGTTTTATTTCACCGACAACCACTTATGTGACTTCAATTTCTCTTTATGGTGCAACTCCTGTTACATATTCTCAGGGAACGACATGTATTGTTCGTTTATTGGCGTCGGATTTTACTACTGTTTTTGCTCAGGGAACTTTTGATGTGAAAACATTTTCTAATCCTGGAAGTAATGCATGGCACCAGATTGATATGTATCCGTATGTTTATATTTCTTCAGGAACAAGATATTTTATTCAAATAATTTCCACTGGAACGGTGGGTAATACTTTGAACCAATTTTATTGGGCGGTGGCTCCAGATAATGATCCTTATGTTGAATACATAGCGACAGGAAGTAGTTTATTTACTACCTCTATTTTTGGGCAAAATAATTTCATGTATAAACTTAGTAGTTACACGTTTCAAACTTCTGGAACCTATACTTCACAACCATTTGATGTGGGAACAACGACTCAATCTTGGCTTTGGAGTTGGGATCATTTTTATGCAACAGGAATAATTCCTTCTACCAATACCGCTATAGGATATCAGACTTGTACACAAACAACTTTAGGAGGAATATGTATTCCATTGACTTCAGTTTCGACAGATACAGTTGTGGTAACAACAAATTCAGTTCCTATTTCTCCACTTTCTCGTTATATTCGTGTGGTTGCAACTCTTACTGGAAATGGAAAAGAAAGTCCACAACTCACTGGATTTCAAGTGGGAACTACTTCAAAAATTCGTCCTTACGGTTCATTTACTTCTCAGGGTTTACCAGTAGGAAGTACAATTACTGCATGGGGTCCTATTGTTATTAGTGATAAACAACAAAATAGTGGTACTATTCAATATTATTTTGGATCGACAAGTTATAACGGTTCTCCTGGATTTGCTTGTTCGCTCCATACTTCAAATTGGCAATCAATAAGTGCCGGACAGATTCCTACTGTTCCAGTTTATGGAGGAGGGTATGCTTGTTTTATAGCAAGTTTTACCGCAAATGTAGGAACAGCTACAGTGTCATTGGATTCTTTTCAAACTCAGTGGGTAGCTGGAAATGCTCCAGCCGTTCAATCGTATATTTGGGATCGGCGTTATTGGTTGTCGATAACGACCAACACTTCTGGAAGTCCTTATTTGGATACTGTTCTGGTATATCAACGTAATCGGACATTTACGTTGCTCAAAGGAATTAATGCGGCTTCATTTACTCGGTGGAAAGACAATCTTTATTTTGGCGATAGCACCGGATTAACTGGACAAGTTTATCAGTATGATTTTGGAAATAGTGATGACGGAAATCCTATTACTTCAATTATTCAAACCAAGAGTTATGACCTTGGGTACTCTTATCGAGATAAAGACTTAAGAAAAATGTTTGTAGGATATTTGGGAGCAACCGGATATTCGGGTAATTTTTCAGTTGGCTATGACGTAGATCGTTCTGGAAATAATTATTCTTTGGGATCGGCTAACATGAATGATGGTGGTGGACAAATTGCGGCGAAGTTTCCTTTTTCATTAAATTCCAATCCCACACAAGGGCGGGAAATTCAGTATAATTTAGTTAAGAGTGGAACCGGAGATCGTTTAAAACTTTATGAGTTGCATACATTTTTCACTTTAAAGGAGACACCATAATATGAGTCTTTTTGATCAGTTTCCTACTTCTTCACTTTCAGGATTATCGGCTTCTGGGGGTGGTCCTGGTTCAACTTTAACCCCTACGGTAAATGCGATGTCCAGTGGCCCTCAATTTTCAAATATCCAAAGCGCGTTAGCTCCTCCTGCTTCCGGTATTGCAGCTCCTTATCAATCCGCTATTGATATGATTAATAAGCAGCGTGATTATTATGCCAATCTTGGTGCTGCTTCTGCTCAAGGGCTTGCTGCGAAGCGTGGGCTCTCTGGATCATCAATAGAGCAGTTTGGTACACAATCTGCCATTAACCAGGTAAATAATGCAGCCTTGAGCCAAACAAGTGCCTTGTTAGGTCAAGGAGCGAACGCACAGAACAGCAATACACAGCTTGGAGCCAATTTAACCAGTGATGAAATTGCTTCACTTCGTAATATGGATCTTTCAAAACAATATATGGCTATGCAGCAAAGTCTTGGTCAACAGGGAATTGATGTGTCTCGTCAAAACATTAGTTCGGCTCAAGATATTGCACAACAACAGGCCCGTAATTCACTTATTCAATCAGGTGCTAGTTTACTTGCTCCATCATTACTTAATAGTTTTAGAAAATTAAACCCTGGTACAGGAGATCCATCAATCGGTCTTGGTGTTGGCGGCGGAGGTGGAAGTGGGAGTGGAGGGGGTTTTCTTTCTTCATTGAATCCTTTTAGTTCTGCTGGTATTGGAAGCACAACTCCTTCTACATTATCTGGTTCGGCGTATAACCCTGGGTTTGTTCCTCAAAGTAGTATGGTTCCTCAAATGACCGCAGGACAAGTAGGAACTTCTGCTCCAGGAATGTTTGGTGCGGGTGGATCATTATTTAACACGGCAGGAACATCTTCTCTCGGAATGGGAGATGTTCTTCCAGGAGTAGCAGGATGGCAAGCGGGAACCGCTGCTTTTGGAGATAATAGATATACCAATGTAGGTGGGATTGGTGGAGCAGCAGTTGGAAGTATATTTGGGCCTCTTGGTTCTGCTGCTGGAGGATTTTTAGGAACTGCGGCAGGAAAATATGGAGATCAAGCCAATACATCTTTACAACATAGTCTTGGAAATACGGGAGCTGCTTTGGCAAAACCGTTTATTGATCCGATAGGAACAGCGGTAGATATTGCTAGCAATCCTGGAAAAAAAATAGGTCAAGCTGTTTCGGGTGCAGTAAATACTGTAAAAAACATATTTCCGTTCTAATGAAAACAATGAATGAAATCATCATGCGGGAATCACTGGACATACCGGTGAATGTGTTGCCGGAGATGTTAATGCTCATTCAGAAATTCTTGTATGAATCCTACGATGACACAATGCAAGTGGAGAATGTGACAAAACAGATTCACCGAATCACCTCCACTGGAAACGGAACGATGTTTCTTATTTACGCGGATGAAAAACTGAATGGATTTTTTACGATGGAGCAGGTTGTCACTGAATATGATTCTTTAATTACCGTCGTAAATTATTTATTTCTGGATGAAAAGTTAAGGAGAAAAAAAGTGTTCAATGATATTGAACAGTTGATATCAAGCTGGTCTATTCAACGAGGATCAAAAGAAGTGGCGTTTTATACCCGTCGAAATGCGGATGCGTTTAAACGGTTGTTATGGCGCAGAGATTGGACAACTGATTCTGTGGTGTTAAAAAGAGAGGTATAGTAAATGTGTATGGTTGCGGCAACAGTTACTAAAGATTTTGGCGTGTTGGCTTCAGATAGTGCCATGTTCGATACGTCGAACAGCAAAATGTCATTCATTAAACTTAAGCTTTATTACACGCCGCTTTATCTGGTTAGTTTTATTGGAACACCGGTTTATTTTGCTCAGATGGATCGTTCAAAATTCGGTGCAGATTTACCGTCGTTGGTTGTTTATATGGAAAACTACCTGAAGAAAATCAAGCCAGAAGTGGAAAAAGTGCTTCGCTCTGAAATTGCTGATGAAGATGAGAATAAACCCCATTTCTGTCTGATGATTTTGGGAATTCACAAGAAGCTGCCGACGTTGGTTCAGTTCAACAGCTTCTTGAATTTCAAACCAAAATATCTTTACACGGATAAAGCCCAACCAAAATTCTCAACCATCATGTATGGGGATGATAATCCACAGAAGAAGAAAATGTTTTTGGAAGCAACCGCTTACATGGAAGAAAAAGCAAAGAAGTTTAAGGACGTTGATTTTTCTCCAGGAATCGCCGGAGAGATATTGACGAGAGGAATTTACAGAAAAGCAGATATCGAAATGAAACTAGGACCACAAAAGAAATATGCGGGAGGAATCGTAAACGCTGGATGTATTTTCAAGGAAGGCAACATGATTTCTCTCTCAGGCGTGGTTCCAGCGTAAGGAGGATCTATGGCCGTAACTCAGCCCTTTGCTCCAAATTTGTCTGGTGCCTATGGAAATATTCAGCAAGCTCTTGAGCAATCAGCTCAAATCGCCGGTAAAAATACCGGTCCGTTGGGAAGTGTAGCCGCTGGTTTAAAGCCGGTGGCTGACGTTGCTTCTGAAAGAAGTCAAGAAATGTTTAAAGCCGGTATTGAAGATCAACTAGCAAAAAATAAAATACAGTATATGACTGCTGCTGAAGGAAAGTCATTGTGGACACAAGACGATGTAAATACTGCTTTAGCTAAAGAACACCCTAACCTTGATCCAAAAAATTATCCACAAGTAGGTAAAGCAGGATTTATGGCTACTCCTGAAGAAGTAACAAAATTAGAAGAACATGGATTATTACAGGCAGATATAACAAATAAGGTAGATGAAATAGCTAAAACAGATCCTAAAAAAGCATCCACAGTTGAATTATTGATGAGGGCAGGAGATACGCAAGGTGCGGCAAGATTGATGGGGGCAGGGCCGATTAAATGGATGCTGGATAATTCAACAGGGTATCATATTGCTGTTGATCAATTTGGAAGTCCCGTTCCTGGGATGCAGCCGTTAGAAGCGTATGGTGGAAAAATAAATCCAACAAATGGAGATGTAAAAGTAACCAAATTAGATCAGTTAGATCCCATAACTAAAAGATCAGTTATACCGGCTATAAGTAAAGCCGTTTCTGATCCTGACATCAATAAAGATATTAATAAACTTTATCAAATACAGGATTTAAAAAAGGCTGTAATGAGTAATAATCCTCTTGCTGTTATTAATGTTAAGAGTGAAACAGGACAAGCAATAGGTGGTATGGCTCCTGGCCGTATGGTTGGCCGTATTATGGAACAAGAAGAAACAGACCCAAGGGAAGTTCAAAAAATAAAATCATATTTTGAAAAAAACTGGGGTAGTGGAGGAATGACAGATACCGTAAGAAAAGAAACTTTAGATATGTTAAATGACACTGAAACACAAATTCGACAGCGTGTGGATCAAAATATTTCTGCTAAGGGAAAAGAAATTGTAAATGTTTCTAACGGTAAATTAGATGAGGGTGCGGCTAGAAGTATGGTGTCACCAAAATGGGAGGGTTTTAATCAATCTTATCCTGCACAATCAGCTCCTAAACCACCTAATGCTGCGTCTATAAAATCAGCAATTACAAATTATTTAACCGCTAAAAAAATTCCTATAACAGATCAAAGTATGCAAGATGTTATTAACCAGGTGAAGTCTGATCCTAATAAATTATCTGGGTTAATGAGTAAGTATGGTAAATAGAATTGATACCTCTGATCTATCGGCTCCTACCGATGGTAAAATAGATACTTCTGATTTAACTCCGACAGGACTTCCATCCATTAATAAACCAACATTTGAAAGCGCGTCTCCTTCCAATGAGATATTGGATTCTATTCCAGGAGTTGGATTGATTTCTCAATTATCTCGTCATCCTGCTATTCGTCGAGCAGTATTAGAAGGGGCAGGGATGCAAATAGGAGCCATGCCTGGGGAGGCGATGACAGCAGCCGGAGTCGTGACAGGAAATCCACTATTAGCGGCAGGAGGTGTTGCAACGGCATCAGCAGGAGCCGGTGTTGGAAATACTATTAGTGGAAAAATTTCAGACATAGAGGATAATCCTGAAACGTCTAAGAAAGTATTTAATTTTTTATTCCAATCCAATCCTCAACAAGCGCAAACAATTATTGGAGCTTTCCAAAAAGATCCTGAGGGAACTACTCAACAAATAGTTGATGAATTGAAACAGGCAGGAATTAGATTTTCTTTTGGAGCAGCACAACAGCTTTTAACTATGGGTCTTCGTTCTCTAGTTCCAGGGGCGCAAGGAGACATGATAAAGTCAGGAATGGGGCTGGCAAGAGAAGCGGAGTATCTAAGAATACCTGGAAGAGAAGAAAGTCTTAATAATATGGGACTTCAAACAGATCCTTCTATGTATACACGAAGTCGAATTGCCTCTTTAGCCAAAGCAATGATGAATAACACTCAGGCTGGTCAGGAAATTTTACAAAAAAACACTAAAGTATTGTCAGATGCCACGAAAAATTTAACAACGGATATGGCCGGTGGAATGTCAGAATATATTCCTTCTTCAGATATTGCTGCTTCACTTATTAATCAAAAAGAAAAATTAGGTCAAGTTATTCAAGATGCACATGAAGATGCGTTGTACGGACGTATGGACCGAATGATTGCTACTAAATCAGCAGAAATTGAACCTCCTGGTGAAACAGTGATTGGATCTCGATCTACAAATAAAATTACCACACTTGAAAATGTCAACATGGATGAAGAAGCAGCCGGTGTTTCTCCTCGAACCAAAAACATAGAAAAAACAGATCAGATTACTGCTGAAAATAAACCTAACGTCACTAGAAAAACGAATACGACGATTGAAGGATCTCCAGGGAAAATTGAAGAAAATACAGACGTAACCACCAGTCGTCAAGACCCCGCCTATCCTGGAGCGCAGATGCAGGGTGGAAAATACATGGCTCCTGGTGTCCCTGTTTCAACCCAACCTATACAGGATTTTGTGGATAACTTAGTTCCTACCTCTAAAATGGGAAGATTCATTAGAATAGGTGAAAATATTAGAGATCAAGGACCTTACATTTCTCTTCAGACAGCACAGAAGATGAGATCTGATTTTGGGATGATGATGAAATCGGCTAAAGATGGAGTAGAGTTAGGAACTGCAAAAGCTGGATATGCTGTTATGTCTAAGGCCATGGAAGATGCAGCTAAAGGGGCAGGACCAGATGTTTATAACGCATGGAAAGCGGCAGATGCGTTTACATCTGAAGGAAAACAAATTTTTAGTAATGATGTAACTGCCAAATGGATGATGAGTGAACCTTTATCTGCTGAAAAATTAGGGGGGCAATTGGTAGACAATGGGACAGTTGCTCATGTACAGGAATTAAGAAAGGTAGCAGAACGAGTACAGGATTTAGTTGAAAATCCTGAATATGCTGTTACTCGCGCTAAACTTATCGAAAGTAACCCTGATCTTCAAAAAATGATTGATAAAGGTGAATATACCGCAGATGCCATTATGAATAAAGAAAAAAAAGGTGTTCTTCAAAATTTATTTGCAGGGTATTCTACCCCAGCTCCCGATACGTTGGCAGGAGAGAAAGTAAATTATCAAGGAGTATTGGCTGAACTTGATCCACATTTTAATCCTAAAGGGTATGGTGTATATAAAGAATTATGGGGTGAACAAGGTTTAGAAAAATTAAAAGAGGCTATGACAAACGGATTTCAAGCCATTCAAAAACAACCTGCCGCTTATGATCGTGCCATGTTATGGGCAGGACGTATTATTACGGGGGCTGTCGGGACCCATGTATTGGGAGTTGGATTTTTAGGGGGTGAAGGAGCCTATCTTCTTTCAGAAAAATATTTGGCTTCTGCTTTATTAACCAATCCAAATTCAGAGAAACTTTTCACTCAAGGGTTAAAAGCATTGGCGAGTGATACAGCTTTAAATACCGCTGGACGCGCGGTAGGACAAGGCGGTGCAAAAACAGGAATAGATTTAATTATTAAAGCAGCAACAACATATGCAAACGACCAAATGACAAACAAGGAGAATCAATAATGGACTTAAAAGATCATGAAAGAATTTTTAATAACCACTCTACTTCTTTAAGGCAGGAATACAACCGGTTTAATTCTGAAGTAAAAAATGTGTTGAACGGGTTGGACGCTAAAATTATTGAAACGGTTAAACAGGAATTGCAGATTCATGTTGAAGCTATTAATCAAACTCTTTCTCGGATTGAAGAGAAGGTTAATTCTCACTTTGGAAAATGAAAAAATTTCTTCCGCTGTTATTGTTGTTGTGTGCTTGGACACCCATCAAAGAACCTAAAACCCCGCAGGACGTTCAAACCAATTTTAACGCTGTTTATGATGAGATGCACTCTAAATACCAAACGAAATCAATCGTCAACGTCAAAGATTTTGGAGCGAAAGGAAATGGAACGACAGATGATACTAGTGCTATCAACAAGGCTCTTCAATCTGGGTCAATTGTTCAAATTCTGAGATCATCGAGTTTTTATGTTATTTCCAATCCTCTTATTATGAATGTTTCTTCGGTTACTTTTCAGGGAATAGGGTCGCCGGAAATTAAAGAAATAACAGCGGGAACGCCTGGAATTAAGATTTCATCTAGTAATATCACTGTTGACGGAATAATTTTAACGGGTGTTCAACATGCTTCAGCAAATATTCCAGAGATTGCGATTATATCATCTGCTCCTTCAAGTTCGAATCAACTTAACAATATTACTGTTAAGAACTGTATTATTTCCAATTGGGGTGAACAGGGAATTTTCTTCTATTACGTCAATTCCCCGAAAGCGTTAAATAACCATGTTTTTAATATCGTTTATTCAGGTATTCAAGGAAGAATGGTTAATCATGCCGACTTTTCAAATAATGAAATTGATAATTTAGGCCCAGGAGATGGCGGGGTTTTGGTAGCGATTTCAATCACTGGAAATACAACTCAGGCTGAAGTTCCCTATATGGGAGTTATTTCAAACAATAGAATCCATGATTTACTTTATAGATATGGACAAGGAATTTTAGCGGAGCCTTGCGATTCATGTTCGATTACAGGCAATACTATAGCAGATGTTGGATTTGGGATAGGTCTTGAATCACAGTTGACTCTCTTGTCTTATAATAATTCTGTCACAGGAAACACGGTTGTAAATAAAAAGCTTACCGCTTATGCCAATAGAATATCAGGGATTCTTGTTGGTGGGACAGATGCTAATACCATGAACTCTGGAAATATAATTTCTGGAAATAATGTTTTTGGATATGGGACAAACGACCCTTCGGGCTATGGAGCCATTCATCTTTATTACAATGAAAATACGTCTGTCACCGGAAATAACATTTCTTCGGCGGCGGTTTATGGAATTTATCTGCTTGCTTCCAATAGGAACTGCAACATATCAGGAAATAATATTTCTTCAATGACTTTATCGGGTGCATCCGCTGGAATTGCAACTGCCTCGGTGGAACCTGATTTTAATTCATTGATCGACGGTAATAATATCAATGTTGTCGGAGCGAATGGGATTCTTGTTAGCACAAACACAACTCTTAATATAGGTAAGAATTATATTCATACCACGGCAATTGCAGATATCACCGGAAATAATACTTACGCTGTCCATGAGTTTTTACATCGAGATGCGACGACCGCCCAATTCACAGGAACGACGAATGAAACACAACTTCGTATTTCAACAATTTCTGCCAATAGCATGGGGAAGTATGAGACGATTAGGGTGATCGCTTGGGGAGATAAAGCGGGAGTGAGTGGAAATAAAACAATCAAACTTTATTTTGGAACTACGGCGATCACGTTTAACGCAGCGGCTAACGATCAGAACGCGTGGAGAGTAGAAGCCGAAATAATAGCGACCGGAGCGACGAATACCCAGACTATTTATTGGAAGGGCTGGAATGGAACGACGATGCTTTCTGGCATTGTTAATCCGACGGAAGATACCACAAAAGATTTACCCTTGAAAATTACAGGGACGTTGGCAAATACGGGTGATTATATTACCCAAAGAGGATTTATTGTGGAGAGATTCTAATGACCAAATTTAACAGGAGTTTAAAATGACTAAATGTTATAAAAGTTCAGATTTTTATCTGGCAATAATTTTAATCGCACTCACATTCAAATTTATGTGGCCGGTTAATATTATCGGAGAATGTTATGTGATTAACCGCGTCTTAAGAAAAATGAACCGAGGACAATTTTACACTGGATTTTTTTCTTCAGAATTGTTGATGACGCTATTCTTGATTGGATATAATTTCTGGTTTAAATCACCGTGGTATTTCATACCGGCTAACTATGGAATTTATGCTTTGGGGCGTGGGTTCATTCACCAGATCGGCGTTAAGACCCAGACGATATTTCGATGAGTTTAGACCCATACCAGAAACAAGCAACATTCGGGGGAAGTCAAACCCTTTTGGATGAACGCGCTCACTATGATGCTAATGGAAATTTGGATTTTCAAGGATTTGCTATTGCTGGAACACCGACATCAACAGCAGCATGGCTTATTATAAAAAATACATATGATGGATCTAATAATTGGACTTCTGGGTCTATTTATCGAGGGAAAACATGGGACAGCGTTCCCTTTTAATATTATTTCTTTTTTCAGGAATAGCAAGAGCTGTCCCTTGTGGACAGATGGCACGTAATTCCGTTACAGGTCAATTAGATTGTGTAGGAAGCGGGGGAGGTGGCGGCCCCACAATCCCCTCAACCTTCACCTGGACGCTTCCCTACGGCCTCTCCGCTTCGACGATAACAGTGGGAATAAATGTAACCCTTGGTGATGTTACGAATTTAGTTGTAACACCCGTCGTTGATCCTTCTCCTCCCGCTGATTGCACCCATACCCCTAATAATGGTTATCCATTCTATGGTGGCCCAGGTTCGGGTGGTATGATTTTTATAACGGCCTACAAAACAGTTAACGGTCAAAAAGTTTTTTCCTCTCATTTGGTAAATTATTCTTATGGAGGTTTTTGGGTAGCTTACGGGATGTCGGCTTCATGGACGCCAGTTTCAGGTGCTGATGGGTATAGGATATTTTTCGGATATAGCGCTTACTCAACGAGAAAACTAGGTGGGTATATAGACACGGCGTTGAATAGTTTCTATATCGGATATTCTACCGATGCCACTGTTGATACAGGCGCACCGTGGGGAGAATGTTCCAATGGAACATCTTGGTACTCGCCAACCTATGCTGAACTTTTTACAAATCAAAAGTTAAATATTTCTCAAGATTCTCCGAATTCGCCCGCCGTGTTGAATGGATTAGTGACGGTTACAGGAAATACGTACGTCACCGGATCAAGCACAGCGGCTTATTTTTATGGAAATGGATCGAATCTGACGGGAATACCAGCGGGGAATCCTTTCGACCAAAATCTAAATACAACCGATTCGCCAACCTTCGGCGCAATTAATGCGAACACGGGAATAAACCTACACGCTGGATTTTTGGAACTGAATGATTCCTTAACACAGGTGGGTACGCTCTTTGTTGCTCAAACTTATTTGGGTGGCTATGCGTTTTTAATGACAGGAACGGGTATTGTAGAAACCTTAAATAATACGCTCGACAATAATACGGGAGCAATGGAAGCAAATACTACAGGAGGAATTGGCACAAACAACTCCAGTTTCTTAATGAACAACAATATTTACGACGGCTACTTTGGGAACACAGATAAAGCTTGGGGACTCGAAATAAACAACGCTTTTAGTTCACAGGGGTTGATTATAACCTCGCCTGAAAACGGGCTATATCCGAATACGAACTCACTTTCTTTGCTTGATTCCACCGCCGGAACTCGCTGGAACTTTGCTCTTACTTCCGCGAATTTTCAATTTAATAAAGACGGAACAAGCACAAGCTTTGTTTTTGGAGACAATGGAACATTCGCCGCCGATCAAGATGACGGGACTCACGTCACGAGCAATACCCTTTTTGACGTAGACGCTTCCGGTAACGGGACATTCATGGGGTCTGTTACGTCTCCTTCAATCAACGTCAATGGAAATATAAACTTCTCAAACGGCGCGTATATCGACACAAATGACATTCATTTCTTTCCTTATAACACTGCTTTTCAGGTTAAAAATGATTATGGGACTGTGGTTTTTTATGCCAATTCT
>Ga0182027_10006563_pt1 | contig 17372 bp, 9 predicted proteins | sample 712E1DmetaG_FD_121300 | JGI IMG/M metagenome (GOLD analysis project Ga0182027, IMG submission 121300) | Permafrost microbial communities from Stordalen Mire, Sweden - 712E1D metaG (Illumina Assembly) | ecosystem: Environmental > Terrestrial > Soil > Wetlands > Permafrost | place: Sweden... | reverse complement strand
TGATCCATGATCTTGGTTATCTTCTTGGCATGCATATAACCCAGTGACCCCCCGGCAACCGTGAAATCCTGGGCGAAAATACAAACAGGCCATCCGCTGATGGAGCCCGTCCCGGTAATTACACCATCGCCGGGAAGATATTTTTTATCCATGTCGAAATCCTGACCTGCATGCTTGACAAACAAATCATATTCATGGAATGAATCAGGGTCAAGCAGGGCAAGAATCCGCTCACGTGCTGTCATTTTACCGGATGCCTTCTGCTTCTCGAGGGCTTGTTCACCGCCCCCCTGAAATGCTTCGTGCATCCTGCGTTTGAGTTCATTTGTCTTGGCTCTTAAACTCATGTTTTAGGTTTTTGGCGCAGAGGTGTCAAAAGTACGACTTACAGGATGATTTTTTACCGCGTTGAATCCAGGAAGTTACCCAATGCCTTCCGGCGGCAGGTCTTTTTTTAAAATTTCCTAATGGAATCGGTTCTGTAAAAAAAGGATTTTCAGTGGATTAATATAATTTGTTAAGTTTTTGTTACTTTTTTTCCAATCTGAAAACAAAAACGTTAAAAATTGTTAAAGAAGCAGATATTGCTGTTATCCACGGAGTTAATGACACAAATCACAGGATGTCAGGAAAAACCGCCAGGAAACTTTACAGAAACCGTATACAGCTATCTGAAAGCCACAACCGTAACTCCCGCTCCGCCCAGTTCCAGCTGTTCGTCCTTTGAACTTTTGACTTCCTTTACCGATCTCAGGTAATCCCTTGTGACCTGCCGCAGGACTCCGTTCCCTTTTCCATGCAGTATACGCACTTCTGGGATGGATAGCATGACGGCGTCATCGACATATTTCTGGATCAAAAACAAGGCCTCATCAACACGTTTACCCCGGATATCGAGAGTTAATTGAAACTCGTACAGCTTACGGTTCAGTTCATCGAGGTACGACTGGTACTGGTGATGTCGAGGGCTAAGTGGCTCAAACCCTTTGCGCGGGGTTTCCGTAGCAAGGGGCTGTTCAACAGCCGAAAGGCGGATTGGCTTTAAAGGTATTTGCCCGGATGTAGGTCCGGGAGGCTGGATTTTTTCCAGTTTCTCCTTTAAGTCTTTTATTTCGGTGCGTGCAGTCTTTGTGCGTTCCTTTTCTGCCTGTGCTTCCTTAATATCTTTTACTGTCCGCTCGATGGTTTTATTGGCATCCGATACCATCCTGAGTGCCTCCTGCCTTGCATTTTCGAGGATCTCCTTTTTGGATCTTTCAAGTTCTGAACTTAGTTTTTCATATTTCCCTATCAGTTCAGAAAGGAAATCATCCGCTACCTTCAGCTCGGTCGACTTTTTAGTCATTTCATCCTTTTCGGTCTCAAGATCCTGGATTTGTCGTTCGAAATTCAGCTGGCTTTGCCCGGTTTTATTCCTGGCATTGCCGAGGATCCCTGGCGGGAAGCCGATCTGGGCGGCGATCTCAAAGGCAAAGGAGCTTCCGGGTTTCCCTTTTTTCAAAACATAAAGCGGCTTGAATTTCTTCGAATCATAAAGCATGGCACCATTGACTATCCCTTTGACCTTGCCGGCAAGGAGTTTCAGGTTTGAATAATGTGTGGTGATGATCCCGTAGCATCCTATTTCAGCCATTTTTTCAAGGCAGGCTTCTGCCATTGCACCCCCCTGTGATGGATCCGTCCCCGATCCGAACTCATCGATCAGCAGCAGGGTCCTTTTGTCGGCGTACTCAATAAAATATTTCAGGCTTAGCAGCTTGGACGTATAGGTGCTGAGGTCATTATCGATGGATTGTTCATCGCCTATATCGATGAAGATCTTTTTAAATATCAGGAACTCGGAATCTTCCCTCACAGGGGGAAGCAGTCCGCACTGGAACATGTACTGCACAAGTCCTGCAGTTTTTAGGCATACCGACTTCCCTCCTGCATTCGGCCCTGAAATTATCAGGATACGTTCATCTCCTTTCATTTCCAGGTCAAGGGGTACAACGTTCTTGTTAATTTTCCTGAAGTGAAGCAGGAGGTTGGGATGTACAGCCTGGTGCCAGCTGAAACTTAACCCAGGTTTATTTGTGCCGGGTGATTTCAGGCTTTCGGCGATTTTCGGGAGAACAGCTCCTGTTTCATTTGCAAGTAAAGCCTTGGCCCGGATAAAATCAACAACGCCCAGGAATTTATACATCCTGAACAGTAGTTGTATATCAGGCCTTAATTCATCCGTAAAACCAATCAGGATTTTAAGTATTTCCCTTTTTTCGGCATACTCAAGTTCCCTTATTTCGTTGTTGGTTTCAAAGATAGCCACAGGTTCAAGATAAACCGTCTGCCCTGTTGCCGATTCGTCATGGACATAACCGCTTATCTTTCGTTTATGAGCACTCAGCATCGGGATGACGAGCCTCCCGTTCCTGACAGTCACTTCTGCATCCTCAGGCGTCCAGCCCGACTGCCTTGCGACTTTCAGGTCATGGAGTATCTTATGCTCCACACTGGCAAGTTTATAATTCTTTTCTTTTCTGAGCCGGGTTAACTCCGCGGAAGCGGTATCCCTGATCTGGCTTCTTTCATCCAGTATCCGGTCAATACGCCGGATGATCCCGGCCGGGATTGACAGCAGGGATGCTGCTGCCCCTGCCGTAATCTGCTGTTCCTCCGGGAGTGCCGTGTCAATACTATCCTCAGCGGCATCATCCGCTCCTTCCGGGCCTGAAATCATTTCAAGCAACCTGAACAGGCCGGGATATTCCTCTTTCCGTGCAGAAAAAAAACTGACCAGGTCATGGATCGACTGCAATGAAAGCCTGAGTTCGGATATGGTTTCAGGTTCCATGTATGTCCCGGGGATCCGGATCCTGGTGAGCTCAGGAACAAGATTGTAATAGTCCTGGGAGGGAAACCTGTCTTCAAACGTGATGACTTTAAGCATCTCCCCGGTGAGCCGGAGTTTTGAGTAGATTTCCTGCTCATTATCTGAAAAGGAAATGCTGTTTACCAGCCCTATCCCGAGAGGTGAAAGGCAAAATTTTTTCAGCAGGTCCCTGATCAAGTCGAACCCCAGTTTATTTTCAAAAGAAGTTGGATAAAGCATTCTGCAAAGTTAAAAAATTTGTACCTTTGCAGTCTGTTAAATGATTCACAAAGATTAGATCTAAAATCTTAAATATCAATATATTATGACTAAGAATAAAAAATATTTGACATGTGATGGTAACCAGGCTGCAGCTCATATGGCCTATATGTTCAGTGAGGTTGCTGCCATTTATCCTATCACCCCATCTTCAAACATGGCCGAGAACGTTGACGAATGGGCAGCTCACGGCCGCAAGAATATTTTCGGGGATGAGGTCCATGTGGTGGAAATGCAGAGTGAGGCAGGTGCTGCCGGGGCCGTTCACGGTTCGCTGCAATCGGGAGTACTCACCACTACTTTTACAGCTTCACAGGGTTTATTGCTGATGATCCCCAACATGTACAAGCTGGCGGGCGAGCTTCTTCCCGGTGTTTTTCACGTTTCGGCGCGTACGATAGCCGCGCATGCACTTTCTATTTTCGGGGATCATTCCGATATATATGCCACACGCCAGACCGGTTTTGCCATGCTGGCTTCCGGTTCCATACAGGAGATCATGGATCTTGCGGGGATCGCCCATCTCAGTTCGATCAAACTGCGTCTTCCTTTCCTTCACTTTTTTGACGGGTTCCGTTCATCCCACGAGATCCAGAAGATCGAGGCCTTTGAAAATGAAGACATGGCAGGTCTCCTTGATTATATAGCCTTACAGGAATTCCGCGACAGGGCTTTGAACCCGGAGCACCCTGTAACCCGCGGCACAGCCCAGAACCCGGATATTTTCTTCCAGGCCAAGGAAGCCGTCAACCGCTTTTACCACCCTGTAGCTGATGTCGTTGATCAATACATGAAAGAGATCACCAGACTTACAGAAAGAGAATACCATCCTTTTATATATTATGGCGATCCCCAGGCCGAGCATATCATCATCGCCATGGGCTCGGTCACGGAAACCATTCGTGAAACCATTGATTACCTGCGGGGCAAGGGTGAAAAAGTGGGCCTCATTGTGGTTCATCTTTACCGTCCTTTCAGCGCAAAATATTTTTTTAATGTCCTTCCTTCATCCGTGAAACGGATCGCAGTTCTCGACCGCACAAAGGAACCCGGATCAAACGGTGACCCCCTCTACCTTGACGTAAGGGATCTCTTCTATGACCGCCCGGAAAGGCCAATGATCCTTGCCGGCCGTTATGGTTTGAGTTCAAAGGATACGACTCCCTCACAGATCCTTTCAGTTTATGAGAACCTTAAGATGAATGAGCCAAAGGACCATTTTACTGTAGGGATAGTTGATGATGTGACTTTTCACTCATTACCCGTACTACCCGAGCTGGACATACAGCCTGCCGGTGCATTTGCAGGAAAGTTCTGGGGCATAGGCTCAGACGGGACAGTAGGGGCAAACAAGAACAGTATCAAGATCATTGCCGACAATACGGATAAGTATGCCCAGGCCTATTTTGCCTATGATTCCAAGAAATCAGGAGGCGTTACAGTTTCTCACCTGCGCTTCGGCGACAGCCCCATCCGTTCCACCTACCTTGTCAACATGGCCGATTTCATTGCCTGCCATGTTCCCTCGTACCTGGATAAATATGACCTTCTGAAAGGGCTTAAGAAAGGGGGGGCCTTCCTTCTGAATTCAATCTGGGATGTGGAAGAAACAAAAAACCGCCTGCCGGATGCCATGAAAAAATACATGGCCGAAAACAACATCAGGTTTTATATTATTGACGCCACGAAGATCGCCGAGGAGATCGGCCTTGGCAACAGGACCAACTCCATCATGCAGTCGGCTTTCTTTAAGCTGGCCAATGTGATCCCTTATGACCAGGCTCTTAAAGACATGAAAAAAGCCATCCAGAAGACTTATGGACGTAAGGGAGAAGAGATCGTGAACATGAATAATGCCGCTATAGACAGGGGAGGGGATGTGATCCAGGTCGTGATACCTGCAGAATGGGCCGGGATTGTTGTTAAATCAGGGGAGGAGGACTCCTCAGTTCCCAAATTCATCAAAGAAGTTTTTGAACCGGTCAGCGCAATGAGGGGTGATGACATCCCCGTCAGCGCATTCCTTGGACGGGAAGACGGGACTTTTCCTTCAGGAACAACTGTCCTTGAGAAGCGTGGTATTGCTGTAAACGTTCCTCAGTGGATACCAGAGAACTGCACACAGTGTAACCAATGCGCCTATGTTTGTCCGCACGCAGCCATCCGCCCGTTCCTTTTAAACGAAGAGGAAAAAAAGAATGCACCGGCAGATATGCCGACCGTTAAGGGTGCCGGTAAGGATTTTGCCGGATTTGAATTCAGGATACAGGTTAGTGTGCTTGATTGCACAGGTTGCGGCAACTGCGAGGATATCTGTCCTTCAAAGATCAAGGCGCTTGAAATGCATGACCTCGGCAGCCAGATGCATGAAAATGCACATTGGGATTATCTCTTCGGTAATGTTTCCTATAAAACGAATGTGATCGACAGGTTCAAGACATTCAAGAACAGCCAGTTCGCCCAGCCTTTGTTTGAATTTTCCGGCGCCTGTGCCGGCTGCGGGGAAACGCCATATATAAAACTCCTGACCCAGCTTTTCGGAGAGAGAATGCTGGTCGCCAATGCCACGGGCTGTTCCTCGATATACGGGGGTACTGCTCCGTTCATCCCATACAGGGCAAATTCGGAAGGCAAAGGCCCTGCCTGGGCAAATTCGCTGTTTGAGGACAATGCCGAATACGGATACGGGATGGCGCTGGGTGTTCGAAAGCTAAGGGAACGTATCGCAAGGAAAATGCTGGAAGCCATTAAAGAAAACATGATGGGTGCTGAATTGCTTTCGGTATTCCAGGAATGGATCGAAGGGAAGGACGATGCTGAAAAATCAAAGGCAGCTATGACCAAAATGATTCCCCTGCTTGAAAAAGAAAGCAACCAGCTTGCCAGGGATATCATGGACCTCAGGCAATACCTCATTAAAAAATCAATCTGGATTATCGGAGGTGACGGCTGGGCATATGATATCGGTTACGGCGGATTGGACCATGTGATGGCCTCAGGCGAAGATATCAATGTCCTGGTGCTGGACACCGAGGTTTATTCCAATACAGGCGGACAGGCTTCCAAATCGACACCGGCAGGCGCAGTGGCGAAGTTCGCTGCCTCGGGAAAGAAAGTCAGGAAAAAGGACCTTGGCGCCATGGCCATGACCTATGGCTATGTTTATACTGCACAGGTTGCAATGGGCGCCAATAACGGTCAGCTTTTCAGGGCGATGAAGGAAGCTGAAGCCTACAAGGGACCTTCACTTCTGATTGCATACTCCACCTGCATCAACCACGGGTTGAAATCTGGGATGGGCAAGGCCCAGGAAGAAATGGACAAGGCCGTGAATGCAGGTTACTGGCATCTTTACAGGTATAACCCTGGACATGCAGCCGACGGAAAGAATCCTTTCACCCTGGACTCCAAGGAGCCGGATTGGGCTAAATTCCAGGAATTCCTGGGCAGCGAAGTAAGGTACACATCCCTCAAGGCCATGTTCCCGGAAGAAGCCGAGGTTCTGTTCGCTGCTGCAGAGGGGAATGCCCGCTGGAGATATGAGAATTACAAACGCCTGGCCGAAATGAAATATGAGAAATGATTCCGCGTTTATCCGGAATCGGAAATATTTGTCTTAAACCCCTAAATATCAATATATGCCTACCCTGACCACAAAATACATGGGTCTGAATCTGAAGAACCCTGTTATCGTTGGAGCAAGTAACCTTGTTAAGGATTTGGATACGATACGGCGTCTTGAAGAAGCCGGAGCTTCAGCAATAGTCTATAAAACCCTGTTCGAGGAGCAGATCGAGCTTGAACGGCTGCAACTTTCTGAAGAACTGAATCAATACAACGAGCGTCACGCCGAGATGATCAGTTTATTCCCCGACATTAACCATGCAGGCCCGCGTGAACACCTTTCGCATTTGCGCAAAGTCGTCGAATCGGTTACTATCCCTGTGATTGCCAGCATGAATTGCCTTTTTGAAGATACCTGGGTGGAATATGCCAGGCTTATAGAGCAGACCGGGGTCAATGCCCTTGAATTGAACCTGTATTCAATCCCCGGTGATTTTAAAAAGGAAGGAAAATCCATAGTGAATGAGCAACTTGGCGTCATTGCAGAGGTGAAGAAGAATGTAAAAATTCCTGTAAGCGTGAAGCTTAGCCCTTTCTATACCAATGTCCTTGCCGTCATTCAGCAGATGTACCATGCAGGCGTTGATGGTTTTGTTCTTTTTAACCGCCTGTTCCAGCCCGATATCGACATTGATAAAATGGAACATCATTTTCCCTATAACCTGAGTCATGAGGAAGATAACAGGCTTGCACTGAGATTCATGGGTTTGCTGTTCCAGGAAATCCGCGGGTCACTTTGCGCTAACACCGGTATTTTAACCGGTAAGGACGTGGTTAAAATGATCCTGGCCGGGGCCGACTGTGTGCAGGTCGTAAGTACGATCTATAAAAACGGGCCTGCGCAGATCGGCAGGATGATAAGCGAAATAGAGGAATGGATGGACCAGAAAAAGTTTGCGACAGTCGACAGTTTCCGGGGAAAGTTATCAAGGAAAGGGTTGAAAGACCCGTTTGCTTATAAAAGATCCCAGTATATTGATATTTTAATGAAGAGCGAAGAGATCTTCAAACGCTATCCCATTCGTTAAGGATTTGTTCTGCTGAAAACAAAAGGGCTTCCACATCCGGGGATGGGAAGCCCTTTTTATATCCTTATTAACGGGGATCAGTTCACATCAAAATCATATAACATCCGGGCCTGGATTCCCTTCATCTCACGGATATCCCTGATATACCTGAAATATTTGTAATCGTCGCCAAGCATGGTTTGAATTCTCGACTCGGAGTCATCGCCAAATATCTGATCGATGATCTGCTGGATAGGATCCTTTTGCTCAGGAAGGGTTATGAGGTGGTAAGATTTGAGTTTTGCAATTTCTGCAGCCAGGCTGATCGCTTTGGAAAGACCTCCGAAATCGTCGATGAGGCCGATCTTCCTTGCATCTGTACCACTCCATACCCTGCCTTGCCCTATGCTGTCGACATTTGCTTTGGTCATTTTCCTTCCTTCAGCCACCTTTGAGATAAAGTTGTCATAGAAATTTTCAATTTCTTTCTGGATAGTTGCGTATTCAAATGGTGTCAGTGGGCGTTGTACAGGAATAAACCCGGCATTTTTATTGGTCCTGGCTTCGTCGAACGTGATCCCGAGTTTGTTTTTCATCAATCCTTCGAAATTCGGGATCAGTCCGAACACTCCGATAGAACCTGTAATGGTATTGGGTTCGGCGATGATTTTAGTTGCGGCACAGGCAATATAATACCCCCCGCTGGCTGCCACATCTCCGAAGGAGGCCACCACAGGCTTGACCTGGGCGGCAAGCTTTACTTCACGCCAGATGACATCAGATGCAAGACCGTCACCCCCGCCGGAATTAATGCGGAAGACGATAGCTTTGACTTTGTCGTCTTCACGGGCTTTCCGGATGGCTTTGGATATCCGCTCCGAGCCTATGCTCTGGTCATCTCCTTCGCCTCCTGCAATGGATCCCTGTGCATAGATCACGGCAATCCTGTCTTTGGATGAAGATGGTTTTTCAGGATCGGCAGCGCTGGTATATTTATCCGTAGTGATGTACTTAATTTTCGCTTTTTCCTTCAAACCGAGCTTCGATTTCAGATCCTGGAGGAACTCGTCTTTATAAGCGATCTGGTCAATAAATTTATATTTAAGGGCATCCTCGGCCCTGCCCAGTTTCAGGCTGTCGGCAATATTGTTCAGTTCATCTTTGCTGATGTGCCTTGATTCGCTGATACCGTTCAGCATCCTGTCCCACAATGCTGAAAGCAGTTCGGTGATCTGTTTTCTGTTTTCGGGACTCATTTTATCAAGGAACAGGGGTTCGGTTGCGGCTTTGAACTTGCCGTGCCTGATAACCTGTACTTTTATATCCAGTTTGTCAAGAGCGCCTTTAAGGAACATCACATTGGCGTCAAGGCCTTTAAAGAATACAATTCCCTGGGGGTTAAGGTAAATTCTATCACTTGCAGTTGCCACGTAATAAGCCTTCTGGTCGTATCCTTCGCTGTAGGCCCAGACGAATTTACCGGATGTTTTAAAGTCAAGCAGGCCTTCTCTGATTTCTTCAACAGTGGCCATACTTGCAGCAACGCCTGACAGATCAAGGAAGATCCCGGATATGTTTTTATCGGCTTTTGCTTTTTTCAGGTTTTTTAGGATATCCGAAAGCCCCGTGGGTTTTTCCGTCCCGGTGAATGCAAAAACTGGCATTTTGGGTGCACGGTCCGCTATGGTTTTATCCAGTTTCATTACGAGAACCGTTTTCTTATCGATGACAACCTCATCGCTGGAAGCGGTAACAGCTATGATCGTGATAACCCCAACCAGGATCCCTGTCAGGATAATGATGGTAAGAAAACTTCCCAGCATACTGGCAAACATGAATTTAAAGAATTGTTTCATATCCCTTGATATTAAGATGAAAGTTCATTTTCGGGTACCAAGTTACTTTTAAACAAAATGATGTGCAAAAAAAATCTTTCTGTTTCCTGATGCCATCTTCAAAATGGCTAACATTGTACACACAAAGTATTTGACGAATGAGCAGGAAACTGGTTACACTTGCAGCTATATCTGTCTTTATTATGCTCAGTGGATTTGTACTGGGCAACCATCCGAAGAGTTCAGGAAAAGCTCACCAGTCGAAGACGGTTTCCTCCAAAAACCATCCTGATTTAAGGATCATGGCTCATGGCAAGACTTCTCCCGAGATCATGAGGTGGTTCATCCTGAGGAACAATAACGACGTTGACACCAATGTAGTGAAGCGGTTGGTCAGGTATTACATAATCGAGTCAAACAGAGAAGGTGTGAATTACGAGGTAGCATTCTGCCAGATGTGTCTAGAAACGGGATTTTTAAGATTTGCGGGAAGTGTCAGCCGGTATCAGCATAATTACTGCGGGCTTGGCTGTGTGGATATTTGGAGCCAGGGCGACTGGTTTTCAAGCATGGAGGAGGGAGTCAGGGCTCATGTCCAGCATTTGAAAGCATACGCCAGCAGGGAGCCGGTCAAGGGGCCCCTGGCTGACCCAAGGTTCTGCAATGTCAGGAGGGGAAGTGTGGTCAAAGTGACAGAACTTACCGGGAAATGGGCAACAGACCCGGATTACGGGCAAAAAATCTCAGCCCTTATTCACCGGCTTTACAATGATTAAGGTATAATCTATCAGTATGCAGGAAGTGTATCTGCTGCTGGGAAGCAACCGAGGCGACAGGGAAAATAACCTGCTGACTGCCTGCAGGAAGGTCTCCGGGAGAATCGGTAAGATCGGCCTGATCTCTTCAATGTATGAAACGGAACCCTGGGGTTTTACTGACGATACCTTATTTTATAACCAGGCGCTGATGGTCAATACAATGCTATCGCCTCATGATCTTTTAGCAGAAATCCACAAGATGGAATCGGAGACGGGGAGAGTAAGGGATAGCCAGGCTTCTGCCGGTGATTCCTGTGCCTGTTCAGAAGGCGCCTATACCTCGCGTATTCTTGATATAGACATACTGTTATATGGGCAACTGATACTGTTTACTGATGAACTAATGATCCCGCATCCCCGTATGCATACCCGCAGGTTTGTGCTCGTTCCCCTGAATGAGATTGCTGCAAGGCTGGTCCATCCTGTGTTAAAAAAAACGGTTGCAGAGCTGCTGATGGCCTGCAACGACAGCAGCACTGTGCAGTTGTTGAACAATAAGTGATCCCTGCAGGATTATTCAGCCCCGGGAGCAAGCGGAAGGGTGGCAGGCATTGTTCAGGGAGGGGCAAAAAAAATCCCGGCACAAAGGCCGGGATCTTTTCATCAGTAAACGTTACTTCACGATATTCTGGAATTCGGGAGTCTTTTCGAAATTGTAGAATTCGCGGTCACCTTTGGCCTGTGCTTTCAGATTCGTATCCTGGCAGGCTTTCATCAGGTTTTCATAAAGCATCTTGCTGTTATTGGTACGTGCACCAACAATAGAAAGCAGGTAGAATGTTTCCGGAGTCTGAGGAGCGCACTTCAGGGTGGCTTCTGCAGCTGTATTGTTTCCGGAGACAAGCTGGGCGAGACCGAGATTGTAGCTGCATTTTGAGTTGCCTAACATATTAAGGGCTTTCGGATAATTACCCCTTGGGATCTCGAAAATACCAAGATTGTAATTTTCATTTTCACCAAGTTGCTGTGCCTTCTTGAACTGGGCTTCAGCTTTCTTGAAGTCCTTCTGCTTGGCTGCGACAACACCGATATTGTTTTCAACGATACCGGTATTGGGGGCAATGGCCTGTGCTTTTACAAGGTAATCATTGGCTTTGGCATAATTGCCTTTTGCAATATTGGCTGAAGCGGCGTTATTCAGAGCTTTCCAGTTATTCGGATATTGCTTGGCTGCATTATCATAAATAGTCAGCTTGGCAGCAGGATCATTGGTGAGGGTGCCAGCATAAAGAAGTTCCTCAACTTTCAGCTTGGAAGGATCGGAAACTGCATACTTGCTGAGTTCTTCATCCGTAAAGCGTGGTTCATACAGGTTTGCGGTAACTTCACAACGACGGAGAGGAGGCAGGAGTTTTTCCTCGATCTGCGGATAGATCAGGATCATATTACGGATCTCCTGTTCTTTCTTGTTAGGATCGGCTGCTGAATTAACAACGTTCAGGATCTTGTCCTTGTCTTTCAGATCGCTTCCCTGTACCAGTTTAAGGAACCCATTCCAATCGGGGCCATGATGGGCAAGGGGAACATTCACATCTTTTCCGGCTGCTTCAACAGCGGCTTTCACGGCTTTCTTATCCTTATTGTCCTTGTTGGCCTCTTTTGTCCAGGCCTGGAACTGGTCAACCAGCCATTTCTGACCGGTTTTGGAACGGTTTTCCGATAGGCCGGCATTGAAGGTTTCTTCTCCTTCAGGTGAAGCCCAGCCATTCATATCAATGCTCTTGATTTTCCAACCCTGGTGGATGAAGTTTCCGACATCGCTCAATGCATTCTTTGCAGCATCAGTCTTGTTGATTCCATATTTAAGATCCAGATCGTATTTATTCTTTTTAAAATAAACAGTGCCGGTCTTAGTTACGATGACTTCCTTCTGATAACCGTGGTCGGCAACAAGCGTGGTCTGGTCGAGCAGAATACGGGTGGGAGTGTAAATAACACCAGGAACGAGATCACGGCTTGGAAGTTCGATAAACTTGGTTTTATCCTTGATCTCACCTTTCTTCGAATAGGTTTTTTCTTTTGCTTCATAGATAACAGGAGCGACCGTAAGCATCGAGGTGTTCATCTCTGGTTTGTAAGGGAAAGTAGTGGTATATGTGAATGAACCACCTTCCTTGTATTTTATGGGAATTCCATCGCCGGTCACTTTTTCACCCTTGAGGGTAATGGGGTTCAGTTCTGTCTGGCCACCGGTATAGACCAGCACAGGCTGGAACTGCATGGCAGCTTTTGTTGCAAAATATTTTTGAGGGAAAGTACCTTTAATTGTCACTGTGGCTGAATCTCCCTTTTCGCTGAGAACAGGAGGCGTGGTTTCATATTTCACCTCGCTGTAACGTTTCTCCATCTCTCTCAGGCTGCCGCCGGTATAACCGAACTTATAGGCAAGACCGACGGTTGCTGATGAATACATATCGTTGATCACCTGCTTTGATCCGGCCGGGGTCATATCCAGGATGTCGCCATCGCGCCATCTCCAGTAAAATTCAATAGGAATTGACCAATGCTGGTTAATGTTAAAATCGAATCCCAGACCGGCGCCTGCCTTGAATTCAAGATTTTCGCCTGCGATACCGCTGGTGTTGCCCATGTTATCGGCAATACTTTTACGCCCGATATGAGCATCGTCGGCGCCCGTATTGACATTTGTACGGTGCCCTATAGTCTGATCAGCACCAACGCCAAAAATCAAATAAGATGAGAAAAGTCTCTCAGGTTTATATCCCAAAGCCCAGTTAAGCCAGTTCACGGTCAGCTGGAGGTCTGTTTCCCAAACATAGGCTTTGAATTTTTCAGAGATCAGTTTGGGTGTTCCGCTGCCACCACTGTATTGCCAGACATATTTGTTGTCGGCTTCGCTCTGGAGCATGCCGTGAGCAATCCTGGCACGCACACCGATAACCCTCGTGAATTGTTTGGTCGCCACCAGACCGTAATTATAACCAAGGGAATTTTTATTTCCAAAGTTGAAAAGAAGGTTCTTGGAAAGGTCGCCATTGAACTGCATCGCGCCTCCAAACAATCCAATGGACCAGTAGCTATATGAGTTAGCTGCATTTGGATTGGATTTCTGTTCAGGTTTATCCTGCTTTTTTTCCTGGGCAAAGGAGGCTGCCGAAATAAGGACGGCGAGCAGAAAAACTACAGCCCTTGTTAAAAATCGTGAAAACTTTTTCATACAAATCTGAGTTTTAATTTTTATTTTTTGTTTACTGATTTTACAAATATATTAAAATAAGGTTATGATAAGCAAGTTTAATGTTCTGTAAATTTAAGAATTATCATGTGATTCCATACCTTAATCCGGGAAATATTGTACTAAAAAATTGATTTATAGTATGTTATAATAATGTATTGAGTTTCAGACTTCAAAATTAGAAAGATTAGATTATTTTCACAAATATTTTTTCTTTTGGTGTTGTACGCCGGAATTAAAGAAAAGTTACCCGATTTCAGATTTTTTTAATTTTCCTAAGGACTTCCCATAGTATGATCCCGATTACAACTGAAACATTCAGAGAGTGTTTGGTCCCGAATTGGGGGATATCCAGGCAGGAATCGGCATAGGCAAGGATTTCTTCATCCACCCCGTTGATCTCATTACCGAATACAAGGGCAAATTTCAGATTTTCTCCCGGTTCGAATTGTTGAACAGGGAGGCCTAAATCAGTCTGTTCTATGACCAGTATTTTATACCCCGACGTTTTCAGTTCCCGGATGGCATCCAATGTGGATTTGTAATATTTCCACTCAACGGTGTCTTCGGCTCCCAGGGCGGTTTTATGTATTTCCCTGTGCGGGGGGACTGCTGTAATCCCGCACAGGCATATCCTTTCGATGCGAAAGGCATCCGAGGTCCGGAAAGCCGATCCTGTATTGTTCTGGGACCGTATGTTATCAAGGACAACCGTGACGGGAAGCTTCCCGGCCAGCCTGAATTCTTCGGGGCTGATCCGGTTCAGCTCCTTCATACTTAATTTGCGTGCACTCATTTGCACAAATTTATAGAATCTTTTCTTACCGACTATGGCCTAATGCCTAAAGCCTAACATGTTTTACCTACTTTTCAACAAATTTCCAAATCATCCCCAGGGATATGTACTTTTGATCTGGTTTTAGAGAACTCCGGTTTTACATCGGGACCAAATTTCCGATAGTTATGAAACAAGACTCCAGGGAAACGGCGGAAACACCATTGATGAAGCAATACAATACCATCAAGACGAAATATCCTGATGCCTTGCTGTTGTTCAGGGTGGGGGATTTTTATGAGACTTTCGGCGAGGATGCGATAAAAGCTTCGGGCATACTTGGGATCGTTCTTACAAGAAGGGCAAACGGGGCTGCTTCATACATTGAACTGGCAGGGTTCCCGCATCATTCACTCGACCTTTATCTGCCAAAGCTTGTGAAAGCCGGCCTGAGAGTTGCAATCTGCGACCAGCTGGAGGATCCGAAACTGACCAAAACCATTGTGAAAAGAGGGGTTACGGAACTGGTTACCCCTGGAGTTTCCTACCATGACAGGATACTTGAACAGAAGGAGAACAATTTCCTGGCATCAGTTCACCTTGAACCAAAAACATCGGGGATCTCTTTTCTTGACATTTCCACAGGCGAATTTTACCTGGCCCAGGGCGGAACAGAATATCTTGACAAACTAATACAGAGTTTCAAACCAAGCGAGGTCGTGATCCGGAAAAGCAACAGGCAAAAGTTTACCGAACTTTTCGGGGGGAAATTTTATATCAGCACTTTTGAAGATTGGGTTTATACCAGTGAATTTGCCAACGATTTGTTGCTTAAACATTTCGGGACTTCATCACTCAAGGGATTCGGAGTTGAAAGCCTTGAGGCCGCGGTAATTGCAGCCGGCGCGGCCTTGCATTATCTTGCCGAAACGCAACATGAAAAAGTTGCCCATATATGCAAACTGTCAAGGATAGAGGAGGATAATTACGTGTGGCTTGACCGTTTTACAATCCGCAACCTTGAGTTGCTGGCACCGAATACCGAAAATGCTAGGACCCTGCTTGATGTTCTTGATGAGACGGTATCGCCGATGGGTTCACGTTTACTCAGGAGGTGGATGATCCTGCCGTTAAAAAATCTTCAACCTATTGAAGAACGGCTCGGTATCGTTGAATATTTCCACGCAAATCAGGAAATCTCGGAGAAAGTCAGGCATGAACTGACCATCATAGGGGATCTGGAACGGCTTATATCCAAAGCAGCTGTCGGGAAGATCCAGCCGAGGGAACTGATGCATATGAAAACGGCCCTGGATTCAATAGAAGCCCTGAAAGGCCTGATTTCCCCATCTGCAAACCAGGGCTTGCAGATAACAGCTGAACAGCTGAATCCCTGCAACCAGGTAAGGGAAAAAATAAGCCGGGAACTTAATCCCGATCCGCCGGCCCTGGCGATCAAAGGCAATGTGATCAGGGAGGGAGTTGACAAAGACCTTGATGAACTTAGGACCATCGCATTTTCAGGAAAAGACTACCTGGTGCAGATCCAGCAGAGGGAGATCGAGCGCACAGGGATCACTTCACTGCGTGTAGGCTATACCAATGTTTTCGGCTATTACCTTGAAGTAACCCACACGCACAAGGATAAGGTGCCGGCCGAATGGCAGAGAAAGCAGACCCTTGTCAATTCGGAGAGGTATATAACTGCTGAACTGAAGGAATACGAGGAAAAAATCCTGCATGCCGAGGAACGGATTGCTGAACTTGAGGCCCGGATTTACAATGACTTGGTGCTGTTCATAAATGATTATATAGGCCCTGTCCAGCTTGACGCCAACCTTGCGGCAAGGCTCGACGTGCTGGTATCGTTTGCCCAAAGTGCCTGGAAAAACCAATATGTCCGACCGGTACTGAACGAAACATATGAACTCGAAATCATCAACGGAAGGCATCCGGTCATTGAACGGCAGATGAAGCCCGGTGAAGAATATATCGCCAATGATGTATACCTGGATGACCATTCGCAGCAGATCATCATTCTTACCGGACCGAACATGTCGGGAAAATCGGCTTTTCTCAGGCAGACTGCCCTGATCGTCCTGATGGCCCAGATCGGGAGTTTTGTCCCAGCCGAACGGGCGAACCTTGGGCTGGTCGATAAAATTTTCACAAGGGTAGGAGCCTCTGACAATATTTCATCGGGAGAATCCACATTCATGGTCGAGATGAATGAAACAGCGAGCATCCTTAACAATATTTCAAACAGGAGCCTAATCCTGCTTGATGAAATCGGAAGGGGAACTTCAACTTATGATGGGATAAGCATAGCATGGGCGATAGCTGAATTCCTTCACAGCCATCCCCTGTACCGTCCCAAGGTCCTGTTTGCCACCCATTACCATGAATTGAACGAAATGGGCTCCATCCATCAGAGGATAAGGAATTTTCATATTTCCATCAAGGAAATACAGAACAAGGTGATCTTCCTGAGAAAGCTTCAGCCAGGCGGTAGCGAGCATAGCTTTGGTATTCATGTTGCAAAGATGGCAGGCATGCCGGGAAGCGTCCTGGAACGGGCAAATGAGATCCTTTCGCAACTCGAAGACAGCCATAATGCAGAGGGACTGGGCCGCACTTCTCAACCAGGGGAAAATCATCCATTGGAAAGAAAATCCAGGTCGCAGCCGGATACAGGACAGGGTTTCCAGTTGAGCTTTATCCAACTCGATGACCCCCTCCTCCAGCAGATCAAGGAGGATATACTGAATACCGAGATCAATACACTTACCCCGGTCGAGGCTTTGCTGAAGCTGAACGAGATTAAAAAACTTCTGAAAAAAAGCTGAATTTTGATCAAAAATTCAACAAAGATTTTGTAGTGTTGCAGACTTGTTTTACTTTTGCACCCTCAAATTAACCCTGCAGAAGTAGCTCAGTTGGTAGAGCATGACCTTGCCAAGGTCAGGGTCGCGAGTTCGAGTCTCGTC
>Ga0182027_10006562_pt1 | contig 17374 bp, 14 predicted proteins | sample 712E1DmetaG_FD_121300 | JGI IMG/M metagenome (GOLD analysis project Ga0182027, IMG submission 121300) | Permafrost microbial communities from Stordalen Mire, Sweden - 712E1D metaG (Illumina Assembly) | ecosystem: Environmental > Terrestrial > Soil > Wetlands > Permafrost | place: Sweden... | reverse complement strand
TTATCATTTTGTTTACCATACACACTATGACTTTAAGTACAAAGTCAGATAAATTAACCACTAATTAAACAAATTGTAAGATGATATAAAATTCGAAAGCCCCTCGATGTTTGCGAGGAGCTTCCACGTCACCCACGTTGATTCAGCTTTGTAAGCTATGTTTGCAAACGTGGTGTTATTTGGTCGATGAAATTTAGATAGAGACTTATATTTTCTCCGCGATTTCAAATAATTCATTTACTTTGATCTGTCCAACGGTGTTTATTGTGACCAGATTTGAAATATCTCTCCGGTAGCCGCAGGCCAGGCATTCCTCGTACCAGCCGTCTGTTTCACGCTGGATAAATATATCCCCTGTACACCTGGGACAACTCTTCAACTGCCGTATAGCCATCTTCGATTTCTCTCCATCTTGATATAAAAGACTCAAATTTATTAATTGCTAGTAAGGATAATTCTGATAATTGATGTATGAGTCTTTTTCCATTTCTTTTTCAATTGGCCTGGTAAAATTTGCACCCAATAACAAATCAATCATTTGGCTTAAGGCTTTGCCAGATTTGGTCAGATTATTCATTATTATCCACCTCTGCATGAGTTTTATTACCCTCAATTACAACTGTAACACCATATGAACGGGTTTTGGTTAAGGCGAAATTATGTTTGGATTAAATTTGAGTTAAGATTGGTTAACATTCCACATGAATCAAACATCACTATATATCCGGACCGGTTCTGTTTGTATATGAAAAGCTAACATCCGAAATTTAATACAACATTTACAATGCCTTAATCATCGCTAAATGTGAAGACTTTATAATTTAGGTAGATGGAGGTGAAGTATGAGGAAACTAAACCGGAATGAAATGGTAACTCAGGGAAATACCGGAAATACTTCACAAGATAGTCATAACGTCAAACCCGGAAAGAAAACAAATATATTTGAAAAAGCGGCGCGCTGTTTCATTAAATACATGGAGATCCTGGGACAATTGCAAACGGAGTAAATCCGGTTTACAAGATTTTTCAAAAACGGCCAAAACCGTTGTTAACCCCAAAATATATTTATTCCAGCGAGGGAAAATGAACTCCCTTCAACATTAATCCTCATTATTAAAAAGTAGGATACACGGAATAATTTAAAAACTCATCGTTTTTTAACTGCGAATAAGGGGCTTGGTTTTTAAGTATTATAAAAAGTGTATTTAAATACACATACTGGTATAGAAAATTAATGGCAATCTTATTATTTAAAAATCTATTTTTTCCGCCGCAACTGGTCCACCATGCAAATCAGGCTAAAACTTAGAATTACCAGTATCATAGCGGTTTCAAATAAAAGAACAACCCTATTCGATTCGTAAACATATAACTTGCCGCAAGTCCAGATCAAGGCGAAATTAATAAGCAAAAATGTGGCCATCGCGAAACTCATTAATGCCAATGTATAAACCCTTATGTTGCTTCTTGTTTTCATGATTATCCTATTTCTGCAATCTTTGCTACTTTTGTTTGTAATTCCATTTTGAATTCATTTGCGTTTAAAAAAGAGATTACTTAAACCTTACTCTTTATAATTATATTGAGTATATTTGAGTAATCACAGTCTACGTTAGTACCGAACGGCGACTTACTAAAGAGCTATATATTTAACAAAGCCTTAAAAACACGTTAAAACGTATTTAATATAAAAATGATTTTTATTATTGACATATATTACAAATAGTACTAAAGTACTTGCTTAGTACTATCTATTTGCACTAAATTCCGTTTTCGTAATGATTTTTCGTAAATCCGGCCAACTACGCTGGATTATTATTTATGTCTCCGTAATTATTCCTTAAATTTCATTTTTACATTTGTACTTTTTTCGGAATAATCTTAGCCAACGTGATGACCAATCTAGTTGTATTCCCCAACACTAAAACAGGAACATCTAATTACTTCTCTACCAAGCTCGTATCGAAGATTATTTACTATTACTAAAAATGGAGAAATAATAATATGATAACTAAAACAATGTTAAATAAATAGCATTTATTAACCTTGGTCTTGGTTTTTCTCATTACCACATGGGGTGTTTCCACCATTCCGGTTGCGGCTTCCGGCCCGACTCCTCTCGCAATTCACACTAACAACATGGTGGTCGGTGGACAATTCGCCCCTGGTACAAGCGGCACTGAATTGGATATTATGCTTAATGGTGGCGCCGCTCTTCCGGGTTGGTGTGTTACTGAAGCTGTGGATATTTATGTTAACACTCAGTATTCCGCTGACATTTACAGTTACCTCGATTACTTCGGTACATCCTTTCCGAACAACGTTGGTTTACTTCCGAGCGCAATAATAACAAATACTTCCACAAAAACGCCGGTCAACTGGCCGGCTATCGCTTACATTCTCAATAATCCGATTGCAGGTGCTCCCTGGCAGGATATTCAGCAGGCAATATGGTATTTCAGCGACGGCGATTCCAATGGGTTGGTCAGCGGTAATAATAACGGACATACCGTCGATTCCAATGCACAAGCTTACGTTGATGCAGCAAATACTTATCTGAACGCACATAATAATACCTACATCCCCGCAACCGGGCAACTGGAACCCGAAATTTGTTATGTTCCCGGTGATACTGCTTATCAGGTGATATTTTACACGCAAAAAGTAACCACTTTACCGGATCTGGTCGTGACTTCGATTACTGCAACCGCCGACCCATCTGATCCGACATGGTATAGTGTTTCTTTCACGGTCAAGAATCAGGGGGATGCTGATGCTGAAGCAACGGATACTTCACTGATAGTCAACGGCGGTGAAATAGCCAACCCCGATTGTCCTGCACTAGTTGCCGGAGCCAGTGCCGATGTTGTAGTTCCCGCGGATCAATTGGGACAAATAACAGGCAAGCAAGATATAATATCAATAACGGTGAATCCATCTTATGGAGTAGCTGAAAGCGAGTATAGTAATGATTCCGCTAGTACTACTTACAGCCTGTTCTCCATCTCCGCCAGCGCCGGTGCTAACGGTACTGTTTCACCCGCAGGTGATATATCTGTTGGAAAGGGAACAAATAAGTCTTTCACAATTACCCCAAATACTCATTACCATGTTATTTCACTCACAGTGGACAACAACCCAGTTAGTATTGCCACAATTTATACCTTCAACAATATACAAGCTAATCATACTATCAGTGCTGCTTTTGCCGTCAATACTTTCAATTTGAACTATTCTGCCGGCGCTAACGGCAGTATCTCCGGTTCTTCATCACAGGCTGTCAGTTACGGCGGCAGCGGCACCGCAGTGACGGCTATACCCGCCGATGGTTATCATTTCGTCAATTGGAGCGACAATTCTACCGCTAACCCCAGAAGGGACTCCAACATCACCGCAAACATTTCAGTTACTGCTAACTTCGCCGCTACAATTTTCAGTGTAAATTACAATGCCGCAGCTAACGGTAGTATCTCCGGTTCTTCATCCAGACTGTCAATTACGGCGGTAGCGGCACCGCAGTGACGGCTGTACCCGCCACCGGTTACCATTTCATCAATTGGAGCGACAGCGCTACTGCCAACCCCAGAATAGACTCCAATGTCACGGCAAACATTTCAGTTACCGCTAACTTCGCCAGCAGCACTTGTACTATTAATGCTACCGCTACCGGCAACGGACCATCTCGGTATCTTGCGATGTAACCGTTGGCTATGGCGGCAGTTGGACATTTACGATTGTACAGGGTACCGGCTATCGGATTGATGATGTACTGGTTGACGGGGTCTCCGTAGGTAATGCTGCAACTTACACCTTTAACAATGTAGTTGCAAACCACACTATCCATGCTTCATTCGCACCTGCCTGGGATATTGATGGAAACCACGTTTGTAATATTAATGACATAGTGACTATTGGCCTGCACTGGAATGCACGTACGGGCGATGCCAATTATAGCGCTAATTGCGATGTCAATGGCGATGGTATTAATAATATTGCGGATGTAGTTTCTGTCGGTCTACATTGGAACGCAACCTGGTAATGGGATTTTGTTAAAAAGTTTTTTAATTTCACGGAATTCTTACATAACCTTAACCCTGTTTTAACAAACGGCTGTTATTATTAAAGTGAATAAACAAAATTCCGTTCTGGGTAATGCAGTTAAAATTCAGGAGTAGCAAAATGAAGAAACGTTATACTCAAGGGAAACTATTTTTAGCAGGCTTAGTTGTCATCGCTATTATTAGTGTTCTGTTTGATAGTTGTAACAGTAACATCAGCGCCGCGGCTCATCAGCCTGATCTTACTTTGCCCATCCCCGATTCAAGTCTGCAAACAACTGAAACAACTACCACGCCAACGAGCGTGCAAGCGTCTCCTGGCGATGTCACCATGAGTATTTCGCTCGATCAACAAAATATTGCTCCGGGTGACAATTTTACCGTGAATGTTATTGTAAACACGGATATTCCTTCACGGGGCGCCCAATGTACTTTTGGTTTCGATCCCTCGGCAGTTATTTGTGACAAAGTAGTTGAAGGCGATTTCTATGAAACATGGGCTAATAACAATTCTTGTCAAACTATAACGTTCCCTTCTGAACCGGCGGTCGATAACACCGCGGGAACGGTCGCTGCTGTTGGGGTTGCTGTGATGGGAGAAGACTCGGGAATGCAAAAAAACGGAATTCCGGGAGGAGCTACAGGGGATGGCATTCTTTACAGTTTCCAGATGACAGCTAAATCCGGGATCAGCAAGACGGTAAACTTCACTCTTTCTAATGTATTAGTCACCAGCAGCGCGGGATTGGAAATCAATGGAGTCATTGTTAATAATGGTACGGTTCTCATCGGACTTTAATCGTAAAAGACTGAAATAAACCGAGTTCCAGAAATTAGTAACATCGAATTCGTTCAAACCTGAAACCGTAGCAAACCCAATTAATAACCAATTATTACATAGATCGTAAAAACCTTGTCTTACTGATTACAGCGTCTACGGCGGGACATTTACCGTTTGAATTTATTCTTTATCTAATCTCTTACCATGTCTCATTCCAGTGCAGACCCAATGCCACAACATCCATTATATTCACCACACCATCCCCGTTGATATCTTCTGGAATCCAACCTGGTGTGCCCGTGGTATTCCAGTGAAGACCGATGCGGACAACATCTAGGACGTTACCGATGTGGTCTCGGTTCACGTCCCAAACAGGGATAAAGACAAATCCCGACTTCACGGCTACACCTCCGGGAGTTGTGACGCTGACCTGTCCGGTAGCACCGTTATTAACCACGGCGATAATCTGAGTATCTGAAACCACCGTAAAACTGCTTGCCGGAGTTCCGCCTAAGGTCACTGCAGACGCATTGCTAAAATTCGAACCCAGTATGGTAAAGATGTCCCCACGTCCTGCCGGATTAGGGGAAAAGCTTGTAATTACCGGATAGGGTAAATTGACAGTGACGCTAGCATTTTGCGTCGCCACATTAGGTAATGGATTACCGTATGCGTCATTAAGGTTGAGCCCAACAGGAGAAATCGTCCCTGAACCGCTGGTGGTAGCATTAGCCACAAAATGTAAGACACAAAGGGTACCGCTGCCTGAACGTCCCCCTGATCCGACCCCGAGTACCGTGTATCCCACATCGTGAATTATTCCGTTCTGGTTATCAATCGTCGGGTTCGCTATCGGAATCGCTACGCCGCCGTTATTCAAAGCATAGTAGAAAAGAAAATCACCCTCTTCAATACCGGTACACTGGAATTTACTGGCGTCAAAACTAATATCGGACTGCCAGCTAAGAAGCCCCGTAGAAGTGTCAACTACGAAATCAATCGAAAAACTGCTGCCGTTAATAACAGTCGTCGTTACCGGGAAAAATCCTACAGTTGCGCTGGGACTTACAAAAGTAAACCCATCCAGGGTTGCGTTGCCGCCAGGAGTCGTGACTCCAACCGTACCTGAAGCCCCACCTCCCAAAGTAGCAGTAATTTGAGTACTCGAGTTAACCGTGAAACTGCTGGCTGATACTCCTCCAAAAGCAACATTGGTTGTCCCTAGAAAACCAGTTCCAGTTATTATTATACTGTTGCCGTTTGTTCCTGAAGTCGGACTGAACCCTGTTATAGCCGGAACTGGATAAAAAGTGAAACCATCTTGCGTGCCGGTTCCGCCTGGTGTGGTAACGCTTACTGCACCGCTGGTACCGGTAACGCTGACAGTCGCAGTAATCGTTGTCACATTATTAACATTGTAAGATGTTGCCGCGATGCCTCCGAAACTCACACTGGTAGCTCCCGTAAAGTTACTACCGGTGATGGTTATCACTGCGCCCGCGGCACCGGCAACAGGCGAGAACGAGCTGACGACCGGTGCCGGAATAAATGTGAAACCGGACAGGCTGGTAGTTCCGCCTGCAGTTGTAACGCTAACTGCCCCGTTCGCGCCGGTGCCGACTATTGCCGTGATTTGACTATCTGAATTGATTACAAAACTCCGAGCAGTTGCATTACCGAAGCTCACAGACGTGGCCGCTCCGAGATTTGTTCCGTTTATAATCATGGATGTTCCGTTGCCGCCCGTTGGCGGATTAAAAGAAGTAATTGTGGGCGGCGGCACAAAAGTAAAAATACCGGAAGAAGTAACCGAACCGCCGGAAGCAGTTATCGCCACGTTTCCTGTGGTACCGGTGCCGACATTGGCGACTATCTGTGTATTTGAAATAACTGTAAATTGTTGGGCTGGAGTAACTCCGAATTTAACGACGCTGGTTCCGGAAAAACTACTGCCGTTGATCGTGACAACTGTTCCATTCCCCCCGGATGAAGGAGAAAAACTGTTGATTACAGGTGGGGGAATAAATGTAAATCCGGAAAGTGTACCGGTTCCGTAATAATTAGTCACACTCACTGACCCACTGGCTCCGTTTGTGGCAACGATAGCTGTAATTTGGACCGGTGAATTAACGGTAAAACTTGCTACTGCAGTTCCACCAAAACTAACGGAGTTGGAGCCCGAAAAACCGGTACCGGTAATGGTCACCGATTGGCCGCCGGCGGCTGAAGCCGGTGAAAAAGATGAGATAACTGGGGCACCCAACAAGGTAAATCCGGATAAACTGCCCGTCCCACCGGGAGTAGTCACGGCTACTGTACCGCTAGCCCTGGTTCCCACCACCGCGGTTATTTGAGAATCCGAATTAAAAAAGAAAGCCTGTGCCGCAATCCCGCCAAAACTAACCGACGATGCTCCGGTAAAATTACTGCCGTTGATGATTACTAACCCACCTATCACCTGTGCAGTTGGAGCAAATGAAGTAATGGAAGGCGCTGGAATGGTTCCGACAAAAATTGCCCCACCGTTAAATGTAACATTCGGGATATCCGAGCCCTGGGTGTTTGTCACGCTAATATTAAGGGGATTTACTGAAGTGATCGAATTGACATTCTGTTTCGTGGTAAAAGAAAGCGTACACAATACTCCATCACCGGTTAATCCGACAGAAATATTCAATCCTCCCTGCGCCAGATTGGTAATCGATCCGCCGCTATTATCTATCGTGGGACTGCCGGGGGACCAAATCATGCCACCATGTCCGGCAACATAGCTGCTTAGCCATGTACCCATGGTTACACCTGTGCATTGTAGCTTCGTTGCATCGTAATGAATATCTGCTTGCCATCCCAAAAAAGCCGTTGTTGTATTTAATTTAAGGTCAACCGTAAAACTGGCACTATTACCCACCGTGGTTGATGACGGGGAAATATAAATATTAGTATTGGCGGCAGACACATTCTTTGCCGGTAGTATAAAAAGGCTGCAAGTTACCAAAAAGACTACCAGGAAATATAATCTGCTCTTTTTTAACAAATCAATCGTGTTCATTTGATCTCCCCTCAGAAAAATTCCTTTTAAGGTGCGAACCAATTACCATGATTGATTCCAATACAAACCTATCATTACGATGTCAAATATATTAACCACGCCATCCTTATTTACATCCTGTGGAATCCAACCTAGAGCCCCTCGCTCATTCCAGTGCAGACCGACAGAGACGACATCGGAAACATCCACTTTACGGTCGCCGTTCACATCCCAAGGAGGCGCCTGTGTCTGAAATGTCTGGTCCACTCCGTAGCTGGTTGTATCTCCAATCGCGTCCGCCCGGAAGTGATAGGTAGTTGCCGGTATCAGAGTGACTGGCAGTGAAAAACTAAAACTTCCCGGAGCGCTCATAACCGCTGCCGTAGTCGTATTCCCGTAACTCGATGTTAATCCCCATTCAAAATTCACTGATACGGAATTCGCCGTTCCCAATCCTGAGAGATTACCGTGAATGGTGGCCGTATCCCAGGTGATGCCGGTTGTGTTCGGGTCGGAGGTTACAGTCGGGTCAACTGGAGTGCTGTTAAAAACGACATCGTTTCCATAAACGGTGCCGTCTCCCACTGCATCCACCCGAAAATGGTAAGTTGTTTTTGGAGTTAACGAAGTTATACTGGCGGAAACCGGACCGGCAGCTGACATTTGCTGGGGTGTTGTGGTATTACCGTAAGAGCTTGTCAAGCCCCATTCGAAACTAACCGTAACATTGTTTGCTGAGCCTATTCCCCCTAAATACCCATTTATCATCGCACCATAAGGAGTGATGTTGCTGGCATTGTCTGTAGTTACTGAAGGAGGTATCGCCAAGGTGGTGAAACTATTATCTGTTCCGTAAGTTGTGCCATCTCCGACGGCGTCTATGCGGAAGTGATAAATTGTTTTAGGAGTTAATGAAGTCAAATTGACCGAAACCGGACCGGCAACTGACATTTGCTGGGGAGTTGTAATATTACCATATGAACTTGTCAAACCCCATTCAAAACTCACTATTACGCTGTTGGCTGAGCCTATTCCGCTTAACTGCCCGTTAAGCGTCGCTGACGTGGCTGCTATGTTCCCTGGATTGAGAGTTGTCACCGAAGGCGGTATTGCCAGGGTAGTAAATGACATTTCACTGCCGTACACGGTACCATCACCCACAACTTTAACTCTAAAATAGTAAGTTGTCTTTGGCGACAGGCCGCTTAGGTTAAAAGAAAAAGCGCCGGCTGTATTTAAAATGGAAGCAGTGGTTTCGGTGGTATAAACTCCCGAAGTTGTTCCCCATTGAAATGACACATTTGCAGTTGAGCCGGATATCAAATTATTTAAATTACCATTCAGACGTGCGCCGAGTGCTGTGATATTGTCTGCCGCGATCGTATCTGTATTCACTACGGGTACCACAACAAGATTATGGTGCCAATAGCAGTTTACACCGATCGCAATTGCGCCCTTGATACCGATTACCTGTACAGGCGTGTAACGGTCTGTGGTTGTACCGTCCCCCAACTGTCCGTAGTTGTTATAACCCCATGCCCAAACAGTTCCATCTGATTTTAAAGCAATACTATGACAACCTCCGCCGCCGATGGCAGTTACCCCGGTAAGACCGGTTACCTGAACCGGAGTGATACGGTCATTGGTCGTGCCATCGCCTAGTCGTCCGTTTAAATTGCATCCCCATGCCCAGACCGTTCCGTCGATTGCTAGAGCAAGACTATGCAACCCACCGGCAGCGATTGCCGTAATCCTGGTTAGTCCGGTGATAACCGGTAGGGAACGGTCGGTCGAAGTATTATCGCCAAGTTGTCCGAAATTATTGTAACCCCATGCCCAGACGGTGCCGTCATTTTTTAGGGCTAAACTATGATAACCGCCAGATGCCACTGTGCGTACATTGGTCAATCCTACTACTTGTACCGGACTGTACCGGTCAATTGTAGTCCCATCGCCTAATTGCCCAAAATTGTTTTCACCCCATGCCCAGACGGTGCCGTCGGCTTTTACTGCCAAACTCTGGAAACCGCCTGCAGAAATCGCAATTACATTATTTAGGGCCGGTACTTGAACAGGTATCAACCGGTCTGTAGCGGTCCCATCTCCTAATCGCCCATTCGCGTTGTTTCCCCATGCCCATACGGTTCCATCATTTTCTAACGCAAGATTATGTAATGTACCAGCTGAAATGGCGATAACATTATTTAAACCGTTGATCTGAACTGGAGAACTTCGGCTTATCGTCGTTCCGTCCCCAAGCTGTCCGGAAGCATTGTATCCCCACCCCCAAACGGTGCCGTCAGACTTTAACATTAGGCTGTAAAGACTTCCTCCAGCAACGGCAATGGCCCAGGTAACACCGTTTGATTGAACTGGAGAACTGCTGTTAATCGTTGTACCATCGCCCAACTGCCCGGAAGCATTGTATCCCCATGCCCATACATCACTGGTCGGTAAAGATGAATTATTTGCCGATACCGGTTGTAGCATAATTGGTACGGCGATAACGGTTAAAATAAAAATTACAAGGATTAACCTTCTCGTGGGTGTTCCAAACAACTGTTTTAACAAGTTCATCGCCTCCATCTCATGCTTTACCGGTATGGTAAATTAAATTTCATCCGATTATCATAGTTAACCGAATTTGCCGATAATATAATCTTTTGTAGCCGGCTTGTCGGGGTCTTCAAAAATCTTATCGGTGTCGCCGAACTCCACGAGCTCCCCCAAATACATAAATGCTACTTTATCTGAGATTCTACGAGCTTCTTGCATATTGTGGGTAACTACTATTTGTGTATATTTATCCCGCATTTTAACGATGCTTGTTTCAAGTTTTGCCGTCGATATCGGGTCGAGGGCAGACGCAGGTTCGTCCAACAGGACGACACTTGGGCTCACAGCGAGGCTTCGCGCAAAGCACAAACGTTGTTGCTGCCCGATAGATAGAGACATCGCACTATCATCCAGTCTGCTCTTTAATTCATCCCACAAAGCTGCCTGCGTTAAACTGTTCTGAACAACTTCTTCACTATTTACTTTTAAACCTGTGGCTTTAATTCCATACAGAATGTTTTCCTTGATTGATTTTGGAAACGGATTTGGTCTCTGGAAAACCATCCCCACCTTTCTACGTAAAAGCATCGGATCTATCTGGTAAATACTTTCATTATTTAAAAGGATATCCCCCCGGATTTTACATGTGGTTGCCAGCTCGCTCAAACGATTAATACAGCGTAAAAGAGTAGTTTTCCCGCATCCGGAGGGACCGATTATTGAAGTGATTTTACCTGCAGGGAAAGTCATATTTATCCCTTTAAGAATTTCAGCTTTGCCGAAGCATAACCTGAGGTCATTTAAACTGATAGCGCTAGGCATAACTTGCTTATCATTAGAGATATTTATCCCTGTCTCAGATTGTTCCCGTATAACTTCTCTCATGCTGGGATTGGCTCCTTTAACTCACATAAAATAAACCTTTTGCAAAAACGTCAGGTTCCTCTGTAACTTCGTGAAAATCGTTTTTTTAGAATAAGCGATGCGATGGTTAAACCAAGAGTGATAAGAATCAGTATTAAAGCTGCCATATATACATACGGGCCTTCGACTTTTTTGAAAGACTGGTCAGTAGTAACCAGACATTGGTAAATAAATACTGATAAAGATGTGGACTGTGTAAACGGATTAATACCGTATTGACTTGTACCGGAGATAAGCATTATTGCTGCCAGACTGCCTGCCGTTTCCGCACAACCAAGAAGAAGACCCGTTACAATATTCGGTAAAGCCCATGGTAGAACAATATGCGCAATTGTATAGTTATGAGACGCTCCAATACCTAAAGAAGCTTCGGTCAAATCATGCGGAAGGGAATGAATACCTTCCTCGGTAGCACTGGCAATAATTGGAATCACCAGCATCGAAATAAAAATTGAGGCCGTAATAAAAGAACCGGAGGCAGCGTTTCTGACGCCGTTTTCATTGTAATAAAACCCGCTTAATATCGGAGCCAGAAAAGTATTCGCTGAACTTCTGACCACACTGAGAGCAACCAGTCCTATGGCAAAAACCGAAATTGCCCGCAACGAGTTAGTCGCAAACTTTATAATATTTGCCGTCGCACCTTTCGAATACTCAGTTATGTACAAACCGACCCCAACACCGATTGGAAGTGAAATTAGAGACACCATCATCATCAGCAAAAACGTTCCCATAATATACTGGCCAATTCCAATTTGTTGGACGTTGTAGGATATCGTGACTGGCCAACCATTAACCCAGACCTGTGTGCTCCATCCGTGCCAGATAAAATTAGATGTAATGACACGCCAGCTAAAATGTGGCACCCCTAACACTAATAACTTGTAAATAATCAGACCAAATGCTGCTAAAGCTACAATTATCGGTAATAAAATAAATGGATATCGGGACAAATCCTGCGCTTTTGGCGTTGCTCCGAAAATATAAAAGATGCTAAAAGAAAAGGTGGGCAATGATACCAGCATTAACAAAATTGCTGAGACTGTTGATCTGTGAAAAACACCAAGTATATGAAATCCAAAAAATATCGTAGGCATAAGATTAATAAGAAAAGCCGAACCAATTCCCAGGAACATAATAATTATTAATGTCCGTTGCCATGAGTGCGAAGTAACTCGCGCGTAAACCAGCAGAAAAACTGCGCCTAAACTTGCTGTAATTAAAGATGGTACAGCATATTTGCCTAATGAATTATCTATCAGTATCAAAGAAGCGAAAATAACGCCCATCAATGTAAATATCAGAGGCAGTAATAAAATAAATACTGTTCCATTTCCTCTTTTTTCACTCAATCCGTTCCTGAGCTCGCTCTGTTTTTTACCGGCCATCATGCGAGAACCTCTTTTTGAATTTTCTTTGCAATAAGGTCTCCAGAATAATAATCGCGAAGGCCATAATGACCAATAAAATAGCCGCTACGTTGGCTACAGCATAACCCAGCGGGTCAATCATGGACTGGCTAAAACCACCTGCGAGGCCCACCCCCGTTGCTGTCAGCGGAGCAATCGGACGTAAAATATCGAAAAAAGGATTGGGAATATTTGTTTCAACAGCGATGGTTGCCGTTACAATAATGACGTCTCCCATCGCTTTGAGAACACCTAATCTTAGTCCCGATAAAAGACCGGAAAACGCCGCGGGTAAAGTAACATTAATCAATGTATACCAACGCGTTGCTCCTAATCCGAGTGAGGCTTCTTTAAACGAATTCGGAACGTTTTTAATTGCATCGTCAAAGAGGGGAGCAAGAAAAGGAATAATCAGCAACGAGAGCATAATACCACCAATTAAAGTGGAATTCGGAGGGGGTGAAAACCACCATGTCATTCCCGCTGGTGGATTAAGACCATCAGGCCGAAAATTCGGTGCGATTATCGCTGTAAAAATAACTATCCACATTAATGCATATATGATTGGTGGTATTCCTGACAGCACGCCGAGCAGCGTTCTCATTCCCCTTCCTAGAAATCCCAGCGTAAATTCTGAGGAAAATATCGCCATCAAAAGTGCGACAGGAGTCGCAATTCCCATCGCAACTATTACCAGCAGAATCGTTCCCCATATTGCGGGTATTAAACCATATTGACCTTTATTGCCCGTTAAGGCTGTCGAAATTTTTGTTGAAAATATTCCCTTTAAACCAACGTAATCCTTATTGTTTATGATACCGTCGTGGTTAACATCATAACTGGGTTGCCGAAAAACCGGCCCTGTATGCACAACGAGGTTAACAATCACAAAACACAACATGATAAGCGGTATTATCGCTAAAATGAAGCAAAGAACCTTAGGCCATGACTTTATTAATCGCCTGGGGGAAGGCGGTGTTAGTAATTTTAACGGTTTGAAATTAAGTTTAGTAGTCATTTATTTTGTTCCATTAACGTCTGATTAACAGATGCATTAGTCGGCTCTTGAAGAGGTAGCAAACCCGCGTTCGCCAAAGCATTTTGGCCATCCGCCGATAATAAATAATTTTCAAATTTTTGGGCGTCAGGAGATAGGTTTTTCCGCGAAATGAGATAGATTTTTCGGCTCAGAGGGTAAGTCCCGTTATATATTGCGTCAATATCAGTCACGGGATTTATCCCGTTTATTGATACTACAGCCGCACCAACATGTTGCAGGGCAATCTGAGTTACCATTCTTGATGCAATACTGATAATCGGATTAAACGGTTGTTGACCTATCTGTCCTGCGGCACTATTGTATAGAGTTGATAGCGCCGATTCTTCACTTTTAAACGTTGTGGTAGATTTTGGCTGCTGTAATCCTAATATGTTATATAGCAATGTTTGCATATCAAAATTTCCCGGTTTAAACTGTATCGCCGGCGTAATTTGTTTGGGTTCATTTAACCATTGCTTAAAAAATGATTTTTCGCCCGTATTAAAATCAACCAAAGAATCCCATGAGTAAAATTGGTTATACGTCCATTTTTCTGCAGTACCATTCACATTGGAACTATAAATACCTTTTAGGTCATCTATTGTTAAATTTTGCAACCCTACCATTTTACATACCGGATTCCAACCCCATATCGGGAGAACCTCGGCGGCTGGTTGTATTGCGTTAATGTAAGGCCGATAAGTCCAATACTCGCCGCCCAGCCACGAATTATAATCAACTAATACACAAACAGCATCATAAGCAATCACTGTGGAATTTAATCCATCTAATGTACCAGGCTGCGGGTCACTACCCAGAATAACAAAATCACAATCACCATCCTTCAAGCTCTGAATTGGGTTAGAGGAATATTGTATCTTAGTTTCGCTAAAACTGAGATTACTACTGATATAATCCGGAATAACCTTGCGCTCCATTGGAGATTGGATATCATAAGCTGCATCTATTAATACCGCTGGCCTGCCAATGCATCCCGGAAGAAAAGAAGTTAACGCTATTACTAACGCTAAAAGTAGTTGTGGGAAATATTTTTTCATCAGCTAATATTCTCTTTTTCTAGTATTCGCTGCTCTAGGGACCTATTTGGAGTTGAGCAGCGACTGTCTTAAACCCTTCAACAGGCACGGAGTCTCTAGTTTTACTATCAACAGCTTCCGCTATAACATTACTGATTGAAAAAGTAGCAGCTTTATCAATCCCGGTCAGCGCTTGCATTTGGCACGAGAAAACAATTCCTGTTCCTGTTACACCACCATATTGCGAGGTTGATGATTCCTTCGCCGTTTCTCCCATGACTGCCACGCCCATCGCCTGGATGTGCGCTGAAGTCTTATCAAATGCAGTTGGCTGCATGAAAAAAGTGGATAAATTTGAATCATTCTGTTCAGTCACCCAATTTTTGAAAACAGTGCCTTCTGATACACTTAGGCATTGCACTGCCGTTGTATCAATATTTAAGTCACACTGCACACCCCGAATAGGAGTATCTGTCGTAATCATTACATTAAGAGTAAAAGTGTCACCTGGATTTATTTGGTTTTTATCAAATGATATGCTCATATACCTTGGCCCAGCTTGTGACGTGTCGGTGATCCCGGTCCCAATAGTCGAGGCCGAAGTAGTCTTAGTTGTCTGGTTTGCAGTAGTGGCACTAGAATTTGTTGTGGCTGCACCCGTATTTGTAAAAGGTAATATGGATGTATTATCGGGAGGTGCTATCGCGATACCGCTGCTGCATGAAGTCAGAAGAGACACCGTTATAATTATTAGAACAAAGATAAACCAATAATATTTCATTGTTTTGGGGGATTCTTTCTTAAATTTATTCATCATCTTTCGCCCTTTTTATCAAGTTAATCTTTATTACATTGTCGGTACCCAGTTTAGAATTGTATCCAAGTTTAATCCTGACAGGCCCTTTCCCTTTGGAACCGTCATCGGCATCTTCAAACACCAGACCGATCTCGTTGCAATCCACGTTCCCCTTATCAATTTCAATTGTGTTAAACATTTCTTCTTCTGTTCGAGTCAGTGATGTTTTTATGTGTTTTTCAGAATTGGTTTGTGTCGGTGAATAAACTGACATTGCCTGCTTATTTGTAGAAAGTTCAGGCTCATTCCGTTCCTTTACGGGAACACGTTGGTTTCCACGTAAACCGGCATAGGCGACAACTAGATTATCCCGCTTTATTATTGCCAGTAGTAACAAACCGAGAATCATTAAGATTCCCACGACTAAAATAAACATATTCCAACTAAATTGAAAACCGCTTGTGGCTACAATTGCGAAAGTCGTAAAATGAGTAGTTTGCCATTGTATTAATTGATTCTTTGCGTCTACTTTACAATCAATATACTCCCACTTGGCATTATTGCTGCTGTAGTATACGACCCTCAGCTTGCTTGCAGAAACTCCATCGCCTAATTTAGCTGGATCGTAAGGAACAGTAATAGTTATAGCAGGATTAAACGTACTGCCATCAGGACCAAATTCATAAGCTTGAATCGGGATAATATTGCTGCTTTCTGTTTTAGGAAGGTTAGCAAAGGCCACTGTTATATCAGTAACAGAATTGCCCGTCGCATCAGTTAATTTTGTGCCTTTATTAATCGATAATCTAACAGTCAGACCTGTACTGTCTTGAGTCTGGTCTTGGCTATAATTATCGCTTAAGACACCGGATGAATTTACGTCTGACAGTTTGAAATCAAGGGTTTGTGTATTGTTTTGCTGCGAGGTTATAGTAGGTGTTGTCGTTGTCGTAGAAATACTTGTATTTGTAGTGGTATTGGTCAGTGTACTTTCAGTAGTGGTAGTAGTACTGGTAGAGTCGGGAGCGTTGTAATTAAATCCGTCCTTGGTTGCCGTGCCTTGAGAGGTAGTCACCGAAACCAATCCGCTCGCACCATTGCCCACTATCGCGGTAATTTGTGTTGCTGAATTTACCGTAATACTGGATGCATTCGTTCCCCCGAATTTAACGACAATATTTGTTCCAGTAAAGTTAGTTCCAGTAATAACTACAGAATCGCCATTTTTTGCCGAAGTTGGACTAAAAGAAGTTATAATTGGAGAACCACTACTGGAACTTGTGGTAGTAGTCGTACTGGTACTCGATATATTAACGGTACCGGCGTTTACCATCGTATTATTAATCTGATTAGCTGCAGCACTACTGAGAACAATATTTATCGGTTGTATTGTCGTTGTCCCTGTCGCGCCTGCCTTGACAGTGAACGTCAACGTGCATAACACCCCTTGCCCGGTTAACCCTGTCGCGCTTGAACTCAAATTAATTCCGCCGTAGCTAATATTATTTACTATCCCTTTAGTATTATCGATGGCTGGTGTTTGCGAGTACATCGAACCACTGTTAGTGGTTACATAACCGCTTAACCACGTGCCGGCAGTAACTCCGGTGCATTGCAGTTTGCTGGCATCAAAATCTACTTCTCCACCCCACCCCACGAATCCCGAAGCGGTATTCATCGCCAGGTCCACCGTGAACTGTGAACCCGCCGCTGCGCTGCTAGCCGACGGCGTCGCAGTCAACGTAA
>Ga0182027_10006560_pt1 | contig 17385 bp, 17 predicted proteins | sample 712E1DmetaG_FD_121300 | JGI IMG/M metagenome (GOLD analysis project Ga0182027, IMG submission 121300) | Permafrost microbial communities from Stordalen Mire, Sweden - 712E1D metaG (Illumina Assembly) | ecosystem: Environmental > Terrestrial > Soil > Wetlands > Permafrost | place: Sweden... | reverse complement strand
GTGCAACTGAAAGGTTTTCACTCTCTCCAGCCAGGCTTGTGAACGGGTGCTCCCTCCACAGTCGGATCGTCAGCAGGATCGGCATCAGCAGCCAGGGCAGGTTGAGCGCCAGCACCACCGGCAAGTGCGGGCTGGCATGCGGACCGGCGATCTCTTCTCCCAAAATGATGAACACATCCGCAAACATCATCCCGGAATAGAAGATGGCCGGGATGCGGATCCATTCCCTGCCACGCAGAAAAGCATTGATCGCCATGGCATAGAAGGGGCCATAGAAGAGCACGTCCAACCAGATGGTATTTTTCCACCACTGTGGGCGCGCCATCAGCAGCGGGTCATAGGTCGAGCCGTAGGAATGGATCATGTTCAACATTGCCGGTGGCGGCCAGGCTGGCTGGCGGTACTGGGTTGGGTCCGGGATGACCAATTGCTCCAGGTCGACAATGTAGGTGATGAAGAAGAAATTGATCACAAAGAAGGCCACGATAAGCCAGTCAAGGCGGCGGTTTCGGAAGGAAATGGGTGTGCGATTCATTCTTTAGCCTCAGGTTATTTGGGCTCTACGTGAACATACATGCCTCGTAAAACATTTCCCATAAGTTGTACGGCCGCCTGCCGGGAGAGCAGGTGCCGCATGATGAAGCTGGATAAACGGTTGAATGCACCGGGTATGACACTCGGCCGGTGCCCCAGGGCGGCCAGCCCTTCGGTCACAATTACATCGGGCTCCAGTGTGACATCCGAGATACGCCCGGTGCGCTTGGGGGAGCTGGCCAGGTAATTGGGCGTGCGGATGGCCCCAGCCACGCAGGCCAGCACATCCACCCCGCTTCGCCGCCATTCCTCCCACAGACCCTCTGCCAGCACGACATTGAACGCCTTGGTGGCGCTGTCGGTGGAGATATACGCCGATCCCTGGAAAGCGCTCAAGGAGGTCATCAGGATGATACCGCCATGCCCGGCTGCCAGCATGCGCTTACCAAAGGCGTTCACCAACCCGAGCGGAGTGCGTATATTGGTGTCGACTTCCCGCAGATGATCTTCCAGCGGATGGTCAAAGAAAGCCCCGACCGCCGAGTAGGCGGCGTTATAAACCAATAGCCCAATCTCGAGAGTACTGGTTGCCTGTGAGATCTGGTCGGATGCTTCCGGTTTGGACAGGTCGAGTGGTAGCGAACGCACCTGGATACCATACTGCGCGGTCAGCCGGCCGGCCAGTTGCTGCAATAATTCGATCCGCCGCGCAACCAGAAGCAGATCGAACCCGCGCCTGGCCAATTCTTCGGCGAATGCCGCCCCCAGCCCCTCCGACGCCCCCGCCACAACTGCCCATGGCCCATACTTTTTGCGGAATTCATTGTTCTGTTTGCTGTGTTTATCCGGCACAATACATCTCCTCAATGATTATTTCTTTAACCACGTATCTTCGTTTTCTCCTCGCCAAGATCGAATCTGATACAAATGGGCATCGATCGAGTGGATGCGGTGTACAACTTTGTTTAATTCTTTTCTTTTGTCAAGTCAGCCGAAGAAGGAATACATCTGGCTAAAACGCTCCACAACATTCCATAACTCTGTCGGAACCCTTTTTCGTATTTCCATCATCATTTCTGCCGGAACACCGCCGTAAAATCCTTCTGCAATGGAACCAGTGATTGCAGCCAGCGTATCGGCATCGCCGCCCAAAGAGACTGCTTTTCGGATGGCATCCTCGAAATCCGTTGACTCCAAGAAAGCAATGATCGCCGGTGGAACAGTCCTTTGACAGGTCTCATCGAAATGATAGGTTGGGCGGATTTCATCCAGACAAAAGGACAGGTCGTAGCCAAAGCGTTCGGTAATCTCGTTACGAATATCTTCTTTCATGCTTCCACTGCGTGCACGGAAAACAGCCAGTGCCACCGCCTGTGCGCCTTTGATTCCTTCTGGATGGTTATGGGTGACACCGGCGCTGGCTTCCGCTTCCTGCAAAACTTTCTCAGCAGTGGTAAACGCCCATCCGATCGGGCTGACCCGCATGGCTGCGCCATTCCCGAAGCTATTATAAGGCTGGGGATCCTTGGATTGCATCCAGACTCTGAAACGACCGCCAAAATCGCTCTCAGGAAAGTGCTGTGCATACTTGTGAATATATTCCTGATAACTGCGCCCGTTAATGATTGCATCTGCGACTGCCAGCGTCAGGATGCTATCGTCGGTCACCCGGCTGGATTGGCTAAAAAGTGGGAAATCCGGGTTTTTCTGTTCGCTGTATTCATAAACAGATCCGATAACATCCCCGGCAAGCGCTCCAAGCAGGCAATAGTGAGTTGTTGTAGGCACTTTAATCAATCCCTTTTCTTCTTAAACAATTCTCGCCAAACAGTGCATCAACCCCTTACATCTCGCAACGCTTGCTTCACCCGGTCCGGCGTGAAGGGGATCCTTCGTAACCGCGCCCCGGTTGCATCGAAGATAGCGTTCGCTACCGCCGCAGCGGTCGTGGTGGTGGACGGCTCGCCCGCTCCGACTGCCGGCAGGTCGGGCCGGTTGACCAGCACGATATCCACTTCCGGCACCTCCGAAAACGTAAGGATCGGGTACGTATCCCAATCGATACTCTTGATGCGCATTTCGTCGAACTGCACTTCTTCTTTTAGCGCCCGGCTGAGCGATTGGATGGTATTGCCCTCGATCTGGTTCTTCAGCCCATCCGGATTGATGATCAGCCCGCAGTCGTGCGCCACCACGATCCGCTTTACCCGCACGACTCCGCTGCTGGTATCCACCTGAACCCGGGCAATGGAGGTAACAATCGCCTGGTCGTTCTCATACCAGGCGAAGGCCACCCCGCGTCCTTCGACAATTTGATCCTGCCTGCCCTGCCAGGAGGGACGCGTATCCCAGCCGGCTTTTTCTGCCGCCGCCATTAATACTGCGCGCGCCCGCTCATCCACCAGGTAACGCAGCCGGAAATCCACCGCATCTGCGCCGGCCGCGGCGGCCAACTCATCGATAAAAGATTCATTCGCAAAAGTGTTTTCCGCCCCGCCCAGGCTCCGGAAGGAAGAAGCCCGCAACGGCGATTCAGCGATGTAATGCACCGTCACGCGCTGGTTCGGGAAGGAATAATTGGTCGGCGCATTGCGTTCCGCCCCAAAAGACCACCCGAAATGGGATGAACCCCGCCCGTTGATCAGTTGGCCCGCCACCAATTGTTCCGCTGCGCGGGCCCGCGCCACATGCGAAGGCGACCAGACCTGGTAATCACAAGCGACCACCTTACCCTGCGCGCCCAGCGCGCCCTGCGCCTCCATCACCATGGCCGGCGCCTTCGGTTCCCAGACGAACTCATCCTGGCGCGACCATTGCACCCGCACCGGTCTTCCGACTGCCTGGCTCAGGATGACGGCATCCGCGGCCGCATCATCCGAGCCGTTCTGCCCGTAGCTACCGGCGCCTTCCACATGAATCAGGTGTACTTTTTCAGCCGGCACACCCAGCAGTTGCGCGATTGCCCCGCTTAATGGGTAAGGCCCCGGAGTAGCCGCCCACACTGTGACCTGGTCCGCTTTTACATCCGCAACCGCGCACGAGGGCCCGATCGAGGCATGTGCATGGTATGGCTGGTAATAGGTGGCCTGCAGGTGCCTGGTCGATCGTTTGTAGGCAGCATCGAAATCACCCTCTTCGACCACCCGGGTATCCTCAGTTGGCCGGGACCGCAGGAATGAAAACAAGTCCTGCATGGGCGGCAGGCTGGCTTTCTCGCGCCATTCCACATTAAGATTCTCCGCCGCCTGCATGGCCTGTTCTTCGTGTTCCGCCACCACACCGATAAAATTGCCACGTCGTACCACTTTGACAATGCCAGCAATACTTGCCACTGAGTTCTCATCCATCGAAATAAACTCCGCGGCCGGGCTGGGTGGGCGCACCAGCCGACCGTGCAGCATGCCGGGCAGGCGCAGATCCTGGATAAAGCTGGGGCGACCCGCTACCTTACCGGGGATATCCTCACGCGGGGTGGAACTACCGACAATGGTATAGGCCTTCGTATCCTTCAAAGGTACCTCCCCCGTTACTTCACGTTCGAACGGTTTGCCCCCCATCAATTCGGCATAGCTGACCTTTCTCTTAGGATCGCCGATCAGGGAGATCAAACCAGCCTGAACGGTTAATTCCTCAGGCCGCGCATCCAGGCGCTCGGCTGCCCTTTCCAGCAGGATGCGCCGCGCCAGTGCGGCCGCATTCCGCAAAGCGCCGCCACTCGAGTTAATGGTCATACTGCCGGCAGTATAGCCCTCGTTCGGCGTGCGATCGGTATCCCCCATCACCATCTGCACGCACTCGAGCGGCAGGTCCAGTTCCTCTGCCACGATTTGCGCCAGGGCAGTCCGCACGCCCGTGCCCAATTCAACTTTGCCGCTAAAGGCTGTCACCGTTCCATCTGGGTTGATCGCCAGCCAATCGTCCAACCAGGTGGACACCTGACCCCAGGAGGCCTCGCGCCTGCCCGATCCCTGCCTACTTTGCTTCGCCATCATTTTGCCTCTAATTCCGCCATCAACTGCTCGGCCCGTTTGACCGCCCGCATTATGCGCAGGTGCGAGCCGCACCGGCACAGGTTCCCATCCAGGGCTGCCCGCACCTGCTCGTCGCTCGGGTGCGGAGTTTTCCATAACAACGCGGCAGTGGAAATGATCATTCCATTGACACAGTAGCCGCATTGCGTGGCCTGCTCGTCGATGAATGCCTGCTGCACCGGGTGCAGTTCCCCATCTTCGATTAATCCTTCCAGGGTAGTGATGCGCGAGCGCCCAATCTGTGAGATGGGCAGATGACAGGATAATTCAGGTTTTGCGCCCACCAGCACCATGCACGCCCCGCATTTTTCGCCCCCACAGCCAAAATGCGGTCCGCTCAATCCCAGTTCGTTGCGTAGAACATACAACAATGGCGTATCTGGGGCCGCTTTGACGGTATACGGCTTCCCATTGACAGTAAGAACAATTTCATCTGGCATCCGCATTGCCTCCTGATATAACTATATTCGAAAATTATAGAAGAACCGCATTTTGAGAATGCAAGCATTCTCAAAATGCTACATCCTCCTAAATTTTCGGATAGGCACTAAATCATCTCATACTCATCATACCCTGCGTGTGTCGGTATTGCAATAAGGACACAACAAATGGTTGATCGAAACCGGGAAGGCCAGCTGGGCCCCACAATTGAGACAGGGGACCGCCCCGCCTTCGATATCGATGACATGACCGCAGCTCTCGCAGACCACGTTACGGGCACCCGCCACGGTATGCACCTCGGCTCCGCAGGCCCCGCAGTGATGCAAATCGGTCTGCTTGGGCTGGTATTCGTCATATTCGGCGGCCAGTCCGTAGAACTTCAACAGCTGTTCCCCATCTTCCGACGAGAGATGGGGCAGCCAGCCCTGGCAGAAGGTCGAATACTCCATCCGCAGCGCCACACCGGAGGGGGCATGGTCCGGGTCCAGCGCATCCACGCCCTTCTGGTGCATCAGGTCATAGGCCATGATCATTTGCTGTTTGAACAGCTCGGCATACGGCCAGAATCCACCCGCCACCCTCCAGGCGCCACCCGGGGTGGGGATGCGCTGAAGCAAGGCCACCAGTTGCATCATCCTGGCATCCAGCGGCGCCTGCCGGGGGTCCAGGTCCTTGGTGACTGCGCACTCGGCCAGGTACGCTACCATCTGTTCACGAAAAGCCAGGTCGGTTTTGGCACGCGGCGAAACCGCCATGGGACATTCCTGCAGCCACTGCGTAAAGACCTGGCGGTGGATCGCACGGTAGGCTTGCGCGTCCCCGCGGGCCTTGGCCTGTTCCAGGGAAGCCTGCTCCGGTGCGATCAGCCGGTGGAAGACCGTGTTGGTCAGCCCGGCGTTGGTATCGGCGTTGGCGATGCGGAAGTCATAATCGATCAGCGCCCCGCAGTAATCGCAATAGATATACGCAGTTGTCGATGGCAGCGACTTGGGTGCGCCGCATTGGCTGCAACTAACCCGCTTGATGAATTGGGAATGCGCCTGCAGGCTGGCCGGCAGCGCATCCCCGGCTTTCGGCAGTCCGGCCGAGACCGTGCTTGGCTGCGGGGCACCGACGGTCGTGGCTTGCGTCTTCTTCTTGAAAAAGTTCATGGTTTCCTCCTGGCGCTAATCTGAAAAACTGATTGATGGATTAAGTTTTCTTAATTAGCGCGCGCCCGGGAAAAAAAGATTGGAATAGCTTTTCTCCTGTCTGGGAGACAGAAGGTCAATGCCTGAATTTGAGATAAACTGCCCCGCGTGCATCCAGGTAAATTGCTCCGGGCGTCTGGACGATCCGCAGGACTACCTGCCCGCAGGCTGAGCACCGTAAAACGACTCCCGGGCCATGCGTGAAAGCCAGGAGCGTGCCTAACTCAGCCTGGTTCCCGCAATGGGCGCACTCACTCGGTTCGGCGGTCATTTCTGCGCCAAAAATGTCCATTAACAATCCGCCCACCGCATTCGCGTCCAGCATCAATTCATAGTTGGTATCCACGAGTTCGTTTTCCATAGGTCAGGTTCCTTTTGTCTCACCGCTTGGTCCGAAGCGTTCGGTGCGAATATGGCTGGCCGCTATCCCCAGGTGCACCAGGTGATCTGCCACGGATTCAACCAGCAGCGTCGGTCCACAAGCAAATACTTGCACAGAATCCCTGAGCGGCCTGATGATTTCCGCCAGCATCTGCTCGTCGATGCGCCGGTGGTAGCCCCGCCAGTCCGGCGGCTGCACACGGGTCAATGTGTGAAATATCTGCAGGCCATCCCCTAGCGCAGCCATTCGTTCCAATTTCTCCCGGTAGATAATATCCTCGTATGTGCGGGAGCTATAGAGCAAGTGCGCCGGCACCTTGGATGGGCAGGCTGCCCGCTGGCGGATCATTGCCATGAGTGGCACGATGCCCGAACCCGCCGCCACCAGCATGAGCGCTTCATCCCGGCTCGCTTCCCAAACGAAGTAACCACCGATCGGGCCGCGTACTTCCAATTAATCGCCCGGAACCAATACATCGTGCAGATAAGTGGACACCTCGCCGGTTTCGATTTTCTCCACCGTCAAATCGATATCCCCCTCCCGTTCCGGCTCGGAGGCAATCGAATAACTACGCTGTGCCTGGTATCCATCCAGCGCGGTCAGGCGGATATCGTAATGCTGGCCGGCTTTATGGCGCACCTGCCTGGGCAGCGCCAGTGTCAGTGTCTTCACTCGGTCAGTCTCCGCTCTGACCGCTTTTATTGTAGCGATCTGCCAATCTAGCGACTGTTTCATCAAAGACCCCTAAAGCCCCCTATCCGGAAAAGCTGTAGCGCTCTTCCTTCCAGGGGTCGCCATGATCGTGATACCCGGCCGATTCCCAGAATCCCGCCCGATCCTTTTCCGTAAACCGCAAGCCGGCCACCCATTTGGCGCTTTTCCAGAAATACAAATGCGGCACAACCATGCGGGCCGGCCCGCCATGCTCGGGGGCCAGAGGCTTTCCATCATAACTGGTCGCGATGAATGCCTTTCCGTTGAGGATGTCTTCTATCGGCAGGTTGGTGGTATAGCCTTCGTGACAGAAAGCAGTCACAAACTTTACCTTGGGATCCAGCTTCACATGTTCAAGCAGGCTGTCCACGCTGACGCCTTCCCAGCGCATGTCCAGTTTGGTCCATTTGGTCACACACGAAATATCCGCCACAAATGGCTGGGCTTGCAACTGGAGGAATTCCTGCCAGTTCCAGCTTACCTTTTTATCCACCAGACCTTCAATGGTAAATGACCACTGGTCCAGCGGTAGGCGTGGGGTCGGGCCGGCCGTCAGTACCGGAAAATCCTCGGTAATGTACTGGCCAGGCGGAACCCGCTCACTTTTATCAGCGCTTTGGCGTTTGCCAAAAAAGCCGCGCGAAACAAATTTTTCTGCCACAGTACCTCCATTCCGTATAAACCGGGCTGTTTTATGCCGGAGTTTATTTGTATAATTTTAGCATTATTTATCCAATTCAGTATCCCCCAAAAATACCTTGCAATCTATTAGAAAAACCTATTTTATGCTCAAGGCAGCATCCTCGCCGCCACTGGAGGGATCAGGTTTTCTTAGGAGTACTTAATCTCTATCCGAAAATTATCGAAAAACCACATTTTGAGTATGTGCGGATACGCACCCTTCGGGTATGCTCCGCGACCGCAAACACTCAAAATACGACCTGCGCCTGAATTTTCGGGCAGGTACCTAACCCTGCATAAAACGCCGGTAGGCAGTCAGGTCAAAGTAAATCGTGAGACTGGCCAGTTTTCCGCCGCGCACTTCCCATATTTCTGCAACATCCTGTTTCATCTGTTCCTTTTTCGAGTTGACATAGATATAACTGATGATGAAACAGGCTTTCTCGCCTTCAAAGATCGCCTGACTTACCTTCAATCCCGCCACTCCCTTCAAAAACGGCGCAAAAGATTGTATGACCGCTTGCTTGCCTTCTGCAAGCAGAGTTCGGGAAGCATCCGAAAAAACCGCATCATCGGAATAAAGATCCTGCCATTGGCTGTCTTTTCGGATAAGGCTGTCATAATAACTTTGAACGAGCTCTTTTGTTTTCATCATAGTTCACCTTTCTCCTATTTCGCAGGGTACTTTAATATAATAATTACTATGAGAATAGTCAATATTTAAGGAGCAATCAATAGTACTATGAAGTTGCGGTTCATAGCCTTTATCGTGCTTTTTTTCGCAGTAATCTCATGGAATCGCAGCCGGCTGAATTTCGTTTACAGCCTCCACCACCGGTTCGTGGTCAGGCAGGTCAACTTCCACACGCCTGAGCACCGGGATACCCAGCGCAATCAGTGTGGTTGCAATGATGATCACCCCCACTGCGCTAATCAGCACACCTATGCCCCGCCCGGCCCCAACACCAATAATGGGACCCAGCACAAGCGCCAGCGCGCCGCCCGGAGCCATGGCCGGCTTGAAGACGTAATCGGCCAGGGGCGCCGCCAATAGCGGCGCGACGATGCTGGCAGACATGGCAATCGTGCGCCGGAATGCGAACACCCGCCCCTGCACTTCCGGCGCCACTTTGGCCTGCCAGATGGCCTGGCTGGCAGCAATGGTGATGGGACCGCAGAACATGGCGCCAAACCCGCATACGGCCAGAAGTGGTATCGAGACACGCAGGCAGACCGCCATCAGGAACAGCCCGTCCAGCATGAAAGCACCCAGCATGGCAAAGATCTTGCGTTTCCCACCGCCCCAGGCGCTCATCACCAGCGTGCCCACCAGCATGCCCACCCCCATCAGGGTGCTGAGGTAGCCCAGGGTACTGGCATCCCAATTATCCAGGATTAACGGTACCAAGAGCGGGCCAATCACCCCGGATAGAAAGTTGAAGATCATGTAAAAAATCAGCAGGGCCAGCAACCCCTTGCGGAGCATGATGTAATCCCAACCGAAGCGCATCTCCTGCCACAAAGAGCTCTTTTCCCTGGCCTCCGTGACAGTGCGAGCCGGGCTCGGGATCCGTACGAACAGCAGCATCAGCAGGGCCGCAAAAACGTAGGAAGCAAAATCGAGCAAGGCCATGTTGCCGATCTTGATAGACACGTAAAGCACACCTGCTATGGCCGGCCCGGCAATAGCAGGCAGGGCCTCGCCCAGCTGCGTGAAACCGCTGGCGCGTCCATAATGTTCCTTGGGCACCAACACCGTGGTGGCCGCGGAAAAGGACGGCCACATGAGGGTTTGGAAAGAAGCCATCCACAGGTTGATGGGGATTACCATCCAGACTTGCAGGTGATGGGTGATGAAGAGCAACGCCACCGCCAGGACGGATAACCCGGCGCCGATATCACTGATGATCATGGCGGTGCGGCGGTTCCAACGGTCAGCCAGGACGCCTGCCAGAGGCGAAAGCACCACGTAGGGCACCTGCATGGCCACCTGTACCAGCGCCAGCATCGAGACCGAGTGAGTTTGTTCATACACCCACACTCCCAGGGCAAAGCCGGTCAACTGGCTGCCGAGCAGCGAAATCAGCTGCCCGAACCAGATGGTGAAGAAGGTGCGCATGCCGTGTGCAGGTTTGGATGGGTTGGTGGTTTCCATGGTTTCTCTGTTTTACGCGGGATGGTTAGCTTGTATTGTGGTTTATGATGCAATGCAGGGATCTGTCTGCCCAGGTTCTATCATGGTTCCACAGGGTGAGGAATGCACATTTACGACCATGCATCCTCAGATAAGAGATTAGATTACCGCCGGGATCGCAGAGAACGCGAAGACGAATAATTAAGAATTCGGCGCCATCAAGTGCTCTGCGCTGAATATTTTCAAGACAAAATTTTTCCCAGGAATTCCAACATAACTTTATTGAACTGCTCCGGCCTCTGCAGGGGCGCAAAATGGCTGACACCCGCCAGGTAAATAAATTCCGCTTTTGGAATGCTGCGCGCCAGGTACTCGGCGTGTTCGCGTTTGATGAATTCATCCTTCTCACTCTGGACGATCGCGACCGGCACGCTGATCTTCGCTAGATCATCGGCCGTAAAATTGTGGTCGGACCTCTGCATCAGGCCGACTGCCTCGAAGAATGTATCAAACTGGTCTGGCGTGGCCGAAAGCTGCGCGTAATCCTGCTTGTGGCGGTTAAGGCAGCGCCCAATTATTGGGGTGAAGACAAATTCCAGGGCGCCGCTAGGATCCATGTTGCATGCAAAGTAGAATACCCCCGCCACTCGTTCAGGCGCTTTCGAAGCCAGAATCAAGGCGGTGCAGGCCCCGTCGCTCCAGCCTACCAGACCGGCATTCTTGATTTTTAATGCATTCATTACAGAGAGAACGTCGGACACCAACAGTTCATAGATATAGGGTCGTTCATCGCGAGTGCTGTGTCCGTGCCCGCGGCTGTCGATCACGATCGCCCGGTAGCCCTTCTTCACCAGCACCGGCACCTGGTAACCCCAATTGCCGCTATTTCCAAGGCCGCCATGCAGCAAGATTACCGGCCTGCCCATTCCATAGGTCGCGTACCAGATGCGCGCGCCCTCGTTTTCAACCGTGCCCTGCTCATTTGGCACCGGCAACGGCTCGGCCCCCTCCACTTCGAACTTGCTAAGATCATCATCGATTGGTTCCATTTATATTTCCTCATTTGGCTAGCCGCATGGTGAGCAGAACATGACCTCGTGCCGGGTTGAGATTCTATCAGTTTTTCAATTTCGTTTTACGCTGACTGATTATCAGCTTCGTTGTGAATAGGCTTGGTTTCAATGATCTATAATTCTTTAAATCCTGGTCGCATCGATCAGTTCACAGGTTGCCTGCGTGATCTGGGTTGTTTGCCAAGCGGCGACCTTCCCGTTTCGTTACGAAGTAAAAGAATCCGCTTACCAGCAGCGCTACCAGCGGAGCCAGCACGTAGGTCAGCGCCATGCCAACCGGGATGAGGCACAGCCCGATCGTCAGGAAGAAGCAGGCATATGCCACCGACCCCAGCACGATCCCGCGCAGCAGGTTCGCGGCTGCCTTAGGCCCTTGTTGGGAATGGGTAAACACTGCAAAAACCACCCCAAAAATCGGAAACGTGGAGATCAACCCACTCAGTTGTGGGCCCAGCACATTCGCCACGGTGGTAAGCACAATCACAAACGTGGTCGCAATGCCTATCCTGGCTGGCAGATCCCATTTGGGCGGCGCGGTGACGGCCACAGCCACGCGGCGCTGCGGCACAATACTTGCAACCAGCGCGATCGCCAGCGCCAGGATAATAAATGCGGGCAGCAATTGCCAGGATACTTGGTTAAGCGCGAATGTGGTCAGCAAGAAGGCGGTTACCGCTAGGGGGGCGCTGACCTTCCAGCTGCTTTTCTGTGCCACCAGGCTGTAGGTCAGGCAGAATACGCACATGGATACCTGGCCCGCCAGGTTCCCGGCCGCAGCCTTTGTAGCAAACGCCAGACCATATTCGTTGGCAAGAATGAACGAAATCGGACCGGTGGTCAAAGGCAGCCCCACCACCAGGCCGTTCACCACCGGTCCCCAGCGCCGGCCAGCCAGGGTGGCGGTACTGATCAGGATTGGCGTAATGAAAAGTTTTAATAAGAGTATCGCCATGATCCCTTTAATACCATCTTGTTACTTGTTTCTTCCTTATAATTGCTCAATTATATATTTCCACGTCAGCTCAAGAATACCCGTCATCTTCTTTGGTTCATCGGATATATAGGCGATTACCGCCTTTTTATCTGGAATAATAACGGCATATTGCCCATACAAACCATCCAACCGATATGAACCTGCATAGGAATTCATCCATAGCTGATACCCATAACCACTTTTATGATCTGCTGTTGCAAAGAATTTGTTGAAATCAGCCGTGCTGATCTGTTGCCGGGTGGCTTCCTGGATATATTTTTGGGGAATAAGGCGCTTATTTTTCCATTCGCCTTCGTTCAATAATAATTGTCCAAACACCGCCAATTCATGAGCAGACAAATACAAACCGGAACATCCAAAATCGATGCCGTGGACATCTTTTTCCCATTGCACATTTTCGAACCCCAACGGTTCATAAACTCGCGATCGTAAATATTCATTGAGACACATTTTTGTTTGAATACTGATTAGCTTCGATAGCATGTAGGTCACAGCGTTGCTATAAAAAAAATGGGTTCCAGGCTTATAGATTATCGGCTCTTCAAAAAACAATTTCTCGATATTATCGAGACTCTTTCCAGAATTTAATGCCTCGGACAATGGATCTTTTTCTTGTCCGATCCCCATGCATAATAGATCGTGGATAGTAATCTGGTCCCAAAGTGCCTGCGAAGGAGTTTGGAAATACTTCGATAGTTTATCCTCCATTTTCAAATAACCCTCATATTCAGCAATTCCAATCGCCATTGATGTAAATGTTTTGCTCGCCGACCATAAGAGCACACGTTTCTCTTCTACAAAATCGTGTTCCGCCGTAATGTTCCCATTCTGCCTGACCACGATATTCAATACGCGCAAGTCTTGTTCAGCCACGGCATGAATTAATGGTTGTAAGTCCATATGCATCGATCTCCAAAAATATGCCGTGGTACCACCTTCTATGACTCCAGCAAAAAAATAGGAAGCAAACGGTTCGAACGCTGCTCGTAGGAAACATACGGCGGATAAAACCTGACCGCTTTTTGCCAGTAAACCGCCCGCTCGTCGCCGCCCAGTTCACGCGCGCTGAAATCTTTGACCGTTTTCCCTTTACGAACCTGCGTTTGCGGATTTGCCCTCAGGTTATACGCCCAGCTGGGGTTTTTAGGGTTGCCCCAGTTGGAACCAACCAGGATGAGATTCTCGCCATCCGGAATGCACAGTACCGGGGTCGAGTGCGGGAGGCCGCTTTTTGCGCCAGTGGTGGTCAGGTAAATAATCGGCATAATGTTCCAGTAGGCGCTGGGGACGAAGACCCCTTTCGTCAGCCGGCTGATCGGCAAATCGATCATATGAACGTAAAGATGGAATGTCCACAGGCCTTGCCGGGTTGCGGCCAGGTTAAGAATGATCCGACGCAAGGTTTCTTTGGTGGACATTTTACCTTCTATCAATGGATCGTTTTGTAAAGAAGAGGCGTTTGCCAATTAATACCCGAGGCAAACCTCCACCGGGCACATCAACGCAATCCCGGGATGGCTTTCATCAATTTAAGTATCACTGTCATGACCTTTGCATATCGTTCAGGCGGCAGAAAACGGTTCGGCCCGATCAACATCAGCGACTGTGTCGCCACTGTCTGCGTCTCGGTGTATTTCAGCATGCCCTCCCGCCCGTGGCGGCGCCCCAGGCCGGAGGCTTTCATGCCGCCCATCGGCGAGTCCACTGATCCCCAGGAGGCGTTTAGGGTCTCATTGACATTCGCTGTCCCGGTTTCCAGCTGGCTGGCAATCTGCTGCCCGCGCCGGACATCCCGCGTCCAGACACTGGAATTCAGTCCATAAGAGGATGCATTGGCCAATTGGATGGCTTGTTCCACTTGCTCGAAGCGATAGATCGAAACCACCGGGCCGAATGTCTCTTCGGCGTAAAGGGTCATCTCCGGTTTAATGTTCGTCAATAGTGTCGGCTCGAAAAAGAATGGGCCGATGTCAGGCCGGGCCTTCCCACCGGTTAAAAGAACTGCGCCCTTCTGCAACGCGTCTTCAACATGCCGGGTCACCTTATTAAGTTGATCCAGGGAGATGAGCGACCCCATATCCGCGGAGAAGTCCAACGCCGCGGAGAGCTTCATTTCCTTCACGCGGCGAACCAGTTCAGCAACGAAACGATCGTAGATCCCAGCCTGGACGTAAACTCTTTCCATATGCACGCACAGCTGACCCGAATTGGCAAAAGAGCCGTGCAAAATCCCATCGGCTGCCTTGTTCAGATCAGCATCATCCAGAACGATGGCCGGATTCTTCCCGCCCAGTTCCATTGAACATTTGAGCAGGCGCTCGCCGGCCTGTCCGGCCAGCAGCCGCCCGGTGGCGGTACTGCCGGTAAAAAATAAATAATTGGCATCTTTGATGAATACCGGGCCAACCACGCGGCCCTTGCCGGTTACCACCTGGAGCACATCCTTCGGCAGCCCGGCTTCCTGTAAAAGCTGGGCGGCATATAGGGCTATGAACGGAGTTTCCTCTGCGGGCTTCAAGACCACACAATTCCCGGCCAGGATCGCCGGGAACACATCGGAAACCGCCAACGTCAGCGGATAATTCCAGGGCGCAATAATTCCCACCACTCCAACCGGCTGGTGAAGTTCTATGGTATGGGTAAGCAGCGGTAGAGCGCCCTTACGCCGCTGGGGGCGGAGGTATCTCTCTGCACGAACCGCGTAATAACGGCTGTTGATAATTACATCGAAGACCTCGTCCTGAGCGGTCAGCCGGTTCTTGCCGGATTCCACCTGGAGCAGGTTTAGCAGTTCCTCCTGGTGTTTTATGATCAGATCGTGGTAGCGCAGGAAGATCGCCTTGCGCTCCGAAATGCGCGTCCGTGCCCAGGAAGGCTGGGTGGTACGGGAACGTTGTATGGCCACCTGTACGTCTTCCGTCGTGCAGATCGGAACAGTCCCAAGAATCTCGCCGGTAAAGGGCGCCCGAACGGTGGTCAGGTCATGCGGAGTACCGGCGTGGGAGATCAGTCCTGTCAGCCGTTCCAGGTCGGGAATTTTAGTTGTTCCCCAAATTTGCTTTGCGGTGCCATCCTTAATCTTTTCTTGTGTAGTGGGGAGGGTGGTTTCCACGACGGTTTCCTTCTTTCTGCAATGACCTTTATTGTCTTAAGTCTTCAGACAATCTCGCTGATTAATCAGAGCGTGTTTTGCGACAGCCGGCAGGCATGCGACCGGTAATTATATGGCTATTCCGGTGAAGATATTATCCCATATAATCGAAATTGCTCTCCAAGTTTTAGTAAACCAAATTGTTAAAACCCCGAATTCCCGAGAGTGCTTCTTCATCTCGATTTTTTCTTCCAGAACAAACTTATCTGGCTTCAATATCCTTCAAAATCCTTGGAAAAGCGTAATGTCCTCGCCTGATATCCCAGGTTTTCATACAACGATATTGGTCCAACATTGTGTGCCGCTACATTCAGCCCGGTGCTCGTCAAATTATGTTCGCGCGCCCAATCTTCGGTGAGTGTCATTAAGCCGCGGCCTGCTCAACATCTCAAAACTAGCATTGACAAATTTCCCACGGGATTGCCTGTCTCGGCGATGAATATTGAGGGTCTCTATCCAATTCTCGATCATCAATTCCCTTTTAGTTCTCGCTGATCACCCTGTAAATTTTCACCTGCTCCTCGATGCCTCTTAATCGGATCTGGATTGGTTCAATTTTGCAATCCTGTTTTTGCAGCAAGTCCTGCACTCCCTCTGCGCGGTAGATTTCTTCCGTTAGAAAGATCTCATTACCCCCGGCACTGCCCTGCACACGCGATGCAATATTCACCGTCTGGCCAAAATAATCGATCCCTCCGTTGAGTGTCACCGCAATGGCAGCGCCGTGGTGGATCCCTATTTTGAGAATCAACTCTCCCCGATGAGAATCTTTATTTAACGGTCGCAGGTTCCTTAGCATCTCAAGCCCTGCCGCGGCCGCATCCACCGGTTGGGTAAAAACCGCCATGATCGCGTCCCCGATCGTTTTAACCACCGCCCCGTGCTTATCCAAGACGGCCTTGTTCAGAATGCCGTAATGTTCCCTTACCAACGCGTACGCATTCAAATCGCCGATCTGCTGGTAGAGCTGGGTGGAGCTTTTAATGTCGGTAAACAAAATAGTCACATCCTTTACCCCAAAGCCTTCCGCCTCTTGAAAGACTTCGGAGCGAAAAAGGTCATGAAAGGTCTGGCAGGTAAACAACCGCTTGGCGGTCAGACGCGCGCCTGAGAAGTGCGTATCCACAGGCGTTTGGCTACTCATAAGACTCTTCAAATCCACACCCGCAGGCAGTTGAACATCGGCAGGCAGCCCCGGTACGGCAAAAAGCGCCACCAGCAGCGCCGTCTTTGCCGAGGTGCATTGCTCGAATTCGATCACAACTTTGCCCGGGCGAATCAGATAAACCGTTCCGGCATAATAATTGCTACCGACCTGGAATTCACCCGGCTTCATTTGAGGCAGAGGCACCTCAAATCCGCTCCCGGTCAATTTGACAGCGATTTTTTGCGTCTCTTCGATCGGCTCGCCGCTGGCCCGCAGGCCAAAACTCTGCTGGTTGAACATATCGACACAACTGAGGACCCCCGGGCCGACTTCCGTTTCGACAGTTATCTTTTCGCCCGGTGAAAACGTAGAAAAGTGTTTTTGGAAGATCTGGAGAACCTGGTTAATGGTCATCCCGGCCATCCTTGCGCTCGGTTCATACAGATATTTGAAACAATACTCTTCCAGCGATAAGCTCTCGGGATGGTGAAAACGAATTTCGCGGATGGACGGCGACACTGTGAAAGTTATTTGAACGTAGTCGTCCAAAGTCGCTCGATCTTTCCTGAAGCAAACGGTGCAGGCATTCTGCGATTGCAATCCATGCAGGTCTCGTAGACTCTGCAGGATCTTGCCGCAGCACGGGCAAATGATGTCCCATTCCATATAAAACAGGCCGGCTTTGGCAGCGTACAGGAATAAGTCCACCGCTTCGTACTCATCCACGCTTTTTTGTGCAGCCCAGGTTAATGGGTTGATGCGAAACAGTTCTTCATCATTGGCGCTGCGAATCGTTTCGATGGGTTCGGGCCAGCTAACTCTGGCGGAAATCGCAGATGTCGAATAAACTGTCATGGCAGGTAGATTCCCTTCTGAATAGGTTTTTGTGTCAACTTAATCTTATCAGTTTAGG
>Ga0182027_10006559_pt1 | contig 17386 bp, 3 predicted proteins | sample 712E1DmetaG_FD_121300 | JGI IMG/M metagenome (GOLD analysis project Ga0182027, IMG submission 121300) | Permafrost microbial communities from Stordalen Mire, Sweden - 712E1D metaG (Illumina Assembly) | ecosystem: Environmental > Terrestrial > Soil > Wetlands > Permafrost | place: Sweden... | reverse complement strand
GAAATACACCAAACTGTAAAGATTTGTTGACAGAGTTCTTCAAAACGGATAAAACTGGTTCGTCAATTGAAACGCCGGTCGTTCAAAAGGGCCGATCATTGACGGGGTGCATGAGAGCAAAAGGGCAACGGGATGAGGGCAATCAGTTGATGCGTTTCTCGGCTGAGGGAGGGGTGGGGATTGTCTTCCGACAGGCCGATTTCCTAGCGTCTCTTTCAAGTCGTGTTTTTGGTTTTATCAAACCCAGTTCTCAGCGTTTTCTGAATTACCCCGTATTGTTGTCAAGATGGACAGCCTCCAGCAGTTCCCAATTGCGTTTCTCGAAAACCATCCTGCCGGCTGTGAATCTATTCTCTTCAACCATGGCAGCCAATTCCATTTCAACAATCAACCATTAACGAGCAATCTATGCGTGCATCAAATATAATCTCCCGACTGGTACTGGCATTGATGGTGTTGTCAGTAGCGTCGATGGGACTGCTAATTACGTTGAGGCTGGCGGTCAAAGCCCAGGATTCCCCGGCAGCTTCCCCCTTGCCGTCTTGGATGGACAAGGACATTGGAGTGGTGCCGGGATTGGCGGGGAGCGCCCAGGAGGATGGCTCCGGAGTTTATTCGGTGACCGGCAGCGGTTGGGACATTTGGGATGTTGCCGACGCATTTCATTACCTGTATCAGCCGATGAATGGGGACGGCCAAATTGTGGCGCGGGTGTTGGGGTTGCAAGGAGTCAACAGCTACGCCAAGGCGGGGGTGATGATTCGGGAGACCCTCGATGCCAATTCCCGGAACGTCATGGCATGGACGACCTTGAGCCGTGGGACGTATCTTCATTGGCGGCTGGAGACGGGTGGCGTTAGTGGCGAAACGGCGGGTAGCACGGATTTGGTGTCGCCGTATTGGGTCAAGCTGGTGCGCAAGGGGGACTGGCTGGGAGGTTACAGTTCGCCGGACGGAACCAACTGGACGCTGGTGGGTTCGGAAACCATCGGTGGACTGGCTTCCCAAGTTTTTGTGGGGATGGCGGTGGCCAGCCACGACCCGCAAGGATCGCTCTGTACCGCTTCGTTTGATCACGTGAGCGTGGGGCCGGCGGAAGTGACGCTCGCTACCCCGACCGTGTCGGGGTCTGGCGATGGTTTATTGGGCAGCTATTATGCCAACCGGCATTTGTATGGGTCCCCGGTGACCAACCGGGTGGATGCGCAGGTGGACTTTGATTTCTCCTATGAGTTGCGCGCCGGTGGAGAGACGACGAACCAGTTGGAGTATCAAAAGAGATGCCGCATGTTGCTCGGGATGCCCAAGGCGCAAGAGTTCAGTGTCAGCTGGTCGGGGGAGATTCAGGCCCAATTTACGGAACCGTACACCCTTTACACGGAAAGTGATGCCGGGATGCGGGTGTGGCTGAATGAACAATTAATAATCAACGATTGGGCGGGACATCCGACAACCATGAGTAAGGAGGTATCGGCGACCGTCAATCTTGTCGCGGGTCAAAGGTATCTGATCCGCATTGAGTATTACAGGAATCACGATCATCCGGATTTTGATTATGCGGTGGCGAAGCTGAGATGGAGCAGTCCCTCGACGCCCAAGCAGGTGGTGCCGCAAAGTCAGTTGTATTCGCAGCCGACGGACACGGATGGGAACGGCCTTCCAAACATTTGGCAGATGCACTATTTCGGCCATCTGGGCGTGGATCCCAATGCCGATCCGGATCTGGATGGGTTGAGCAATCTACAGGAGTATTTGCGCCACAGTGACCCGACCAATCCCTTGACTTGGGGGCTGCCCACTGAATGGTGGCAGGGCGATATCGGGGATGATGATCCCTCGGCGGACACTGGCAGTTACAGCAACGGGGTGTACACCCTGACGAGCCGGGGCGCGGACATCTGGTGGGGTTTGGACTCATTTCATTATGTGTATCAGCCGTTGAACGGAAACGGCCAGATGGTCGCGCGGGTATTGGGAATTCAGGGAACCGATCCGGGAGTCAAGGCCGGGGTGATGGTTCGGGAGTTGCTCGATGACAATTCCAAGAATGCCATGATGTTGGCGACCCCGGGCAGCGGCATGTTCTTTCAATGGCGGACAACGGCGGGAGACGAATGCGACCAGACCTGGGGGAACACCAACGTGCCGCCGTACTGGGTGAAGGTGGTGCGCTGGGGCGATTGGGTGGGCGGCTATTGTTCCCCCGACGGGACCAACTGGACGCTGGTGAGTTGGGAAACGAGTACCCTGACCAACCGGGTTTTTGTGGGGCTGGCTTTGACCGGCTTCAACCGGCAAAGATTGCCCGCCACGGCTTGGTTTGATCATGTCAGTGTGGGGCCGGCGAATCCGTCTGAGGTGATGAATCCCCTGGTGGGGACGGGGGATGGTCTGTCGGGCAACTATTATAACGACTCGTGCTTATATGGGCCACCGGTGACGAACGAGGTGGACGCGCAGCTGGCCTTCGACTGGTTGCATGGCGAGCCCATGAGTCTGGTCAATGGAGCCGCGTTCGGCGTCTGCTGGTCCGGTGAGATTCAGGCCCAATTTACCGAGGCTTATACCTTCCAATTTGACTGCAAAAGCGCGAATTGGGTGCGGGTGTGGCTGGATGGGCAGTTGATCATTGACTCTTGGGAGAAATGGCATCCGGATGGAGAGTTATCGTCAAGCCCCATTAAACTCACCGCCGGCCAAAGGTATTTGTTCCGGGTCGAGTATTTCGACAATCACGGTCAGGCGGTGGCGAAGTTAAGGTGGAGCAGTCCTGCCACCGGCAAACAACTGGTGCCGCAAAGTCAGTTGTATTCCCAACCGGTGGACACGGATGGGAATGGATTGCCGGATCGCTGGCAGATGCACTATTTCGGCCATCTGGGCGTGGATCCCAATGCCGATCCGGACCATGACGGATTGAATAATTTGCAGGAATATTTGCATAACACCAACCCGGCCAATGCCGACACCGACGGGGATGGAATGCCGGATGGGTGGGAAGTGGCCCATTGTTTGAATCCGACGTTCAATGACGCAGGTGAGGATCCACTGCAGGATGGGTTGAGCAATCTCCAGAAATACCGGTTGGGTCTCGATCCCAATGCGGCGGACACCGGCGGCCCCAATGGTTTGCCTTATGGATTGGTGTATGACTATCTCGGTGTCAATCCCACCAATCTCGATGGTTTGGCAACCGAGGCGGCCGTGGCCAACGGGTCGCAGGCCACCAACTTGCTCGGCAACTGGCAGGTGGACGGCGATGACATCTACGCCTTGAGCCGCCGCGGCGCGGTTGACTTCCAACTGACGGTCTCCAAAGCCGACAAATATGTGCTCAAAGTCATTGGTACGCAGAATGTGCCCCGCAGTTTGGAGCCGGGCTTCAGTCTTGTGGTCTCCATTGACGGCGAAAGCACGGGGCATCGCACCCTGAACGCGACTTGCGGCTCCAACGGAGTGGTGGACATCGTGACACCGTACCTGAGCGCCGGAACACACACGGTGCGCGTGTTCTGGGACGGCGCGGCCGACTTTTCGAGCCTGCGAATTAAACAGGTGAAGTTGTTGAGCGTCGCCGATCCCAAGCCCATGCAAACCATTTCCCGGTCCCGAAATTCCAGAGTCGGGGAGAAGTTGTCGAGTGCCGCCTCCAATGCCAACGGCAATGGCATCAAAAATTGGGTGGAGAAAATGCTGGCGGACGAATCCGGGCTGGACCTTACCAATCCGGTGATCAGCAGTTACACGTCTCCGGTTTGTTTGGAGGGGCGTGATCCCTATCTTTCCATGATGAAGGTGAATGTTGGCCATGTCACCAACAATATTCCGGTTCATCATAATGTTGGTGCGCGTTGGTACGCCAACGTGCCGCTGTCGGCGCGGGGCGACACAGCTTTGATGATATCCTGTCAAAACGGCGGAAGGATTGAGCGGCGCAGTTTGGAGTGGCAGCCGGTCAACCTGCTCCATGCCGACAATCTGACCGTTCGCGCCGGGGACAGTTTGTTGTTGACCGCCCAGCCGGACGGAAGCCCGAATAGCACTCTGTCGGTGACGGTGGGCTCCCAACAGTTTGCCGGCCGGACGGCACAACCGCTGGCGTATAGTTTCACCAATGCCGGAATCTTCACCGTCACGGGCACTTACGCCCCCGGCAGCAAGGCGTCGAAAAGCGGAAACATCAAGGTAACTGTCGTCGGATATGACTTCACCAGTTCCCCGGCTGCCTGGGTGGGTTATCAGCGCGTTTGGGATTTGGCGAACGTTCCGACCGGTGTGGTGATGCAGGCTGATTCCCGCCTGTTCTTCCAGCAAACTGGCAGTCTTGCCAGCAACGGGGAGGAATTCAGCCTGCGGGCCGACCTGAATGAACCCCGCTCGATTGTTGCCCGGGTGGGAGCAGATGGGCCGGTTCTGGACTCCGTTCAAGTGCGCGGGATTGCCCTTTGGCTGGACAACCAGACCTATACCAAAATCATTCAAGTCTATCCCGACGGAAGCCAGTTGATTGAAATGTTGCTGGTGTGGAGTCCGGTGTTGCCGGACCTCACCGTGGAATTGGATGTCATCGTCAGCGGCGTTATCTTCGACGACGGCACCACGACCAGGGTGTTGACGCCGGCGGATTTTGACTCGTTGGGCCAGGCCGCGGTGCGGTTCATCCGGCCGGCCAATGCACACACATCCGTTTGCCATTCTGTCACCCTGTGGCAAGGCCAGGCGGTATTGGGAATCCTTCGTTGAACCCGGATTGAAAATCACCATGCCATGAAAAGCAGGGTCTTTTTTTACAGCGCGTTATGCGTCATTTTAGGCGCGAGTGTCTGGCTTGTGTTATCTCATGCGCATTGGGCAAAAAGTTCGGTCCATCCTCAAGCGCCCAGCCTGGCAACGCCTTCACCCATACGGACGGTTGCCGCCACCAAACCGGAAGTTGCGCCCGCTCCAGTTCCTTCCTCCCCGGCCGCAGGCCAACAACAGATTGAGTGGTCTCCCGCCGTCCATACGATTGTGGACGTTCAGGCCGCTTACGACCGGCGCCTGGCTGCCGTCGAGGCGATGGTTGGCAAAAAACCAAGCGATGCCGACCGCGAGGGGCTTTACGCCTTCCTGCGGCAAAAGTCCGGTTTGGACAATGGCCAATTGGAACAGGTGGTGAAAAACAAATTGATGGACGTCCTGTGTGCCATGAATCCCCCGCCGCCCGGATTGCTCGACCTGCTCACGCAAATCTACCATGACCCGGACCAGAATGCGGTGCTGCGGGATTACGCCGTCCAGCACGTGGCGGCGTTTTATCAGCAGTTGGAGATCGCGACGGATGTGAATCCGCAGGAAAAAAGCGCCGGGCTGGCGGAGGCGCGGAAAATCCTCTGGGATGCCCTTTCGGAAACCGACAGCAGCATTGCCGGCACCGCCCTGCTGGGTTTGACCCGCTTGTCCCGGGAGAGCCCGGAGGCATTTGATCCCCGGCAGATTGCCGGCGTGGCACAGGAAATGGCCGGCGCAGCCACATCGGGTGAATTGACCCGCATCACGGCCATCCAGGTGTGCGCCCAGCTCAATGCGCAAGACGCGCTGCCGGTGATCCAGGCGGCGGTGCAGAACGGTCAGACGATGACCGTGCGGATTTCGGCGATTGGGGCGTTGGGCCGGCTGGGAGGCGCGGAGCAAATTCCGCTGCTCAACCACGTGCTGCAAGACGCGGAGGAGCGATTGAAGCTGCCGGCTCAACAAGCGCTCAAACAGATTGAGAACCGGTTACAAACACAAGTTACATCGAGGTGAACCCTTTTGAGGCAAATATGAGAACAAGACTTGTAAAACTCTGCGGTGGGCTGGCCATTCTTGGATTGTTGGTATTGCTCGTCCGGGCGGATAACAACTGCGTGGAAAATCCTTCCATCACCCAACAGACGTGTTTGCGCCAGGGGACATTGGCCACCAATTATGTGCTGGCCCCCACCAACATCAGTGTCTGTGTCGGCCAGTCCATCACCCCGCCGACCGTTTCCAGCCTGGCCATGACCAGCGGCCTGCAATCGTATTATGTGACCTACGTCTGCAATCCAAATTTGAATGGTTGGCAGACAAACATCATCAATTATACCTTTGGCAGTCTTTATTTTGTTCCATCGATACCTCAAACCATCGGGGTGGCCGGCACTAATTATTATACTGCCAAAGTGATCGCCTATGGCAGTCCCTGTTCGCCGATTACATACACACTGGGTACGATAAGAATCATCGCGAGCAGCAGTTTATGCCCCATCATCCTCAGCCAGCCATCCGACCAAACAGCGCTTGTTGGCAGCAACGCCACCTTTGCGGTTTCAGCCATCGGCTGTCCCAGTTTGAGTTATCAGTGGCGGTTCAATGGAACGAACCTGCCGGCGTGGGCCACCAATGCCTGGCTGACCCTCACCAACGTCACGGCGGCCAATGCCGGCGGTTACTCCGTGACGGTGTCGGACTCATGCGGTTCGACCAACAGTGCCACAGCCATTCTGACCGTGGTCCAACCGGGGTCATGCGTTGCGCCTCCGGCCGGTTTGGTGGGTTGGTGGAAGGGCGACGGCAATACCATCGACAGCAGCGCATTGGGGAACAACGGGGTCGCACGAAACATCACTTACACCACCGGCATGGTCGGCCAGGCATTTGCCTGTGATCCGAATAATTTTCCCAACGGCACTTATACTGGAATTCAGATTCCCGACCAGCCGGCTTATGTACTTACCAATTCCTTGTCCATCGAGGGTTGGATCCGGCCGCGCGGAGATGGCTTTGCCATACTTTGGCGGGGAGACAACCGTCCGGGGTATGATCCCTACGTCCTGTCCATGCAGGGAAACAATAACCTCCGTTTTTATATACAGGATGATTCGGGCGGTTATGCTTTTGTTGGAACCAACCTTAACTACAACCAATGGTATCATGTGGCGGCTACTTGGGATGGGGGTACTAACATGGGCATCATGAAGTTATATGTCAACGGACAGCTTGCCAGCCAGACCAACACGACCATCAGGCCGATCGGCGCGCTGATTCCAGGGGATTCTCCCGGGCTCGGCATTGGAAACGTCAATGACGGTTTCAACAACTTCCCGTTCACGGGAGATATCGATGAAATTTCCTTGTACAACCGCGCCCTCACCGCGGGTGAGATTCAATCCATTTACAATGTCGGCATCGGCGGCGCGGGCAAATGCACGCCAACTTCGCCGACCAATTTTCCGCCTTCGATTACGCAACAACCGGCCAATTTGACAATCACCTATGGCCAGTCGGCCGTTTTTTCGGTCCAGGCGTCGGGAACGGCTCCTTTGCAATATCAGTGGAAACGGAGTGGAACCAATATCCCGGGGGCGACCGCGAGTTTTTACTTTGTTCCCAAACCTCAGGTGGCGGATTCCGGCGCGGTGTATTCGGTCATTGTTTCCAATGCCTGGGGCACGGCAACCAGCAGCAATGCCACCCTCACGGTGGCAAAGGCGCCCTTGACCATCCTGGCCGACAACAAGGCCCGATTGTACCGGGCGGACAATCCGCCGCTGACGTGGTCGGCACAGGGATTCGTATATGGCGAAAGCGCCGGCGTCTTGGGCGGTCAGCCCACTCTGAGTACAACCGCCACCAACACGAGCATTGCCGGGACCTATCCCATCACGATTGCCACCAACACCTTGAGCGCCGCCAATTACTACTTCATTCTCCAGAACGGATTGTTGAGCGTGGCGAAAGTGCCCTTGGCCGTCACCGCCAACAACCTGACCCGGTCGTATGGCGCCACCAATCCGACGCTGACCTGGACGATGAGTGGCTTTGTCAATGGCGAAACCACCAATGTGTTGAGCGGCGCTCCGCAAATCAGCACGGTGGCAACCAACAACAGTCCGGTGGGGACCTATCCTATCGTCATCACCGCCGGCACGTTGAGTGCCATCAATTACTCGTTTGTGCCCCTCAACGGTACGTTGATGATTACCGCGGCGCCCCTGACGGTGACGGCGAACAATACCAGTCGGATATATGGCTCGCCCAATCCGGTCTTCACAGCCAGCTACAATGGATTTATGAACGGGGAGACGGTGGCGGTTCTACAGGGCGCGCCGGTGCTGAGTTCGGTGGGTTCTAATAGTTCCGTCGGAACCTATGTCATCACCAATACCATCGGAACCTTGCAGGCAACCAATTACAGTTTTGTCCTGCAAAACGGCTGGTTGACCAACGCACCGGCGGTTTTGACGGTCAAGGCGGATGACAAGATCATGTATCTGGGGGACCCGATTCCACAGTTGACGTGGAGCTGCATCGGTCTGGTACTGGGCGACACCACCAATGTGCTCAACGGCGCGCCCGCGCTCAGCACGGTGGGTTCGGTCAGTACGACCAACAATTATACGATTACCAACAAGCTGACCGGGGTCAGCGCCGTCAATTACACGCTCATCGCGTCCAACGGGATTCTCACCGTGCAGCCGCCCTCGTCCCAGATCACGTTTTCAACCAATGTCATGAACTATCTGATCGGCGCACCGCCGATGGTCATGGACGCGAACATGACCGTCACGAACAAAGGCACGACCAGTTTCAGCGGGGCGAAGTTGACGGCCCGTTTCGTATATGGCGAAGCCGATGACCATCTGTCGGTTCTTAACCTGGGCACGGCGGCGGGCCAGGTTGGAGTTACTAACGCCAGCGGCACCGATCCGTATGCGATCACCTATGGCACGGGAGGAACGGGCCTGACCAACATCGGCACGTTCACTCCGGGAAATTTCCCCAACGACCTGGTGGTTCACTTCGGGACTAATGCCACGCTGGACCATGTCCGGGCTGTGGCGCGCAATATCACCTTTTGCAGCACATCCCGTTCGCCGTCGGGGAACTGGCGGCACGTACGGTGTTGGTGCACGACGACCAACGGCAATCCGGCGGGGACCAATGACAGTCCGGCGAGCACCAACACCATCGTGTTCCCATGTCCTACCAATATCTGCGCGTTTCTGATTATTGACCGGACGCCTTCCATGGGCACGGTGGACATGGGCACGACGAATATTTATGGTTCGAACCGGCTGGCGGCCGCCAAAGCCGCCGCAATCTCATTCCTGGGCTACATGCAGTTCCCGACGGACACGGTCAGCATCGTAACCTTCAGCGACAGGACCAATTCGGGGAGTAATCCGATTCTGGTGACCAATTTCTGTACGGATCGCATCGGCGCCAGCAACGCCATCGCCACGCTCGTTACCAATAATAACGACGGCACCATTTATTATCCTTCCCTCCAAGCCGCCTATACCAATCTGGCCGGGTTGACCAATCCGCTGACATTGCGGCTGACCATTTTCCTGAGCGATGGCGAAGAAAATGGCACCAATTATGGCGCCCCCACCAGCATACCACTGGCGCTCGGCATAACGCACGCCATGGCCACCAACGGAGTGCCCGGAATAGCGCCCATACGGCTTATTACCATTGGAGTAGGCGGCGAGGTCAGCAAGAATGACTCCACGGGAACCAATGCGCGCGCGCTGCTCATGAAAATGGCATCTTCCACCAATGATTTTTACATCTCCACCAATGGCACGGGTCTCGCATCGGTTTATAACGGCATTGCCAGTTCCATTTGCCGGGTGACCAACCAGCCGCCGGGCGTTTACGCCGGGCCGGATACAACCAATGTGTTCGGCACCCTGCCCGGAACGGTGCAGTTGGCCGGCTCATCCTGGGATGATGGTTTGCCTCGCAATCAGTTGACCAACCTCTGGTTGGTCATCAGCAATCCACCCGGCGCCAGCGTCACATTTTCAAATGCCACAGTGACGAACACCACGGCGACCTTCAGCTTGCCCGGTACCTACACGTTGCAATTGGTGGCTTCGGACACCGAGTTGAGTTCGACCGACACCGTCAACATTACCATTCAACTGCTGCCCAGCGCGCCGACGGTCTTGATTACGAATCCAAGGAACAACGACACGTTCAACGCGCCGGCGGCGATCAAGCTGATGTCAATCGCGCGGGACCTCTATGGTATCGTAACGAACGTCAATTATTACCTGGGAACCAACGGGCCTTTCCTGGGCAGTTCCACCACGAGTCCTTACTTGCTGACAACGAATCTCCTGCGCGGGAATTATCAGTTCGTCGCGGTGGCTTGGAACGACCGGGGCTTGAGCAACACCTCCCCGGCGGTCAACATAACTGTTTTGCCGCAGCCGCCGGTCGTGACCATCACCGCTCCCCAATCCAATGCCGTCTTCTCGCTGGGCGAACCGATTGTCATTCAGGCCATCGCCAGCGACGTGGACGGCGTGGTGACCAACGTCCAGTTCCGGGCGGGCAATTCTGTTCTGGGCAACGACACCAACGCCCCCTATTCGATTGTCTGGACCGGGGCGCAGCAGTCTCTCCTGACTAACCTGTATGCCATCGCAACGGACAACGATGGCCTCACCGCCACTTCTTCAGTTCCCATAACCGTCAACGATGGCTGTCCCAATATTACGGGCGTGAGCAATCTGGTTCTCAGCGTGTCGGAAATTCTGGGCGGCGGCCAGTTGACCGGGACGGTGATTTTAAGCAATGCCGTACCCAACGGCGCCGGCGGCCAGGTGGTCAATCTATACAGTACCAATCCCGCGGTGATCGTGCCGCCGTCCGTTTATGTGCCGGAAGGCCAGCGCAGCAATTCTTTCACCATCAGCACCCTCCCGGTCAGTGCAACCAGCACGTTCACGATCAGTGCGTCGTATCAAGGCCAGACAGCCAAAACAGCCAACTTGGTTGTAGATTTATGGCCTGATGGAAGCACCAATGCAGTTCAATACTGTGGACCGATGGATGTAGTATTCGCGATTGATACCACAGGCAGCATGGAGGACGTGCTGGACAGTGTAAAAAATTCATTGACCAACACTTTGAACAGTATCGTTATGGCGTCCCTGGGGGATTATCGGATCGGACTGGTGACTTTCGATGGCTATAGTGATAATTGCATCAATGGCTGTGGCTTTTATGGAGATTTTGTTTGTGTCCGGGACGTGCTTGCGTCCACCAACCGAGATCAAATTGCCAACGATATTCTAAACCTGCAAGTCGGGGATGGCTACGGACGGGCGGAGTGTTCGGATGAGGCACTTAATACTGTAATAAACACCCTTTCCGCCACCGACCCCAACCGCAATCAATGTGGAGACTTCACGACTCCGTTCCGCCCTCAGGCGCGAAAAATCATCATTTTAGTTACCGACGCGGAGCCAGGTAGTTTTCAGGATTACTACAACGACACCGTGCAGTCCAACGCTTTTGAACGGGCCGCTCAAGCGGTGGCAAATGGGATAGAGATTTCAGCGGTTAATGTTGACTGGTATAACAACGGGATCCGGGACCAAATGATGCATTACTATGCAGATACAACCGGAGGCGTTTACGCGGAAACGCCCGATGGCTCCCAAGCCGGCCAAGCCATCAAAGCCGTTCTCGCCCAGTGTGGAACATCGCAAGGCCGGGTAATTTTTGTCCGCGACGATCAATCCCGGCATTATGTTCCATTTACTGCCACCGGGCCACAGTTGGGTGCCGCGGCTTCTGTTCCTGCCGCTTTTGATACCCGGGGCGTGTGGGGCAACGTGCTGGGCGTGCGCCTACAGCGGGCCGGGTCACTTCAAACCACACCCGGCAGCCGGTTCGATCTTGAACTCGGTGTCAGCGCTCTGACCAATGTTGCCAGCAGCTTTGGCCTGTTGTACACCAACGCGCACAAGCTGACGGGTACAAATCATTATTCCATCGAGTGGGAGCTGCCAACTGCCTTTTACCCGGATGCCGGAGCGCAACTGAATGGCTCATATTCCCTGCTGCTTTCCAATCGCGTCAGCAGTGTTTGCGGCCAGGCTTACAGCGCCACAGACACGCCGGAGGCTGGCTGGCCATGGGACAAGAACATCCTCACGCTGGCCGTCGCCATGGACCGGCAGATACCACAGGGACGTTGTCGAGACTTTGTCCTGGCCAATGGTGATTCCCCTCAAAACGGGACTTGGGACATCACGCTCCGGGACCAGGTGATTGCCTCCTCGGGCCAGCCCAACGGCTGGGACGTGGAAGATGACCACACTGCGTTCAGCGGGTTCATTGTTACTGTGCCAACGAAGGCCGTGACGGCCAATACTTATCAAGTGCGGGTCCGGCTGGCCGGCTGGCCGGAAGGCCGTTCAACACCATTTGAAGTGCTTTCAGCGGGTGCCATCCTCAGTTCGCCGGTGTTGTTACCGCTGGTGCTGTCCACCAACCTGATTGCCTCGCCGACAACTCTTTCATTAACCGTTTCCTTGGATGCCCCGGCGCCATTCGGAGACGCTTATGTGCCCATTTACACGAATGGCGCGCCTTGTGCCGTTGTCGTCATCCCCGCCGGCCAGACGACTGCCACCACGAACATTCAAGCCAGTGGCAGCAACGGCAGCGCGTTGGAAATATCGGCGTCCTATAACGGTTGCCGAAAGGCGAAGGCGCGTTTCGCCAGCAGTTGCGTGATGCCCGATTCCCCTGTGTTCCTGTGTGTCGCCAACGGGACTAACAATACAGTGCTCCTGATATGGACCAATACCCTCAATATTACCAGCTACACGGTCAACCGGGGTCTGGTTCAAGCAAGTCTGGCCCCCATCTTTACCGGCCTTGCGACCAACCGGTTCATGGACACGGATGTCATGCCCAACACCACGTATTATTACAGCGTGACGGCGTTCAATAATTGGTGCACCAACGTCTCTGCGGTGACCAACTTTACAATATCTCACACAGGCAGTGCGCCCGCTCCCTGGATCATTCCTTTTGGCGGCATTTACAACGACCAGAAGGATGTGTTGCTGACCAACTATGTGCCCGGTACGGTGATGTTCTACACCACCAATGGCTCAACGCCTTCGTATTCGGTACACGACGGTTCATTTACCAACGGGATGATCGTCCACCTGGTTACCAACACCACCATTAAAGCCTACACCGACCTTCATTTGAGTGACGGAGTAAACCGTTACGATCTGGATAGCCGCGCAGTGTCGGCCAGCTTTACCATTGTGCATCCTACGCCGATTAACTGCGGCAGTACCAACCTGGACGCGCTCACCTACACCAACGCCTGGTCTCCTGTGGACGGCGAGGGTTATTTCTGCCGTCAATATGTTTTCCATACAACCGCCGGCAAACAGGTGACCATCACGGGCAGTTCCGACGACTTTATCACCTGGCTTTATCTCAAGGACAGCCCCACCAATGTTCTGGATTGGAGCTATTACCTGGAAGACAGCTACGATTCCCATATCACGTACCTTGTGCCGAAAACGGGTGATTATATCATCGAAGTCAATTCCTACTGGCCGTATGAAGTCGGTAATTTCTCGGTGAATCTGGAGTGCCAGGATACCTCCGGGCTGAATGTGTTCACCAATGCGTGTGTCAACGGGAACACGCTCTTTACGACCAATTCCGCCCGGTTGCCGATTGGCGGTTTGATTGATTTTGGAGTGATCAAACCCGGCATGCCTGTGACCAACTACGTCACCCTGACCAACAGCGGGAACGCCAGCCTGGTCATCTCCAACATCGTCATCGCCCCCGCGGCCTCGGACAATGGCGGCAACGGCTTCACCATCTCGCCCACGAATGTCATCACGTTGCCCGCAGGCGGCATCGCCAACCTGGCCGTCAGTCTCTACGCCACCAACTGGTGGATTTTCACCAACGGCTGCTATTTCTACTTTTTCTGCAACGATCCCAACCAGGACTTCTTCTACGCCTACATCTCCGGCGAAGTCAAGCCGTCCGGTCCGCCGTGGGTCAATATTGACTACCCGCTCAATAACATGACGGTTCCGGCAACCAACAGCGTCGTTACCAACGTCGTGCTCGAGATTGACGCGGAAGCCATGGATGAGGACGGCATCCAGAAGGTTGAATTCTACACCAACGGCGTTTTGTTCCAAACGGTGGCCAATGTGCCTTATTACACCATTTACTGGACCAATCCTCCCGCCGGCCAGCAAATCATCTCGGCCAAGGCCTCCGATAAATCCATTCCGCAGCAGTACGGCACAAACAGTGTCACGATCATGGTGGGCATGCCCACGCTGACCCTGTCGCCCACCAATCCCTGTGTGGGGCTGTCCAACACCACGTTCACCATCACCGCCACCCTGCGCGATGCCACCAACGGATTGGTCTCCGGCTCCAACGTGGTGTTCACCGTCACCGGCGCGCATAACCTCACTTACACCACCGCCACAGCCGCCGGCCAGGCGAGCTTCACCTACACCGGCACCAACGCCGGCCTGGACATCATCACGGCCACGGCGGCGGTCAGTGGCATTCCGGCGCAATCCGACCCTGTGCTCAAGAACTGGGCGAAACCCATTTCCTGCGGAAATGTTTACTTTGGCGCCCTGACCAACACCGACGGCACCTCCATTGCCTGCGGCTGCGCCGTTCCGTCGCACTACACCGACTTCTACAGCATCAACGGCTCGGCCAATGATTTCCTCATCTTCAAGATGGCCTCTACCAACTTCTCCACGTTCATGTTCCTGATGAACACGAACTGCACGACCATTGCCGTGACGAACGAGATGCTCAATTTGAACGACACCCAGATGCGGGTCACTCTGCCCAGCAACAGCACTTACATTGTGGAAGCCACCTCCGCCGACATCTTCAAAACCGGCAATTATTCCCTGTCGGTCACCTGCAACGTGACGCCGACCGCCCCGAAACTGACCCTGTGGATTAATGGCACCAATATACCCAATTACGGGCGGCTGGACCTGGGCACCACCACCAACGGCACGCCGATCACCTGGACCCTTGGCCTGACCAACGCCGGCAATGCCCCCCTCAACCTGACGAATTATTCCTGGTATTATGGCCAGTCCAACGTCTTCTCCGTCACCCTTGCTCCCGGCCTGAGCCTGAATGCCGGCACCGGCACCAACTTCACCCTGCAATTCCTGGCCACCAACAGCGGCCGGTATCTGGATGCCCTGGCTCTGACCAATAATGATCCCTATCGCAATCCCTTCTACGTCAACCTGACGGCCGTTTCGATCCACGACGGCCTGCCGCCCACGGTTGCCATCACCGCGCCCACGAACAACGCCTGGTTCTATGCCCCGGCCAGCATCAACATCCAGGCGACCGCTACGAACACTTCCGGCGCGGCCATCACCAACGTCGTGTTCATCTTCCGCATACCGCAAAACAGCACGAACTATCTCATCGGCAACGACACGGCCCGGCCTTATTCAATTGACTGGGGCTTGAACACGCCGGGCGGTTACGATCTCCTGGCCGTCGCCTATGACAACCAGGGCGGGATTGCCGTGTCCGCGCCGGTCACCAACGTGCAGGTGCGCTTATCCAACACCAACCATCCGCCCAAGGCCAATACCGACATCGTCACCGTCTTCTGCAACAGCCGCAACAACCTGCTGAACGTGCTGACCAATGACACCGATCCCGACGGTGATCCCCTGACGATCATTGATGTCAAGCTCTCGAAGCAGCCCGGACCGCGGGGCGCGGTCAAAATCGTTGATAACGGCAAACGGCTTTCTTACACGCCGGTCCCGGGTTATGGCACCAATGATCCGAATTTCATTCAGGACGGCTTCAGTTATGAAATTTCGGACGGCAAAGGCGGCACCAACTGGGGCGGCGTGTATGTCATCATCTTCGCCACCCCCATGCCCCACATTCAAATCACCAATCCGCCGCCGAATTCGACCATTCAGGCCGGCACCACCAACTTCGTCAAGTGGACCAACTGGCCCGCCGAATCGGTGTCCAATATCGTCCGCGTGGAGTTTTACAATCAAGACGACATGATCGGCGAAGTGACCAATGCGCCGTTCACGTCCTGGCCGTGGCTGGTGCGGTATAACTCGTGCCAATGCGGACTCAAAGCGCGGGTCATAGACAAATTTGGCCAGTATTCCGAGGACCTGGCCAAGTACAACATTGTTGGGGCGACCGATCCGAACCTGCCGGTGCCGCATGCCGTTATCACCAGCCCCGCCGTTCTGTCGCAACGTCCCCAGGTGTTGCAAAATGCAACAAGCATCGAACAAAACGCGGTGATTACCGACGGCATCCTCGTGGTAACGGGCTCGGTTTACCAGGACATCAATTCGGCAAACCCCTTCCCCGTCGAATACAAGGTGCTCATCACGACCGCCGACGGAACCATATTGCGCGACTCCGGCTGGCTGCCGCCCGCCAATATACAGAAAGGCCCCATCTACACCAATGATCTCACCACCCTCCAGAATGACAGCTACAAGGTGGAATTAATCGCGCAAAACGACTACCAGATCACCAGCATGGATGTGCCGTTCCTCCTCAACAGCGGCCTCAAACTTGGCGTGTTCACCTTCAGCGAACAGGACCTGGTCATTCCCGCCGGCGGCACGCCGCTCTCGGTCATCCGCACCTACAACTCGATGAACCCCAACCCGGGCGACTTCGGTTACTCCTGGACTTACGCCCTGCAGGAATTGAACGTGGCCTTCCATGAGGACCGGGAATTCGTGCGCCCGGACAGCGACGACATTGATGATACCGGCCCCGCCTACAACGGCGCCTACTTCTCGGTCCGCGAAAGTGGCAGCCGCGACATCACCCTGACCCTGCCCAACGGCCAGCGCACCACGTTCTATTATTATGAAGCTGCGTGCGACTCCCTCAATGCCTACGCCTGCTCGTATTACTATGCTCCTCCCGAAGCCCACGCCCAGCTTCGGCCGGTGGATGCCAACGGCAACGACCTCCCGGGAGTGCTCATGCTCATTAATGGCTACTACGTCTGGCCGTCGGACGGCGGCGATACGCCCTACGACAACTACGACTTCCCGGCTTTCATCCTCAAATTGGACGACGGCACCGAATACTTCATCGTGCGGGATTATCAGGGCGCTTTCGACAACCCCGGCGAATCCCTCGACGACGACGGGGAAGTGCATGCCGGCGACGGGTTCTACTACAAAGTGTACACCGACAAGGCCCGGGTGGCGTGGATCAAACTGCCGTCGGGTGAAAAAATCGTCATCAACTCCGAAACCGCCGGCCCCGCCGGCGGCCAGTTCAGCGTGGATTATTTCGTAGATACAAACAAAATCCGCTCCATCTATTTCCAGCGCAACGCCGACGGCCAGATCTCGGCCATCATGGACCCGGCCAGCGGCGCCAATGGCCTGCCGGTCGTCAAATACGAATACGACAGTGACACCAATCTCATCCGGGTGCTCAAGCTGACGGACCGCAATGCGGCGGCCTATGCCACCAATACCTATCTCTACGAGAACGGCAACTTCCCGCATTACCT
>Ga0182027_10006557_pt1 | contig 17389 bp, 14 predicted proteins | sample 712E1DmetaG_FD_121300 | JGI IMG/M metagenome (GOLD analysis project Ga0182027, IMG submission 121300) | Permafrost microbial communities from Stordalen Mire, Sweden - 712E1D metaG (Illumina Assembly) | ecosystem: Environmental > Terrestrial > Soil > Wetlands > Permafrost | place: Sweden... | reverse complement strand
CGGATGGTGCGCGCCTGGTCGGCAATGGAGCGCGTGACGGCCTGGCGAATCCACCATGTCGCGTAAGTGGAGAATTTATAGCCGCGGCGATACTCGAATTTTTCCACCGCTTTCATCAGTCCCATGTTGCCCTCCTGAATCAAATCGAGAAATGACAGGCCGCGGTTCGTGTATCTTTTTGCGATGGAAATGACGAGGCGCAGATTGGCCTCCACCATTTCGGTCTTTGCCTGAAGCGCTTTGTTGGAAAATTCACGCAGCCGGTCAAACGTCTTGAGGTAATCCGCACGCGGCATCCGCACAAATTCTTCGAGCGCCTTGATCTTTTGCCGCTCGGCCTCGACGAGGTGCCGCTGCGCGGTGGACTCGCGCTGCCTTTCGGTCTCGGCCAGCGCATGAAGGCTGCAATGAAGCTTGTCGTGAATGTTTTCCGCGACAAGCGCCATTTCTTCAATGACGTTTTGCTTGTAGTAAAATTTGTGAAACGTGCCCTGCAGCTTTTGATTGAGGCGTTTGAACGCCGCCAACGCGCGACTGCGCTGGGCTTTGGCCCTGGCATCACGCCACAGGGTGTATTTGCGATCCACCTCACGGTCAATTTTGTGAACCTGTTTGATGAGTCTGCGAAGCATGCGAAGGTGCGCATTGCGATTGTTCGCCTTTTTCTCAAGAACAACGCGGTCGAATCGTTCGCGCGGCGGGTCTGCCACCAGTTTTTCAGCCAGGGCAATTTGCTCTTTGCCGGCAAAGCCGAAACCGTAAAAGATTTTGCGCATTTCGTTTTCAGCGGCTTCAATCCGTTTGGAAATCAATACTTCCTGCTCGCGCGTCAGCAACGCCACCTGCCCCATTTGTTTGAGATACATCCGCACCGGATCATCGAGCGCATCGAGCCGGCTCGTGTCATCTTCGTCGGACTCACCGGTTTTGACGCGATCCGCCTCGGCCTGATCCATGATTTCGATGTCCAGGCTCCGCAGTTTGTTGATAATTTCATCCAATTGCTTCGGCTCTGTGACATTTTCCGGCAACGCGTCGCTGATGTCGCTGTAAGTCAAATATCCCTGCTCCTTGGCGAGGCGGACAAGGTCCCTCATCTTTTCCGAAAGAGCCGCGGTGGGCGCATTTGACAGAATGTCATTAAAAAACCTGGCCGTGGGGGATCCAACATGATGCCGTCCGATCGGCACAGCGGCTCGCGCTCTCTTTTCCAGGGTGGAGGCTTTGCGAACTTTTGATTTCGACATACTCACTCAACACTCCCGGTTCATGGACCGAAAGCGGTCGTGAATATGAAAAGCACGTCTTATCTCGTCAAGCGGGGAAAACCTCATGATAAAGTTACTTTTCTGATACAATGTAAATTCCGCGGCCCTTCAGATTTTCCAGGATGATGTCCACAGTGCGGACAGTGGCGCCCCTGTTTTCGCGAACGACCCGCAGCGCATTACGCCCCAATTCCGCGCGCCGCTTTTCATCTGCAAGCAGTTCGGCTATCGCTTTTTCCAGCATCTCCGCGTTATCCACCTGAATCGCCGCATTTTGAGCGACAAAACTCTGCGCAATGCCGACGAAATTTTGCATGTTGGGTCCGAACACCATGGCTTTGCCCACCGCGCCCGGCTCAATTGGATTTTGCCCGCCGACCGCCGTAAGGCTCTTGCCAACAAAGACGACTGTCGCATGTTTATAAAAAAATCGCAACTCGCCGGTCGTATTAACGAGCAGACACTCAACCTGGCCATCCTGAAACCGCGTGTTTGCAGCCACCTCGTTGCGATAAATAAATTTCACGCCGCGCTCGCGCAATTCGCGCCCAATCTCCCTGCAACGCTCAAAATGCCGTGGCACAAGCACCAGAAAAAGTTTCGGGAACAACACGCGCAATCGCCGTGCGATCTCCGCCAAAACAATCTCCTCGCCCGCGTGGGTGCTGCCGCCGATCAAAACCGGCGCGGCAGGCGGCACCCCGATTTGGCGGAACAGCGCCGGCACATCAAGTGTGCGGGGTTCATCGAGTTTGGCAGCGTCAAATTTTAAATTGCCCACCACATGAATTGTTTCGGGCCGGCAGCCAACTTTGCGCAAACGCCCGGCGTCAGCTTCGTTTTGGGCTCCGACACCCGCGAACGAAGCGAACAGCGGCCGGAATAAAAATCCCCATCGCTTGTACCCTCGATAGGAACGATCGGACAACCGCGCATTCACCAGAAACAATGGAATGTGAAGGTCGCGCGCACGCCAGATGAAGTTCGGCCAGATCTCCGCCTCAACAAGCACAATGGCCACAGGCCTGATCACGCCCAGAGCACGGTTGACGGATTTCCAGCCGTCAACCGGATAGTAAATTTTGCTGATGTGCCCCGGCAAATGACGGCGCAGTTCGGCCATGCCTGTCGTCGTGGTGGTTGAAATGACAATTTTGATGTTCGGCATGCGTGGTTCGAGCGCCCGGATGAGCTGTGTGCAAAGATTGACTTCGCCGACGCTGACAGCATGAATCCAGAGCACATGGTGGTTGGTGAGCTGCTGTCTGAGATTCCGGTCATAGTATCCAAAACGCTCAAAAAATCCCGCAAGCCAGCCGCCCCGACGCCACATTCGCATGAAGTAATACGGCGACGTCAGCACAAAAAAAACCGCGAACAGGATGTTGTATAGTGTACGCATTCTGATTCTCAAGTTGAACAAGGTTACTTTTCCGCAAACAGACGCCGCGCGCAAAGAAAATGTTTTAAATCAACCGTGGAAAAAGATCAGCCAGATTGCCACCAGCAGGGGCAGCAAAAACGGCAGCGTGAATTTTAAAATAAATCCCAGAAACGTCGGCGTGCGGATTTTTTCATGATCCGCAATGGCTTTGACCATGAAATTCGGCCCGTTCCCAATGTAAGTGGCCGCGCCGAAAAACACCGCACTCACACTGATGGCAATCAGACTCAATGAGTGACCGCTCAACAATTCACCGATTCCATCCGCGCCGCTCGTTCCAAAAAGCGCGCTTAAAAAACCGAGATACGTCGGCGCGTTGTCGAGCGTGCTGGAGAGCGCGCCGGTCCCCCAATAAAAAACTTCCGGCGCCGGATTCTGGCCGAGCAACCCGCGCGCGTTGGCCCCAAGCCAGTCGAGCGCGGGCATCATTGTGGCAAAAATGCCAATGAATAAAATGGCCACCTCCTGAATCGGACGGAAATGAAAACGATTCGCCTCATGCACCGATTTTTCAGTGGTGAAATAAGAGCCGAATGCGGCGGCAAGCATGATCGCTTCGCGCAGAAAAACCGGCTTGCTGATGAACACCGCGCCAAGAATGACAGCCAGAAAAACCAGGTTTTTCAATCCGTCGAACTTCCAGACTTCATGCTCCGTCTCCATTTTGCGGATTTCACGCGGGGCGCGGGCAAAATTAACGCGGTCCACCACGTAAAACATCACGAGCAACAGTCCGACGCCCACCGCCCACATCGGCCAGCAATGCGCCGCCACCCACCAAAATGGAACACCCTGCAAATAGCCAAGAAACAACGGCGGATCGCCAATGGGCGTCAGACAGCCGCCAACGTTTGAGACGATAAAAATGAAGAAAACAATGTGATGCGCCGTGACGCGGTATTTGTTCATCCGAATCCACGGACGAATCAGGAGCATGGATGCACCGGTCGTGCCCAAAAAATTCGCAGCGACCGCGCCGACGAACAAAAAAACAACATTGGCCAGCGGCGTCGCCTCGCCTTTCCCATGGATGCAAATGCCGCCGGAAACCACAAACAGCGAGCCGATGAGCACAATAAAGCTGACATAATCGTGCGCCACATGGAGCACGCGGTCTGGCGCTTGTAAAACAAAAAGGTAGTAGCCCAGTGTGATCGCCCCAAGGCCGAGCGCGACTTTGGAATAATGCCGCGACCACCAGTTGCCCGCGAGCGATGGCGCGAGTGCCATCGCGCCCAGCAGCAGCACAAACGGCAGAATCATCCACGGATTGGGCGCAATCGCAATATCACTCATGTGCCGGAAGGTTGCGCGGTTAAAGGAAACCAGGTCAAACAGAAACGACGCTTGTATCTTGGTGGGGCGAGAGTCCTCGCGAGCCATCGTTACTTCAATCGCTTGACGGTTGGCAATGCCGCTGCGACCTTTGTCCCAGCTTGGCGCAAAACGCGACAGCGTCGGCAGCAAGCAGTTTGTTCGCTGATATCGCACAATCTCCCGCTGTGCAGTCCCTCGCGCGGCGATTGGAGAATGGCGGAGTGCTGTCTTGCCCCGGTGTCTGCCGGGCAGTGCAGCCGTTTTTTGCCGTTCTGCTTCAAAAAATTTTCCCCCACCGGCCGATTGTCGTCGCTGTCGAAGACCTGAAAACGCAGGAAAGTTTCCAGCAGGACATCGAGACATGGCTGCAGGTTGAGTCCGAAGTCCAAGATCCAAAGTCCAAACTTGCGGGCTTTCAACCTTCAACCTTCAACCTTCAACCTCTTTTCTATCCGCCGTGGGAAGTTCTTCCGCACGAAGGCAAACTGCCCCACGCCGACACCATCAGCGACCGTCTTCAAACACTCGTCGCACTTTCAACCCTCAACTTTCAACCCTCAACTTTGGTTGTCACCAGCGTCACGGCCCTGCTCCAGAAAACCTTTCCGCTCGGTGAAATTAAGAAGCGCACGCGCATTCTCCAACGCGGTGACAAAATCAATCCGCTGGATTTAATCGAATGGCTCGAAGAACAGGGCTACGAACCGGAAGCCCAAGTCACGCAGAAAGGCGAAATCGCCTTGCGCGGCGGCATCCTGGATGTCTGGCCGCCGACCAGTCCGTGGCCGGCACGGCTCGAATTCTTTGGCGACGAACTGGAATCGCTCCGTCATTTTGATCCGCTCACGCAAATTTCGCGTGAAGAAATCGCTGCCATCACCACTCCACCCGCCGGCGAACTTGGCCTGCTCAAGTCCAAAGTCCAAAGTCCAAAGTCCAAAGTCTCGGAGATGGCAACCTTGCTCGATTATCTGCCACCGAAGACCATTTTTCTTCTGTGCGAACCTGAACAGCTGACCGCGCATGCCGACGATTATGAGTCGCAAATTCCCGCAGCCGATCCGTTCTTTATTTCGTGGGAAGAATTTTTAACAGAACTCGACCATCGTGGCATGACGCGGCTTCAAGTTGGAGAAACTTTGGTTGGGAGGGACGGCACTCGCCTTGGCGTAGCCTTCGGCGAAGCCCGGGTGTTGCCGTCCCAAAATATGGGGACTGCGACACGCAGTCCCTCCCGGCAGGATTTGCAATTCGCATCGCTCGATGTTTATCGCCCTTTGGCCGAACGTGCACCCGAATTACAAATTGCCGAGGCACAGCGACGCGAATTTTTCAATCAACTTCATCGTTGGCTGCGACAGGATTACGCCGTCCACATCTTTTGCAATAACGACGGCGAGCAACAGCGCTTCTCGGAGATTTGGAAGGAATTGGGTTTTGATGAGGTAGGGTCGGCGCGCCGCGCCGACCGGACGCCGCAGCGCAGCGTCCCTACCATCCACATCGGTTCTCTCGCCCGCGGTTTTCTCTGTGACGAAGCCAAACTCGTCGTCGTTACCGACGCCGAAATTTTTGGCCGTTACAAAATCCAGCGCCCACGACGGTTGAAATCGCCGCACGCACTCGCCACCCGCTCCGCACTCGACATTGACTTCACCGAATTGGAGGAAGGCGACCTCGTCGTCCACATCCAATACGGCATCGGCCGTTTTCTCGGCCTGAAAAACCTTCCAACAAGCAGCGGCGCACGCGAACAAGAATTTTCAACATTCAACCTTCAACCTTCAACTGAATGTTTGGTCATCGAATACGCGCCCGCCAATCCCGGCGATGAACCGCCAAAACTTTATGTGCCCGTCACAGAAGCGCATCTGGTCGGCAAATACGTCGGTGCTGGTGGCCGCGGCGCAAGCCGCCCGCCGCTCAATACCCTCGTTGGCACACGCTGGCGCAAAGCGAAGGAACAGGCCGAACGCGCCGTGCGCGACGTTGCCGCCGAAATGCTGCAAATCCAGGCCGTGCGCGAATCGCAGTCCGGTTACACATTCAAGCCGGACTCGCCGTGGCAGCGTGAATTTGAGAGCGCCTTCATTTTCGAGGAAACGCCGGATCAATGGCGCGCGATTCAGGAAACCAAGACCGACATGGAAAAACCCAAGCCGATGGACCGTTTGATTTGCGGCGACGTCGGCTTTGGCAAAACCGAAGTCGCCATCCGTGCCGCGTTCAAGGCCGTGATGGATGGGAAGCAGGTCGCCGTGCTCGTGCCGACGACGGTTCTTGCACAGCAACATTTCAACACGTTCCGCGAGCGCATGGCCGATTATCCGATTCGCATCGAATTACTCTCGCGCTTTCGCACACGCCGCCAGCAGCAGCGCGTGGTGAAGGATTTGGCGGCAGGCGGAGTGGACATCGTCATCGGCACGCACCGATTGTTGCAGGACGACATTGCGTTCAAGGATTTGGGGTTGGTTGTCATTGACGAGGAACAGCGGTTTGGCGTGTTGCACAAGGAAAAGTTCAAGCGCCTGCGCACGCTCGTGGACGTGCTCACGTTGAGCGCCACGCCGATTCCGCGCACGCTTTACCTCGCGCTCACCGGCGCGCGCGACATGAGCACCATCCAAACTCCGCCACACGACCGGTTGCCGGTCGAGACCATCGTCACACAATTCGACGAGCGCGTCATCCGCGACGCCATCCAGCGCGAAATCAATCGCGGCGGACAGGTTTTCTTCCTGCACAACCGCGTGATGACGATTCAGATGATGGCCGACCGCTTGAAACGGCTTTTGCCGCACGCGCGCATCGTCGTCGGCCACGGCCAGATGAATTCAGACGAACTCGAAGAAGTAATGACGAAATTCGTCAACGGCGAGGCGGACGTTTTGCTTTCCACGACCATCATCGAAAGCGGCCTCGATATTCCGAACGCGAACACCATCATCATTGACCATGCCGACCGATTTGGTTTGAGCGACCTTTATCAATTGCGCGGGCGCGTCGGGCGTTACAAGCATCAGGCCTACGCCTATCTGCTGTTGCCGCGCCACGTGAGTCTGCTCACCGACGTGCGCAAACGCATCAGCGCCATCCGGCAATACTCCACGCTCGGTAGTGGATTCAAGATTGCCATGCGCGATCTCGAAATCCGTGGTGCTGGCAATTTGCTCGGCTCGGAGCAAAGCGGCCACATCACCGCCGTCGGCTTTGAACTTTACTGCCAGTTGCTCAAACAAAGCGTCAGCGCGCTCAAAGGTGAAAAGGTGAAACCACGCGTGGAAGTCAGCCTGAAACTGGATTTCTTGGAGATGAATTCCGAGTCAGGTAGGGCGGGCGGTCCCCTGCCCGCCGCCAGCCGTGGCGAAAACGGCGCGCACGGAGTGACGCGCCCTACCAATGCATCGCTTCCCCATAATTACGTCACCGAACCACAGCATCGTATCGAAATCTACCGCAAGCTGGCGCAGGCGAATGAAAAATCCGCGCTGGAAAATTTGCAGAAGGAACTGCGCGACCGTTTTGGCCCGTTGCCGCCACAGGTGGAATTGCTCCTGCAAGTGGCTGAACTCAAAATTCTCGCCGGCGAAAAATCCGTGACAACGCTTGAAGTACAGGACGACAAGCTGATGCTCACGCGCCACGGCGATTTCATCATACTCGGTGGCAAATTCCCGCGATTGACAAAGAAACAGGTCGGCGCGCGCTTGAAAGAAATCAAAAGACTGCTGCTGGCGATTTGAAGCCGCCACAAACCTGAAGCGCCTGCGTGCCAACAAACTCGGCCTCCAACTGCGGCGCGGCAGCAGACACACTGGGGGTTGACGTCAAAGGTTCAGTGTCGCTGCGCATGTCATCAATCTAAACTTTCCGGCAAGCGCCAGCAAGCTGCGGCTGGAGACTTCACTCCACCGTCACGCTCTTGGCCAGATTTCGCGGCTTGTCCACGTCGCAGCCGCGTGCGACGGCGATGTGATACGCGAACAACTGTAGCGGCACAGTCGCCAGAATCGGGTAAATCGGTTCCAAAGTCTTGGGTAGATAAATCACGTCGTCGGCCACCTTCCCGATTTGTTTGTCGCCTTCGGTCGCCAGCGCGATGATGGGGCCTTTGCGCGCCCGGATCATCGCCAGGTTCGCCATGGTCTTGTCATGCATCGAATCCTGCGGCACGAGGAAAACCGTCGGCGTTTTCAGGTCAATCAATGCAATCGGCCCGTGTTTCATTTCCGCCGCCGAATAACCCTCGGCGTGGATATAGGAAATTTCCTTCAGTTTCAGTGCGCCTTCGAGCGCAATCGGAAACGTGTAACCGCGTCCGAGGAAAAAGAAATCGTCGGCCGTTGCGTATTTAAGCGCGATTTTCCTGAACACATCGCTCTGCGCGAGGATAGCCTCAAGCTGTTTCGGCGCGGCTTCGAGCGCGCGCAGAATTTCCAATGCGCGATGGGCCGAAAGCTGCCGCATCCGGCCCAAATGAACGGCCAGCAGCGATAAAATGGTCAGTGTCGAAACAAAGGCTTTCGTCGAGGCGACGCCGATTTCCGGTCCGGCGTGCATGTAAATGCCGCCGTCAGACTCACGCGCAATGGTGCTGCCGACAACATTGACGATGGCCAGCACGCGATGACCGCGCTTCCTGGCTTCGCGCAGCGCAACGAGCGTGTCGGCGGTCTCGCCGGACTGTGAGATGACCAGCAGCACGGTGTCGGGTTCGAGCGGCGCGTTGCGGTAACAAAATTCATGCGCGAATTCCACTTCGACGGGAATTTGCGCGAGTTCTTCAATCAGATATTCGCCCACCAGCGCCGCGTGCCAGCTCGTGCCGCTGGCGGCGATGACAATGCGCTTGATGGAACGCAATTGTGCAGGCGCCAGATTCAAGCCGCCAAACTTGGCGGTCGCGCCTTTGATGTCCACGCGACCACGCAGCGCGTTTTCCACCGTTTCCGGTTGCTCGAAAATCTCCTTGAGCATGAAATGCGCAAACTTTCCGCGCGCGGCGTCTTCCTGGCTGAATTCGAGCTTGCTGATCTGCACGTTGGCGGTGTCGGTGCCGAGATTTTGCACGTGGAACCGTTTGCTGGTGACTGTCGCCACGTCGTAGTCGTTCAGATAAACCACCTTTTTTGTGTGAGCGACGATGGCATTGGCGTCGCTGGCCAGAAAATTTTCGCCTTTACCGATGCCGATGATGAGCGGCGAACCGCGTCGCGCACCGACAATGGTGTCGGGCTGGTCGGCGCAAACGACTGCAATGCCGTAAGCGCCGATAACTTCGCGCAACGCATCGCAAACGGCCAGTGTTAGCGGATTTGAACCCTTTCCAGAATTGTAGGAGACGACGTGAGGAGTCTCTGACTTTTTTTTAGTATGAGCCTCGTCACCTCGGCTCCTACGTTTCTCGTAATAGTCGCCAATCAAATGCGCCAACACTTCGGTGTCCGTGTCGGAACGGAATGTGTGCCCGGCCTTGAGCAGCTTTTGTTTAAGCGCGTCATAATTTTCGATGACGCCGTTGTGAACGACGGCGATTTTGCCGGATTGATCAATCTGCGGATGGGAATTTTCGTCCGAGGGCGGACCATGCGTGGCCCAGCGCGTGTGGCCGATGCCGATGTTTCCCGCGACCGGCTCGGATTTCAAAAGACGCGCAAGACCCTTGTCAATTCTCCCCACCTTTTTGCGAACGAGCAGTTCGCCGTTGCACACCACGGCGATGCCCGCGCTGTCGTAACCGCGATATTCCAGTCGCCGCAATCCTTCGAGCAGGATGGGCGCAGCTTCTTTTTTACCGACGTATCCAATAATGCCGCACATATTTTTTTAACCGCTGATTACGCGGATTTCACAGATCTTCCAAAAACGAATTAATACCAAAATTCATACCAGTTGTCTGTTATACGGCGAAGATAATGCCAATGATATTGTCATTTAATACAACTGTTGGTTTCTGTGTAGTTTTTGAATAAATAACCCATAGGTGGTGGTGGAAAATCCGCTCTAGAATGAAATTCCACTAATACCGATCCGTCAGGACAACGTGCCGCACTGACATATTTTGTATATGGTGGCAGGCTCGTGACGTTATAAATACGGTCAAATGTGGGACTACAGCGAATAGCACCACTTTGTATAGAATCCACGATCGCAACATAAGAAGCTATGTGTTTTTTGAACCACCAATCACCCGTGGCTGTCCATACCTCCGCATTCCCGCAAATCTTAATGCCTACAAAAAATGCAATACAAAGTAATGTGGGCCCCATCCACCAACGCGATGATTTCCTCCACCGAGCAAGCCCGATGATCAAAGTTGCAATCAGTGCGGTCAATAAACCCAAAAGACAGGTAACAGAGATTGCGTCCTCTAGCGCGGATGGCCTAATTTGCCCGAGAAAAGCAAACGCAAAGAAACCAATCCCGCAGACGCTAATTAAGATGTAGGCTGTTCGCATCTTCATTCGCATAAATCACTTCGTTCAGGTTTGATTCAAAATCCAATCCGCGTTATCCGCGGTTTCATTTGCAATTCAAAATCCACTCCGCCGCGCTTTTCAAATCATCCACGACCACTGCGCGTTTCAGTTTGTCAGGTTCTGCCCGTTCCAGTTCCGCGCCGTAACCGGTGCGCACCAGAATGCTCTTTTTCACGCCCGCGTTCCAGCCGCATTCCAAATCAATCAACTTGTCGCCAATCGCGAAGCTTTGCGTGAGGTCCAAACCGAACTCATCGCGCGCATCGAACAAAAATTGCGGCGACGGTTTGCGTCCATAGCCCGGTTCACCGGGTTTTTCCGGCGCGACGTAAATTTTCTCGAAGCGCACGCCGTCGCGCGCCAGTTCGCCGCAAAGATGCTCGTTGACGCGCTCCACGTCCGCAAGTGTGAAGTAGCCGCGCCCGATGCCGGATTGATTGGAGACGATGAACAGCTTGAAACCCGCGTCGCGAAGGCGTTTCAAGGCAGCCGGCGTGGACGGAAAAATTTCCACGTCCTCCGGTTTGCATAAATAACTTTTTTCCGCGATCAACGTTCCATCGCGGTCGAGAAAGACGGCCCTGTTCATTTTTGCAATTGTGAATTCAATGCGCGTTGGAGTTCAAGCTTTAGCTTGTAAGGTTCAGACTGGAGTTCGGACTTAAAGAACGGCAGTCACCCTGTGACCAAATAATGGTTTTATTATGGCAAGAATGGAATTGAATTTTTGCCAAACTTTTCGCATCCTGCGGCTTCATTTTTCACCAACCAACCAATAAATACACATGAGCAAAGGCAAATTAGGAATTCTGGTCGGCGGCGGCCCTGCGCCGGGCATCAACGGCGTGATTGCCGCGGTCACCCTCGAAGGCATCAACCGGGGCTTTGAAGTCATCGGCTTTCAAGACGGATTCAAGTCGCTCGCGGCGGGCGAGGCCAAAAATTACAAGTCGTTGACCTCACACGATGTGATGGACATCCATCGCCGCGGTGGTTCCGTCCTCGGCACATCGCGCACCAACCCGACCAAATCCGACGAGATGATGCAGAACGTTTTCAAGGTTTTGGAGCAGTTGGGCATCACGACGCTCGTGACAATCGGCGGCGATGACACCGCGTTTTCCGCCAGTCAGGTCGCCAAACGCAGCAACGGCAAAATCAAGGTCGCCCACGTGCCCAAGACCATCGACAACGACCTGCCGCTGCCCGGAGTGACCCCGACGTTCGGTTTCGAAACCGCGCGCGCCGTGGGTGTTCAGATTGTCGGCAACCTCATGGAAGACGCCCGCACCACGTCGCGCTGGTATATCGTCGTGGCCATGGGCCGCGCCGCGGGGCACCTCGCGCTCGGCATCAGCAAGGCCGCCGCGGCTGCGCTGGCCATCATCGGCGAGGAATTTCGCGATCGCGCCGTCACCGTGGATGAGGTGTGCGACATGATCATCGGTTCCATCATCAAACGCCGCGCCGCCGGCATCCCGCACGGCGTTGTCGTGTTGGCCGAAGGGATTATCGAATCCATGGGCGAGGAAGGCCTGCTCAAGGCATTGCCCGCCGGCGAACTGCAACGGTACGGGAAAATCGACCATGACGAACACGGCCATCTGCGCATGGCGGAAATCGAATTCGGCCGCCTGTTGAAGGACCTTTTGACCGCCCGCCTCGCAAAACTGGGCCTCAAAATGACATTCATCAGCAAGGACGTCGGCTATGAACTGCGTTGCGCCGACCCGGTCCCGTTCGACGTCGAATACACGCGCGATTTGGGCCATGCCGCGGTGAAATTCCTGCAATCGCCCGAAGCGCAAAAATACGGCGCCATCATCAGTTTTGTAGACGGCAAAACCAATCCGTTGCCGTTCGAAAAAATGATCGACCCGAAGACAAAACGCATGCAGAACCGGCGCGTCAACGTGGACGCCGAAGGTTTCAAATGCGCCTGCGACTACATGGCCCGGCTCAAACGCGCGGATTTCGAGGATGCCAAGCAGCTCGCCAAACTCGCTGCCGTCGTCAAAATGAAACCGGAGGAATTTCGTAAACGCTTTGGTTATCTTGCCGGTTTGAAGTAAAAAATTTTGGAACTCACACGGCGGCGGGAAAATTCCTGCCGCCTTTTTATTGAAACCACAAAGGCGCGAAGGTTTTAACCACGGATTAACACAGATACACACGGATAAATCAGGAAGAATTATTCAAAATCAGTGTTTATCCGTGTCCATCCGTGGTTAAGTTGTCCCAGTGAAACCGCTCGCCGATTGCCGGCTCTACGCGTTCGTTGACGCGGCCTATTTGCATGGCCGCGCGCCGGAAGTTGTTGCGCAACAACTTTGCGACGGCGGCGCGGATTTGATCCAGCTCCGCGCCAAAAAATCCACGCCCGATGAAATCCGTGCGATGGCAAAAGCGATTCTGCCCGTCACGCGACGCGCCAACGTCGGCCTGGTCATCAACGATTATCTGGACATCGCCCGCGAAGTCGGCGCGGATTTTTGTCATCTCGGCCAAGGCGATTTTTTTGATACCGGATACAAAAACGTTTCCGAGCTCAAAAAAGGTAGGGCTGGCTCTCCGAGCCGGCCGTTGGGATACGAAACCTCTGTCGGCGCGATGGGACATCACGCCCTACCTGAAGTGAAGATTGGTATTTCGACTCATTCCCCGGATCAAGCAAAGCGCGCGCTGGCGATGGGACCGGATTACATCGCCATCGGACCAGTCTATGCGACAGACACGAAACCGACTGCAAAACCAGTGACACTGGAATACGTTCGCTGGGCGGCAATGAATGTGACCATTCCGTGGTTCGCCATCGGTGGCATCAATCTGGAAAATCTTAGTGACGTTTTAGCGGCTGGCGCGAAGCGGATTTGCGTCGTGTCGGCGATTTTGAACGCGAAAGATGTGACAAAAGCCTGTGCGGAATTTCGGGAAAGGTTGGGATAAAAAGTTTTAAACCACAAAGACACAAAGCAGCAAAGATGTTCCTCCGCAGATGACGCGGATTACGCAGAAAAATCAGCGAAAATCTGTGAATAAAAAGCCGATTGGAGCCGACAAGGAAAGGCTTGTTTTCCACCGGATTTCGGGCGATAGTTGTGCCATGGAAATTGTCTTTAGCGTGATGCAGGAAAGCGACGGCGGCTATGTTGCCGAGTGTCTTTCGCACGATATTTTTACGCAAGGCAACACGTGGGAGGAATTACGTTCCAATGTGCGCGAGGCCGTGTCGGCCTATTTCTTTGACCAGCCGAAACCCGCGACCGTGCGCCTGCATCTGGTGCGGGACGAACTTTTGGCCAGCGCATGAAACTGCCGCGCGATTTGAGCGGCGCGGAGTTAATCAAGCTGCTCTGCAAGCGTCATGGTTACCGCCGGGTTAATCAGGAAGGCAGCCACGTCATTCTGGAAACGGATTTACCGCGCCACCACCGGTTGGCAATTCCCGCTCACAACCCGTTGCGCATCGGCACGCTCAATGCCATCTTGCGCTCCGTAGCCGAGGTCAAAGGTATGCAGAAAGAAGACATCCTTGACCCGCGCTGACTGTGGACAAGCTGTCTGCGCTCCTTTTGTGTTCTTTGTGGTTAAAATCTTCCCGTTTAATCAGCGAAGATCTGTGAAATCCGTCCTTCGCAGGATTGCTTCGGAGGACAGGTCTGCGGATAAAAAACGCATCTCCACGTTTCCCACACCCGCTCTCAAGAGCTTTTATTTTTCTCCCGTATCGTCGGCGAGATACCGTTCAATGTGGCGGTCGAGGTCGGAAAGGCCTCCGGCACAAGTCGCGGCCTGCACGCGCTCCACCATTTCAAGGCACCAGGCCTCTTCCTCCACCTGTTCAGTGATGAACCATTGCATGAAAACCTGCGCCGGGTAATCCTTGGCGCCAAGGGCGGCTTCGTAAACCGAATTAATGCCCTGTGTGTTGGTCTGTTCCATGTCTTGTGCGTGACGGGCCACTTCGAGGAGCGACTTGAAATCGTACTTGGGCGCGGCGATGGCAGTCGTTTTCGGCATTGCATCGCGGTCAATAATGTGGGCGATCATTTTCCCCGCGTGAACGTGTTCCTCGGCGGATTGCTTGGCGAAATAACCCGCAAAGCCCTTCAAGTTCTGGGTCTCACACCAGATGGATAAGGCGCGATAACTGTGGGCGGCGCCGAGTTCCTGGTTAAACTGGCGGTTGAGTTCGGCCAGCACTTTGGCGGGGATTTTAGAGGGATTCATCATGGTTCTTTTGTTGATTTACAGATACATAATTACGTCATGGGCCGGTTATAGGCTATGGGGTGTAACCCTACCCTGTGTTTGTCGGCGATTTTGAACGCGAAAAAAGCTGTGCAGAATTCAAGCGAAGGTTGGTTGGAACCACAAAGACACCAAGCACAAAACACCCTTCCGCAGATTACGCAGAAAAATCAGCGAAAATCCGTGAAATCAGCGGATAAAGCCTTACCTCTTGACATCACCTTAAAAAGATATTATAAGGTTATTATCATGAACTTGATAGCCATCAAAGATTTGAAGCAGCCGCGCCGGTTGAAAGAGCGGTTGCGGGCCGAAAATGAATTATTGCTGACTAGCGACGGGCGGCCGGTGGCCGTGCTCGTCAACGTGGGCAGCGCGGAGGATCCGGAGAGCATCCTTCAGTCCATCCGCGATTCGCGCAGCCGGCTCGCGTTGAGCCGCATCCGGGAGACGACCCAGCGTTCCGGAGTGTCCCGGTTCACGCCCGAACAGATTAACCGCGAAATCGCCGCCGCGCGCAAGACGCGCAAAACCCGCCGATGAACCGCGCGGTCTTCGATACCAACGTCATCGTGTCCGGTTTCCTCTCGCCTGCCGGACCGCCCGGTCGGATTGTCGAATGGCTGCGGTTAGGCAGTGTGCAGGCGGTGCTGGATGACCGGATTGCCGCCGAATACGCCGAAGTGCTGGCCCGACCGGTTTTTCAACTGCCCGCCGCCGAAGTGGACATCGTGCTGGGCGCCATTCGTAGCCGCGCATTTTGGGTTGAAGCTGTTGCCGGACAAAGGACGGGAAACCTGCCAGACCCGGACGACGCGCCGTTTTTGGAATGTGCCCGGACGGCGGGCGCTCCGTTGGTTACCGGCAACCTCCGGCATTTTCCAAAATCCATTGCGGGCAAGGTGCTGGTGCTGACCCCCGCGCAATTCGTGGCTGCACTTTAGTTCTCCGCAGATGACGCGGATTACGCAGAAAAATCAGCGAAAATCTGTGAAATCTGCGGATAAAAAACGCAACTCCGCGTTATGTGCTTTTCGTGCGGAATCCGCCCAAAAGATAGATGACAAGGCATATCGCCAGAATCAGGCCAAGCCCGCTGCCGCCGATGACAGGACCGCCAAAGTAAAACCCGCCGCCGCCGAACAACAAGAGAAGAACAAGTACGAGTAGTAATATATTCATGCCAGCAGGGTAACACGCCCCTGCACGATTCCTATGGGGTGTTCACCCCATGGTCAGCCGGCCGGAATCAGTTAATATAACGACATGAAAACAAACCCACTCCGCTGGACAATCCGGCTACTGTTGTTAAACGCGACCCTTATGGCGACCCTTGTGGTTTTCGCCACCGGTTGCGCCACACCCAATGAGAAATCCTATAATCAGGAATTTAATCAAAACATCCCTACCTCGCCCAAATACACCATTGCGAATGTTGATGACACACATTTTCAAGTTGAAGTCCATCAAGGTTCTCCTTTACCGGGAACGCAGCGTATCATTTATGTGAAAAAAGTGGCCTCGGCTGTTGCTGAAAACGAAGCCAAAAACCGGGGATGGAAAAACTGGGACCTTAATTATATCCAAGAACGCGATCAGGGATGGATGCACATTGTGATAGCCGATGTCACCCGTAAAAACCCTGTCGAAAAGACACCTGACTCAACCCAATAACAATCCGCAGGTTCCTCCGCAGATTGTTCTAATGGCAGGGCGGCGCAGCAATGCGCCGCCCTGTTGTGATTTAACAACAGACAACCGCGAAAGATGTGACAAAAGCCTGCGCGGAATTTCGGAAAAGGCTTTAACCGCCAAGACGCCAAGGAGGGGTCTTTAAAAGGCAGGGCTCGCTAGAAATAGCGAGCCCTGCCAATTTACGGCAGCCTGCCTCGCCGAAATCAAATGAAGGCGGGACGTCAAACACCGCTGCCTTGTCGTGTCGAATCCCGCTTTGCGGGACGAAGACGGACGACGTGAATTTAATGGTGGCCGTGCGCAAGCACTCCCGCAAAGCGCGCGGGCTTTTTGTTTCTCCCGGAATAAGGTGAAGACCCCCCTATCCCTGCTGCGCCGGAATTGCTATTCTTCCCTTCGCTTATGAAAACCATTGCTCCGGTCGAACTGCAAAAAATACTGGTCGTTCAACCCAACCTGCCCGTGCTGGATGTCCGCACACCGGCGGAATACGCCGAGGTGCATGTGCCGCAAGCCCGCAACGAACCTCTCGACAAACTTCAGCCCAAGGCGCTCTACGCCGCGGGCAGCCTGCCCAAGGATTGTCCCGTTTACATTCTCTGCCGTTCGGGCGGACGCGCGACCAAGGCGGCGGAACTGTTCGCACGGGAAGGATTCGATCAAGCCGTCGTCGTCGAAGGCGGCACGCAGGCATGGTGCGCTGCCGGTTTGCCCGTGAACCGCGGCAGCGTCAAGGTCATCAGCCTCGAACGACAGGTGCGGATTGCCGCCGGTTCAATCGTGCTGATTGGAATTTTACTCGCCTGGCTCATCCATCCGGGCTTCATCGGAATTTCGGCGTTTGTCGGGGCGGGGCTGGTTTTTGCCGGCATCACAGATTGGTGCGGCATGGGAATGTTGCTGGCGAAGATGCCGTGGAATCAATCCACCGG
>Ga0182027_10006556_pt1 | contig 17390 bp, 19 predicted proteins | sample 712E1DmetaG_FD_121300 | JGI IMG/M metagenome (GOLD analysis project Ga0182027, IMG submission 121300) | Permafrost microbial communities from Stordalen Mire, Sweden - 712E1D metaG (Illumina Assembly) | ecosystem: Environmental > Terrestrial > Soil > Wetlands > Permafrost | place: Sweden... | reverse complement strand
TGGGGTTGCCTGATTCTGTATGTTCCTGGTTATCCGCAGGTTAAAACCTGCGGCTATTCAGAGTAGGCCCCTGCGGGGCCATTTGAACACACCTTATTCTAGCGCCTATGGGGGCCGGGGGTGGGGGTCAATGCCGTGAAACTGGAGACAATGCCACGCTCTCGTCAAAGCCGCTTCATCGCCCGTAGGGAAGAGTGGATTACTCGTGACCCCCTCACCCGGCCCGTCCCGGCTGATGAAGACGCCGGCGGCGGGCCTCCCTCTCCCCTAAGGGAGAGAGGGCCGAAAGCTGCGAGCGGCTGGCCCCTGTTACGGTTCCGGCGGCTTTGCCTTTTGCTTCTTGCCTTGGGCGTTTTGACTTCCCTGCTTTCCTGCGGGTATCAGGTTGCCGGACGCGGGGAGCGCTTGCCCCCCGACATCAAAACCATCGCCGTTCCCATCTTCGTGAACCATTCTTCCACGTTTCGTATCGAACAGAAGCTTGCCGCCGCCGTCACCCGCGAGTTCATCGAACGCACAAAATATCGGATTACGCCAAACCCGGCGGTAGCCGATGCCGTCTTGAAGGGAACTGTCAAGGACGTGCGATCAGGTGTTATTACTTTTGACCTGACTACCGGGCGCGCCTCGTCGCTCCAGATCCAGGTCACGGCCGACGTCAAGATCGAAGATTTGCACAGCAAGAAGGTGGTTTATGCCAATCCGAACTTCGTCTTTCGGGAAGAGTATCAGGTGAGCCAGACCACTTCCGGACTCTTCGAAGAAGACCAAGCTGCGCTCGACCGCCTCTCCCGCGATGTCGCCCGCACCCTCGTCACAGAAGTCCTGGAGAACTTCTAGCCTGCTTCCATAGTCCACAAATTTCGCAGATTACGCAGATGGTCTAATCTGTGAAAGCTGCGTAATCTGCGCATCAGTGCAGCTCGATCAGGCAGACCGAGCGCGGCCCCATCGGGATGTCAACGACATGGGGAAGTTGCACTTCATGCACCTCTTTCTGGTCGTCCAGGTAAATGACTAGCTTCTTGCTTCCCTGCCCCTCCAGCTCCACACGAGGGGACTCCGGCAAGTCAGCAACGTTGGCCAGCACCACGCCGATACGCCCGTCCTCTGCTTGCCAAGTCGCCGACTGCACCAAGGGTTCTTTGCCCCACCCGAAATCGCGTTCCGTAATTCCGCTGACGGTCCAAGGCCGCAGCATGCGTCCGTAGACCAGGTAATCACGGGCTATGCCAGCTCGGAAATGATTGGTCCTCTTGGCCCAGTCGAGGATTGCAGCCTGGTCCGGTACGGCGCGGGTCCAAGTCTGGTCCCAATCGTACTCGATGCGCCCCTTGTCCCGGAGAGTGAAATCCACAATGTAGCCGGTGACCAGCGCCCTGGCCGCCGAAAGCCGCAGCGCCTCGTCATTGACTCGACTCGTATAGAAGCCCTCAAAACCGTTGCCGTATTCGTGATATAGAAACGAGTACAAAGGACATATTCCCACGCGAGCATCCCAGGTCTGGAAGTCCTGAAGATAGGTCTCCGGCGGGGCCCCTTCGCAGGACATGGCAACCATAGGATTAACTGAACGTGCAATCTTATTATCTGATCTTACCAGACTGCTGAATGCCTCGGTCATCCACGGGCCCGGGACAGGCGGATGGCCGTGGTGGGTCGAGTAGCAAGCCGAGGGGCCGGGAGTTTGGTCGAACTGCTGGACCACGTCGGGCCCGAACTCCGCCATGCGGCGGGTCATTTCAAGGACCATCTGGCGGCCTTTTTCGGTTCCCGCGCAGGCCTCATAATTCCTTCTCCACGCCCACACATCTTCCAAGAAAGTCCCATCCCATTTGCGCGCCACGGCGTCCTCTCCCCCGTGCGAGCGGAAATAGGGCAGCCCGTCATAGTTTGTGTTTTTCTGCCAGATCACCCAGCCAAGGCCGTCTCCATAGATGGCCGGATGCCAACCCCTTGCCTTCGCCTTGGCCATGAACTCCCGCACAGCCGCCTCTCCTCCCACCGGCGGATAGGCATCGGGCTGGACCCAGGGGCCGCCATGTTCCCAGTTAAAGACAATCGGCATCAGTGGGCTCTCGAGCGCCGCGGCGAGTTTATCCAAATAGGGCAGTGCATTCGTCAGGGGTGTGTATTCGGGATTCTCCGCCGCCGGCGGGTCCCAGTCCCCCTGGCCTCGCATGGGGAAGGCGATTCCCAACGGAGAGTCAGTAAGCCACTTGGGCATGTCACTCCTCTGGGCCAGCTTGGTTGCACAAAACGGCTGCCTCGAGGCCCAGTTCCGATAGATTTCTGCTGCCGCGTACCAGTCGCCCTGGAACGTGCCCAGCACCACGTTGTAAGGGAGTCTTGCCTCGCCGGGACCACGGGTGCCCGGGTAATGTCCGAGCCCCATCGTGACCCCGTCACTCTCCATGAGAGGATCAATAAACTTGGGCAGTCCTTTCGGGTCGTCGCAGGCTACGTAGAGCCCGCCTGCGTCGTTGTAGTAGGCCATGAGCTGCGTCCTGATCCACCGGCCGGGGTAATTGTTAAAGCGCCAGACTTCCGTCCCATCACGCTGGCCCACGGACATCGAGGGCCCCACCGGGCCCGCCAGCACCCCATCGGCGGTCGACGAAAGGATGTGGCTGTAGTCCTTATTCGCGGGGTTGTCGAAGGGCACTTGGATGACGGGAAACTGAATGTGCCCAATCCAGGACGTCGTTCCGTTATTCACTTCCAGGCTCCAATAGGTAAGCGTCTCCCGGGCGGGGCAGCGGATCGTGACGCGCGCATCCACGGGCAACTGGCCAATCTCCTTATACTCGATGGTGATTGTCTGCCCGTCCTGATTCCCGCTTTTGCTGACGCTCACCTGCTTGGCTTCTGAAGAGGTAACCGTCTTGAACTCGGATTGGTCGTTCATGAACTCGATCTTGAAGAGCGGCAAGCGGGCATGGCCGGGAATAAGTAATTCGCGGTCCACGCCAAAAGTCGATCGGAAAGACACGATGGCTCCTTTTTCCGAATCGATCAGCAGCCGGTATCCGCGGTTGATCACGATCAGCGGCGGCTTTGCCGGAGCCGCGCCTTGAGCCGCAGACCTTGCCGCGGCTGCTCCCATCAGTAGAATTACGGACACCAAACATCGCAACAAAATTGAATCCAAAGATTGCCGGAATTTCATTCGTCACCCCTTCTTAAGCGTACTGCCAATCACTCCCTCGAGTTGTCCCCGTAGGTAAGGATGGGTTATCGCGACCATATCAGTCGAATGCACGGACCAGTAGTGGTTCCGTGCCCTCCGTGGTCACAAGCCTCTCAACACAGAGACCACTGAGGTGCTCCGTGCGCTCCGTGTTGAAGCTTTGCAGGCACGGAGAACACGGAGATCAAACTCGCACCGCCGCGCCGCCGATAACCCTTAGTTCGAGCCCCGTAAGCCAGGCCACTTTTTCTATCTTGCTCGAGATGTGGCCGATCCCCAGAGCGCAATGGTGCGTTGGCCCCTCGCTGCACCAGGCGTTGATGAAGGGAGCGGGCTCGAGCCCGAATCGCAGCCGGCTATTGGTGTTGCCGATTTTCAGCCGCTCCCCGGCCAGCGATTCACCTTCAGCCGCCAGGAACTTAAGCCGCCCATCGTGCGTTTGTGTAACTGTCAGGATCGTGATGGGGCCTTTGCGGACGCTGGCTTCAACGCTAACGCCATGGCCGCTCTTGCCGTGATATAACCCCAGCCCCCGCAAAACCGGCCGGCCCTCGGCAATGCCCAGGTGGAATGGTCCGTCGTGGCCCATGAGAATAAAGCGTTCGCGAAAATCCATGGCGTAGAGTTCGGTATAGCTGCCTCCCGCACCCAGCAGGTCCATGATCTTCATGGCCTGGCAGTTTTTCAAATCGGCTTCTCCCGAACACGGAATTCCACGCGCCGTCAAAAGGGAACATCCCAGGATCAGGCTGGCCCCCAGCCGTTCGTAAAGGTTCCCTGCCACGCCGCGATAATAGTAAGTCAGACCATCCAGGTTGAAATCCTCCACCAACTGATCGAGACCCACCGCCACCCGGCAGGCCCAGTCCATCTCCTCCGGCGCGGGCTTCTTGGCCAAGGGATCGGAAGGGCTGTCCTCGCTGATCTCAAAGATATTGCGGGTTTCCTGCGCCTTGCGCTGCACCTCCGCTTCACTCACCGCGCGCACACGCGCCTCCAAATCGCACATTTCCAGAACTTCGACGTGCGTTCCGAGTTGGGCGTGGTGCTGGGTGAAATCGCTGTACATGTCCAGCATGCCGGGATAAGGGTGACCGAGGAATCCCATGCGAGCCTTACGGAGATTGCGAATCACCTTGGCCGCTTCACACCATTCCTGGATTTCCGACCAGGCCAGTTCGCTGGGCTCGCGCACATCCGGCTCCGGCTCCAACATGCCGGTCACCTGCCGGAAGGGAATCGCGGAGCGGGCGAAGGCGCCGGAAATCTCCGGCACGCAGCAGGCGGAGCAGTTGGCCAGCCATTCGCCAGTGTCGGTGTGGGGATAATCCAACGCGGCCCGCGGCTGGAGATTCAGCACCACAACCGGAGCTTTCGACTGCTGCACCACCGGCAGCACCTGGGACGACGTCGCGTAGGTCCCCACGTAGCAGAAGACCAGATCGACGCCGGCACAAAGAAAAGCCTGGGCTGCCTCTTCGGCCTTGGGCGCATCGTCCACGAGCCCGCCACTGATCACGGTGGCCCACTCGCCCAAGCGCCGTTCCACCTTCCGCTGGTACCCCTCCAGACGCTCTTTGAGCCCACTAAACTGCGGCCAGTAGGCCGCCAGTCCGATTCCGAATACTCCCACCTTGGCCTTTTCTCCGTGTCTCATCTTCACCTCCAATCAGAGCATGCCAAAGAGCCCTGAAACTGTCATGCCGAAAATCGGCGCGCCGCAACGGGTTAGTCGGAACGTTCAGCGTTCAGCCGTCAGCCCTCAGCTTTCAGCTAAGGAGCAGAACAATTCACAATTCGCAATTGCCCCCCCCGGCCCTTCGGTCACCGCGGCGGTCGAGGGGGGAGGTAATCCGAATTCACTCCCCTCTGCCGCCGCGGCGGCCGACGGTGAGAAGCAATTCGAATTCACTCCCCCTCTCCCCCAAAAGTGCGAGGGGGGAAGTAATATGAATTCACTCTCCTCTCCACCAAAAGGGCGACGGTGAGACGCAACTCGAATTCACACCCCTCTCCACCTTGGGGGAGAGGGTGGACCGCAACCGGCGCTTTCTCCAGCCGGGGCGGGCCGGGCCTACGCCCACCGAAGGGGAAGCGGCGAGCCGTGAACAACATCGGCTTCGGCCCGCAGGCGGGTGAGGGGGTCCGCCGGATCAAATTGCGAATCGATTTCCCGAAACCCATTAAGTGAACAGTATTGGGACTAGCCCCCAGCTTCGACCACAAGCTAACCACCTGTCTTTTCAACACCATTCCCGCTTTAGAGGGCTAAACACCTTTTTTTTCATACACATTCCCGCTCGTTCCCAGATTCTCAACACCGGTCCTTTGTTTTCAATGACATTGCCGCGTCGTTCCTTCGTTTTTAAAGAATTCCTTTTCTCTTTCGACTCCGAGAATGAATTCGCTGTCCACCTGGAACCGCAAAGTTTTCCGGGCTTTTGGCCCCGTTTGCGACAATTCCCAAAGCTGATCGGGGTTCGCGCTAGCATTGCCGTCATGCCTTCCCGGGAGGCCGTGACACCACTCACAGAGTAAACCCACTACGATAGCCTATCGCCTTCCGCTTGTCAAGAGACACGCTGTCCGCTTCGGTGGTGCGGGGGGGCAGCCTGCATTTCTCACCACGGGTCCGGAAGGGCGGGGGTGAACAGGCCTCGTCAGGGCAGGCGCTGAGCGCCATGACAGCCTGTGCGGGCGCAGCCCGCCTTGGAGTGCGGTAGCAGCAGCTACCGCCTTTCCCACTATAGCTCTTGCGCGATTGCGGTATGAAGCAAAGGCGGAGTGCGGTAGCTGCTGCTACCGCACTCCAAGGTCGGCTTCGCCGGCATGAAGGGCGCCCACATCGCACTCCGACCCGCAGAATACGTTTGGTTGCGGCCGAATGCCGCGCTGCGCTTCATTGCTTGATGACGGTGCCATCGTTCCGCCGGATTACTCCCCACCCGCCGTTGAGATGTTCCGATCCGTCACCGAAGGGATGCTTGGCGGCCAACTCCTCGTTTACCTCAATCCCCCACCCCGGCGCATCGCTTGCCCACAAATAACCATCTTTATAAGCTGCGCAACCCGTGAAAATCTCGGCTTCCACACCCTGGATGACGCCGCCCTCCTGGATGCCAAAGTTGGTGCTGGCGAGATCCAGGTGCAATTGCGCGGTGTGACCCACGGGCGAAACGTCTCCCGGGCCGTGCCAGGCTGTCTTGACCCCGAACTGTTCCGCAAGGATGGCTATCTTGCGAGCCGGAGTGAGACCTCCCGCTTGCGATAGGTGGACGCGAATGTAATCGATAAGGCGTTCGACAATCAGCGGCTGCCACTCGTGCGGGCTATTAAATAGCTCACCCATGGCCAACGAGGTTGCGCACTGTTGCCGGATCTGCCGGAAGTAGTCAATGTCCTCGGGTGAGAGCACGTCTTCCAGATAGAACAGCCGGATTGGCTCCAGCTCCTTGGCGAATTGGACGGCTTGGTGCGGGCTCACGCGTTCATGCACGTCATGAATCAGGTCGATTTCTTCGCCCAACTGTTTCCGGCACTCTTCGAGCATTTGCCGAGTCCGGCGCATGTAAGGGCCCGGCTCGAACACCGGGCCGGCGTGCAGGCTTTTCACCGGTGATGTGCCGCCACGCGGGCCATACGCGGCCATACCGGGCACGCCAATCTGAACTTTGATACATTGAAATCCCTTCTCCATGGATTGGCGGGCGCGATCGATGACCTCCGGGATTTCCATGCCGCCCACGGTGGCGTAGGTTACGGCCGCTTCGCGCGCCTTGCCGCCCAGCAACTGGTACACGGGCATGTTGGCCTGCCTGCCCTTGATGTCCCACAACGCCCCGTCAACCCCGCTGATCGCATTGTTGAGCACAGGGCCATTGCGCCAGTACGAACTGTTGTAGCAAGCCTGCCAGGCATCCTCGATGCGGTCAGCCGGCTTCCCGAGCAGGAGTGGCTTGAGATATTTTTCCACTGCCGGCCCCACCAGATCAGCGCGTTGGGTAAAGGTGGCGCAGCCGTAGCCGTAAAGGCCATCCTGATCGGTGAGGATCTTAACCACCACCAGGCGTACGCCGCCCGGTTGCGTGTTGATCACTTTGATATCCTTGATTATGGGTGACGGCAACCCGCGTACCGCGCGCCGTGCTTGCTCTTCTGCCGCAAGCCGCCGTGCCGGCAAAGCCGCAGCGGCGGCTCCCGCCACAGCAAGTCGAAAACATTCTCTTCTGTCCATCAGAGCCTCCACTTCCAGGCGCATACTTATACGTCCCGCGCGATGCTGTCAAGCACTTTCGCTAACGGGAGGCGCGGGAATAAGACCGAGCCGCGCTCCGCTCAATGCATGATAAACTCAACCTCGCGTCTTATCCCGAATTTATCTGCAAGAACGAATTCCCCTTTTGGAGGGACTGCCATGAGAATTGATAGAGCCATTCGACCACTCGTTCTGTTTTCTATCGGTCTGATTATTTTCCTGACTGCCTGTGCACGAAAAGAAACCGCGTCCAAGCCCGGGCCGGCAGAAAAGGCGAAGGTCACCGTCAACTGGGACAAGGTGGTGACCGTCTCCAAATCCACGCCCACACTTCAAGTCGTCGTCAACCCTCCCTTGCGTCGGGGTTCACAGATTCACGATCGGGTCTTTCGAGCTTTGCACGAGCTTGGTGCTGACTACGTTCGCTACGTGCCCTGGTTGCCTTATCCCAGGCTGGGCGTCGCCGAACTCGAGCCTCCCCAGGACGGCAAGACTTCCTGGGACTTTTCCCTTATCGACCCCATGATGGAAGATTTGATGAATGCTACCGCCGGACACTCCGTGATTATCAACTTCAGCACCATTCCCCAGTGGATGTTCAAGACGGAGAAGCCGGTGCCTTATCCCGCCGATCCGGAGCAAGTGACCTGGGAGTACGAGAAAGGAACAGAGTTCCGGGATGCAACCTTGAAGGAAGTCGGCGACTACTACGCACGCCTGGTGAGTTGGTACACGCAGGGGGGATTCACGGACGAATATGGAAAGCGGCATGAGTCCGGCCATCATTACAAGATCGACTACTGGGAGGTACTCAACGAAGTTGATGGCGAACACCAGATGACGCCTCAAACTTACACGCGCGTCTATGACGCCGTCGTTGAAGCCGTCCATCGCGCCGATCCGCAGATAAAGTTTGTGGGATTGGGACTGGGCGGTACTTCCAAGGACTATTTTGAATATTTTCTGAACCACAAGAACCACAAACCCGGCATTCCCCTTTACATGATCTCCTACCATTTCTATGCCGTGCCGTCGCCTGATGAGACCGATGAAGTCATGCAATACACATATTGGGACAAGGCCGACCGCTTTCTTGGCGCGGTGGACTTCATCCAAGGAATTCGGGCCCGGCTGTCGCCTGAAACGCAGACGGACGCGGACGAGCTTGGTTCGATTTCCGCTGATGACACGCTACAGGGCCAACCTGGACACGTCATGAAGCCTATCCCTAACTCTTACTGGAACCTCTGCGGCGGGCTGTATGCCTACCTCTACACAGAGCTCGCCAAGCGAGGTGTGGAGGTTGCAGGCGAATCCCAGTTGGTGGGCTACCCCACCCAGTACCCCAGCGTTTCGCTGGTGGACTGGAACACGAGTCAGCCCAACGCGCGGCTCTGGGTGCTGAAACTGTTGGTCGACAACTTCGGGCCCGGCGATAAACTGGTCGGCACAGGTATCGATTCGCCCTACGTGTACGGGCAGGCCTTTGTGACGCGCCAGGGCCAGCGGAAACTGCTTCTGATTAACAAGCGGAACCGCGCCTTCGAAGTTTCCATTCCCGAATCGCAAGGCTCAGTAGTGTCGTACGTGGATCAATCAACCAATTTTCAGCCGCCCGCTTCGGCCCCCATGGGCGAGAACCACCTGACCCTGAGCGGGTTTGAGGTCGCGGTTGTGAACCTATCAAAATGACTGGTGCCAAGGGCGCGGCATGGCTGGCAGTCATCTGTATCAAGGAGTGGAATCACCCGGAGCGTTAAGAGCCATTGCGGTCAAGCATAATGTGCGGAACCCTCCAGGGCAGAGACGTAGTCTTCAAACCTGGGTGCGAGCGACGGCAGGGGCGAAATGCCGAGGACCTTATACCTCGGAGGCCCGCGGTTGCTTGTCTTTGCGTTTCAGCCCCTCGACGGTAATGGGAGTAATTCTTTCTACGGAGTCTGGACATCGGACTTCGGACACACTCCTCGATGGGGGTGGCCACGAGCTACCCGCCTTTTGCTACCAGCTTGGCGTGGTGCTTGGCATGTATCGCCCGTTTTGCACGGTACTGGTGGTATTTATCATATCCGCCGAACGGTGATATCATAAAAACATGGCCAAGAAAAACGTTAGGTTTATTGCGGTCAAAACTGTGACCAAACCCGCCACTGTTAGGTATAAGACTAAGTCAGGCGAAACAGTGTCTTTCAAGGCGCTCAAGACTTTCAAAATGAAAGAAGACGTTCACTTCCGCGCCAGAAAAAAATGAAACGAATCTATTTAGTGTTGCGTTCGGAAAATAGGTTTACTTATCCGGGGCCGACCAATCTGTTGTAGCGTCGGGCTTTAGCCCGGCAAGTGCCGCCCTAAAGGGCGGCGCTACGGTAAACGAATTTTCCGAACGCAACATTAGATAGCAATATTCTGATTGCGCACTACTCGACAGACAAGGCTGAAGAGACCAAGAAGAAAATGGTAGAAAATGCCTTAGCTGTCTTCGCCGAGCTCAAGGACGTCCAGCTTTGCACTTCCATGTGGGCGGTAACCGAGATGGTCAATATCTTGGTTTCTCAGAAGAAGATGGATCGCGGCGCTGTTGCCGAAATCGAGAGTCAACTTGTTAGCGAGAGGCGTCTTGCTAATCTCAAGATATATTTCGCTGAGGTCAGTCCTCAAAAGGACTACGATTTTGCAGAATTCTTCTACCACGTGCGACAGAGCATCCTGAAGTACCACTCCGGAGTCGGAGACGTAATCCATAGCGTCATCATGAAGAATAACGGCATCACCGAAATCTTGACGTTCGACGAAAAGGATGACTTCAAGCAGATACCAGATTTAACTGTGCTCCATCCAAAAGACATTAAGATTGAATGACTAGGCTAAACTCTAGGCCTAGCCATGTTGCCATCAATTCTGCACCTCCACTCCGCCGATTCACCGCAGACATTCAAACAACAGCAGGTCTCCACCACCAGGCGGAAATCATGGCTTAAGATCACTCTCCAGAATCTCCCGCCCGTTCGTCGGCTGAATCGGACGGGCGTTGTCCGGATAGAATTTGGCGAAGGCGGCGACTTGCCTGGCTGAGACCTCGACAGGTGTCTTCAACACATACCAGCTAACGCCCTCGCTACAAGGCGGAGTGGTGAGCGATCCGGCGAGTGAGTAGTAATTCTGGTTGGCCGGCAAAAGTTCGGCGCTGTTGACCGTCACATTCGCCACTACCATTTCCTTGTGCGCTTCCTTTGGCAGGTGGTCCCAAAGTTTCTGGATGAAGGGGTTTTCGTTGCCGCTCTTCAGCAGGACGGCCACGACGGCAACGTCGCCGGCATGGTCTTTGTGAACCATGTGAACCACCATCTCAAAATGCTTCCCGCCGATTTCCTCTTCGCTGGGCCTGTGGAAATGGACCTGAACGAGCCCGTACCGCTTTCCGCCGATCGTGATGGTGCTTCCGGGACCATAATTGATTTGGATTGAGTGACCATTGTTGATGATTCTCAATGGAGCAGGTTTGTAATCAAATTGAATCGGCGGCAAATCCGCTTTTCGCGCCTCCTCAATATTGACCGGAGATTGGCGCTTGCCGTCCTTGCAAAGCGCGAAGTGGGGATCGTGATCGCCCCAATCTGCCGGGCCTCCGGGCCCCGAATAACTCCAGTGGTGGGCTGGCGCCGTCGCCGTTGTTTGGGCAAACGCCCGGTCGGCACAGATTGACGTATTTACTAGGGTGAAACCAAGAAACAGAAGTGCAAGGCGCAAGCACCGAGTCATGGCTCTCTCCTTTTCATCATGGGGCAATAGCGTTGCATTCCGGGCACAACCAGTCAATTTTTTATCACATTCCAGTAATACTCCGCAAAGTTGACTGTTACAATCTCTGTCGAGTTCATCATGACGCCTTAGGCACTGCAACTTGAACGTGCCTGCGCGATCGGAGGTGCTCGAAGCATGATTTGGCGTTATCTCATTGAAGGTCCGTGGATCGTCTTCTGCGCCTACTGGGCGGCGAGCGCGCTGAAGACGCGTAGGACCGTCAGCCAGGAATCCTTGGCGTCGCGTTGCGGCTTCCTCTTTCTGGAAATCCTCGGCTTTGTCTTGCTCTTCACCGGCATCGCGGAGATCGGCGTTCTTGGTCATCGCGTTGTCCATCAAATGTACGCTCTTGCCGTTACGGGGGTCGCGCTCACCTGGATCGGCATCGCTATCGCTTTGTGGGCCCGCTGGCACCTGGGACAGTATTGGAGCGGCCGAGTCACACTCAAAGAGGACCACCAGATCATCCGTACCGGGCCCTACGCTCATTTCCGGCATCCCATTTATTCCGGACTCGATCTGGCCGCGCTCGGCGGAGCTTTGGCGATTGACCGATGGCGATGCCTCGCGGGAGTCGGCTTGATCGTCTTGGGCTATTGGATGAAGGCGAGGAAAGAAGAATCCATGCTGGCCGCGCAATTCGGGGAAGCCTTCAAAGACCACTGCCGGCACACCGGTTTCCTGATTCCGAAGTTTTGGTAAGCGAGCGCAGACCTGTTATGGAGGTTTGCGGTTCGTCCCTGATTGACAACAAAAAGCCGCAGAGCTACAGAACAGGTCCGCGTTACGCCGCTCACGCGGGAGGTGGAGGATAATACGGAGTTACCCTCTATCTTCCTCCCACGCCTCCAGGGACCCTTGAAGGACGGCTTGAACGAAATAGGTCACTACCGTGAACGCCAAGCCGGCCAGCACCACCGGACCAGCGGCAAAAGGCAGCGTCAGGAGGCACAGCGCGGTCGCGCAAACGCAACCGGCCACGTGAGCCACGTCCGGCAAGATATCGTGCCAAACTGAGACTGGCTCGCGACGAAGTCTTTTCGCCAAGGAGGCGCGAAACGCCGCACTCAGAGGGGGTGCGGAAATCGCAGCCCTGAGTTGGAGATCCAGCATGAATTGGGTTTCAGAGAAGCTCCGGCAGGCCTTGCAGCCTGCCATGTGAGCCTCAAGATCGGGTGTGTTTGCACCTGGCCGGGTCTCCGCAAGAGACTCCAGAATCTGCTCCTGTGCTTCTCGGCAATCCATGGGTCTACTCCTTGATCATGGCGGCAAGAGCCAGACGAGCGCGATGCAGATGGCTCTTGACGGTGCTTTCGGGCAAATCCAACATCCGCGCCACTTCTTCAACACTCTTGTCTTGCAGGTAGAATAATGTGATTACGTCTCGTTGCACTTCGGGCAGCCGTTCGAGACATCGCTCCAATTCAATTCTACTCAATGCATCACTGCCCCCCGTTGCCTCGGCCGCGACGGGTTCTGGGATCGAATCCAATGGAAGCGTTTTCCGGCGGGCCTCCGAGCGAAGCGCCGAGAGGCATGTGTTTCTGGCGATCGTGTAGAGCCACGTGGAGGGGGCGGCGCGGCCGTCGTAGGCCGGTAAGACCTGCCAGAGCTTCAGGAATATGTCCTGCGTGACCTCTTCCGCTCTGCCCCGGTCCCTCATGAACATAAGAGCCATTCGAAACACCTTCACCTCGTAAAGATCCAGAAGACGTTCGAACGCTTGCCGGCGCCGATGCTTTTGCAGCAGGGATTGAACGTCTTCATCCATCCAGACCTTTGTACTCCCGGCGTGGTGCGGCGGTTGCACAAGGAGAAATATTTTTCCGATTATTGCTTCCGTGCAACCGCCGGGGGTGCCTCCGAGTATAAATGAGTGAAAGGAGGATGAACAAATGGAAATCGCGATTGTGATGGTGGCAGTGATTGGCTATCTGGGGTTTCGCCAATGGTTGCAACACGACCGAAGAACGATGATTCACAGCGAACGGTTGGCCGCAATTGAAAAGGGCGTGGATTTGCCTCCGCTTGAGCAAGAAGTCCGGCGGAGCAGTTGGAATGTCCAACGGCTGCTGCTGCTGGCTGGGCTCGTCTGGGTGTCGCTGGGGGTTGCAACTTTTGTAACGCTAAGCGCGCTACTCGCTCACCCCACACCGAGCACGCAAGGCATTCCGCAAGGGCTGCAATGGATCGGTCTGGCGCCGGTCTGCATCGGTTTGTCCCACCTGATTGTTTACCTGAACGGAAAAAGAAAGGAGAACTGAACCGTCATGCAAAAGGAAAATAGCAGCAGAGAGAAGGTGATGTATGGGGCAAGGATCATTGCCTTCTTTTTAGTCGCCGGGGGTCTATTGGGCATTCTTGGCTCGGTTCAGATGGGTTTCCACTTTGCTCGGCAGCAGCAGATCCTGAGGGTGATATTTGCAACCATCGGGATAGCGTTGTTTGTATGAAGCATACTGACGGGCGTCGATTTGTGGCGAGCAACGCCGCGCGGGTTCAAATGGGCCAAAATTATGGTTGCTCTACAGGTTCCCGTGTTCTGTGTTGCTCGTTGCACGTATGAGTTTTCTACCCTTTTCAGCTTTCGTGTGATGATCGGCAATACGACCCATCACATCGGAGGCAACATCGGATCTTCCAGTAATCTCTACTGGTCGCCGCAATCTCCGGGCTTCATGTTTGGCATCAACTTGGTTGCCGCTGCGCTGCTCTTGTATTTGATCACCCGAGGATCTCAATCTCGTCCTACGGAGGTTCCCGGGCGGTGCGCGGGTCGTCGAGTGCATAACGAGCAAATGGCCATGCAGGAGCCGGTAGCGCGGACATGATTTCTTGTTCCGCGGTTCCTTCAGCGAACGCAGACCTGTTATGGAGGTTTGCGGTTCGTTCGCAATGGACAACAAAAAACCTTGGACCTACAGAACAGGTCCGCGCAACGTTTGCTTACGTGGGAGCAAGTGTAGCGCCAACCTTCAGGTCGGCATTTGTGCGGTGTCATTTCGTGCTGACCGTCAGCTCAGCACCTGCCGACCTAAAGGTCGGCGCTACTTCGGCGCGGCGACAACCCGCGCCGTTGGGGATGCCCCGGTTCTGACGTTCTCCGAAATACCTATGGACAGGTCCAGGGGGTTCAGTAGAATTAGGCTATATGGTTTTGTTCAATCAAGCACCGGAGCCCACCCGCGATCCACCTTTGGGTACGGGACCCAAGCCCGCAGGCGGGAAGTCGGCCGTTTGGGGTTGGTTGCTCCTGGCGTTGATGGCGATCCTCGTCTTTTTCTTTGTGCGCGCCTGAGCCGGCAGACCGAAGAAATGAACGGGCGGTTGACTGAGATCGAGCAGCGATCACAAGCTGCGGCGCAGCAAGCGGCGCAGGCGGCGCAAAGTGCCCAGGCGGCTGCTCAGCAGAGGGACCAGGCGGAAAAGGCTCGAGCCCAATCCCAAAACGAAGCTCAGCAGGCGCAGCAGCAGGCGGCGGCCGCCAAGCAGGCGGCGAGTCTGGCTGAGCAAAAGGCCGAGCAGTACCGGCAACAGCGCGAACAGGAGCTCGCCCGCTTACAGCAAGCCCTGGGACAGATCGCTGAGACACGCCGCACGGCCATGGGTCTGGTGGTGACGCTAGGCAGCAACTCGATTCGGTTTGACTTTGACAAAGCCGAGATCAAGCCGCAATACCGCGAGGTCCTGAGCCGGATCGCGGGTGTCTTGATGAGCGTGCGAGGATATTCGATTTACATTTACGGGTACACTGACGACATCGGCACTCAAGAGTACAATCTGAGGCTTTCCGAGAGGCGCGCCCAGGCCGTGCGCGATTACCTGTTACAGGCGGGTCTCGATCCGAAGACTATTACCACCAAAGGCTATGGCAAATCCGACCCCAGGGTTCCGGGCGACAACAGCGAGGCGCGCGCCACCAATCGGCGAGTCGAGGTCGGGCTGGTGGATGCAACGCTTCATTTTGAGGGATCTTCATATTGAGGGCGCCGGATACAAGCGCACAATCACACGCCCCCGCCTGGGTACGGTCATCCACCAAATGCGGAGCGCATACATACAAAACAATGTATGCGCCACCCGCGATTACCGGCAGCCGAGGACGCTGTGCTTCTTAGGGAAGAAGCATAGATGCCGTGAAATCCTTTTCGCCCTCATAGTTCCGGAGCGCGCGGTGGTGCCAGGCAACAGAGCTTCCGGGCGGCCTTACGGCGTCCGCAGGAAGCCGTGAACCACAACGCTCTCGCCGTAGTAGGCTCCCGTGATGACGCCTCCCGGGTTGATGCTATAGGCCGCGGTGCCCTGGTAAGGGCTAGTGACCGCGTCCGGAGCGTCGAACGTCGTGATGGCGCCGTCCCGAGCGCGCAGGAAGCCGTGGGACACATTGTTCGCGTCAATGTAGTATCCCGTGATCTCCCCCGCCGGGTTGACGCTGTAGGCCTCGGTGCCATCTCCGTTCCCTGTGCCCGCCTGCCGAGCATTGAACGTCATGATCCTGCCGCGCGGATCGCGCACGAAGCCGTGATACACAACCCCCGCGTCCACGTAGTACCCCGTGATCTCCCCCGCCGGGTTGATGCTCTCGGGGACGGTGCCCTCATAGGAGCATGAAGGCCCGCTGCTACACGCGCCCGGAGCGTCGAACGTCGTGATGGCGCCGTCCAGGGCGCGCACGAAGCCGTGGTACACATTGCTCGCGTCAATGTAGAATCCCACGATCGTCCCCGCCGGGTTGATGCCGCCGGCGTAAGTGCCCTGGTTAGATCCTGTGCCCGCGCCCGTAACGTCGATCTCCGTGAAGGTGGTGAGGTCGGGAGCGAGCAGGAAGCCGTGGGACAGATTGCTCGGGTCAAAGTAGACTCCCACGATCGCCCCCGCCGGGTTGATGTCCTGGGGCAGGGTATACGTCGAGTCCGTAGGGTTGATCGTCGTAAACTTGGGCTCACGAGCGCTGCCGGAAAGGCCCAGCCCCAACGTGCACAGGGCCAGGCAAAGTGCGAGCGCCCCTTTCTGTCGGGCTGCCGAACAGAATTGGGTAAAAGTAAGTCGGTCCGTCACAGTTGGTCCCCCCTTTGGGTTTATCTCTGTTGTGGTCGCCAAACATTAGCTCTCTTTGCAACCTTGTGCAAGCCTGGGTGAGGCGCGGTATTATTGCGGCGACATTGTTGCGCGGACCTGTTCTGGAGGTCTGCGGTTCGTCTCCAGGCAACAAAAAGCCGCGGACCTGAAGAACGTAGGTCCGCGCTACTGAGGCGGCGCGCGGTTTGGATCGACGCGCGGAGCTGACGCTTTGGGAGGCACGCTGGCTCCGGGCCTCGTCAGGAGGAACATGGTACGCCCGCCCAGTTCCTGATCGAATTCGCCGCCTCCCTCGAAGGCCAGTCTCATGCCTTCTGTTTGGTGTTCGTCAGGGACCTTGCCAAGGGCGCTGTTCACTTGCAGCAGCGCGGTTTTCGATGCTCCCCGTATCGGCCAGAGGCGGATGCGAAATACCGCCAGACCGCCTGCCGGCATGGGGCCAGAGAGCATTGGCAAACGCCTGGGGCCGAACGGTGGGGGGCCGAATGCCCGGCCTCCGCGCATAAGTGCACCCGGCGCGATACCGTAGGAGGCGAAGCTAACGACTTCACTCGCGATCCAGACGCCCGTTTCGATTGCCTCTCCATCGGCGGACTTGTGGGTAAAAGTCCCGGTCGCCGTAACCGACTTGCTTTGCGCGCTGAACGTGCCGGCGCCGCTCATTTCGTAGCTGTCGCCCGGGGCGGACTTCGCCACCGCCGGGCAGGCGTAAGCCTCACCGAGATCGCAAAGGAACCCGGAACCCACCAGGAAGATGTAATCACCGGTGCTGCTTTGGGCCATCGCCGGAATAGCGACCAGAAATGTGGCCAAGCTCGGCGCTGCCACCCACGCGATAACCAAGCTCGAAAACACCTTTTGGATTGACATGGTCTCCTCCCATCGCTGGCGCCCAACGGGGTAGCGCGGACCTTGGAAAACAGGTCTGCGCTGGTCCACAGTTCCCCAGTCCCTAGTACTACTACGTTATGTTATTGACCTCTCCTACGGGAGGTGCTAAGCTCCGGTTCATGACCGAGAGCGAAATCGAGAGAAGTCGAAAGCGCTTGGAACAATTTTTGGCCG
>Ga0182027_10006555_pt1 | contig 17391 bp, 15 predicted proteins | sample 712E1DmetaG_FD_121300 | JGI IMG/M metagenome (GOLD analysis project Ga0182027, IMG submission 121300) | Permafrost microbial communities from Stordalen Mire, Sweden - 712E1D metaG (Illumina Assembly) | ecosystem: Environmental > Terrestrial > Soil > Wetlands > Permafrost | place: Sweden... | reverse complement strand
GAACCCGATCTACACGCCCGTATGCCCGAAGCCACCGGCCCCTCTTTCCGTCTCCGAAATCCCCGTTTTTTCCTTAAAGTCAATCGACGCCGCCACCTGCATGGGCACGACCTGCGCGATGCGGTCGCCGCGGCGGACAATGAAGGGTTCGCCGCCTAGGTTGACGAGGATGACCTTGACTTCGCCGCGGTAGTCAGCGTCAATGGTGCCGGGGGAATTAAGGACCATGACGCCGTGCTTCGCCGCAAGGCCGCTGCGCGAGCGTACCTGCACTTCGAAACCCGGCGGTATTTCAAAACAAAAACCCGTTGGAATGAGCTCGCGCTTTCCCGGTAAAAGGGTGATATCGGAACCGATTGCCGCGGCGATATCGCAGCCGCTTGAGCCCGCGGTCATGCGAACGGGAATCGGAAGCCCCTGGCCGTGGGGCAATCGTTTGATATTAATTGATGGATTTGAATTCACAAGAAGATGATTGATGATGGGGATATATTTGTTGTAGGGGTTCGCCATGGCGAACCCCTACAGTATTATTTTACGGTTGCGTCATCAGGGCTTTTTTGCTCAGCTTGACCTTGCCGAAACGGTCGAAACCGATGAGCTTGACGCGGATCACGTCGCCCATCTTGACCACGTCTTCGGTGCGGTTGACGCGCTTGAGGTCGAGCTCGGAAATGTGCACGAGCCCTTCCTTGCCGGGCAGGAACTCCACGAACGCGCCGAAGTCAACGATGGACTTGACTTTCGCGTCGTAGATGGCGCCCAGTTCCGGCTCCGCGACGATGTCCCTGATGCGCTTGAGGGCCGCGTCGCGCTGCGACTTGTTGGCGGCGGCGACCTGCACGGTGCCGTCGTCCTCGATGACGATGGTGGTGCCCGTGGTTTCCTGGATGTCGCGCACGATCTTGCCGCCGGGGCCGATGATTTCACGGATCTTTTCCTTGTCGATCCTGATGGCCGTGATCCGGGGCGCGTATTCGCAGAGGTCTTTGCGCGGCTCCGGAATCGCCTGGTACATGATGTCGAGTATGCGGTTGCGCGCAATGTTGGCCTTGGCCAGCGCGTCGCGCATGATCTGCGGGGTGACGCCCGCGATTTTAATGTCCATCTGGATGGCGGTGACGCCTTCGCGGGTCCCCGCGACCTTGAAGTCCATGTCGCCGACGTGGTCTTCGGTGCCCAGGATATCGGTAAGGATGATGTACCGGTCGCCCTCTTTGATGAGGCCCATCGCGACCCCCGCCACGTGCGACTTGACGGGCACGCCCGCGGCCATGAGCGACAGGGACGCGCCGCACACGGTTGCCATGGACGAGGAGCCGTTGGACTCCATGATTTCGGACACGATGCGGATGGTGTACGGAAAACTCTTTTCGTTGGGAAGGATGGGCGACAGGGACGTTTCGGCCAGGTGCCCGTGGCCCACTTCGCGGCGGCTCACGGAGCCGAGGCGCTTGACTTCGCCGACGGAAAACGGCGGGAAGTTGTAGTGGAGCATGTACGATTTGTCGTATTCGCCCTGGATGTCGTCGATGTGCTGTTCGTCGAGCTTGGTGCCCAGCGTGGTGGCCACCAGCGCCTGCGTTTCGCCCCGCGTAAAGAGCGCCGAGCCGTGGGCGCGCGGCAGGATGTCGAGGTCGCAGGTAATTTGACGGATAGTGTCGCAATCACGGCCGGCGATGCGTTTACCTTTTTCGATGATCGTGGAGCGGATGTCTTTCTTTTCGAGTTCGTGCAGGGCCTCCGCGATAACTTTTTCTTTTTCCGGGAAACGTTCGGCGAGTTTGAGCTGCACGTCGGCGAGGAGCTGCTTCATGCCGGCGTAGCGATGTTTTTTATCGCCGACGAAACTGAGGTCATGCAGGGTGTCCTTGACCAGTTCACTCACCGCCGCGAGGATTTCTTCGTCAAGCACAGACGGCGTGAACGCGGGCCGCTCGACACCGGTTTTGACCATGAGGTCTTTTTGCATGGCCACAAGTTTTTTGATTTCCCCGTGCGCAAGGCTTATGGCATCGACGATGACGTCTTCGGAAACTTCACCGGCGTTTCCCTCGACCATGACGATGGATGTTTCGGAACCGGCCACGATCAGGTCGAGCCGCGCGGTCTCGATTTCTGCGAGGGTCGGGAATACTTTCAGCGCCCCGTCGACCATGCCCACGCGCACGGCCGCCACCGGCTCGGCGAAGGGAATGTCGGAAAGGCACAGCGCGCATGATGCCGCGGTGATGGCCATGACGTCGGCGTCGTAGGTTTCATCGGCCGAAATGACGGACGCGATGATCTGGATTTCGGTGCGAAGTCCTTTGGGGAACAGCGGGCGCAGGGGCCGGTCCACGAGGCGAGCGCTCAAAACTTCTTTTTCGCTGGGCTTTCCCTCGCGCTTGAAATAGCCGCCGGGGATCTTTCCGGCCGCGTAGTTCTTGGCGATATATTCGACCGTTAAGGGAAAAAAATCCGTGTTTTCTATTATATTGCCGCTGCACGCCGTTGCAAGGACCATGGTGTCGCCGATGCGCGCGATGACCGCGCCGTTTGCCTGTTTTGCGATGCGGCCCGTTTCCAGCGATACGGAAACCCCGCCGACGGTTTCTTCTATTTTATGATAAGCCATTGATCAATTTCTCCTCAGTGATTGCATCACTTTCTGATATTTAGTTTTTCGATAAGTAACCTGTATTTTGCTATGTCCTTGCGCTTGAGGAATTCCAGAAGGGTCCTTCTTTCCCCGACCATCTTCAGAAGGCCGTAGCGCGAATGATTGTCCTGCTTGTGCACTTTCGAGTGTTCGGTGATCATATTGATCCGCTCGGTTAAAAGCGCGACCTGGACCTCGGTATTGCCGGAATCCTTTTCGGTTTTTCCGTACTTTTTAACAATTTCCTGGCGTTTCTCTTTTGTTACTGGCATTGCTCCTTCTCCTGTAAAAAAATTTTTTAATGAATGAAATGTCCTTGGATATCCGTCCGGCCAGCTCGGCGCCGCTTCCGAAGGTTTTGTCGGGCCTGATCATCGAATGGACCCACAGACAGGCGCTTGTTCCTTCTTCGGGCCCGTGGCCGGCATAATCGAATGCATGGAATTCAAAGTGCACATCGCGGTTTCCGAAGGTCGGGCAGTCACCGAAATAGAGCGCTCCCCTCCACCTGCGCGGTCCATGTTCAAGCTCCGCCGCGTAAATCCCCGGAGGCGGGACCACTTTATTTGAAGGCAGACGGGCGAAATTCAGCGTTGGAAATCCCAGCTTAGACCCCATTTTCACGCCCGGTATTCTCGAAGACACTACTAAGTACGGGTGTCCCAGCATTTTCACGGCGTCGGCGATCCTGCCCTCATTGATTTTTGCGCGTATTCCGGTGGAGGAAATCGCCGCGTGTTTTGAAATCAGCGATTTGACCGCAACGATATAAATATCGTTTTTGCCTTTACTATTGTGCGAAAAATTCTTGTTTCCCGCGTGATTTTTGCCGAACGTGTGTCCTTCGCCCATGACCCATTGTTTGGCATGGAACTCCTTTTTGAGGACATTTTCGACGAACTCCCCGGCCGACAGCGCGGCGAATTTATTATCGAAGGGGATGCAGGCGAGAAAATCGACGCCATAGGGCGTAAGCAGTATGGCCTTTTCCTCAAGCGTTGAAAGGACCGGCTGTTGTTTCCAGGGCGAAAGCACGGCGCGGGTATGGGGTTCGAAGGTAATGACCACGCTGCTTGCATGCGCCCTTTTCGCGTGCTTGACCACCTCTTTGATAAGCAGGCAGTGTCCCCGATGCACGCCGTCGAAATTGCCCAGCGTTATCACGCTTGCCTTGACTGGAAGGGAATAGGTTTTCGTAAGGTTGATGAGTTTCATGCGAGGTTTATTCCTTATTGAGCCTTCCCGTCAATTGCTTCTTTAATTCCATGCCTTTTCCCGTCAGCCGGTATTTCTGCAACCTGCTGTTGGGTTTATCTGGTATTGTCATTTCAATTAAACCAGATTCAAGAGAAGGAATTAAATATCACTTCATAAATGATTTTCGATCTTTCAAACCGATTTTCTCTTGTATTTCATCACGGCTCATCATTTCCAAAATAACCAATACTAGTTTTTTAACTTGGGGGGTGACTTGGGGGGTGACTTGGGGGGTGACTTGCTGTAAAGACAGAGTATATTCTTCCTCATAGGGAAAAACAATCTCCAGAAAATTATCACTTATATGAAAAATACTTTTGTCATAGGCCTTTAAAATGCGGTTCATGCCGGAACCAAGGTGTTCAACAAGGTCCAAATCATGGAACACCCGCATCAATTCCCGGTTACGGGGCATTGACCGGCCATTGAAAAACTCTTCCAGGGAAAGTCTTTCAACCAAGCCGCCATACGACGTAATTGCCAGCCTGTTTGAGTAAATCTCCACGACGGGAGAAACTTCCCGTGTATAATCATTATGAACCACAGCGTTGATAAAGGCTTCTCGTAAAGCATTACTGTTGATCATTCGACGCTCCAGCCGCTTGGCCTCGCCGGTTATTTTTGTAAAGGTTTTATTTTCTATTTCCAGCTTGTCCAACACACGCTGCGTAGCCTTGACGATGGAGCAATATCCATATTCTTCATTTTCAATAAGATCACACTTGTCAACACCAGCATATTTGGCCACTTTAATGGAAATGCTATTGGTATCGGCAAGCAGATATGCGACGTAATTAAGTTTGTCATCGGCAGTATACAAATCCAGGTTATGAAGAAATGCATCATTGAGCTGAAACCCGCGTTCTTCATAGTAAATTTTAAGCTGGGCAAAAGTATGCCCGCCATGTCTGGGCGAGGTAATGTTTCGCAGGGAATTCCTGGTGCGGGAAGCGTAAAACCCATCAATCATTTTTACATCCATTTGCTTGACGCCGCTTCCGATTCTCATATAACAACCGGCGGGGGACATGCCGAATGATTTGATATAATAGGGTTTTTCCGTGCCGCTTGAAACGACGACATGGATAATTGTTTTATTGTTTATTTCTTCGGTGTAAACATCAAAAAGCCCAAGCGTAGTCGGTAAAATATTGTTTTTTATGCGGTCGGTTATCGCCAATTGGATTTTGTCGGGATTATTCACACCCAAAACAGCGCCATTATCCGCTATTCCGATATAAATATCCCCGCCGGTTCTGGAATTAAGAAAAGAGACGACGACTTTTTCAAGCTTGTCGTTAAGCTCGGATTTAAATTCCGTTTTGTCGTCTTCTTTAAGTTTTTTATTCATACGTCAACCCAATGCTTTACTCGCAAACACCTTTACCGGATGAAATGTTCCTTTGTCTTGTTTAAGCGCCGCGACAATTTCGTCTTTTTCATTAAAAGCAAAAACCATGGACCCCTGTTCCGATTCGATGGACAGCGGTATGCTTTTACCGAATGACAGCGCGTCCTTCTGCGCCTTGTTCAAAATTATTTGCGGGTATTGGCCGAACATTGTTTTTATTGGAACGATGTTTTCGAGCGTTGAGCCGTCAATTTTGTCGAAAGCCATGGCCCGGTCAAGCGAAAACGGGCCTATTGCCGTGCGGCGGATACTCGAGCCATGCGCGTACGTGCCGAGCGCTTCGCCGATGTCGCGCACGAGCGACCGGACATACGTGCCCCTGGAACAACTGAGCGTGCAGAGCGCTTCGGCTTTGTCCGCGTGAAAGGCGTCGCACGAAAGCGAATGAATGGTCACTGGACGCGGCGCCAGGGTAAAGTCCTCGCTTCCGCGCGCGAGGTCGTACGCGCGCTTGCCCTTGATTTTAAGGGCGGAGAAACGCGGCGGGACCTGCATCTGTTTTCCCACGAACCGGGGAAGGACCGATCGGATTTCGTCTTCGCCGGGAATACGGCCGCCGCTGCGGGTAACCCGGCCTTCGGCGTCAAGCGTGTCGGTTTCGCTGCCGAAACTGACGACGAAGGTGTAGACCTTCGGCTCCGCGGGCAGGAACTCAAGCAGACGCGTGGCGTTTCCCAGGGCGACGATGAGCAAGCCGGAGGCTGCCGGATCGAGCGTGCCCGCGTGCCCGATTTTGTACCGACCGCAAAACGACCTGACATGCTTGACAATAGCGAACGACGTGGGGCCAGCGGGCTTGTCGATTAAAAGGAAGCCGTCCACGGATCAGCCGAGCTCCTTTGCGATGATATCGAGCATTTTCGTTTTCGCCTCGAAAAGGGGAAGGTTCATGGTGCAGCCGGCCGCGCTGCTGTGCCCGCCGCCTCCGTTCCGTTTGGCGATTTTTCCCACGTCAACCTTTCCCCTCGAGCGAAGGCTGAAATGCGTCTGCGCGGGGCTGTATTTCATGAGTATACCCACTTCCACCCCCTCGGCGATGATGGTAAGGTCGGCCATGCCTTCGGAGTCGCCGTAGGTGGCGCCCACCTGCTCGATAAGATCATAGGGCATTTCCATCGTGCAAATGGCGGCGTTATGGTGAAAGGCGAGCGTTGACCAGATGCGCGACTGGAGCATCATTCCTTGCGGGGAGAACGAGGCGTAAACCCTGTCGTAAATCGCCGAAGGGTTGGCCCCGCGGTCGCACAGGTCGGCGCAGATTTTAAGCACCGCGCTCGTTGTGTTTGAAAACCGAAAGCCCCCGGTATCGGTGAGAATCGCGGTATAGAGCGCTTCCGCAACGGAGGCGGGAAAATCGATTTTAAGATGGGAAAAATAATCGTAGATGATCTGGCCGGTTGCCGCGGCGTCGCCGGTGACGACGTTGACATTGCCGAAATTGGTGTTGTCGCGGTGGTGGTCGATGTTGACCACGGAATTCGCGATGGCGGCGGAACCGTCCCATCCGAGCCGCTTGGGGTTGCTGCAATCCAGCACCATAATGACATCAAACCGCTCTGCGGGCCTGTTGTTTGTGAGGATTCCTGAACCGTCAAGAAACGAGAGCTTTTGCGGCACCGCTTCAAAGTTATACACGATCGCTTTTTTCGAAAGCGATGTAAGGTACCAGCACATGGCAAGCTCCGATCCGATGCAATCGCCGTCAAGGCTCGCGTGCGACGAAATGAGGAATGAGCGGTTGCCGGAAATGCTTTCGGTAAGCTCAGACCAGATCATCTTTGATTTCTTTAAGGAGGTCATTGAGGTGTATGCTGGCGTCAAGGGTTTTATCGAGCTTGAAATAAAATTTCGGGAAATGTTTTACCGTGATACGCTCCGCGACCATTTTCTGGATAAAAGGGGCGGCCTTGTTCAGTCCGACGATGGCCTCTCTTTTTTCCTCTTCGCTTCCGAAAACGCTCACCATCACCGTCGCGTTGCGCGTGTCGGGCGCGAGCCGTATTTCGGTGACCGAGACAACCGGGGGGACGCGCGGGTCACGTACCCGGTTGGCTATCACCCAGGCGATTTCACGGAGGAAATCCTCCTTCAAACGTTCCAGGTGAAATTGCGCGACTGACATGGCGAATCCTCGTAATGTCCACGCCCCCTAAATCCTCCGCAAGGGGACTTTTATTTACCTCATCCCCTGCCGGGGAATTTAGGGGGCGTAAAGGTCAACTTTGAAATATCCGCTAACCTGCCCAAAGGCAGGTAAGATACTGTACGCAGGAATTATCCCTGCGGGATAATTCAGCTACAGTATCTAAAACGTTAGCTTGCGCGCCACCGATATTTCCTCGTAGGTCTCGATACGGTCGCCTTCCTTGAAATCGTTGAAATTGTCAAGGGTCACGCCACATTCGAAACCCGTCTGCACTTCCCGCACATCGTCTTTATGGCGCCTCAGCGACGAAATCTTGGTGTCGGCTATTTCAACGTCATCGCGGATCACGCGGGCCTTGTTCCCGTTTTTCACGGAACCTGAAACAATGAAACATCCCGCAATGGTGCCCGCCTTGGCGACCTTGAACACCTGGCGTACCTCGACGTTGGAAAGGACGTTTTCCTTGATTTCCGGCTCCAGCATCCCCTCCATGGCTTTTTTGACCGCATCGATGGCCTCATAAATGATGCGGAAGGTCCGTATGTCAACGCCTTCCTTCTTGGCCATTTCGCGGATCTTGCTGTTGGGGCTCAAATGGAACCCGATGATGATGGCGTTGGACGCTACGGCGAGGTTGATGTCGGACTCCTTGATCGCGCCGACGCTTTTGTGAATCACGCGCACCTTGATTTCAGGCGATGAGAGCTTTTCAAGGGAGGACGCCAGCGCCTCGACCGAGCCGTCGACGTCGCCCTTGATGATAAGGTCAAGGTTCTTAACGTGGCCCGCCTGTATCTGTTCGTAAAGGTGGTCGAGCGAAACCGCGCCGATGCGGCGCATTTCCCGCTCTTTCTGGGCGAGCCTGCGGCGCGCGCTTATTTCACGGGCTTCTTTTTCCTCGGCCACGACCCTGAAGGAATCACCGGCCTGGGGTGTGCCGGAAAGCCCCAGCACCACAACGGGTTTCGACGGGCCCGCTTTTTCGACGATCTGACCGCGCTCGTTAAAGAGGTCGCGCACGCGTCCGAAATGCGTGCCCGTGACGAAGGCGTCGCCTTTGGCAAGCGTTCCTTTCTGGATGAGCACAGTGGCGATAGGGCCTCTGCCTTTGTCAAGTTCAGCCTCAATGACGACCCCGCGCGCCATTCCCTCGGGATTGGCCTTGAGTTCCAGGAGCTGCGTTTCCAACGCAAGCATTTCGAGCAGTTTGTCCACGCCTTGGCCGGTTTTCGCTGATATCGGGACGCACGACGTCTGTCCTCCGTAATCTTCGACCAGCACGTTATAGTTGGCAAGCTCCGACTTAACTTTATCAAGGTTCGCGGTGGGGAGGTCGGTTTTGTTAATCGCCACGAGCAGCGGGACGTTTGCGGCGCGCGCATGATCGATTGCCTCCTTTGTCTGGGGCATAACCCCGGCATCGGCCGCCACCACGAGGACTATCACGTCGGTGATCTGCGATCCACGTGCGCGCATTGCAGTAAAAGCTTCATGACCGGGCGTATCGAGAAAGGTTACCGCACCATGCTGGCTGACAACTTCGTATGCAGCGATGTGCTGGGTAATTCCTCCAGCTTCACCGGCAATAACATTGGTTTTGCGAATATAATCGAGGAGAGAGGTTTTCCCGTGATCCACATGTCCCATGACTGTTACTACCGGAGACCGTGGCATTAAATTATCCGATGTTTCTTCGGTTGGCTCCTCCTCATCAGCGGCATATTCATTCATCAACTTTGCCGTAAACCCGAATTCATCCGCGACAAGTTCAATGGTTTCAAAATCCAGTCGTTGGTTGATTGTGACGAAAAGGCCTAATTCCAAGCATTTTGCAATAACTTCGGAGACCGACATACCCATCATATTGGCAAGTTCGGCTGCAGTTACGAATTCGCTTACATTTAGGAGTTTTTTACCAGTCTGGTCTGCATCGTCCTTCTGAGAAGCTTCTTTCTTATATTTCTTCCGTGTAGTACCGCTACCTATTTTTGCGAGTGTCTTTTTAATGTTGGCTTTGAGTTGAACCTCATTAATTTCCGGACGTTCGAATTTTTTCTTTTCTTTCTTCTTTTTCCCTTTTCTAAACGAGGGCTTGCCACCTCCGCTTTCGCCCGCTCCCATTTTTGGGACCGCGGCGGCGGTAGGTGCATTGAAGAATTTCGCGGTAATCCGTTCGCTTGCTTGGGAGCTGGGCTGATATTCGGTCCGGGAATACTCATGATGTCGGCGAACATCTTTTTCCGCCGGCGATGCCGAAGTCGCGGCAACAGGGATAACGGACTGCGCCGGCGCCGTGACCTTGGGCCTTCGGGCCTCTTCTTTTTCGCTTTCTACTTTAGCAATCAAATCTTCCTTGGCTTTGGTAATGATCTGCTTTTTGCGGTCGTACTCTTTTTTAATTTCCGCGCGCTCCTGCTCGAATTTCTTCTTGATTTCCTCGCGTAAATTTTCATCGACCGTGCTCATGTGACTCTTGACGGGAACACCCATCTGACGAAGCAGCTGGACCAATGCTTCGCTGGACACTTTGAATTCCTGCGCCAGTTTGTACACTTTTTCTTTTGCCATTGTTACAACCCCTGTCGGTAAATTTTAAGGAGCGATCTTCTTTCGGCCCGTGGCCTTTTTTCAAACCCTTGGAAAAAATTTCCACGTGCAACGCGGATAATTTTATTCGTCAAGGTCGTGGAAGCGCCTTGTGCTTTAGGAGCACGTTACTTCTCTTCTTCACCGTCCAGTTCGCTATCAGCTTCCTCAACGTTTTCCACCGCCTCTTCGACAATGGACTGCACGATTTCGTCGTCACCGATAACCTTGGCTTCACTGCCGTCGCCTTCAACGGGCGCATCCTCGACGGGCAGCGCCGCATCGTCGGCGCCTTCTTTTTCCTCTTCGCCCGCGGCCTCTTCGGCGACCGGCACATACCCCTCGATCACCAGTTCATTGCGTTTTTCTTCGGTAAATCCGGCGAACTCCTCGTCGCCGTACACGTCGATCTCCTTTTCGAGCATTTTCGACGCGAGTCGTATGTTCTGGCCTTCCTTGCCGATTGCCTGCGCCAGGTTTTCTTCCTTGATAACGACAACGATCTTCTTCGTCCCCACGGGTATCACGCGCTTGACTTCCGCGGGAGAAAACACGCGCCGCACGAGCAGCGAAAGTTCTTCCGTCCAGTTGATGATGTCGATGCGTTCGTTGCTCAGTTCCCGCACGATGGCCTGGACGCGGTTGCCCCGCATGCCCACGCAGGCGCCAACGGGATCCACCCGCTCGTCGCTGGTGGTCACGGCGATCTTCGACCGGAAACCCGGGTCGCGAACGACCTTCACGATTTTTACTGTTTTGTCAAAAATTTCGGGGACCTCGAGTTCGAAGAGCCTGGCCAGGAATTCCGGGCATGTCCGGGAAATGATGACCTGCGGCCCCTTGGGGTTGTTCCGCACGTCAACGATGCACCCGCGGATGGTGTCGCCCTGGCGGTAGCGCTCCTTGTGGATCTGTTCCTTGTACGGCAGAATGGCCTCGGTGCGGCCGAGGTTGATGAGGATGTTCCCTTTGTCGATTTGCTGCACGGTGCCCGTGACCAGCTCGCCCACGCGCTCGCTGAAATCCGTGAAGATCTTTTCGCGCTCGGCCTCCCGCACGCGCTGAAGGATGACCTGCTTGGCGGTCTGTATGGCGGTCCGGCCGAACCGGTCGATGTCCAGGTCCTGGATCACCTCGTCGCCAACCTCAAGCTCGGGGTCAATGCCCCTGGCCTCTTCGAGCGTGATCTGCGTTTCGGGGTCCACCACCACCTCGGCCACCACCTGCCGGGTGTAAACTTCGATGAGTCCCTTTTCACGGTCAACCTTGGCCTCGACGGTCGCGGGCTTGTTCAGGTACCGTTTCGCCGCGGTGGACAGCGCGTCTTTCAAGGTATCGATAACCAGGTCCATGCTGATGCTTTTTTCCTTGGTAACGCCGCTTATTGCCGCCGCGATGTCAAGGCCCTTTACGTTTTCGTTTTTGTTTTTCCGTTTCATGAATCCAACCCTTCCTTCGGAATTATTTAAATCTTACCTCAATCCTGCCGGTCACGACGTCCGGCAGGGCGATCGTCTTCGTTTGTTCGTCGTCCATTTCAAGGCTGATCGTCGCGTTATCGCACCCGACCAGCTTACCCACGTATTCCTTCGGCGCGTCCGGCGAGTCCTTCATGGCAAGCCGGACATAATGGCCAATGATCATTTTATAATCTTTTTCGCACCGCAATTCCCGGTCGAGTCCCGGCGACGATACTTCGAGCGTGTACGGCGACGTGGAAAAGTTCTCCACGTCCAGGATGACCGAAATCGCGTTGCTGGCTTTTTCACAGTCGTCGATGGTGACCCCGCCCGGCCGGTCGATGAATATCCGTAAAACCGAACGCTTGCCCGCGCGAAAAAACTTGATATCATAGAGAAAAAGCTGCATGAAACGCAGTGTATCTTCTATGATCGGCGCGATTTCCTTGAGCGTGCTCATTTTTAACAATCTGTGCCCTACATAACAAAAATCGGGCTTTCGCCCGATTTCACAATGCAGATACTCAACCCATTACAAATATAGGTGATGCCTTGCCCCATCAACAAGTGAAATGGTAAATTGGCTCCATCGAAATTTAGTAACTTGACACAAGTGTAATGGAACTTTCTAAAGAATGCCGGTAAGAATTGAAATGGCCGTCTTCTTGCCGATGCCGCATACGCCGACCGAAATTGAAAATACGCTGAAATCTTGATTTGGTTCGCCGTTGATGGAATTTGTGCCGGCGTAATTTCTGAGATGGCTATAGGCGAATCCTGTTTCTACTTGAATGCCCAGCCCGTCCACAATCGGTATCATTATTCCTGTATAAAGGGGAATCCGATAGCCGTCCGCACCGCTATTCGTGGTTTGTGAAGGCATGCCAGCGCCCGAATATGTCTCGGACGAATAGGAATGCTGGTATTTTATTCCGGAAATTACATAAGGGACAACATGAATATTATTTCCGTAGGCAAATCCCACCTCCGGACCAATGACAAAGGTACCTTCGCTATAGGAATAAGTTGATCCCGCATCAGTGTATGTTTCAAAGTCGGTTCCCCATGAAAACGCCGGGGATAAAACCAGATATTTGCATGGAAAAAACCTTATTAGCGGAGACAAATTGATCATGTTAACCGGAGCTGGTCCGTTTCTATCATATTCAATTCCATAGGAAATTGTCCCTCCTGCCCAAATACTGCCCTGGTCCGTAAAAAATTCACCGCTTTGGGCCGTCGAGAAAAAGCCCGCCAACAATGCAATGCCGAGGACAACGGCGTTTCTTTTTACGTTCACGATACCCCTCCTTTTTTAAATGAAAAACATAGGCGCCGCGTTATTGCGCATCCCTACAATATATTAAGGCCCGCGGTTGCGCTGTGACGTACATCACAAAAACGAAGATTTATTTCTTCATCATTTTCCTGCCCTGCAAATTAAGCCACGTTTCCTTTGTGTTGATGTCCGGATAATAGGTCCACCGTCCGTTGACAAACCCGGACGCCGGCTTCCGGGCGGCGGCAAGGCCGCGCCCGGTGCGGGGCTGGGGCAGCACCGCCGTCGGCTTTATGGGGTTTCCCTGCGCGTCAATCGTCAGCACGGCCTCGAACGCGCTGCCCGGGATTGATTTGATCTCGCCCAGCGTGTCGTCGCTCCAGCGCGGGTCCGGCGCGCCGGAAATGTACCAGTTCGAGCCGTTATCGGCGACGATCAGCCCGTATTTTTTCATAGCCGCGCATATGACCTGCACCGGCGCGCTGAACCCGGAAATATCGTAGCTTGCCTTCATGCGGAAGCGCAGGCCCATGGGCGGCAGGTTCGCGTTGGTGCTTGAACTCGCGTAGTGCCGCGCGGGGTATATATAGGCCTTCTGGGAATTCTGGACAGTCATGCGGATCGCGTGGTTCACCTCTTTTTTAACGTACACTTCTTCATAGCGCACAAGCCCCGGGAAAATCGGCAGGCCGGCGGCGTCGGCCGAGGTCCATCCGAGCGGGCGGTCGTCGTTGATCGTAAGGTCGAACTTCGCGCCCGACGAAGCTTCCCAATGGTCCGACAGAGGGGTCGCGTTATACAGTTCACAGAGGATTTTTCTGCTTGTGTCAATGGTAATCACGTGCCGGTCGCCCGTGGACGCGGAACCGCCCTCGATCTGGGCCGTCAGCGGAATGGGAAACGGGCCGGGATCGCTCTCGTCGCCATAATCGGTGTACACGATCGGCACCAGCGGCTGTGTCGAATTTACAACAAGGTAGGGGATGCCGATCGGCGCGCCGTCCCACACCGTGCCGAAATCAGGGTGAAGGTCCGTGGCTGTGCCAACCGATGCGACGTAACTGGCGGAATTGGGATGTACCTGGTAATTCGAGATGTCCCACTTCCAGACATTGTCGTCGGGAAAAACCTTAAAATCGCCGAGGTCCTGGCCGGGCCCGGCAAAAAGCAGAGCGACCGCGGCCAAAACGGCCAAACAACCCAGAACTGATTTTTTCACTTGTCCCTCCTTGCTTGAAGCCCTATGCCATAAAACCCATTCTAACAGTACCATTAAAATGGGCCGTTTTCAAGGTTTGGGGCTTTTAAATTTGTTTCCTTCCGGCGTTATTTATATTATTTCATTAACTGACAGAACGGGAAAAACGATCATTTAGAAAAGGCTGTTCGTATGATGGGTTTTCATCGATGTATTCAAGGTTGTCTGGTTTCGTTGTTGTTTGCCGGGAGCGCGCTTTCCGTCAATGCGTATGTTGTCAAAAGCCCCTCTTCCCGCGACACGGTGTACTGCGGAAACGAAATCAAAATCAAGTGGAAATCCGAAAAGAAAAAAGGAGAGAATGTCCTCGTAGAACTTTTCATGGGAGATAAACTCGCGGCTTCCGTGGGTGAAGTTCCGGACAAGGAGAGCGTGAAATGGACGGTCCCCTCGAATTGTGTTCGTTCGAACACGTATCGAATTAAAATTTCCTCGAGCGTTTCCAAAGACTCTTCTTCGTTCGGCGATAATTTTACAATAAAACCGCCGTCGCTTAAAATCATAAAACCCAATTCCGGGACCGTATGGAAAATCAATTATTCCGGCGGCCTCGGCCCCATTCATTGGGAAAATAAAGGCGTTAACGGCCCGCTTCAAATAGATTTATTCAGACGTTCCCGGCTTATGTACGCGAAATCAACCGACGCGTCGAGTTATTCCATTGACCTTTCGGACAAATCGGATTGGCTGTCGTCCACCGGATACCAGATAAAATTGTCCAGCAAAAACGATCTGTCCCTGTTCTGTTTCAGCGATGAATTCGCTATACAAAACATAAATAGCCCTTCCTCGCTTAAGGAGGTCGATCTCGATTGGTTGCCCACGGAAGGGACTTCGATGAGATATGGCTTGCAAACTTTGAAAAAATTCGTTTTTTCTACGGGGACATTTATTGATGAACGAAAAGACACGGCGATCATCGGTATGAACAGGCAATATGCCAATCCGCGTTTGGTCACCACCGATGAATCCGTTTCGCAATGGTGCTGTCAAACCCTTAAAAAAGTCCTCAAAGACAATAAAATCGATTTTGATTCCTCGCAATACGACGTTATGCTTTCGGGGATTGTCCAGGAATTTACCGTCACGGAAACCAGCACGTATAACGCGGTGATTACAATTAAATTCAAGGCCCTTTCAAAGTCCGGAGATCTTCTGTGGGAACAGGAGGTCACGGGAAAGGCGTCAAACTGGGGAACATCCTATAAATTGGAAAACTATCAGGAATGCTACAGTAATGCGTATGTCGAAACCCTGCGTAATTTGGTATCAAACGATACTTTTCAAAATGCGATAAGAAAATTGAAGAACTGATCCAACTTTAATGAAGCCGATCCGGCCGCCGCTATTTTAGCACCGCCAGGGCAAAACGAATCAGACCCGCAAAAGAGCGCACCATAATGCCCTGGTGCCCTTAAATCATTAATGAAAATTAGCATCGGTCCACGTCCTTGGAGAAGTGTAGTAAAGGAGATTGTCTCAATGCGAAATAAGATGGCAGTATGTTTCTTAATGTTGATCAATTTATCTACTATCTGTTTTGACCAAAATGATACCGGAATAAGAATATTTCGATATAATGGTCTTGATACAAGTAATAGCACTAAATTAAGAATTATTAATCTTGCCAAAGCAGGTCATTACAACTACATCCAGGTTCCCTTTTATTGTTTTTATGCAAACGGAAACGGGACTGCGGATGGCAGCAAAATGCGATCTTGGATGTATTCAGCAAACCGGTATAAAATAAAACTCATTCCTGAAATTCCCTGCGTTAGCGCCAGTACTGATACCATTTATTACTCTTATTTACCACGTGCCGCATGGAGCACATTATACGGACAGGGTCATTTGAACATTGGCAAATTTAATAAAACCGACCCTCTTGGGGTCCGAGGTTATGGATATCCATCCCTGGCATCGGACCCAACATATGATTCACTTTGGGTGCATATGATTGATACATTGAACCAGGCGAGCAAGGATACGAAATGTACCTTGCGCTATGTTCATATTTTGCATGATGAAATTGCCGAAAACCAAAACATTTTAATAGGCGGTGGTGTTTTTGACCGGATGCTCAGCCTTTCCAAATTTGATACTGCCTATATAAACGCTCGACTCAGGGCCGGCGATTCAGCACAAACGGCAGTCGGCAATCTTTTGATAAGTGAAATATATCGGAGGGCGGTCACGTGCAACTCAATATTCTGCCATCCCAAAACGATCATTTATTCGGACGCATTTGATCCGCAATTTAATGGCAAGGATTCGGACCAGACCTGCCTTTCAAAGAAAGTCGGTGCTTTAGTAAACAATCAAATGGGCGTGGGAATAAAGAACCCTACGACAGATTCAAATATGGCCATGACCATTCCAACATCCCATTATGATACAAGTTATACCAACAAGGTTTATTTACCTTCCTTTTTAGTTCTGCTTCCTGGTTTGTCAAGCGCACAAAAAATCTTTTTTAAATCAAATGTAATTCTTATGCCCTGGAATTACGGCGGGATCAATTATGATAGTACAACATTTCAATATTATTCTAACGCCGGTTTTAAATTTATTTTTGACACAGGCATAGGTGACAGCTCAGGTTTAGAAACTACTACCGATTCAATATATTCGGCTCAATCTGAAATGCAACTTGTTGCTGACGCAAAAAAATTCAAAAGCAATTGTCTTGGTTATGAGTTTGCTTATTGGTTGGATAGTCCCTCAAAGACGGATTCTTTATTAATGCTTAAATTGTATAATCTCAGTAAATAGTTTAAAACCAATTAACAAAGCCGAAAAGCGGCGGCTTGAAAGCGTCATCTTAACTGTCAAAATAATAATACTCTGTTTTAATCTCCTTAAGTAAATAATCGGATACTATCGGTTGGCTCTGGCACTCTTATACCGATGGATTTTACTTTTTCCTCAAAGCACAGGCAAGGTTGGCCCAGGTCGCGATGAGGCGTTTCGGCGTGTTTAAAATGGTTCCATGATAGCGATGGTGTTTCCCTACAGAAAGCGGTTTTTTTATTCGATATTGTTTTGATTGCATTGATACTGTATATTAATAACTGCCCAGAATGACCAATCGGGACATTCTTACCCGATATTATTTTGGCAAAAACAAATAACAGGAGGCTGCCTCTATGAAAAACAAAAACCTTCTTAGGAGGTTACTATGCGTTCATTGTGGCTATGGATTGTAATTCTGTTCTCCGTTGCATCTCTATCGGCTCAAACCGTCAACCTGGCCGGAATTGTTACTGATTCCGCCAGCAATTCGCCGTTGAGCGGGGTAATTGTTGTTCTCGTAACGTTGAGATACTGGGATAGTACCACCAGCGACGGAAAAT
>Ga0182027_10006554_pt1 | contig 17391 bp, 5 predicted proteins | sample 712E1DmetaG_FD_121300 | JGI IMG/M metagenome (GOLD analysis project Ga0182027, IMG submission 121300) | Permafrost microbial communities from Stordalen Mire, Sweden - 712E1D metaG (Illumina Assembly) | ecosystem: Environmental > Terrestrial > Soil > Wetlands > Permafrost | place: Sweden... | reverse complement strand
TCATTGGGGTTAAAGGTATAAGTAAATGTTCCTGGTATCGTTGTATTGATCAGATCAGGACTCCAGTTACCGGTGATGCCTTCCAGGGATATACCAGGCAATGCAGGAGGTTCTGAGTTCTGGCAAAGTGGTCCGATCTGGTTAAAGGTTGGCCTGATCTGCGGATTTATGGTGATCTGCATGTTCGCTGGCAATCCACACTGAGCCGTGTCATTGGGGGTAAAAGTATAAGTAAATGTTCCTGGTATCATCGTATTGATCGGATCAGGACTCCAGTCACCGGTGATGCCTTCCAGCGATATGCCAGGCAATACAGGAGGTTCTGAGTTCTGACAAAGTGGTCCTATCTGGATAAAGGTTGGGGTGATCTGCGGATTAATCGTAATCACCATGGTCGTTGGCAGTCCGCACTGTGTCGCGTCATTGGGTGTAAAGGTGTAAGTGAATGTTCCCGGGGTGCTAGTGCTGATCACAGCAGGACTCCAGGTTCCTGTGATGCCTTCCAGGGATATACCAGGCAATACAGGAGGTTCAGAGTTCTGGCAAAGTGGTCCGATCTGGTTAAAGGTTGGCGTGATCTGCGGATTAATGATGATCAGCATGGTCGCTGGCAATCCGCACTGTGCCGTGTCATTCGGGGTAAAAGTATAAGTAAATGTTCCTGGCATCGTTGTATTGATCAGATCAGGACTCCAGTTACCGGTGATGCCTTCCAGGGATATGCCAGGCAATGCAGGAGGATCTGAATTCTGGCAAAGCCGCCCGATCTGGTTAAATGTTGGCCTGATCTGCGGATTTATGGTGATCTGCATGTTCGCTGGCAATCCGCACTGTGTCGTGTCATTGGGGGTAAAGGTATAGCTGAAGGTTCCCGGGGTGCTAGTGCTGATCACAGCAGGACTCCAATTACCGGTAATGCCTTCCAGCGATATGCCATGCAATACAGGAGGTTCTGAGTTCTGACAAAGTGGTCCTATCTGGATAAAGGTTGGGGTGATCTGCGGATTAATGGTGATCTGCATAGTTGTTGGCAGTCCGCACTGTGCCGTGTCATTGGGTATAAAAGTATAAGTGAAGCTTCCTGGTATCGTTGTATTGATCAGATCAGGACTCCAGTTACCGGTGATGCCTTCCAGCGATATGCCAGGCAATACAGGATGATCTGAATTCTGGCAAAGTGGTCCGATCTGGGTAAAGGTTGAGGCCACAATCGGTTTAATTGTGAGGGTCAATGAAGATATTGCCGGGATACAGGCATTGCCACCACCAAGGCCATAAGCTGTCAAGGTCAGAATTACATTGCCGGCTAGCAGGTCACCCGAACCGGGGGTGTAAATAGGATGCAAGATAGTATCATTGTCGAATGAACCATCACCCGAGGTGGTCCACGATATGTTGCCATAGTTTGAGGCAGTGGATTCCAAGAGCTGGTAAGGACCCGGAGCACAGAATATCATAGGATTCCCGGCAAAGGCTAGAGGTTGGTCGAATAATTTTATATCACCGACCTCAAGCACTCCATCGCAGTTCGTAATAACAGAATGCTGAATGGTTGACAATTTATAAGTGCCCGGAACCATGTTCCAGGTAATCGCGACGGTATCGGCGGTGCTTGGGAGAGTGGTAACATTGTTTAAAGGATCAGTCAGTCTCCATATATAGGAGGAGCCAGGTTCGCCGTCCACGCGATAATATCTTACAGAGCCCACACATACAGAGTCGATAATATACTGGCCGGCTGCCTGGGATGCAGCGAGAAGCAGTATATTCAACAATATGTATCTGAGCTTGTTCAGCATTCTAAATATAATTTACGGTCCGTAATGGTATATATGTGAATTTACAGGTCTTGGGTTCACCACCTGCACAACTTGTGAAGATGGGGTTGTATTTGTCCCATTCGCATCTGTTACTTCTGAGATCCAGTAAGTAGTCGTAACTGACGGGATTCCAGGAACAGTAAGATTAAACGGGCTTGAAGTGATGTTGTTAAAGATAAAATTGTTCACACCATCGGTCAGGGTGATGCTCCAAGGAGCAGTTCCTGTAAGGATAATGGTGAGATGGGCTGAGTCGCCAACGCAGATCGGTGGCGGAGGTTCAATTACAGCGGTTGGCAATGCATAAACCACTGTCATCTTGCCTACTTTCAAGTTATCTGTACAGCCTCCCCTGTATGCAGTTACTTTAATAAAGTGAATTCCCGGATTCAGCCACATTACATTGACACTGGGGCCGGTGGAGACGCCGGTGAAGTATGCTTCGCCCACCGGACAATTGCCCGGGTCAGTGGCAAAATTTATACCTGTAACATTGTTATATAGTTCCCAAACATAGGTATCTCCTGGAATTTCTATGACACTCAAATCAATTGATTGACCCACATACACAGTATCCTGAGCCATGGCAGGAGCCATAGTCATCAGTAGTGGTATTGCTACCAGCAACAGACGCAGGAATATGTGTTTAGGTCGGTTCACTATTTTCTATTTTCTATATTCTATTCTCTTTTCTCATTTTCCTTCCTCAATAATCAATTATCTTTTCGTTCACCTCAGGGCATACCTCTCCCATACCGGTCCCGGAGGCCAGTCTACTCCACCCTGTTATTTGCCTTTTGGAGGGTGGTTTGCCGTGGATTTGAACTTCTTGTGGCTTCTTGGTTAACCGGTAATAATACCTGATATCCAGGCTGCCTTTCCGCGGCATTGTTTCGTCACGTGGTCTTCTTTCAGTCCCGTCACGTGGTCTTCTTTCAGTCCCGTCACGTGGTCTTCTTTCAGTCCCGTCACGCGGTCTTCTTTCAGTCCCGTCACGCGGTCTTCTTTCAGTCCCGTCACGTGGTCTTCTTTCAGTCCCGTCACGTGGTCTTCTTTCAGTCCCGTCACGTGGTCTGATTCCAGTCCCGTCACGTGGTCTGCTTCCAGTCCCGTCACGTGGTCTTCTTTCAGTCCCGTCACGCGGTCTGCTTCCAGTCCCGTCACGTGGCCTGCTTTCAGTCCCGTCACGTGGCTTTCCTTCAGTCCCGTCACGCGGTCGTCCTGAAATCAGAAACCCTACATCACAGTCGGTTCCGTGTTTGTTATGAATTCGGTTCATTCATATTTTGTTTATTTAATTGCATTGTGCTATACAACGCAAAACAGGTATCCATTTCATGGTATACCAGAAAATGCCAAGACTGGAATGCAACGCATCCCATAGGCTTTTGCCTGTAAGCACATTCGAACCTCACGATTCTAAGTACTTAAATTGCTTTCATCACCTGCTTTTCTCCCCGGCCGGGGATTGCCCGGCCGGAAAGAAGGCTGGTTGAAAAAGCAACAGTTAAGCAGTTAAATCGTTACGGCTTAATCGGTAAGAAAGCCGGAGGACCATTAGGTGTAAGAGTAGGTCTCGGGTTAAGATTCTGGACAATTAAATCTTCAAACCCTGGAGCGGTGTAACCGCAAGTTGTATTGTCAACATCATGCTGTGCTGCAGAGTTGACTCCTTCGACTGCAAATGTAACTGGAGTTTGTGTCGTTCCTTCAAAATTGAGATTATGAACAGTTACCCTGACATAAATAGATACACCAACAGAAGTGTTTGTCAGAAGTGTGGTAACTGGAGAAGCACTATTATAAGTTCCATTTCCAACACTAGTAGCAACATTGGTTCCATAGGTACCAATTGTATAACCCCAATCTATATCTGCTTTTTGGTTCCCTTGAAGACCGGAAATTTTGAATGAAGGTGTGTAAGTGTCAGTGAAATTAGCAGCTACCATTTCATAGTATAAGTAGTTTGTACCAAAGTCATAGGCAACACTTCCATCGGGTGCATTGAATGTAGCATCGTAAACTGCGGACTGGACCATGGAGAAACACTGTTCTACCACGGTACCATAACCAGAAGGAGTTTGAGTACCTCCAGCAGACATACTCTGAACATCTACTACAAAAGCATTCATTGGGCGAATTGGATACACCTTCAGATTATCAGCACAACCTGTTACAGGTGCAGTGTACTGGATTACAACAAACAGTGTAGGAGGGGCCGAAGATGCAACAGTATGAGCTGCCAAACCATCAGAGGTCCAGGTGATGCTTGTTGTTGAAGGTGAAGACGGTGCGGGAACCATGTTCATATAATTGGTTGCTGCGGCAACAATTGGCCCCCCTACCGCTTGTTCAATTCCAGCTGGACGCGCGCCACCTGTCATAAAAGTGGTGGCTGTGGTAGCATACCAGTATGCATTTCCCAGGATTGGACTGATCAAGGCACTGTAATCAAAAGGTGTACCCGCAATTGGGTGAGTTGCATCAGTTGAACATGTAATTGGTTGTGGTGGATCATTGTGTACAGCCTGTCCGAAGATGCTGGAATAACTGATAGCAAACAATGCTATTAGTACAATTAAAAGTTGCTTTTTCATTTTGTTTTGTTTTTAAGTTTGAATTAATTAGTGATTAATGATTAAATCGAATTGAAATTGAATTAAATCTGCAGTGATTAAATTGTTATGAATTAGTATTAATTGTTATAGCTGTTAGGTAGAATTAACCTGAAGTTCCTGTTTTTGAAACATTCAAGTCATAAGAAGAGTATTCTGTAATTTTTCAAGTGTCGACGCCCGAAAGCACACTCTAATTCTTTTTTTTGTTTTTCCATAGGCAGTAGATTGGTTTTACTTTTGTTATTAATGATTAAATCGAATTGAAATTGAATAAAATCTGCAGTGATTAAATTGTAATAGCTGTTATGTAGAATTAACCCGAGAGTTCCTATTTTTGAAACATACAGGTCATGGGAAGAGTATCCTGAATTATTTTTCAAGAGTTGGCGCCCGGAGGTGGACTGTGATTCATTTTTTGTTTTTCCATTGGTAATAGTTTGGTGATACATTGGTTCGATATATTTAAGGTTAAAAATCATCGATGAAGTTTTTTATCATTATTGTTTAATTACAATGGGACGTGGTTTAATGGTGATATTTACGGTCACAGGCGATGAAACATTTCCGTTACAATCCACTATCTGATAAGTAATTGTATGCACCACATTACTTGTTATTGAGCCCGGTAACTGGATATCACTTCCATAAGATGAGGGCTGGCCCGTATTGTACAGTGAAGGAGGCGGCGGTAAAAAAGTTCCGTCAGAATAGCTGATCCACCAGTGTATTTCTACACCACAATTAAGCGGACAATTATCGGTGAAAGTTGCTGGGTTAAGATCCAGATCAGTATCCCCTGCAGTAAAAAGATAATAATCAGGTCTGTCGGGCATGATATCCATGGTCGGATCCCAATACGTTGCGGTGTCAATTTTTTCCACACAAAAGCTTTTGGGCAGGGGGGCTGTAAGGGTTGGTGGCTGATTATCCACAACGGTAATAGTTTGTGTGCATTCACCAGAACCCGCGAAATTCGTTGCGCTCCAGGTAATAGTGGTTATACCGACATTAAATGTGTATGGATTAGGAATAATAGCACCGCTTCCTGAACCTGTAGTAACACCTGACATCACCCATGTGTAGGTGATAGGCGGAGTTCCTGAAACCAGTGTAGGGAAGCCCGGATCTATTTCAGTCGAACATATTCCGGGATCAGCTGTTTTATTGATAGCATCTGGGCAAGTTATTTCTGGTGGAAAGTTGGAGTTAACAATGACATCAAACAAACAGGTAGAGACATTTCCGCATGAATCACTGAAAGTATAGGTAACAGAGGTCATGCCTATATTAAACTGAAAGGGAACAGGAATACTACCGCTTCCTGATCCTGCCGTTGGGGCTGTCATCGTCCAGGTAATGGAAATATTGGCTACGGCTGTGCAATTGTCCGAGTATACGGGTACTGGAAGTGATATTGTAGCATAGGGTTTCCCCAGATCGGCAAGAGTGTTTACGCTGGATGGGCAGCTGGTTATTAAAGGAGGTGTAATGTCCTGAATAGTAATGGTCTGAACACACAAACTTCTATTACCACATACATCAGCGGCTGACCATGTACGGGTTATAACTTTATTGTTTAAACACCCTCCTTGTGTGATTACATCAGTATAGGTCACTATAGGAGTTTGACCACAATTATCGGTTGCAGTTGCCGTCCCGGTAAATGCGGGTGTGGTTGGATCCTGGCAATTGATAGCAATATCTGCAGGACAAATCAGTACCGGAGGCGTAAAATCCTGGACGATAATGATCTGTTGGCAGGTGGTTGAATTTCCACAGGCATCTGCAGCCTGGTAAGTTCGGGTAATTATTGTCGGGCAAAACAGTCCGTCACTTACATCGCTGACAAATGTTACGGTGTCTGGACTACAATTATCTGACGCTGTGACCAGAGAGGTATCAGGAACAGGTACCTGCGTAATACATTCAACAATAATAGGTCCCGGACAGGTAATAGCTGGAGGAGTCACATCCTGTATGGAGATGACTTGAATACAGGAACTGGAATTTTCACAGTTATCAATAGCCGTCCATGTCCGGATGATCGTTCCATTACCAGTACAACCACCCGGAACGCTCATATCTGAGTATGTAATCACCGGAGCAGGATCACAATTATCAGTTGCTGTAGCTGTCCCTGTTGTCGCTGGTGTGGATGGATCATCACAATTTATTGTCTGGTTAGCAGGGCAGGTGATCACCGGTGGAGTAATATCATGGACCGTTATCGTCTGTAAACAGGTGCTGAAATTGTTGCAATTATCTGTCGCTTTCCATGTACGGAATATGACATAACTGCCAGGACAACTTCCTGCTGTTATGACATCGGTATAAGTCAGGACCGGGGCAGGATCACAATTATCCCTGGCGGTTGCTGTTCCGGTAAATGCAGGAAGTTGAGAATCCTGGCAATTTATGGCAAGGCTGGCCGGGCAGGTGATTACAGGGGGAGTAACATCCTGAAGTGTTATGGTCTGGATGCAGGTACTGAAATTACCACAGTTATCGGTGGCCTTCCAGGTACGTGTAATAAGATGGCTACCGTTACAGCCTCCCGGAGTATTCACATCAGTATAGGTGATCACCGGGGCCGGATCGCAGTTATCCGTGGCCGTCGCTGTTCCTGTGTTAGCCGGCGTGACCGGATCCTGACAGTTAACGGTAATATTCGTCGGGCAGGTTATCACAGGCGGTGTGACATCATGCAAGGTAATAATTTGGATACAGGTGCTGAAATTTCCGCAGTTGTCTGTGGCTTTCCAGGTCCGTGTAATCACATGATTACCTGTGCAGCTTCCCGATGTGTTCACATCGGTATAAGTAATTAGAGGTGCAGCATCACAATTATCTATCGCGGTTGCAGTCCCTGTGTTCGCAGGTAAAGGCAATACCTGGCAATTAATCGTAATATTCGATGGGCATGTAATTACAGGCGCAGTAATGTCATGAACCGTTATCGTCTGCTGACATGTGCTGAAATTACCGCAATTATCTGTCGCCTTCCATGTACGTGTTATGACATAATTTCCAGGACAACTCCCCGATATTGTGACATCTGTATAAGTTATTGCCGGAGCTGGGTCACAATTGTCAATTGCTATTGCTGTTCCGGTACTGGAAGGCAGTATTGAATTCTGGCAGTGAATTGTTATATTGGATGGGCAGGTAATTACCGGAGGCGTTATATCATGGATTGTAATGTTTTGAATACAGGTACTGAAATTTCCGCAGTTATCAGTTGCTTTCCAGGTGCGTGAGATTACCTGGCTGCCGGTACAGCCGCCTCCTGTATTGACATCTTCATAAGTGATCACCGGGGAAGGATCGCAGTTGTCAGTCGCTGTGGCCGTCCCTGTATTTCCCGGTAAGGAGGACACATCACAGTTGATGGTCACATTAATGGGACATGTAATCAAAGGGGGGGTTATGTCATGAACCGTAATAGTTTGTATGCTTGAACTCATATTACCGCAATTATCGGTGGCATGCCATGTACGTGAAATGACATAATTTCCTGCACAGGTTCCGGCCGTAGTGACATCAGTGTACGTCACAACAGGTGCAGGATCACAATTATCGATTGCGGTTGCTGTGCCAGTATTAGCAGGCAGGTGCGGATCCTGGCAGTTGACTGTCACATTGGGTGGACAGGTGATAACAGGAGGAGTTATATCATGAACCGTAATGGTCTGGACACAGGTACTAAAGTTTGAACAATGGTCGGTGGCTTTCCAGGTGCGTGTAATGATGTAGTTTCCCGGACAACTCCCGGCAACAGTGACATCGGTATAAGTTATTACCGGCGCCGGATCACAATTATCGACGGCGGTTGCCATACCAGTAAACGCCGGAAGCTTTGAATCCTGGCAGTTGACGGTAATATTTACAGGACAGGTGATTACCGGGGCTGTATTATCCTGGATGGCAATGACTTGTGTATAAGTAGTTGAAGTTGTGTTGCCACAATGATCAGAAACCCTCCATGTATTTGTATAGGTCCCGCTATTCGGGCATGAACCTTGGACAAAAGCACCTGAAGTTTTGACCAATACCGGACTGGCATCGCAGTTATCAGTGGCAACCGGTATCATGGCCTCAGCAAAAGCTATTCCCACTGCATCGCTGCATTCTAAAGTTATATCCAGTGCACTGGGAGCCGTAGTCCATACTGGTGACACATTGTCAATGATCGTTATAACCTGTGTGAAAGGAGCTACAACGATATTACCACAAGCATCGCTTACCGTCCAGGTGTTGGTATATGTTCCAGCCTGAGGACAGCTGCCTGCTACAAACGGGCCTGCCGTCTTTACAGGAACCATGATAGGTGTACAATTATCTGTTGCTGCAGGTGATAAGGCTTCGGCAGCTGCCAATCCAGCTATATCAGAACACTGGAGGGTAGTATTCAGACTGCCGGGTGCGGTTGTCCATGTAGGAGGAGTGAGATCCTGTACAACTACAGTTTTCGAGCATGAAGAACTACATGAATGGCCATCAGTGATCGTTACAGAAAGAATAAAAGTATTGTTGCAATTAGGTCCGGCTGTAATGGTCACCGCTGATCCGTTTGAAGGCCCTACTATAGCCCCATTCCCCGAAATTGTCCATGCATATGTTGACATGCCGGCTGCCGCAGTGTATACGTTCCCCGATGAAAGCGGGCATACCTGGTTTGAACCGATTATGAAACATGTAGGCGGGGAATAGACTGTCACAGTCGCGGTGCCCGATTGGGAGTGTGTGCAACTATGCGCATCCGATACACTTACCAATGCATAAACGAAGCTACCTGCAGTGCCGGTTGGAACCGGTAATGTTACAGAATTTCCCGATGTGCTAGAAATATTCTGATTGGGACCGCCATTTATGGTATAGGTAAATGTATAAGGTGCCAGGCCGTTTGACCCTGTAAACGTGATCAAGGGGGGAGCTGCATTTAAACAAACAGCTGTGGTCCCACTAATAGTTGCGTTTGGTGCCGGAAGGATTACTACAGTAGTAGACTTGCTAACCAGACCGCAACCATAGCCATCTGTAATGGAAAGGGTATAAACCCCGGCATTTGACATCGTAGTATTGGGTATGCTTGGATTTTCCAGGTTTGATGTAAAGCCGGCGGGGCCAACCCAGCTATAGGTATAAGGCTCAAGTCCCCCGCTTACGTTTGCTGCAAAATTAAGAGTCAGGCCTTCACATAATGGAAAACTATTATTCCCCACGGGGTTAATTGTTACCGGAATCGCTGCAAGCGTACCAAATGAAATATCATCTAATCCAAAATCATTCCCACCCAGGGCAGTTTGTAAATCTACAATCTGTAAAGTAGCAGTTGTATTACCAGCTGGCGAAGTCCAATTTCCATAAAATTGAATCCAGTTGTAAGGGGGATTATTATTCTGAACTCTTGGAGGCAGGACTGCAGTAGTACCTATCTGCGTTCCGTTCACATTAAAACGTAATTGAGCATAAGGAGTAACGCTATTCAAGCTCATGGCCCAGGCCGAAAAATAATAAGTAATACCCGGCACAACTGTCAAAACTTCCTGCCAAACAACAATGGGTGGATTTGAGCCGGATCCATTTATGGCCATCATATTACCCGCATTTGTGGGGACAGGATTCATCACACCACCTGTATGATCCCTGCCCCAGAAATTATTATGGTCATAATTGGGATTCCAGTCGACAGAATATAAACCCTCAGGCCATAAGGCATTGGGGCCCGGAGCAACATAACCATAAGCAGAGGTAAATCCAACGTTCCCTGCAGAAAAATTTCCGTTTGTAACAAGTTCTATGGCTACCGGTAATATAGCGGTAGCCGAGCAGCCATAAGTATTGGTCACGATAACACTATACTGGGAGGCAATATTGACTAAAATCGGATTAATGGTTTGTCCTGTACTCCACAAGTAAGAAACACCGGTGGTTGGAATTGCTGTCAGCGTAATATATCCCGGATTAATACAATAATTGGGAGTAATGCTGGGTACCGGTGTCGGATTTACGGTAACTGTAAAAGTTCTGACCGGGCCGGTGCAACCATTGACAATTGCTGTTACACCTACTGTTGCAATAGCCGGCGCGGCTGTGCCATTCGTAGCTGTATAGGCAGGTATGTTCCCTGTTCCGGATGCTCCAAAACCTACGTCTTTGGTGCTGGTCCATGCATAAGTTGAACCTGCAATATTGCTTCCGAAGTTTATAGCAGTTGCAGCCGCACCATTACAGTATGTCGCATTTGTAACCGCATTGACCGTTGCCACTGGGTTTACAATCACTGATGCCGTTGTGCTTGCCGATGTGCATCCGTTTGAACTTGCAGTAATGGTGAAGATAGTGGTCTGAGCCACTAAGGTTATATTGGACAATGTCCCCGAAATCGTCGATCCGCTTCCGCTTGCTGCAATTCCTGTAAGATTGGTTGTATTATTTCTTGTCCAGCTAAATGTCGTCCCGGATAGATTGTTCGGATTTGTAAGGGTGATCGTACCGATCGGTACATCCGAACAAGCAGTCTGGGTAGCTGGCGCTGCATTGACTGTTGGGATGGAATTCACTGTTACGGTCGTCGAGGCACTGCCCGGGCAAGGATTCAACGGGTCAGTATAAGTTGCGATATAGGTAGTTGTAATTGCAGGTGTTACACCAACCGGATTCTGTTGATTTGAAGTATATCCAACCGGGATGGAAGTCCAGCTCACAACAGGAGCAGGTGATGTGCCTGTTATAGTCACATTGTCTAAAGCCCAGTACCTTCCTTGTCCCGGGCAGTGATACCAATAACGAACATAGAAAGTAGCATTTCCCACGTATGCATTCAGATTGATCACCGGATTTACAAATGCAGCAGCACCACCTTGAGTTGACGTATATGTAGCAACAGTTGTCCATGTCGTTCCATTGGTTGAAACCTGCACCTTGGCAGCTTCATTGGAAATACCCTGAAATCTAAAGTAATGCCAGAAATTTAAAGATAACGCTGTATATCCCACAGTATTCATAACAGGTGACTGCAGATAGGTCTCGGTAAGAGTTCCGTTTTGATGGCGACTATCAGACAGATAAAATTGTGATGCATCATTAGAATGAAAAGTAATTCCAAAATCATTATTTGGTTGTACATAACCATCCGGACGTAGAGTCCAGGCTGCCCTGGCTGGTGTTCCTCCGGTTGAGGAATTAATGGTAGTCCAATTATTGGTTGCTGCATTAAAATTCTCAGATAAAAGGACTGATGGAAGAGTAAGATTGGTCACACTTGAAAATAAGTTAATGCTTGCACCGGTACAAATCGTATTGGATGAGGCACTTGCGGTAACAATAGGTTTATCTAACACAACAACCGCTACATTGAAAGTGACTGGATTAGTGCATCCGTTAGCACTTAACGTATATACGTAAATCGCAGCAATTGGATTTGTGCCTGTATTGATCAGGGTCTCATTGATATTACCGGTTCCTGAAGCTGCAGGGTTACTGATTCCCGCCACTGCTGCACGCGTCCATGCAAACGTCGTACCGGCAATGGTGCTGGTTGGGGTGTAGGAAAACAACGTGTTACTGCAAACGGAAGGTGGGAAGAGATTGCTGGTCATTGACGGAACCGGTGTTACCATCACAACTACATTTTGGGTGTTTGTACAGCCATTTGCAGTCAGTGTGTAAACATAGGTAACAGCGATTGCGCTTGCAGTGGTATTATCCAGTTGCTCGTTCGGATTGCCAGTGCCTGAATTTGCCGGTTGGCTGATTCCCGGAACTGCAGCCCTGTTCCAGTTAAAGGTGGTGCCCACTGTATTGCTCGTAGGATTATAAGAGAAAACTGAACCACTGCAGATACCAGTTGGGGTCAGGGTGCTGGATAAAGTTGGTGTTGGATTTACTATGACAACCACATTGTAGGGAACGGGATTGATACATCCATTGGCAGTCAATATGTAGACATATGTCACATTTACAGGTGCAGCCGTTGTGTTTAGAAGCGTTTCATTGGGGTTACCTGTGCCCGAACTGGCAGGATTGCTGATTCCTGCAACTGTGGCCCTGGTCCATGCAAACAAAGTGCCCGTTGTAGCACTGGTCGGGATATAAGAAAATATCGTTCCGCTGCAGATGGCAGGAGGAATCAATGTGCTTGTAAGGACAGGTATTGGGTTAACTGTTACAACTACATTGTAGGTTGAAGGATTGATACAGCCACTGGCAGCTAATGTATATACATAGGTTACTACAACAGGATTCGTAATCGTATTGATCAATGTCTCGTTCGGATTACCGTTACCTGAAGCAGCAGGGTTGCTGATACCCGCAACGGCAGCACGTGTCCAGGCAAAGGTCGTTCCGGAAGTCCCGCTGGTAGGCGTATAGGAGAATACCGTATTGCTGCAGATCGAGGGAGGAGTAAGGATACTGGTCAGTACCGGCGTTGGGTTTACAGTAACAATTACATTCTGGATATTTGAACACCCGTTTGCTGTCAACGTGTACACATAGGTTACATTGACCGGCAAAGCAGTCGTGTTGATCAGCGTTTCATTCGGATCTCCCGTGCCAGAAGCGGCAGTGTTGCTGATACCCGCTACAGCGGCACGGCTCCATGCAAAAGTGGAACCAGTTGTTCCACTTGTAGGATTGTACGAAAATAGAGTATTGCTGCAGATGGCAGGCGGAGTTAAGGTACTGGTTAATGTCGGGGTTGGGTTTACAACCACACCAACATTCTGAATATTTGAACACCCGTTTGCAGATAAAGTATAAACATAAATCACGTTAACCGGAGAAGTTGTTGTATTGATCAGCGTTTCATTCGGGTTGTTTGTTCCGGAAGCAGCCGCGTTGCTGATACCCGCAACGGCAGCACGTGTCCAGGCAAAGGCCGTTCCGGGAGTTCCACTGGTGGGTGTATAAGAGAATACCGTATTACTGCAGATCGAGGGAGGAGTAAGTGTGCTGGTCAGTGTCGGCGTTGGTTTTATGGTTACAATTACATTCTGGATATTTGAACACCCGTTTGCTGTCAACGTGTAAACATAGGTTACATTGACCGGCAAAGCAGTTGTGTTGATCAGCGTTTCATTCGGGTTTCCGGTGCCGGAAGCGGCAGGATTGCTGATACCTGCCATGGCAGCACGGCTCCAGGAAAAAGTTGTACCTGCCGTTCCACTTGTAGGATTATACGAGAACAGGGTATTGCTGCAGATTGCCGGCGGGGTCAGCGTACTGGTCAGTGTCGGGGTCGGGTTGACAGTAACAACCACATTGTAGGTAACTGGATTGGTACAACCATTGGCAGTCAGGGTATAAACATAGGTCACATTTAAGGGAGAAGTCGTTAGGTTGATCAGCGTTTCATTCGGATTTCCGGTCCCTGATGCTGGTGAGTTGCTGATGCCAAGTACCAGGGCACGGCTCCAGGCAAAAGTGGTACCACCCGTTCCACTTGTAGGATTATATGAAAACACAGTATTGCTGCAGATAGCCGGTGGGGTTAGGGTACTGGTAAGGCTGGGTGTCGGGTTAACTGACACTACTACATTATATGGAACAGAGGTACATCCGTTTCCAGACAATATGTACACATAGGTCACACTTACTGGAGCGGCAGTTGTATTGATCAATATTTCATTGGGATTGCTGGTACCGGAGGCAGCAGGATTACTGATCCCTGCTAAGGCGGCACGGGTCCATGAGAAGGTAATCCCAAATGTACTGCTAGTCGGTGTATAAGAAAATATTGTATTGCTGCAAATAGCCGGGGGAGCCAGGGAACTGGTCAGCACAGGTATGGGATTCACAGTAACGACAACATTATAGGGAGTCGGGTTGGTGCATCCATTGGCTGATAAGGTATAGAGATAGGTTACAGATATTGGATCAGTCGTGGTATTGATCAGTGTTTCATTAGGATTCCCTGTTCCCGATGCTGCCGGGTTGCTGATCCCTGCCATAGCCGCACGCGTCCAGTTAAAAGTTGTTCCTGTTGTTCCGCTTGTAGGTGTGTATGAGAAGAGGGTATTGCTGCAAATTGAAGGGGGAGTTATTGTACTGGTTAGTGTTGGGATTGGGTTTATAACCACAACTACGTTGTATGATACAGTGCTGCATCCATTTGCTGTCAGTATATATACATATGTAACACTGACCGGTGAAGATGTAGTATTGAACAATACTTCACCAGGATCGCCTGTACCTGAAGAAGCCGGGTTGCTGATCCCAGGCACTGCTGCACGGGTCCACGCAAAGTTTGTTCCTGCAGTTCCACTGGTTGGTGTATAAGAAAATAGTGTATTGCTGCAGATACCCGGTGGAGTTAACGAACTTGTCAGTTCAGGTGTAGGATTCACTGTTACTATCACATTGTAAGATACCGGGTTGGCACAGCCGTTAGCAGTTAATAAGTAAACGTAGGTAACAGCTATAGGAGCATCCGTCGAATTGACCAGGATCTCATTCGGATCACCTGTCCCTGAAGAGGGAGGATTGCTGATCCCGGCAACTGCTGCCCTTGTCCATGAAAATATTGTCCCTGCAGTTCCACTTGTCGGAGTATAGGAGAATGTCGTATTGCTGCAAATGGCCGGTGGGGTCAAAGTGCTTGTCAGCATTGGTGTCGGGTTGACCGTTACGATTACATTGTAGGTCGTAGGATTCGTACATCCATTGGCCGATAAGGTATAGATATAGGTTACAGATATTGGATCAACTGTGGCATTGACCAACGTTTCGTTCGGGTCACCCGTGCCGGATGCTGCCGGATTACTGATCCCCGATATAGCTGCCCGTGTCCAGGCAAAGATAGTTCCGGTTACCCCGCTGGTCGGAGTATAAGAAAACAGCGTATTACTGCAGATTGCAGTTGGGGTTAAGGTGCTTGTCAGTGTTGGGGTCGGGTTAACGCTAACGACAACATTATAGCTGGTAGAATTGATGCATCCATTAGCAGATAAAGTGTAAACATAAGTGACATTGATCGGAGCTGCCGTCGTATTGACCAGTATTTCATTCGGATTGCCTGTACCGGAAGCGGTGGGATTGCTGATACCTGCCATAGCAGCACGGTTCCAGGCAAAAGTGGTACCAGCAGTTCCACTCGTAGGATTATAGGAAAACAAAGTATTGCTGCAAATACCCGGTGGTGTTAATGAGCTGGTCATAGTCGGAATTGGATTTACCACAACCACCACATTAAAAAGTGCAGAATTGGCACATCCGTTCGCTGTTAAGGTATATATATAGGTTACATTTATCGGGGCAGTGGTAATATTGATCAGTATTTCATTAGGATTACCTGTGCCTGATGCGGCAGGATTACTTATTCCCGCCACTATAGCGCGTGTCCATGCGAATGTGGTACCTGCCGTCCCGCTGGTTGGGATGTAGGATAACAATGTATTACTACAAATGGCAGGCGGAGTCAGGGAACTGGTAAGGGTTGGCTTTGGATTGACGGTTACAATAACGTTTTGAATATTTGAACAACCATTTGCCATCAGTGTATAGACATAAGTCACATTTATGGGATTAGGCGTGGTGTTGATCAGCGTTTCGTTGGGATTACCGCTACCGGAAGTAGCAGGATTGCTGATTCCAGGGATTGCAGCACGGTTCCACAAAAAGATGGTACCAGGAGTCCCGCTTGTAGGAATGTAAGAGAATAATGTGTTACTGCAGATAGCTGGCGGATTGAAGGGGCTGGTCAGGGTTGGAATTGGTTTCACTGCTACAACAACATTCTGGTTATTACTACAACCATTGGCCGTTAAAGTATAAATATAGGTCACATTGATTGATAGAGAAGTTGTATTGTTAAGAATTTCATTTGGATTATCACTACCGGAAGCAGGAGGATTGCTGATCCCCACTACTGCTGCACGGCTCCAGGCAAATGTGGTTCCTGCAGTGTTGCTGGTCGGATTATAGCTGAACAAAGTATTGCTACAGATCGCCGGTGGAGTTAAGGTGCTTGATAGCGTTGGTGTTGGGGTGACCATTACGACAACATTATAGGTAATTGGGTTTGTACATCCATTGGCCGATAAGGTATAAACATAGGTTACATTTACTGGATTCGATGTTGTGTTGACCAACGTTTCATTAATAGGACCCGTTCCGGAACTGGACGGATTGCTTATTCCGAGCACTGCAGACCGTGTCCAGGCAAAGGTGGTACCAACAGTTCCACTCGTTGGAGTATAGGAGAATAACGTATTGCTGCAAATGGCCGGTGGGGTTAAGGTGCTGGTCAGCATTGGTGTCGGTTTCACCAGTACCGTTGATGTTATTGATGCACCTGAACAACCATTAGCCGTTGGTGTTATCGTAAAGGTCACCGTGACCGATGCACTCGTCGTATTCGTCAACACTCCGCTGATATTCCCTGAACCGCTACCTGCAACACCCGTTACTGAAACTAGATTGTCTCTTGTCCAGTTGAACGTAGTTCCTGTGACACTTCCGGTCAATGCAATGGTAGTGATTGAATTGGCCGAACAGATCGTCTGCGAAGCAGGTGTTGCCAATGCATTGGGTGTCGGGTTCACCAGTACCGTTGCTGTTATTGATGCACCCGGACAGCCATTGGCCGTTGGTGTTATCGTAAAAGTAACTGTTACCGGTGCATTGGTCGTATTGGTCAGCACACCACCGATGTCGTCACTACCATTGGCTGGAATGCCAGTGACCGTTACCGTATTGTCTCTTGTCCAGTTGAACGTAGTTCCTGTTGTGCTACCGGTAAGAACAATCGTTGTTATTGCTGATGATGAACAGATAGTTTGCGAAGCAGGTGTTGCCACAGCATTCGGTGTTGGGTTCACAAGTACAGTTGCTGTTATTGATGCACCCGGGCAGCCATTGGCCGCTGGTGTTATCGTAAAGGTTACCGTGACCGGGGCACTCGTCGTATTCGTCATCACTCCGCTGATGTCGCCACTGCCGTTGGCTGGAAT
>Ga0182027_10006553_pt1 | contig 17392 bp, 17 predicted proteins | sample 712E1DmetaG_FD_121300 | JGI IMG/M metagenome (GOLD analysis project Ga0182027, IMG submission 121300) | Permafrost microbial communities from Stordalen Mire, Sweden - 712E1D metaG (Illumina Assembly) | ecosystem: Environmental > Terrestrial > Soil > Wetlands > Permafrost | place: Sweden... | reverse complement strand
GTGTAGATAATTGTGCCCTCCTGAAGGTTGTTCTTTTTCAAGAGGTCAGCTGCATGAGTATTTGTTGATGGCAGGTTTTCAAAAAACATAAAATTTGAGCCTATTATCATGATTAATAATGATTTAATCAAAGCCAGGTCATTTTATTGACCAGTTTTTCCCATACCGTTAAAATTGGCATTGAAATTGCAAAAGAGCAATACAGTAACAAAAATACAGATTAAAGTGGTACTTTTGCGACTTAATATAAAACCGGTAAATATTGATGAAGAAAAAATCTGACGGAGCTGAAGTCCTTTTAGGGAGTGTTGTAAAAGGTATTTTTGAGAAAAAGGGGCAAAATGTTCTGAAAATTGATTTAAGGAAACTGGAGAACAGGATTGCAGATTATTTTGTGATTTGTCACGCCCCATCGGGTACGCAGGTTAGTGCGATATGTGATTCTGTTGATGATACAGTAAGAAAAGAAGTTAGTGAAAAACCATTACATATTGAAGGTCTGGACAATTGTTTCTGGGTTCTTCTCGATTATGGCAATGTAATAGTTCATGTTTTTCTTGAGGAGTATAGGAATTTTTACAGTCTGGAGTCCCTCTGGGCTGATGCAAAAATTGAATCCTTGGAAGACAAAATATAGTAAGTTTTAGATTTATGGCAGAAAATACAAATAATAATCAGGGACCTGAAAAAAAACCTGATAAAAATGGGAAACCACGTTTCAATACAAACTGGATTTTTGCAGTTCTGGCTGTGTCATTGATTGCGTTTTCGTTGTTTAATAACGGGAAAGCTGTTCAACCGACAACAACCAGTGAAATTAAGAGTATGATCACAAACCACGATATTGAAAAAATAGTTGTGGTGAATAAGGAGCAAGCTGAAATTTACCTTAAAAAGGAGGCTCTTGAATCAGGAAGATATCCGAAACTGCAAAAACCTGGAACTGGTTTTGGTATTTCATTACCTAAACCAAACTATACATATAATATAGGTGATATCAGCAGCTTTGAACCATTCCTGCTAAAGGCTCAAAAGGATGCTGATTATGCAGATAGGGATCTTATTTATCCCGATTATCAGACACGTAAAAACTGGTTTGGTGATGTACTCTCATGGTTATTGCTTCCGGTTTTATTAATTGCTTTTTGGCTGTTTATGATGAAACGGATGTCAGGTGGTGGGGCAGGCGGAGCAGGAGGTATTTTCAGTGTTGGCAAATCACGTGCCCAGATATTCGATAAAGATACAAATGTCAAGCTTAACTTCAATGATGTCGCCGGACTTGAAGAGGCCAAGACGGAAGTTATGGAAATTGTTGATTTTCTTAAGAACCCCAAGAAATATACCAACCTTGGAGGTAAAATTCCAAAAGGTGCATTACTGATAGGTCCTCCAGGAACAGGAAAAACTATGCTTGCAAAAGCTGTTGCCGGTGAAGCTAACGTTCCATTCTTTTCCATTTCAGGTTCAGATTTTGTTGAAATGTTTGTTGGAGTAGGCGCCTCAAGAGTCAGGGATCTGTTTAAACAGGCGAAAGAAAAAGCACCTTGTATTGTCTTCATTGATGAGATTGATGCAGTAGGTCGTGCCAGGGGACGAAATGCAAATTTCGGATCGAACGACGAAAGAGAAAACACTCTGAACCAACTTCTTACCGAGATGGATGGTTTCGGTACAAACATGGGTGTGATAATCCTTGCTGCCACGAACAGAGCAGATATCCTTGACAGGGCTCTTATGCGTGCCGGACGTTTTGACCGTCAGATCCATGTCGAACTTCCCGACCTGAACGAAAGGGAGGCAATATTTAAAGTTCACCTTCGTCCGATTAAACTTGAAAAAAGCTTTGATATAGGATTCATGGCTAAACAGACTCCGGGATTTTCAGGCGCTGATATAGCAATTGTCTGCAACGAATCAGCCCTTATAGCCGCAAGAAAGAACAAGACGGTTGTTGAAAAACAGGATTTTCTAGATGCTATAGACCGCATTGTAGGCGGACTTGAAAGAAAAACCAAGATCATCTCACCCGGAGAGAAGAAAACTATTGCATATCATGAAGCCGGACACGCTACAGTCAGCTGGTTACTTGAATATGCAAGTCCGCTTCTTAAAGTTACTATTATACCACGCGGCAGAGCTCTTGGAGCAGCATGGTATCTTCCTGAAGAGCGTCAGCTTACTACCCGGGAGCAGATCCTTGATGAAATGGCATATGCCCTTGGAGGAAGAGCAGCTGAGGAACTTATCTTCGGAAAAATTTCAACAGGTGCACTTAATGATCTTGAAAAAATTACAAAACAGGCTTATGCTATGGTTTCGTTTTTCGGGATGAGTGATAAAGTTGGTAATATAAGTTTCTATGATTCATCGGGTCAATCTGATTTTGGATTCACGAAGCCATATAGTGAGAAGACGGCAGAGCTAATAGATCAGGAGGTTAACCAGATTATAGCAGAGTCATATCTCAGGGCCAAGGAAGTTCTTAAAAACAATATGAAAGGTCTTACCGAGCTTGCAGAATTGCTTCTGGAAAAAGAGGTAATTTTCAGCGAAGACCTTGAAAGGATATTTGGCAAGAGAAAAGCCGACTTATTGAAGGATGAGAAGGAAGCTGAAGCCAAATCTGCCGTACTTTTACTAAATGGTAAGGATAAAACCAAAGAAGTTAAAAAGGGGAAAAGAGCAGCCAAGTCTTCATCTGAGAAAACAAAAACCAGATCAGCGAAAGAAGAGACTGTCACAGAAAATCCGATATTGCCGGAAAAAACTGTGAAAAAGGCCAGGTCAAAAGGGAAAGAATAATATACTTAAGTTTTGAATACTTTTTTCAGAAGGACTTTAACCGGAGCATGGATCGTAATATTCGTCATGGGCGGGTTTTGGCTTCATCCGTTCTCTTTTATTTTAACGGGACTGGTAATGCTGATCGGAACACAGTATGAGTATTACCTGATGATTAGGAACACGGGAGTGAGACCTCAGATGGTACCCGGAATTATTACAGGGATTGCAGCGTATGCTATTTCAACATTAATTGCTTCGGGAGTTATTCCAGGAAAATCATTCCTTGTTCTAATACCGATGATGTTGATAATAATGGTAATTGAGTTGTACAGGAAACAGGATAAACCATTTGATTCGCTGGCGCACACATTTTTTCCGGTATTTTATACTGCGATACCCTTTTCAATGTTCCCCTTTGCTGCATTCTCGAAAACAGGTCTTAATTCAATACTACCTCATGAAAACATCATTTTCTCCCCGGGAATAATTATCGGTTTTTTTATTCTCATATGGGCAAATGATACAGGAGCATATCTCACCGGGATGTCTTTGGGACGTCATAAATTGATGGAGCGTATTTCTCCGAAAAAAACCTGGGAAGGTTTTATTGGCGGTTTAATTATTGCCTCTTTTGCTGCCTGGTTTCTTTCTGGCTGGCTGGGAGTTGTGGATAAAATACACTGGGTAATTATCTCCCTTATCATTTCAGTGGCAGGTACATATGGAGACCTGGTCGAATCGATGCTCAAAAGAAGCACCGGGGTAAAGGACTCAGGAACAATAATGCCGGGTCATGGTGGATTTCTCGACAGGTTCGACAGTGCAATATTATCTTTCCCGTTAGTATATCTTTTTATATCACTAGTTGTATGATTGGAGGTACTTGATTAGTTTTGTGCAAATTTTAAACAGATGAGAATTCATATTCATAAAGAAGGATATAAGATATTAGCTTATAGTTTGATAACATTGCTGATTCTGAATATCATTGTTAATATTATATGGGCAGATCAAGGAATTGTGAAATGGGCATTTTTCATCTGCTCATTTATGCTCTATATTTTCCTGCTTTTTTTCTTCAGACTTCCCACACGATCGTTAGAAACCGACCCCGGACTTATTTATGCTCCAGCTGATGGGAAAGTTGTGGTTATTGAAGAGACAATGGAAAATGAGTATTTTAAAGATATGCGTTTGCAGGTTTCAATTTTCATGTCCCCTTTTAATATGCATTCTAACAGATATCCGGTATCAGGAAAGATACAATATGTCTGTTATCATCCGGGTCAGAATATGGTTGCCTGGCATCCTAAATCCTCTGAACTTAACGAGAGGAGCACAATTGTTATTAAAACCAGTTCGGGAACAGAGGTTATGATAAGGCAGATAGCCGGGGCTGTGGCCCGGAGGATTGTCACTTATGCAAAGGAAAATGTGGATGTGCTCCAGGGAGATGAACTCGGTTTTATTAAATTTGGATCGAGGGTCGATCTTTTCCTGCCGATCGGTACTGATGTGGAGATTCCTATTCTCCAGCAGGTGAAGGCAAATAAAAGTATCATTGCAAAAATCTGATAAGGTTTAATGAGATGAGCAGAATAGACGATAAAATAATTGATGTTACCAATGATGTCACGTGGATAGGAATACTTGATTATGACATCAGAACCTTTGATATAGTGATGCACACCGGCTTCGGGACAACCTATAATTCGTATTTTATTAATGCTGAGAAGAAAGCAATAGTTGAAGTTGCAAAAGAAAAATTCAGTGAAAATTATCTTCGCAAATTAAAATCAGTTACTGATCCTGAAGAGATTCAATACATTATTCTGGATCACACCGAGCCGGATCATTCAGGCAGCCTCGGGCTTCTTCTCGATCTGGCGCCTTCAGCCACGGTTGTCGGCAGCGGAAATGCAATCAGATACCTTGAGGATATTGTTAACAGACCATTTAAATCACTGATTGTAAAAGATGGTGATACATTGGATCTCGGAAATAAAACACTCAGGTTTTTATCGGCGCCAAACCTGCACTGGCCAGATTCTATGTTAACATTTCTTGTGGAGGATAAAATTTTATTCACATGCGACGTATTTGGAGCCCATTATTGTTCTCCTGAAATGTTCAGCAACTTCGATGAACAGTATACGAAATCTTTTAAATACTACTTTGATATCATCATGAGACCATTCAGCAGGTTTATGCTGAAGGCAATTGAAAAGATAAAACCTCTTGAGCTTGATTTCATCTGCCCCGGTCATGGGCCGATTCATAGTAAAAACCTGAGAAAAGCAATAGAGCTTTCTGAAAAGTATGCTGACCAGTATATGGAGATTATGGCTGATAAAAGCAAAATGAATATTCTTATTGCTTATGTTTCAGCTTATGGTTACACGAAAGACGCGGCATATATTATTGCAGAAGGGATCCTCGAGACCGAAGGTGTCAATGTGGATATTACGGATATTGAAAATATTTTTTTGGAAGAACTGGAGTCAAAAATAATAATGGCTGACGGTTTATTGATTGGTTCCCCGACAATCAATCAGAATACGTTACTTCCGGTATATAAATTGCTTGCTCTGATAAATCCTATACGGGATAAGGGAAAGCTGGGCGGAGCTTTCGGATCGTATGGTTGGAGCGGGGAGTCGCCAAATTTAATTCTCGAAAACCTTCGTCTTCTTAAGCTAAAAATATTCGAAGAAACCGCCGCTTTTAAATTTTCACCAGACGGTAATAAAAAAGAATATTTAAGAGAATTTGGAAGAAATTTTTGTCAGAGATATATCCAGGAATGTGGTCATATAAAAAATCCCGGTTAGATTCCGGGATTTTTTCGTACAATTATGAAATTTCAATCTTTCTTGTGATCTTATTTTTTTCTTCTTCCTGCTTTGGAAGGGAAACTGAAAGAACTCCGTCTTTGTAATTTGCTTCTATTTTTTCCCTGTTGACATTTTCGGGGATATAAAAACTTCTGCAAAATTCTGAATAGCTGAATTCTTTTCTTTTGTATCCGTCTCTGCTTTCTTCCGATTCAGTTTTAGTCTCCGATGAGATTGTCAAAACATCTTCATTAATATCGATTTTCAGATCTTTCTTATCAATCCCCGGAACTGCAAGGTCCAATACATAATTTTTATCATCTTCTTTTATATTCACAGCCGGCATTGAGCTTGTCCTGTTTGAGAGACCAGGGAAAAAATCATCATCAAAAATATTCGGCATGTAAAATGGCCTGAAACTTCTTCTTGTAATTGTTGGTAACATGGTTTTGTCCTCCTATAATTTTAGTTTAACATTTATTCATTTGTCATCATATTTTCAAACTTCGTTCCAAATAGATAAAAATGACATAATGGCATGTTAAATTAAAATATGGCGGACAATATGACAGCGTCTATGATAATACTCTCTTCCTCCCTTTATTATTTTGTGAACCCTTCCCCAAGGGGCTGTTAAAAAGTCTTTTTTAACCACAAAGAACACTAAGAAGGCACAAAGTGTACAAAGTTAAAACCCTATAATTAAGCTCTTTGTGTTCTTTGTGCTAATCCTTTGCGACCTTTGTGGTTAATGGATTTCATCTTTTTCAACAGCCCCTTGGGGAAGGGTTAAGAAATACAGAGAGGGATTCAAGTTGTGAGTCCAAATTTTTAGCGAATTCCAAAAATTTGGATTAGGTTTGTAGGAAGAAAGGCATTCAGCAATGAAAGCAACATTAAGAAATATTCTTATTTTTTTTGGAATCTTACTACTACTGGGTTGTGCCTGGTTCTTCCGGAATATAGTTGTTTACATTTTGGTCTCTGGCGTGTTTTCTATTATGGGCCGGCCTCTTGTAGATCTTTTTTGTAAAATCAGAATTAAGAAATGGTCATTTCCACGATCCCTAAGCGCACTTTTGACGCTTATAGCAATATGGGGAGCAATTATTCTGTTTTTTGTTATTTTTGTTCCTCTCGTTACCCGGCAGATAAATTATTTTTCAACAATCGACAGCGAAAAAATTGTTCAGATTGTTGCCGTACCTATAAATAAAGTTGAGCATCTGGTCAGGGCAATAAACAAGGATATACCGCAAAACATTACTATTCAGGATTACATTGTAAAAAAGGTTGCCGGAATTCTCAATATTAACATGATACAGAATTTTATCGGTTCCCTCATAAGTATTCTTGGGAATGTCATTATTGCAATATTCTCAATTACATTTATTACCTTTTTCTTCCTGAAAGACCAGCGATTGTTTTTTGAATCCATATTAATGTGGGTACCTGATAAATATGTAGATAATGTAACGAGGGCTCTTAATTCAATCAAAAAACTTCTTACCAGGTATTTTATCGGAATTGTAATCCAGAGCACCTGCATAATGATTCTTGTTACCATCGGAATGACTATTGCCGGTATAGACTTTCAACAGGCGCTGGTAATGGGACTTATAATCGGAATACTAAATGTTATTCCCTATGCAGGACCCTGGATCGGATTGGCGATAGCAATAACAATGGGTGTTGCTTCGCATATTAATCAGGATATTACGACTGTTGTAATACCACTTGTGACATACATGATAATTGTAGAAGCTGTGACACATTTAATCGATAATATTGTATTCCAGCCGATTATATTTTCCAATAGTGTCAGAGCTCATCCTCTTGAAGTCTTTATTGTTGTACTCGCTGCAGGATTTGCTGCCGGAATACCGGGTATGATATTAGGGATACCGGCTTATACTGTAATGAGGGTATTTGCTCGTGAATTCTTTTATAACTTTAAGGCAGTACAGAAGATCACTTCAGGTTTATCCGGTGAAAATATTGGAAACCAAACCCAGATGCCATTCTTTTCAAAAGATGATGACCCAGCAGAATAGTATTTAAGAAGCATTTTCAAGTAACACTGATTAAGTATATTATCTCAGGAGAAACGGACCCTCATATGAAACAAACTTCATCTCTTCTAAAAAGGCTATTCCATTTTTATTATGATGGATTCAGGAATATGTCGGGGTGGGGAAGAAAGGTCTGGGTGATAATCATAATTAAACTTTTTATTATGTTTGCGGTATTAAGGATCTTCTTCTTTCAGGATTTTCTTTATAAAAATTGGCCCAATGACAAAGAGAGAAGTGAACACGTCCTTGATCAATTAACTAATTCATCCGATAAGCATGATAGACAACATTGATTTGAGCCTTGTAGACTGGTCAAGGGCTCAATTTGCTCTTACAGCAGTTTACCACTGGCTATTTGTACCACTTACGCTTGGATTATCCTTCATCCTGGCCATTATGGAGACCATATATGTTAAAACGGGTAATGAAGAATGGAGACGAATTACCCGGTTCTGGATGACTCTTTTTGGAATTAACTTTGCAATTGGCATTGCAACAGGTATTATTCTTGAATTTGAGTTTGGCACAAACTGGTCAAATTACTCGTGGTTTGTCGGTGATATTTTCGGTGCACCGCTTGCTATTGAAGGTATTCTGGCATTCTTCCTCGAATCGACGTTCGTTGCAGTTATGTTTTTCGGCTGGAATAAAGTGAATAAAAAATTTCATCTGGTTTCTACATGGCTGGTAGCTATCGGGGCCAATCTCTCAGCGCTCTGGATTCTGGTTGCAAATGCGTGGATGCAGCACCCTGTTGGCATGATATTTAATCCTGAAACGGCACGTAATGAAATGGTTAATTTCTGGGCAGTTCTCTTTAATCAGGTCGCAGTCGATAAATTTTTGCATACAATTTCTTCCGGGTTCCTTCTTGCTTCAATGTTCGTTCTTGGTATAAGTGCCTGGTATCTGATAAGGAAAAGGGAAGAACAGGTAGCAAAAAGAAGCATACTGATAGCCGGTGTATTCGGACTTTTATCCTCTCTTATGGTTGCCTATACCGGAGATGAATCAGCCAGAACCGTGTCAAAAGTGCAGCCTGTTAAATTTGCATCTATGGAAGCTCTGTACGAAGGTAAAAGTAATGCCGGGCTGATAGCTTTCGGAGTACTGAAAAATACCGACAAAAAAATAGGGGATCAGAATGTTAAAGAATTCGCTCTTAAAATACAAATACCCGGGTTACTCTCAGTTCTGACCGGAGGTGACAGAGATTCCTATGTTCAGGGACTTTCAGATCATATCTCAGGTAATGAGAAGCTTGAGATAATTCCAACAGGTGAAAAAATACTAAGGGGCAGATATGCCATGACAGTTCTTGCAGCATACAAAAAAGCCAGACTTATTAATGACACCGCACTTATTGCGTCCATTAAAAAGGTTTTCAAAGATAATGAGTTCCAAAACAGATATTTTAAATATTTCGGCTATGCTTCCATTGATAAACCCGAGAATGATATCCCGAACGTTACAGTCTCGTTTTATTCTTTTCACCTTATGGTTATACTGGGGTTCCTTTTCATTATGATTTTTTCAGTGGCGCTCTATCTTCTGTTTAAAGGGACAATTTCGGACAACAAATGGTTTTTATGGATAGCACTGCTGTCAATACCTTTACCCTATATTGCCAGTGAGCTGGGTTGGTTACTAACCGAAATTGGCCGCCAGCCCTGGATAATCCAGGATATGATGACGGTTTCGAAAGCTGTTTCACAAATCAGTACAGGGTCGGTGATTACAACATTCATTCTTTTTGCTGTTCTGTTCACCGCATTGCTTATATCAGAGGTATCAATCATGGTAAAACAGATTAAAACCGGACCCTAACATTAGGAGGATTATATTATGACTGCATTGATATCTCTACCCTTTCTTCAACACTATTGGTGGATCATAGTTTCGATTCTGGCCAGTCTGCTGGTCTTCCTCATGTTCGTACAGGGGGGCCAGTCTATGATCTATTGCCTGCCTCAGAACAACACTCAAAAGAGAATGATTGTTAATACGCTGGGGCGGAAATGGGAATTCACATTCACAACATTAGTAACTTTCGGAGGAGCGTTTTTTGCCTCTTTCCCGCTTTTCTATGCAACCAGTTTCGGAGGAGCTTACTGGGTCTGGATTGCCATACTGTTCAGTTTTACCATCCAGGCTATAGCATACGAATTCAGATCCAAACCTGATAATATTCTGGGTCAGAAAACATTCGACCTGTTTCTGTTTTTGAATGGCTCCCTGGGACCGTTTCTTATAGGAGTGGCAGTAGCAACTTTTTTCACAGGAGCTATGTTTACTCTTAACCAGATGAACCAGGTCCACTGGGCAACTCATTGGTATGGCCTTGAAGCTTTACTGAATGTGCGAAACCTTGCGCTTGGGTTCGCAGTATTATTCCTTTCCAGAATTAATGGGTTATTGTATATAATCAATACTCTTGATGATGAAGCTTTGATCAGGAGATCTGGAAAAGCATTAATTGCCAATTCTATCCCTTTTCTGATCTTCTTCCTGTTCTTTGTTATTTCCCTGCTTTTTTCTAAAGGGTTTTCATCTGACCCTTTAACCGGCACAGTAACAATAGAAAAGTTTAAATACATGCATAATCTCATTCAAATGCCTGTGGTTCTGATACTTTTTCTTGCTGGAGTAGTCGGAGTTTTATATGGAATAGGCATTACACTTTTCAGGAGAAGCTTTTCGGGAATCTGGTTTTCAGGAGTTGGTACCATGTTTGCAGTTTTCTCCTTGTTTCTTTTAGCCGGGTTTAATGGAACATCATTTTATCCTTCGCTTTTCGATCTTAAGAGCTCCCTGACAATCAGAAATGCCTCATCGAGTCTTTTTACCTTAAAGACAATGATGTATGTTTCATTTATTATCCCGATTGTTATAGCTTACATCTGGTATGCCTGGAAGTCAATCAATAATAACAAGATCACTGAAGCAGAGATGAACTCGGAGGAACATAAATATTAGGGTTTGCGATAACAGGTAACCGGTTTGCGGGGAGGTTAAAATTTACTCCACCTCACACACCGCGTACCGCATACCGCACGCCAATATAATAAAAGGCAATGAAAATATAAAATAATAAGAAATGTATATAAGTCAAATTCTTCAATACCTCATCTGGCCGGCATTTATTCTATTATGCTGGTTAGTAATAAAATTTGCATTATCTGTTTACGAGAAGAAATTTTCCGAAAAAGGATAACAATAGATCAGAAGAGAAGTGATATTGCTGAGGAAATAATATAAAGGGGAATTATTAAAGGGATTGCTAAGGCCCCAAAAATCAAATAGGCAATTAATACCAGTACAACAAGAATATACCTTCCTTCATTCCCTTTTAACTTCAGGTTTGAAACCTTGAGAGAAAGCAATGGTATCCTGCTAACCATTAATAAGGATAAAATAATGGTAAAGAGAATAAGTAAGAAAGGGGACCCGGTAAATGAGTTTAATAGCAGCGATTGTGAATAATGTCCGGCAATAACAATTGAAATCACAGAAAGAGCATTTGCAGGGATAGGCAAACCTTTAAAGGTCGTAGCCTGAGTTGTATCAATGTTAAATTTAGCCAGTCGCAAAGCTCCACAGACAGGCATAATAACAGGGAAGATAAGTATAAGTGATGCTCTGATTCCGTTGGAATTAACTATGATCGGGGAATATAATGAAAGTGAACTATTAAGCAGTTGATAAATGATAATTCCGGGTGCAACACCAAAGCTTACGATGTCTGCAAGACTGTCGAGTTCTTTTCCTATTTCAGAATATGCCTTGAGTAGCCTGGCCGATAAGCCATCCAGAAAATCAAATAACATTGCCGCAAGTATAAACCATGAAGCGGTTACAAGGTTTCCATTTGCAGCAAAAATAATAGCAATAAATCCCGATGCCAGGTTAAGCGATGTTATAAAATTTGGAAAATGTTTCATCTTGAAATGAGATATTATATTCAGAAGGGAAGTAAAATTAAGATAAATTTCAGTAGACTGATCTTTCAGGATATTTTAATTGAGTTATTCTTGTCTCATTTATTATTAGATTTGCAGAAATAAGATAAAAATTGAATGGTTGACTATACAGGTATAAAGATTGCAGTGGATTTTGATGGAACAATAGTTGAACACGAGTATCCGGAAATCGGCAAAGAGAAACTTTTTGCTTTTCAGACACTTAAAGAGCTCGAAAAACTTGGAGCAATGCTTATCCTATGGACATTCCGTACAGGGAAGGAACTAGATGAGGCTGTGGAGTACTGCAGGAAGAATGGAATTAAGTTTTATGCTGTTAATAAAAACTATCCTGAGGAGATATTCGATGAAAATGTGAGCCGTAAAATAAATGCAGACATCTATATTGATGATAAAAACATCGGGGGTTTTCCGGGTTGGAGTGGCGTATGGCAGATACTGACCCCTTATGAACTTCAGGAGAAGGAGGCACAGAAAAGAATATCTTCGACACGAAAAAGTATCTTTAAACGATTGTTTACCCCGAATACCAACGATTAATGAAAACTGATTATCAAAAATATCTAGTTGCCTTCTCCGTTTTGCTTCTCCTGATATGGACACTATCATGCTCAGGCCGATCAGGAAAAATAAAAGAAACCGGAAGTCAACCAACACGGATACTGAACGAAGAGATCCCTGTAAAACTTATTAAAATAATTTCCCCCGATGAAGATGCCGGTTTTAAACTCAAACAACCTGTTAAAATTACTCTGGCTCCTGAGGATAAAAAAACAGTACCCGACTCTGTGATTATATATTTTAATGGGAAATATTTAACAACGATTAAATCAGATCCATGGGAATATACTGTGCCTCCTGATTTCACCGTTACCACCGGGAGAAAATCATTTAAGGTTGCAGCGTATAAAGGAGGTAAACCTAAGAATACCATTACCCGTTTTATAGTAGTCTATTCTGACATTGTTCCAAAAAAGTATGGTTATAAGGTAATTCATACATATCCCCACGACAGGGATGCATTCACTCAGGGACTTTTTTATGATAACGGGGTATTATTTGAAGGTACGGGAGAAAGTGCATCATCGTTGCGGGAAGTGAACCTGGAAACAGGTAAGGTCGTCAGACAGCTTAACCTTGATAACTCATTATTTGGTGAGGGTATCGCTCTCTACCGGGAACGTATATACCAGGTAACCTGGAAAAGTAAGGTCGGATTTTTATATAATAAATCGGATTTTAAATTGATTAACAAGATCTATTATGCAACCGAAGGTTGGGGTTTAACGACAATGGATGACAAGATTGTTATGAGCGATGGAACAAATGTTTTGTATTTCTATGAGCCTGATATGTTTACCGTTATCTCGAAAATTGAGGTTTACGATAATGAGAAGAAACGAGACTCTTTAAATGAACTGGAATACATTAATGGTGAAATATGGGCCAATATCTGGATTAGCAATCATATTGCGAGGATCGATCCTGCAACAGGTAAAGTTCTCGGGTATATTGATTTAAAAGGAATTCTGCCCACCGCGGACCGCGACGCAGAGACCGATGTACTAAATGGTATTGCCTATGATAGCAAGGGTAACAGGATTTTTGTTACAGGAAAAAGGTGGCCCAAACTATTTGAGATAAAGGTTATGGAATAATTTTAGTTCCATAAACAATCTTAATTCCTTCCGGGATAATATTGAATTCTGCAGGAGTCTGACCAAGAGATTCTCCATCAGCTTCGGCATACATTGGAGACTCTGAACTGACCTTTATATTTTTACACTTATACCCGTCAATTTTAGGATGCTGAAGAATTGTGCCATCATAAAGAATCTTCAGGTTTCTTATTATCTCAAACTTACCCATCCCTTTTATTATCGTCATATCAAGCAGCCCGTCATCAGGTAAAGCCCTGGGGGTCTGTCTCATACCTCCTCCGCAATATCGTCCGTTACCAACATTTAAAGAGAAAATATCAGCCTTGATCTTTTCACCATCTATTATAATCTCCGCCTTCGTGTTTTTGTATGAAATAAGACTCATCAACAGGTTATAGAAATATATCAGTTTGCCTCCCCGGCCCTGATCTTTCTGATAATTTGTTCTTTTTACGACAACCGATTCAAATCCTAGTCCCGCTATATTAATGAAATACCTCTCTTTCTTATCTGATCCGTCATAGAAACTTATCAGGCCTGCATCGTGTAACATCAGTTTATTTTCACAGATAATACTTATTGCTTTTTTATAATCAAGAGGGATCCCAAACATCCGGCCCCAATCGTTTCCTGTTCCCACAGGTATCAGGGCCAGGGAAATATCGGTTGTTGGACAAACCTTATTTAAAAAGACACCATTAACAACTTCATTCAGAGTACCGTCACCTCCTACAGTTATTATTTTCCTGTAACCAGAAGCTATAGCTTCGATTGTATAGTGAATGGCATGACCCTTTTTTTCTGTGAACCTGACATTATAAGGCAAAGCTTTATCATTAAGAAGTATGGAAATTTTTTCCCAGTCTTTTTTCCCTTTTCCATTGCCGGCATTTGGGTTAACGATTACCAGCCATTCTTTCTGATCAGTATTATTACTCATCTTTATTTAGATTTTTGCCGGACAAAGATGGAAATAATTAGACAAATTTTTTTAAATCCGGATTAATATAACTTTAATGATCTGTTTATCAGACTCACTGTTCCTCAGAATCTGAGTAGTAAAAAAAACGTTCCTGATTTGTTGAATTATTAATTGACAACAAAATCAGTAAGTTATGATTTTGAGTGAAAAAAACCAATGTTAATAAAGTGTTGAAAACCCCGAATAAAATGTTTACAATTACATCTTTCACTACCGGAAGCTGAATAGCATAAATAGTAAATTTGAAGCTCAAAATATAACTCGATAACTGAAAAAAGATGGGTAGGATTATAGCAATAGCAAATCAGAAGGGTGGTGTAGGGAAGACAACAACAGCAATAAATCTGGCGGCCAGTCTTGCTGCTCTTGAAAAGAAGGTGCTGATCGTTGATGGAGACCCTCAGGCTAATGCAACTTCCGGCATTGGGATCGACACACGGCAGATAAGATGCACAATATACGATTGCCTTATTGACGGGAAAGAACCAAAGGACGCTTTGCTCAAATGTGAAGTGGAGAATCTTTCAATAATCCCTTCAAATATTGACCTCGTTGGTGCAGAAATTGAAATGCTGGACAGGCATGAAAGGGAAAAAATTCTTAAAGAGGTACTTAAAAAAATAGAAGCAGATTATGATTACATACTGATTGACTGCTCTCCCTCTCTGGGACTTCTTACTGTTAATGCTCTTACAGCCTCACATTCTGTAATTATACCGGTCCAGTGTGAATATTTTGCTCTGGAAGGCCTGGGTAAACTTCTTAATACAATAAAAATTATTCAGAATAATCTTAATCCTGAGCTTGAAATTGAAGGTTTTCTTCTTACGATGTATGATGCACGTCTGAGATTATCAAATCAGGTTGCTGATGAGGTCAATAAGCACTTTCAGCAAATGGTTTTTAAAACCATAATCCAGAGAAATGTAAAGCTTTCAGAGGCACCGAGTTTTGGTCAGCCGGCTATTCTGTATGATGCAGATTCAAGAGGCACGGTCAACTATCTTAACCTGGCCAAGGAGCTGATTGAGAAACAGAAAACAAGAGTTACACAGTAATTACATGGTTTTTCAATTATCGAAAACAGAATGAATATGACAAAGAAAAATGCGTTGGGAAGAGGACTAGGGGCATTAATAGATGGTGTGGAGAAAGAGGTCCTTGAGAAAAAAGTTGAGGCGAACCTTGATATCTCTGTCGATTCAATCGAAGCTAACCCTTTTCAACCACGGACCAGCTTCGACGAACAGTCTCTTGAAGAACTTTCAAATTCAATTAAAAAGCTGGGTATTGTGCAACCGCTTACAGTACGTGAAGTTGGGGAAGGCCGTTTCCAGCTTATTGCCGGGGAAAGAAGACTGAGGGCTGCACGACTGGCAGGACTTAATCATGTTCCTGCCTACGTCAGAACCGCAGATGATCAGGCAATGCTCGAGTTGGCCCTGGTTGAGAATATTCAGCGTGAAGATCTTGATGCTGTGGAGGTTGCAATTAGCTTCCAACGACTAATAGAGGAATGTAACCTCACCCAGGAGCAATTAAGTGACAGGGTGGGCAAACAAAGATCAACTGTGGCAAATTATCTGCGTCTTCTGAAACTGCCGGCTGAGATACAGCTCGGTATTAAGAATAAGCATCTTATGATGGGTCATGCACGGACACTCGTCAATATTGAAGATCCGAAAAAGCAAATAAATGTGTATTATAAAATCATAGATGGCGAACTGTCTGTGCGTCAGGCAGAAGAGCTGGTAAGGCAACTGCAATCTGAGAAGAGCAAAGACCCGTCTAGGATTGAAAAAAAGAGAAAATTAAATAATGATTTCACTCAGCTTTCTGATCATCTTAACAAGATATTTTCGGCCAAAGTAAACTTCAGAATAAATGAACAGGGAAAGGGTAAAATCGTGATCCCATTTGAAAGTCCGGAAGAAATGGAACGCATTTTAGGAGTATTTGACCGGCTGAACTCCTGAAAATAGTTATCTTTATCGCGATGTTATACTGGTTTTAGAATTCAGAGACCGGTGATTTTTATTTTGAAGACCTATCATAAAATACTGATTGTACTTATTCTGAAATTGTTTTGTCTAGAGCAGAACATGATTGCGCAGGATACTCTCGTTGTTGCCAAACCGGTTAAACATAAGTTTTCACCTGAGACACTTAAGGCAACAATGATGGCTGTTTCATTCCCCGGACTTGGTCAGATATATAACAGGAAAATATGGAAGATACCGGTAGTATATGCCGGTTTCGGCGCACTTATTTATAGCGCCGGCTTCAATGGAAAGAATTACACGCTGTATATGAAGGCATATCAGGATTTCACTGATAATATATTAGCGACAAATAGTTATCTCAAGGTGATAGCCCCGTCTGTCGATCGGAGCACCTATGATCCTCTCTTTAATCCGAAAGGCTACGATGCTTCAATTTATTCTTATTATAAAGATGCGATGCTTCATATGGTAGATTATTACAAGAGATACCGGGATCTTTCGTATATTGGCATCGCAGGATGGTATCTTGTTTCTATACTTGATGCAAATGTTGATGCCAGCCTATTTAACTATGATATAAGTAATAATCTTAATCTTACATTCGTCCCTGTGCAAATGAATTTACCTGGCGGATTCCTGGGCGCTGGACTATGTTTGGATTTGAAAGTGAACTTTTAAATTAATTATTTAACTATGAGATTTAAAGCCATACTGATAATGCTCTTCCTGGCAGTTTTGAGGGTGAATGCAGCATCTGATGTTGACACAATAATTATTAAATCGGACGATAGCAGTGAACGAATTGCCCGTGATCTTGACAGCTTGGTAACCACATGGTATGTTAAAATTGCTATCAAGAATAATCTTGCTGAACACGAGGGAGATACGGTTGGATTTCAATGCCCTGATTCAGTGTATGTAAGTAGACTGAGGAAGATTAATTCAATAATACAACTTCCTTTCAATAATATTATCAGGAATCATATTGAGGTTTACACCGTCAGACAAAGAGAAAAATTCTGCGCAGTACTCGGTTTGAAAGATTATTATTTTCCGATGATTGAAGATGT
>Ga0182027_10006552_pt1 | contig 17395 bp, 16 predicted proteins | sample 712E1DmetaG_FD_121300 | JGI IMG/M metagenome (GOLD analysis project Ga0182027, IMG submission 121300) | Permafrost microbial communities from Stordalen Mire, Sweden - 712E1D metaG (Illumina Assembly) | ecosystem: Environmental > Terrestrial > Soil > Wetlands > Permafrost | place: Sweden... | reverse complement strand
CGTGACCGCGAGAAACTGTTCCTTTGCCACGGGCCGCTCGCTCACGCTCGCGGTTCTGTCCGGAACCGCGAGCGTGAGCGAGCGGCCCGGTAATGGCACCAAATCACACGGTCGAAGACCTAGTCCCCCCAGAGTCCCCCCAATTAACGCACTAATCCGCTTTTCGTGCGCGTAAGTAGTAATGTTTGCAACGCGAGGAGGCTACAGCCGTGTCGGCTGTTAATCGAAGGAACCCAGCGGCACCCCGCTACGGCTCAACCGGCCCTCTGCCCCACCCCCGTCCGCCGCGCCCACACCAGCACCAGCGCGGCTCCGATGATCATGATCGCCGAAGTCAAGCCAACCCAGATGCCTTCCACGCCCCATTTCATCGGAAAGCACAGCACGTACGTCACCGGCAGACCGGCCAGCCAGTAACCGGCCAGGTGCGCCAGCATGGGGGATCGCGTGTCGCCCAGGCCGCGAAGCGCGCCGGTGGCCACCGTCTGTAAGCCGTCGAACAGTTGGAACAGGGCGGCAATGCGCAGCAGCACCGCGGCCAGGCGAACGACCGCGGGGTCGGCGATGAAGAGGCGCGCGATCCAGCGCGGCGCGGCACCCAGCGCCGCGCCGGCCGCGCTCATGAAGACGGCGCCGAGCAGCAGCGCGGTCCACCCGGCGGTCGCGGCTCCGGCGCGGTCCTGGCGACCGATGGCGTGGCCCACGCGGACGGCAGCGGCGCTGCCGATGCCCAACGTCACCATGTAGGTGGTCGAGATCACTTGCAGGGCGATGCTGTGCGCGGCCAGCGACGCCTCGTCCAGGCGCGCGGCCAGCGCCGTCACGATGGCGAAGACTGCCCCTTCGAAGAGGATCTGCCCGGCGGCGGGAAGCCCCAGCGCGATGAGGGCACGCAGGCGCGCAGCGGCCGGCCTCCAGCAGGCGCGGAACCAGCGGCCGCCGGTGCGCCGTTCGCGCCACACGATGGCGCCCAGCAGAAACGCGGCCATGTAGGTGCGCGCGATCGAAGTGGCCAGGCCGGAGCCTTCCAGGCCGAGCACGGGCGCGCCCCAGTGGCCGAACATCAGCGCCCAGTTGCCGGCCAGGTTCACCAGGTTGGCGCTCACCAGCGCGAACGCCACCGGACCGGCGAAATCCACGGCTTGCAGGTAGCGGCGGAAGGCGGCGTACAGCATCAGGCCCGGCATCCCCCACAACAGCGCGCGCAGGTACGGGGCCAGCAGCGTCATCACCCGCGGGTTGGCCCCGGAGGCGCGCAGCACGGGGACGAGCCCGAGAACTGCCAGCGCCACCACGGGCGAGAGCGCCAGGCCCAGCCACACGCCGTTGGCCAGCGTGCGGCGCGAATCGGCGTGGTCGCCGGCGCCGTGCGACTGCGCCACCAGCGTGTCCATGCCCAGCAACATACCGGTGGCGCAGATGGCCACCGGGTAGACCACCATGCTCCCCAGGCTGCTGGCGCCCAGTGCGGCCGCGCCCAGACGGCCGGCCATCAGGGTATCGACGATGCCCATGGCCATCCAGCCCAGTTCGCCCAGGGCCAGCGGCGCGCCCAAGCGCAGTATGGGGGCGATCTCGCCGCGGATGGTTCGGGGAAGCAGGGGCATCGGCTACGCCTTGGGGTGGGCCTTGTCGTAGACGGCCATGAGGTCCATGAGCGAGACCTGGGTGTACTTCTGGGTGGTGGAGAGGCGCGCGTGGCCCAGCAATTCCTGAATGGAGCGCAGGTCCGCGCCATCGGCCAGCAGGTGCGTGGCGTAGGCGTGGCGGAAGCTGTGCGGGTGGATGGACGGGTCGCCGCTCAACAGCGTGGCGTAGAGTTTGACGATCCCGTGGATGCCGCGCACGGTGAGGCGGCCGTGACGGTGGTTGAGGAACACGGCCTGCTCATCGCGCACCGCGGGCCGCGCGGCCAGGTAGCGCTCCAGCGCCTCGGCGGCTTTGCCCGGCACGGGCACCTGGCGCTCCTTGCGGCCCTTGCCGCGCACGCGGATCCAGCGCTCGGCGCGGTCCAGATCCTCGAGGTTCAAACCGGACAACTCGGCCACGCGGACGCCGCAGCCGTAGAGCAGTTCGAAGATGGCGCGGTCGCGGGCGGGGAATGGGCGTTCCAGCTCGCGGGACTCGACGCCGTCGATCAGAGTGTTCGCCTGCTCGGCGGTCATCACATCGGGCACGGTCTTGGGTGCCTTGGGCGTGCGCACCAGGCGCGCCACGTTGACCGCGACAACGCCTTCGCGCAGGAGGAAGCGGAAGAGCCCGCGCACGGCGGCCAGTTTGCGGCGGATGGTGACGGCCGCGAGCCGGTCGCGATAGAGCGAGGCCAGCCACTCGCGCAGCATCAGCAGATCGATGGCTTGGGGCGCGGGTGGCTCCAGATCGGGCGGCGAGAAATAGTGGAGGAACTGGCGCAGGTCGGCGGCATAGGCGTCCAGGGTATGGACGGATGCGCCCTGGCGGGCCAGGTCCTGGAGATAGCGCTCGATGTGCCCCGCTAGTTCAGACATGCGTGGCTCCCGGCGGCTGTGTGGCAGGCGGCTCGCAAGGGGGCGGAGTTTTTGACCGGACCGCTGTCAAAACCGATCTTGTAAGTAATTGTAAAATAAAGTACTTACTAATAGGAATGACAGAATACTTGTCATTTTCGAGGCGGCGGTGGGGCGGACCCCCAGGTCCGCGCGGGTCCCCTTGGACCCGCTCTTCGCGCGCGCGGAAGGCCGGCCAGGGGGCCGGCCGCGGACGGGGGCGTCCGCCCCACAAGGTGCGCAGATGTCCGGTAGCGGGAGGAGTATTCGGCCTCGGGCCGGCCACCTGCCCCGCAGAACTGCCGCGGCGCTGCGTCCCGATTGTCATGCGCATAGGTACTCGTCCATGGCCTCGATGGCGCGGCGGCAGACCTCGGCGTGGCGGGCGGCTTTGTCGTGGCGCAGGCGCTGGCGGGTGGGTTCGTCGAGCTGCGGCAACAGGTCGAAGGTGATGTTGGCCGGCTGGTAGTGGGCGGAGTCGGCGCCAGAGACGTAGTGACAAAGGGAGCCCAGGGCGGTCGAGCGGGGGAGCGGCCGCGGCTCGTCGCCGGCAGCCCGGCGGGCGGCGTGCAGACCAGCCATCAGACCGGTGGCGATGGCTTCGACGTACCCTTCCACGCCGGAGATCTGGCCGGCGAAGAAAACCCCCGGCCGGTCGCGCATCTCAAGCACCGGTGTGAGCAGCGACGGCGCATCGATATAGGTGTTGCGGTGGATCTGGCCGAGGCGCAGGAACTCCGCGTGTTCCAGGCCGGGGATCATGCGCAAGATGCGCGCCTGGTCGCCGAACTTCATGTGGTTCTGAAAGCCCACAAGATTGAAGCTCCGGGCGCGCAGGTTTTCCTGGCGGAGTTGCACCACGGCATAGGGCCGGCGTCCGGAGCGCGGATCGGTGAGTCCCACGGGCTTCATGGGGCCGAAGCGTAGCGTGTCGCGGCCGCGGCGCGCCAGTTCCTCGATGGGCAGACAGGCCTCGAAGAACGGCGTCGAGTCTTCCTCGATGTGCGCCGGCGCCGCCTGACCCTCGAGCAGAGCGTCCACGAAGCGCTCGTACTGTTCGCGGTCGAACGGGCAGTTCAAGTAGTCGCCGGTGCCATCGGTGGACTTGCCGTAGCGCGAGGCCCAGAAGGCCACCGACGTGTCGACGCTTTCCGCCTCGACGATGGGGCTGATGGCGTCGTAGAAGTAGAGGCGCTGCGTGCCGGTAAGGTGCGCGACCTCCGCCGCCAGCGCGGGAGACGTGAGCGGACCACTGGCGATGACGACGATTCCGCCGCCGGGGATACTCGCGACTTCCTCGCGGCGCAACTCGATTGCGGGCTCTCCGGCGATGGCGCGCTCGATCTCATCGGCGAACGCGTCGCGGTCCACCGTGAGCGCATGGCCGCCGGGAACGCGGGCCTGGGCGGCCGCGCGCAGCAGCAGCGAATCCAGGCGGCGCAGTTCCTGCTTGAGGAGCCACGGCGCGGTGGAGGGCGACTCGCTCTTGAGCGAGTTGCTGCAAACCAGTTCGGCGAGCCGGCCGGTGCGATGCGCGGGCGTGGGCCTGGCGGGGCGCATCTCATAGAGCACGGCCGGGACGCCGCGACGCGCCGCCTGCCACGCGGCTTCGGTTCCGGCCAGGCCGCCTCCGACGATGTGGATGGGTTGCAAGTAGCCGCTCTATATGCGCAGGAGGCCGCCGAGGCCGGCGGCGGGCACGCGCAGCCCTACGTGAAACGCGCCGAACAGGGCGTAGACGGCGCTCACTTCGTCGAAGCGCATTTCGTAAATGAGCTTCTTGAAAACCAGCGGATCTTCGGCAAACAGGTCGACGCCCCATTCCCAGTCGTCGAAGCCGATGGAGCCGCTGATGATCTGGCGCACCTCGCCCGCGTAGCGGCGTCCCACCAGGCCGTGCTCGTGCATCATGCGCTGGCGGCGCGACATGGGCTCGGTGTACCAGTTCTTCGACTCGCCGCGCCGGCGGTCCATGGGATAGAAGCAGATGTACCGGGCGCCGGGGATTTCGGGCCACAGGCGCGGCGCCATGGCCTGGCGCTGGCGGACGAGGACCTCTTCGATCTCCTTTCGCCACTCGCCGGAATCCGGTTCGATGCCTTTGGCGCGCAGGCCGGCGTAAACCTTCGAGGTGGATTCGTAGAGGCCCAACTCGATCACGGAGAGGTAGGAGGCGGCGGGCTCCAGGAAGTCTCCGAGGCGCAGGCGGGCGAGGGAGAGCTGCGCCTGGTTCAGCTCCTCGAAGCTGCGCCGGAAGTGGAGGAGCAGCAGGTCGGCCTTGTGCCCGAGCATGGAGAACACGGCACTCTGGCGGCCGTCGGCGGGTTGCTCCCAGGCGGCCAGTACGCGGTCGGCTTCCACTACGATGTCGGCGCGTTCGGTCACCGTGAGGGCACGCCAGGCGCTCCAGCGGAAACGCATCATCTGGTGCAGGACGCTAGCGCCTTCGAGCGTCAGCGGCACGGCGGGCAGCGGGGTTTCCGGGATCGCTTCAGGCGTCATTCCTTCTCATTATAGGGAGGTGGGCCGGCGGTTGGTCCCGCACGCCGGACCGCGCGCCGGAACCGGGGGTGGGCCGGGCGCTTCGGCCGCGTCGCTATGGCCGCGGTTCCGGCCTAGCGGCCGGCCCAACGCGGGCCAGGCTCGCGGCCGGACGCGGATTGTGATGGCCGGGGGTGGGCCGGGTGCTTCGGCCGCGTCGCTATGGCCGCGGTTCCGGCTGGCGGCCGGCCCAACGCGGGCCAGGCTCGCGGCCGGACCCGGATTGTCATGGCCGGCGATGGGGCGGGCGCTCCGGCCGCGTCGCTATCGCCGCGGTTCCGGCTGGCGGCCGGCCCAACGCGGGCCAGGCTCGCGGCCGGACGCGGATTGTCATGGCCGGGGGTGGGCCGGGTGCTTCGGCCGCGCCGCTATGGCCGCGGTTCCAGTTGGCGGCCGGCCCAGCGGGCCAGGAAGGATTCAGAGGCGAGCGCCTCGACCTCGCGGTCGCACGCGGCCTGCCATTCCGACAGGCGGCGCTCCTTGAGACGACCCAGCAGGCGGCATCGGCGGCGCGCCTCCAGCATGACTTTCTGCTGCGCGTCGAGTTGCTTCTGCGCTTCGGCGCGCTGCGTGGCGATCTCGCGGCTGCGCACCAGTATGTGCTGGCGGAAGCCGGCCAGGGCGGACAGGTCCTGGCCGGACACCGACGCGGAGGAGCGCAGGTGCATCTCGGCCTGGAGCCCGGCGGATTCCAGCCCGGCGCGGGCCTGGTCCAGGGTGGCGATGCCAGCGGCCTGCTGTTTGAACCGGGCGTCTTCGAGTTCCAGTTGTTTCTCCCGCCACTCGAGGACTTTTTGCAGGCGGAACTCAAACCGCTTCATGGTTTAGCCTGCGGCGCTTTGGCCTGCGGCGCGGCGGCTGGAACCGCGGGCTTCGCCGTTAGGGCGCGCGCCAGTTGATCCATGCGGGCCAGGGTCTCACCGATGGGGGCTTTGGCCATGTGGTCCTGCCGCAGAAACGCGTTCAATTCGGAACGCAGGCGGATGCTGGCGTCGAGTTCGGGGTTCGAGCCGGCGACGTAGGCGCCCAGTTGGATCAGGTCCTCGGCGTCGCGGTAGCATGACAGCGCGCTGCGCAAGTCGCGGGCGGCTTCCTTCTGGCGCGGGGTGGCGATGGCGGAAGTCAGACGGCTGACCGAATTGAGGATGTCGATGGCCGGGTAGTGGCCTTGGGCGGCGAGCTGGCGGGAGAGAATGATGTGCCCATCCAGGATGGCGCGGACGGCGTCGCAGATGGGCTCGTTGAAATCGTCCCCTTCCACCAGGACGGTGAAGAAGCCGGTAATCGACCCTTTCCGAAAATTGCCGGCGCGTTCCAGGATCTTGGGCAACAGGTTGAAGACCGACGGAGTGTATCCCTTCTGGCTGGGCGGCTCGCCCGCGGCCAGGCCGATTTCGCGCTGCGCCATGGCCAGCCGGGTCACCGAGTCCATGACCAGCAGCACGCTGGCTCCCTGGTCGCGGAAGTACTCGGCGATGGCCAGGGCGACAAAGCAGGCGCGAACCCGCAGAGGCGCCGGGCGTTCCGAGGTGGCGCAAACCACCACGCTCCGTTTGCGCCCATCCGGACCCAGTTCGTTTTCCAGAAAGCCGCGAACCTCGCGGTTGCGCTCGCCGATCATGCCGATCACCGTCACGTCGGCCGAGTTGTGGCGCGACATGCAGCCGAGCAGCGTGCTCTTGCCCACGCCGCTGCCGCCGAAGATGCCGATGCGCTGGCCTTTGCCGCAGGGGAGCAAACTATCGATGGCGCGGATTCCCGTGACCAGCGGCTGGGTGATGTGCTCGCGGGACAGCGGATTGGTGGCCTGGCCATACAGGCTGTAGGCGGCTGTGGCTTCGAGGCGCGGACCGCCGTCCATGGGTTTGCCAAAGCCGTCGATCACGCGCCCCAGGAGCCCGGGCCCGACACTAACCCGCGAATCGTCGCTGCGCGCCAGCACCGTGTCGCCGAGTTGCAGGCCGCCGGTTTCCTCGAGCGGCATGGAGAGCACGCGTCCGTTGCGGAAACCGATGACCTGGGTGCGGATGGGCTGGCCGCCTGAGGACTGGATTTCACAGAAGTCGCCGATGGCGGCGCTGGGGCCGCGGGATTCGATCAGCAACCCGACCACGTCCGTCACTTCGCCGGTCCAGCGAAAGGACTGGATGCGTTCGAGGTCCTCGAAATACGGGGATAGCGAGAGGCGCCCGGTCATGAGGGGCGGTTGAGGCGGTCGGCGAGGCCGCACTCGATCTCCTGGAGTTGGCAATCGATGGACGCGTCCAGGTTGCCGCGGGTGGTTTCGAAGACCACGGCGCCGGGTTCGCGGGACGGATCGCCGATGACCTCCACGCTGGTTCCCGGCACGTTCTGGCGCAGGCAGGCGTCCACCGCCGCCGCGCGCGAAGGGTGGACGCGGACACGGTGGATCTCCTGCGATTGCAGCTTTTCGAGCGCGCCGAGAACCAGGCCGTGCATGGCGCCGGGATCCACCGACATTTCGCGCCGCAGGATGCGGCGGGCGATGGCCAGCGACAGACGGATCATGTCCCCCTCGGCTTCGCGGCGCAAACGGGGGCGCAGTTGGGCGATCTCTTCGATGGATCGCGCCAGGCGCTCCATGACGGGCTGCAGTTCCGCCGCGGCGCAGGCGCGTCCGGCGGCTTCCCCTTCCCGAAGGGCGGCGGTCCGGGCCTCCGCCACCCGCTGCTCGCACTGCTGCCGCGCCTGGGCGATCTGCGCCGCGCAATCGCGCTGGGCCGCCGCCGGGTTCGCGCCGGACCCGTCCCGCGGCGGCGCCTGGCGCCATGCGGGGAGAGACACCTCGTGCTCGCCGTCGGGCGGCAGCACCCTAGACGACATACTGCTCCCCAACGGTGCCCTTCAGGCTGACGACGCCTTCGGCTTCGAGCTGGCGAACGATGGAGATGATCTGCTGCTGCGCGGCGTCGACCTCCTTGATCTTCACCGGGCCCAGAGCTTCCATGTCCTCGCGCAACATCTCCGCGCCGCGCTGCGACATGCAGCTCAGGATCTGGTTCTTGAGCTGGTCGCTGGTGCCCTTGAGGGCCACCGTCAGGAGTTTGCGGTCGACCTTGCCCAGAACTTCCTTCAGGCCCAGCGGGTCGATCAGGAGCAGGTCCTCGAACACGAACATGAGGTGCCGGATGGTTTCGCCCAGGTTGGTGTCCTGCTGTTCGATGTGTTCGAGGATTTCCCGGCTCGATCCGGAATCCAGGCGATTCAGAATCTCCGCGACGGCCCGCACGCCGCCGTAGGACTCGCGGCTGAATTCGCCCAGGGTTTTCAGTTTCTGTCCGATGACGCCGGCAATCTTGAAGATGATCTCCGGAGAGATCTGGTCGAGACTGGCCATGCGCAGCGCCACGTCGGCGCGCAGGTTCAAGGGCAGCGACGTCAGCAGCGCCGCGGCCTGCGACCAGTTCAGGTGCGAGAGCACCAGAGCGATGGTCTGGGGATGTTCGTTGTGGATAAACTTGGCGAGTTGCTGAGGGTCGGCTTTCTGGATGGCGTCGAAGGATGCCGCCTCGCTGCCCAGGGCCTTGGTGAGGCGGTCGAAAAGCCGCTTGGCGAGTTCCGGGTCGAACGCGCGCTGCAATAGTTTGCGGGCGAAGTCCAGACCGCCGCGGGCCACGTAATCGCCCGCCGCCGAGATGTGGTGAAACTCGTTGAGGACGTTCTCGGCTTCCTCGGCGGAAATGGCCGTAATGGTGGCGACTTCCCGGCTGACCTTCTGAACGTCGTCCTCGGAAAGCTGCTGCAGGAGTTCCGCGCTGGACTGCTCGCCCAGAACGATCAGCAGCATCGCGGCCTTGTGCAGACCGGATACGGCATCGTCCCGTTCCCTGGCGGTGTTCAGGATCATCGCATTTCCTCATCCTCGCGGATCCAGGTTCGCAGGACCTGTGCGGAAACCTCGGGTTCCTTGGTGATCTTCTCGCGCAGGTGCTTGGCCAGGACCTCGGCCGTCTTGGTGATGACCGGAGTGAGTTTGAGAGAACTGAGCGCCTGGGCATCCGCCCTCTTTTGCGCGGCTTCGCGCTCGGCCAGTTTGGCTTCCAGCTCGTTTTCGACGCCGGTGGTTTCCGACACGCCGGCGATGGCGTAGGAGCCTTCGCTCTGCGGCAGCGCGGTGGGAACCGAAGCCGTGGCGCCCGGGCGCCGGCGCCGCAGCAACATGCCGCCAATCAGCGCGATCACGATGACTCCGGCCGCCGTTCCGCCTATCAGGTATAGAGTCTTGGGATCCCCGGTGAACGAGAACAGTTGCGGCGCGGCCGGCTTCGCGGCGGCCGGCGCGCCCGGCGCGGCCGGAGGCTCGATGTTCAGGGTGCTCTCGAAGGGCAGGGTCTCGATCACCAGTTGATCGCCGCGTTCCGGCGAGAACCCGGTCACCCCGGCGACGAGGTCCCGAATGATTTTGAGCTTTTCGGGCGACGGCGGCTGGAGGACCCGCTGATATCCCTTCTTGTCGGGCTGCCAGGTCAGTTCCTGGTCCACCAGCACGGCCAGCGACATCTTTCGCACCGATCCGGCCGGCATGCGGGTCTTCCGCACCGTCCGGCTGGATTGGTAGGCGATGTTTTCCGTGACACGGGAGGTGTGGCTGGAACTGCCGCCGGGCCGCGAAGCCGGCCGCGGCAGGGTGGACGCCGTGCCGGGAACTCCGCTGGAACTTGCCGGCCCGCTGGAATCCTCGGTTCGCTGGGAACTCAACATGACCGAGTGGGCCGGATCGAAAACCTCGGCGCTCTCTTCGCCGCCCGAGAAGTCGCATTCCACCGAGACGCCGGCGCGAAACTTGTCCGGGCCCAACAGGGCCTCCAGGGTGGAATTCACTTTGGCCAGCAGGTCGGCTTCCACTTTGTGGCGGTAGTCCAGGACCGCTTCCGAGGGCTCCCCGCTGTCGAGACTCGCGGCTGCCCGCGGACGGCCCAGCAGATTCCCGTTCATGTCCAGTACCGATACCGCGTCGGGCGAAAGGCCCTCCACCGCGCTGGCCACCAGGTGGTCGATGGCCTGGACGTTCTGCGGAGCCAGGCGCATCCCCGGGCGGATCTTGACCAGCACGCTGGCCTTGGCGGGCTGCTGGGCGTCCAGGAAGACGGAATCCTTGGGAAAGGTCAGGTGGACACGCGCCTGTTCCACCTCGGCGAGCGAAGTCACGGAACGCTCCAGTTCGCCCTCCAGCGCGCGGCGGTAGTTCACGTGCTCGGTGAACTCGGTGGCCCCCAGGTTGGTCTTGTCGAAGAGCTCGAATCCGATGCGGCCGCTCTTGGGCAAACCGGCCGCCGCCATGGTGAGACGCAACTCCGCCAGCCGGGAGGACTGAACCAGCACCGATCCGCCGCTCTCGGGCAACCGGTAGTCCACGCCGGATTCCTTGAGCTTCTGAACGATGCCCGAAGCGTCCTCGGGCGCCAACCCCGTGAAGAGCGGTTTGAAGCCGGATTCCTTCTGCCAATACACCAGCGAGTAGATTGCCGCCGTGATCAGGAGGCCCACGACGGCGATAGTGATTTTCTGCCGGACCGAAAGGTTGGCCAGGATGTTCTTCATATCGTTTCGTGGAACCGAGCGGCGGCCCGTATGTTAATCGGCGGGATTCGCCGCCAGCGTGAGGGCCTCAGATCTGCATACGCATGATTTCCTGGTACGCGCTGACTATCTTATTGCGGGTCTGTAGAAACATATTGAAAGACAACTCCGCCTGGGTGGTGGCCAGCACCGTGGTGTGCAAGTCCTCGCCTTCCCCCGAAAGGAAACGCTCCACCGACGCCGACGCGTTCTGGCCGACCGCTTCCACCTTCTGAATCGCGCTCGTGAACACATCCTGGAAGGCGCCGCCGGCCGGCGGACTTCCGGCCGGGCGGATGGCCTGCGGAAGCGTGGCGGCGGAAACGGGAAGAATCGGTCCGGGCATGAGTCACCTCAATGGAGCAGGTCGAGCGACCGCTGGATCATGTCTTTCACCGCCGAAATCGCCGCCACGTTGGCTTCGTACCCTCGCGCAGCGCTCATCAGGTCCACCATGTCCTCGGCGGGATTGACGTGGGGAAAGGCTACATATCCGTCGGCATCGGCATCGGGATGTCCAGGCATGTAGCGGCGTTCCGGATCGCTGGCGTCAGTCACGATGCCGGAGACCGCGACGCCGGTGCCGCGGATCTGGGTATCGAAAATGGATGCGAACGGCGAAGAAATATCCGAGCTCTCAAACACGGCGTCTTTTCGCCGGTACGGTCCGCCGCCGGGGGTGCGCGTGGTCTCGGCGTTGGCCAGATTCTCGACCAGCAGTTCCGCCCTGGCCCGCTGCGCCGCCATCCCCGAGGCGCCCACGGAAATCGCCGAAAACAGACTCACGAGCTTTGGCCCTCCTTGATGGCCGCGCGGACTTGCTGAATCTCGCTCCGCAACAGGTTGGAGGCAACGCTGAAGCGCAGCGCGTTCTCGGCCAGAAGGCGGGCTTCGCGGTCCAGGCTGACGTTGTTGCCGTCGTTCTTCGAGGGCAGGCCGGACACCCCGGTCACCCGCGGCGCGCCGCCCAGCGCGCTTTGGAATTCGGCTTGAAAATCGATATCTTGAGTCTGGTAGCCCGGCGTATCCGCGTTGGCAATATTCGAGGCCACCAGTTTCTGCCGGGCACTCAGCAGATCCAGGTATCTCTCCAGTTGTGCGCCCACCCCGTCCAGCATGGCATTGGGCTCTGTGCACACGCATAGCCATTGCAGAAAGGATCTGGAATCAACACTTGTCCGGTTGTGCGCGCCACGCCTTCGCCTCGTAGCGCCAGTTTCTTGCCGCCGGCCGGACGTTTGCTGACCAAGGGTGGCATTATCCCTCATGCGCTTATTGCATTGCAGGAACCCCTATTTGCGGGTAAACGCTTCTAAGGCCAATACTGGTAATATACTTCCCGAGGGTACTATACGTCGGGATACCCCAGACGTTATGCGGGCCTATCTAACACAGGGTGAGTCGGGTCTAGTCCCAGGAATCCGTAGGAATATCCGGTAAGTGGCGGGTGTGTTACTACCAACGTCAAGCCAGTAGCCACCAAGGACGGATCTGTGTCCTCGGGCAACGACCGAATGTGGGAGTTCATCGGAGTCATGGAGTTACCGCAAGCCTACCAAGCCGAACCGGGCATCTGTCCGGATGGCGCTCTGCCCGATCGCTCCTGGCCGGGCCTGGTGCAGCGAATCCGTTCCGAAGATCCTTCCGGCATGGAGGATCTGTACAGCGTCTTCTCGAAAGGGATTCGATTCCATCTGTACCGCCAATTCGGCCCTCAAGATCTGGATGACAAGGTGCATGACGCCTTCCTGGTGATCGTCCAGGCCATCCGGCGGGGCGATGTGCGGGAGCCGGAACGGCTGATGGGGTACGTGCGCACGGTGGTCCGGCGCCAGGTCGCGGCGCACATTCAAAGTGTGGTGGAAGCGCGCCGCAACTACACGGAATTGGACCTGGGCATCCCGCTGCGCGACCTGCAGCCCAATCCCGAACACACCGTCATCCGGCGTCAGAACCTGGAACTGGCGTTGCGCATCCTGCGCGGCATCCCCAGACGGGACCGCGAGGTGTTGACCCGGTTCTACTTAAAGGAACAGACGCCCCATCAGATCTGCGGCGAATTGGATCTCACCGAAACGCAATTCCGCCTCATCAAGTCACGGGCCAAGGCGCGCTTCGGGCAATTGGGCAGGCGGTGTTTGTCCCGCCGCGCCGGGTCTTCGGCCTGAGACTAGCGGTCTCCGGCAGTGTGGTTTGGCGCTTCGCGGGGAACCACTTTCTCACGGTCGCGACTCCGGGCGGATTCGCGGCAGCGCCGAATTCAGGTCATGGCGCCAGAGTGCGGACCAGCCGCTGTGGGAAGAAGGCCGCCAGCGTTCCTTTCGGCTGGCCGTATCCCGCACATTTTGGACCACTTGATTATGTCTCCGTTGGTCTCTGGGCCTCCCCGCGCCGGATGAGTTCACTGGTCAGTTTCGGGAGTGCCGGGTTTCCCGCCGCGCAAGTTGCCCGGCCAGCACGGCGGCGGGCGCGGCTATGTGATTTATGACACTGTTTCGGCGCTCCGTAGGAAGAGTGCAGCGCATCATATCGGGATTATCGTGGAGAGAATCCCGCGGCTTCCCCCACTTCCTTTGAAGAGAAGAATGGGCGACAATTGGGATGGCAGGGGCATGACGATGGAAGAGACCGGGAATCGTCATATGGATGCGGAAGAGATCGAGGCATACTCGCTCGGGGACCTGGCGGAACCGGAGGCGGCGTGGTTCGACGAGCATCTTCTGATCTGTGACCTGTGCCGGACGAATGTGGAAGCCTGTGACGCATACGTGGCCGCCATAAGCGACGCGGCCCGCCACATCCGCCGGATCGCCAGGCTGGCGAAACCGGGAAGCGGATCCGGCGCCAGGACCGGGGTTGCCGGCGGCAGCTAGCCGCTTTTCAACAGCAGGCGGGTAGTATTGCCGGCTGCCGCACCCAGACCCGCGCGGCGCCGCATCCTGGTAGAGACGCCTCCATACCGTTACCATGATAGGGATATGTTCGACTGGAAACAGGATCCCCACCGCCGCTTCAATCCGCTCACCCGCCAGTGGGTGCTGGTGTCGCCGCACCGCACCGAGCGGCCGTGGCAGGGACAAACGGAGAGCGACGAAGCCCCGCCGCAGCCCGAGTACGATGCGGGCTGCTACCTCTGTCCCGGGAACTCGCGCGCAGGGGGCGCCCGCAATCCCGCCTACGACACCACCTTCGTCTTCGATAACGACTTCGCCGCGCTCCGGCCCGCTACTCCGGTCGACCGCTTCGAGCGGGACGGGCTGCTGATCGCCGAATCGGAGCCCGGCATCTGCCGCGTGATCTGCTTCTCGCCCAAGCACAACCTCACCATCGCCAACATGCAGCCGGCCGGCTTGCGCAAAGTGGTGGACACCTGGGTGGAGCAGTTTCTGGATCTCGGCGCCCGCGAATCCATCGGCTACGTGCAGATCTTCGAGAACCGCGGCGCCATGATGGGGTGCAGCAATCCGCACCCGCACTGCCAGATCTGGAGCAGCCGCGCGGTGCCCAACGAGGTAGCCACCGAGCAGGAGTCGCAACTCGCCTGGCTGAGCGGGCGCCACCGCTGCCTGCTGTGCGACTACCTGCGGCTGGAGCTGGCATCGCGCGAGCGGGTGGTGGAGGAGAGCGACAGCTTCGTGACCGTGGTCCCCTTCTGGGCGGTCTGGCCGTTCGAGACGCTGGTCGTGAGCAAGCGCCACCTGACGGCCATGGACGCCCTGACGGACGCCGAGCGGGACGGCCTGGCGGACATCCTGAAACGCACCACGGCGCGATACGACCGGCTCTTCGGCGTGCCGTTTCCCTACTCGCTGGGATTCCACCAACGGCCCACGGATGGCGCGCCGCACCCCGAGTGGCACTTCCACGCGCACTTTTACCCGCCGCTGCTGCGCTCCGCGACGGTGCGGAAATTCGTGGTGGGTTACGAGATGCTGGCGCAGCCGCAACGCGACATCACGCCGGAGGCCGCGGCCGAGCGCCTGCGCGCGGTGTAGAACCCATCATGGACGCTCGCCGCGGCCGGATCGCCGGGGATTCGCTGTCGCCGGGGCGCCAACAACTCCGCGAGACGCGCACTCACCATCTCGGGTTTACCCAACTCTGCACGCCATTCTCAAAGCTGATCGGCCCCCAGGGGGTCTCGGATGTCGAGAACAGGGAATAATCGGCGCGGCATTGCCACCCGTGAGCCGACAGCAACTCCCGCAATCCGGCTTCGATCTCCTTACCGTGGGTTCCGATGTGCAGCCTCTTCACCTTGGTATCGAGATCCGCGGCAACGGAAGTCAGTGAGGCGAGCTCTTGCCCTTCGATGTCCAGATCGATCAGATCGACCCGGTCGAGCTTCTTCAGAATGGATGCGAGGGTGATTCCCGGTATGCGAATCGACCGCCATCCGTTCTCGTAAAGCTGTACTTTGAATCCGCAGTACTTGCCAGCCGTTCGCGGCTCGCCGAATGCCGTTCTACCCTTGGCAAGGAACTGGCCGTACCAGGCATTCGGCGGGAGGTCGTACGGGCCGCCGCGAGGCCCTCCAATATTGAACTCGACCTTTCCCGGCTCGTCGGTCACCGCGGCATGGACCAGGGTGTGCCGGCGGGGTTTGAGGCCGTTGTGCAGGAAATGCTGTCTCATCCAACCGTAAACGGTCGGTTCCGCCTCCACGGCGATCACGTGGCAGCGCAACTTCGGGTCGTACTGCTGCGCCGCGAAGGCCGCCCGCACCGCCCATCGCCCGTAGCCGGCGCCGAGTTCGATCATGGTATAAGATCCCGAGGCGGCCACGACCGATTCCAGGAGATCGATCCATTCGAAATACTCCTCGGCGGGCTCCGGATAAGCGACGCTCTGGACAGGCCCGCCTTGCGGAAAAGCGGCGTTCCCCGGCTGCCCCGCGATATACTCGTGGCGTATCTGCGTGCCGAGGAAGTCCACATAATAGCCCGCGGGAACGTGGCCGCCGTACTGGCGAAAGCGCGAGAACACTTCGTGATGCCGCATAGCCGGATGAGCGTCTCCTCGTGAGGGTGACGAGCGGCGAAACGGGAGTTGGATCGAGATCCCGATCGCAGATCTAACGCGATCCCCCATTGTACCCGGCTGGAAGGTCACAATCTACGCCGCTCCGCTCGCGCGGCGCGCTGAGCGCCCCAACTCTTGGGCCGCTTCCTTTGCTTGCGGATGCACCACGGGCGCGGCGCAGTTCGCTATACTTTTTGGTCTGACCGAAGCCGGCTCGTCGAACAACTGAATGATCTCCGTAATCCTGTACGGGCGCAACGATTCCTACGGCTACAACCTCCATAAGCGTGGCGCCATCTCTCTGAACTGCCTCGCCGCGTTGTTATCGGACCCGGATGACGAGATTCTGTTCGTCGACTGCAACACTCCCAACGAGCTTCCCACCTTCGTGGAAGCCATCTACGATACGCTGACTCCGCGGGCGAAGACCCTCCTGCGCGTTCTCCGCGTGCGCCCGGAGCTTCACCGGCGGCTGGTCGGCTACACTCACCTGATGGTCGTCGAACCGCAACCGCGCAACATCGCCCTGCGCCGGTCGAATCCGCGGAATCACTGGATTCTGAACACCAATACGGACGTGCTCCTGGTGCCGCGGGCCGGGTACAGGGACATGACGGAGGCCGTGCGCGGTCTCCCCGACGGGCTCTATACCCTGCCGCGCTTCGAGTTGCCGGAGCCGCTTTGGGAATCGTTCCCGCGCTGCGATCCGGCCGCCATTCTCGACTCCTGCCGCGACCTGGGCCCGCGGCTGCACCTGGATGAGGTCACCGTCTCGTTTCCCGAAAGCCGTTTCGACCAGGTGGGCGATTTCATGCTCTCCCCGCGCCAGGCGCTGTTCGACATCCATGGCTTCGACGAGCGCATGGTGCATGGCTGGCACTGCGATTCCAACGTCTGCAAACGCCTCAACATCTATTACGGGGGACGCACGGAGAGCCTGGCCGGCCGGCTGAAGGCATACCACTGCGACCATACCCGCGTACAGACCGGCATGCACCAGTTCGACATGAGGCTGGACAACAACGTCCAGGAGTTCGTGTTCTCCGTGGACGATCCGTTCGCCCACCACCAGGCCGAGACCTGGGGATTGCCCAATGAGCCGATCGAGGAGCTGGATTTCGTGGGCGACCCGCAGGCGCGATACGTGGCCGCGGTCGAGCGGGCGCTGGGCCAGCCGCAGGAGTCGGAATACGTGTCCGACGCCATCGGCGTGCGGAATTTCCTTCCCGTGCAGGCGGAGCACGTGCTGCCGTACGTGGCCAGCGACCTGGCGGTTTATACCCGCCCCGCGCGCTTTGCGTACGTGGGCAACCACGCGCGTGTGCTGGCGCTGGCGGCCCGGTGCATTGCGGAAATGGGATTCGAAACCCCGCTCGAGTATGCCGCCGGTCTGCTCAAGAGCGGTGCGCCGCCCGATGGCGCCAAACCCATCCCGGGCGCCGCGCTCCCCGACGCGCTGCTGGCCAACTACGACCTGGTCATCTTCGATCTAAGCCTGGATGCCGCAGGCCTGGGCGGCAAGCCGGTGGAGCGCGTGACGGACTGGCCGCGCCAGCTTCGCCACAGTCTGGGCGCCGTGGCGCGGTGTCTGGAAACCTTCGCCAAGCGGGCCGGCGCCGGCGGCACCCATGTCCCGGATGTCCTGGTGATCAACGCCAATCACCACACCTTCCGGAACTTCGTAAACCAGTTCCTGCTACTCACCTTCACGCCCTTCGCCACCCATG
>Ga0182027_10006551_pt1 | contig 17396 bp, 12 predicted proteins | sample 712E1DmetaG_FD_121300 | JGI IMG/M metagenome (GOLD analysis project Ga0182027, IMG submission 121300) | Permafrost microbial communities from Stordalen Mire, Sweden - 712E1D metaG (Illumina Assembly) | ecosystem: Environmental > Terrestrial > Soil > Wetlands > Permafrost | place: Sweden... | reverse complement strand
TTCCGTCCCGCGCAGGGCTACGCCGGCTTCAAATTTCTCCAGCAGGAAGTAGTTATGGCTGGCGGCGCGATTGTGCGCGGCATCCCGCTCGCCGGAGGCCACCGGGTCGCGGGGCCGGGCCGGCTTCTGGGGTCCGGTGGTGTCCTTCTGAACGATCTCGTGGCTGGTTTGGCGAGCCATGGGGAAGTATCCTTGAATCTTCATCCTAGCATTGGCGCGGGTTTCAGCCGGGTCACAGCGGGGCTTTGCTAAAATGAGGCATCGTTGGATGACGAGATTCGACCATAGGAGTTCGATGAAAAGCCGCGCTGTTGCTCCGGTTGCCTCCGGATCCGTTTTATCGAGAGCCGCTTTCCGGATTGCGCTCTTCGCTGTCCTGGCCGTCGTTGGCCTGTCGAGCGTTTCACTTCGCGCCGAGTCGGCCAACTCATATTTCAAGCGCGGCGAGAGCGCCGAGGCGCGCGAGGACTACGACGCAGCCTTCGACAACTACCAAAAAGCTTACGCCCAGGCGCCGAAGGATCTGCGCTATCGCACGGCGCTCTACCGGGTGCGGGTTTCGGCCTCCTCGCTGCACCTGACCAAGGGGCACAAGCTGTTCCAGGCCGGGGATGAGCAGGGAGCGCTGGCAGAGTTCCTTCATGCCGCCGAGATCGACCCCGGCAACGAGGCCGCGCAGCAGGAGATCGCCAGGGTGCGCGCCAAGCACGGCGAAACCGCGCCGCAGGGCGAGACCAGTATTGCCCAGCCCTCCGGCACGCAGGAGGAGATAGACTCCATGGGCTCGCCGGCCGCACTCAAACCGGTATCAAACGAGCCGTTGACCCTGCACATGACCGAAGATGCCAAGGTGGTGTATCAGGCCGTCGGCAGGGCTGCCGGGGTAAACGTCCTGTTCGACCCGGACTTTACCTCGAAGCGCATTCAGGTGGACCTGAACAACGTGTCGCTGGTGGACGCGCTGCGCATCGTGGGCACCCTGTCCAACACCTTTTGGCGCGCGGTGACCTCCAATACGATTTTCGTGGCCCAGAACAATCCCACCAAACGCAGGGATCTTGACGAACAGGCGGTCCAGACCTTCTATCTGACCAACGCCTGGCAGCAGAACGACCTGAACGACGTGCAGACCGCCTTGCGCAACGTGCTGCCCAGCGCTAAGGTCTACGGCGTGGCCAGCCAGAACGCCATCATCATGCGCGCAACACCCGACGAACTGCTGCTGGCGCAAAAGCTCATCAACGACCTGGACAAGGCGCGAGCCGAGGTGGTGGTAGACATCGCGGTCCTGGAGGTCAGCAAAAACTGGGAGCGGAATCTCGGTATTGCGTGGCCCGCCACCGCGAGCGTCGCCCTGCAATCTCCGACGTCCAGCACATCCACATCGAGCAGCTCGACCACCACGTCCACCACATCCACCGCGCTGACCATCTCCAATCTGGCCCATCTCAACGCAACGGATTTTGCGGTCACCATCGGCGCGGTCACAGCGAATCTACTGCTCAGCGACTCGAACACCAGGATTCTGCAGAATCCGCGCATCCGCGCCACCGACGGGCAGAAGCAGAGCATGAAGATCGGTTCGCGCATTCCCATCGCCACCGGCTCCTACCAGACCGGAGCAGCTACCGCGCTGGTCAGCTCGCTGGTCAACACCCAGTTCCAATACCTAGATGTGGGCGTGAATATCGAGGTCACGCCGACCGTCCACTTCGACCACGATGTGACGCTGAAGATCAAGATCGAGGTCACCTCGCAAAGCGGCTCGACCACCATCAGCGGCGTCACCGAGCCGATCATCAGCCAGCGCGTCGCGGAGCAGGTCATCCGGCTGCGCGAGGGCGAGGCCAACATCCTGGGAGGCATCCAGAACAAGCAGGAGATGGTGAGTTCCAGCGGCATTCCGGGGCTGAGTTCAATTCCCATTCTCAAGTACCTCTTCGGCACCAAGGACCATACCATTCAGGACGACGAGATCGTCTTTCTGCTGGTGCCGCACATTGTGCGCACGCAGGAGCTGGAGCCGGCCAATCTGCGCTCCATCGACACCGGCGTCGGCCAGTCGATCGAGTTGCGCCACGTTCCCAGTGAAGGTCCAGGCTCGAATCCAGCCTCGAATCCAGCGCCTCCTGTGCCCCCCGTACGCCCGGCCGCGCAGTCTGCTGTAGGCGTCGTGCCTGGTCAAAGCGCCCAGGCGGCGGCTCCAGCGGCGCTGGCGCAGTTGCGCGCGGCTGCGGAGACCAATGGCGACATTGCTGCCGCAAAAGCCGCTCCCCCGCCCAGCGCGCCAGGCGTCGGCAAAGTGAGCCTTGTTCTCACTCCGCCGGATGGTACGGTGGCCGCCGGCTCCACGTTCAAGGTTCCCATCGTTTTGAATAATGGAACGGATGTTGCGTCCATTCCGGTGCAGATACAGTACGACCCGGCTCAACTTTCTCTGCTCAATGTGAATCTCGGGGATTTCCTGAGCCGGGATGGCCAGGCAGTAGCTCTTGTCCATCGCGATGACGGGCCGGGCACTATTACCCTCAATGCCTCGCGCCCGCCGGGGGTGACCGGCGTGAACGGAACCGGCGTCGTATGCGTTCTCAGTTTCCAGGGCAAAGCAGCGGGCGAGAGTTCCATTGCCATCATCCGCGCGGCGGCGGTGAATACCGCCCAACAGCAAACATCGGCCCAGGGCGCGCGGGTCAGCATTCAAGTGAAGTAGGGAGCGCCGCGGATGAGCCCCATCAGAGAAGCCTCGCCAATCCGGATTGGAAGCGCGCGCGAACGGGGCCTTACGCTGGTTGAGTTGATGGTGACCGTGGCGATCCTGGCCATTCTCGCTTCGGCGGCAGTCCCCATTGCGCGCTTTAAGGTGAAGCGGGAGAACGAAAGGGTGCTGCGCCGTTCTCTGTGGGAGATGCGCGACTCCATCGACCACTACAAAGACGCGGCAGACAAGGGCGCCTTTCAAACCAAGATCGACAGCCAGAACTATCCGCCCGATCTGGAGACGCTGGTGAAAGGCGTGGACGTTCAGGGCAAAAAGCTCAAGTTCCTGCGCAAAATTCCGGTGGACCCCATGACCGGCAGGGCCGAGTGGGGCTTGCGCTCCATGCAGGACGATCCCACCTCGGACTCCTATGGCGGGCAAAGTGTCTTCGACGTGTATTCCAAATCCCAGGGAATAGGCCTGGACGGCACCAAGTACTCCGATTGGTAGGGAGAGCCATGCGCAGGACCGGCAGACAAGACGCGGGCTTTACATTGATCGAACTGATGATTGTGATGGCCATCATCGGCGTGCTGGCCGTGGTGGCGGTTCCCAGCTTTGTAGGCGCGCTCAGGACGGCCAGGGAAGCGGTCCTGAAGGAAGACCTGCATGTATTGCGCGCGGCCATCGATTCCTACACCATGGACAAGCAGAAGGCGCCGCAGTCGCTGGACGATCTGATCCAGGATGGGTATCTAAAGACCGTTCCCGTGGATCCGATGACCAGGAGCAAGGACACGTGGGTGACCGACACCAGCGACGCGATGCACTCGCTGGACCAGACCGAACCCGGCATCGACGACGTTCACTCCGGCTCCACGGAAACGAGTTCGGACGGGCAGCCGTATTCGAGCTGGTAACTCCATGCCGCCGAGAGCGGCGTTCTACACTCAGGGAGATGCTTCTCCCCGAACAATCCTCAATCGAGCAGGAACTGGCCGCTGTGTACCGGCTCTACTCTGCGCTTGCGCGAGAGCTGAACCCGGAGTTTGGCCTGGGGGGCAGACTGCTTTTTGCCGGTGAGCTTGACCCGGCGGTCTGCCGGCTCATCCGCGCCGCGAACATCGCCGGCGCCGCCTCTCTGGCGGCCTCGGCGGATGCGGCCGTTCAGAGGCTGGCCATCCACGAGGGAGTGGTGGATTTTCTCGTGACTTCGCTCGACGAGGCTCTGCGCATCCTGAAAAACGAGATTCGCAAACGGCAGGCCGTAGCGGTTTGCGTGGCCGAGACGCCGCGGACCCTTGCGCGGCAAATGGCCGAACGCGGCGTCCAGCCCGACCTGCTGGCTCCGTCTGCGACGGAGGCGGCGGAAGGGGCAGTTTTTCTGGCGCAGGGAGCACGGCGCGTGGAAGCCGAACCGCAGCCGGAGGGTAGGAAGTTCCTTGTGTTGGAGATTCCGGCAGCCTGGGCGCAACGGATCGCTGAATTCGACGCGCTGCTCGCGGAGTCTGTTGCCGCCGCCAACTATGCTAACCGCCGCTGGCTGCGTCTCTCGCCCCGCTATCTGGGGCCGGCGGCGCGACGGCTGCGTTCGCTGGAGTGCGACGAGGAGACGGCTGCGGCGCTGATGAAGAGAATCGAGCAGGCGGTTCCGGAATAATTTACGGGCGCGGAAGGCGAAACCTACTCTGCGCTGCTCGCTGCTTCGATCCGGGCCCAAAGCTCTTTGATTCCGTAGCCGGTTTTGGCGGAGACCGGGAGCACTTCGTCCAAGTCCAGCCCTTTTTTCAGGGCCAGTAGGTTGCGGGTGCGCTCGTTGCCGCTGAGCCGGTCGATCTTGGTGGCCACAACGGCAAAGTCGCGCCCGGCGGCGCGCAGCCAGTCGATCAACTGCCGGTCGCTCTCCTGCGCGGGCACATTCGAGTCCACCAAGCAGACGCACAGTTTGAGCATCGAACGGATGGCCAGATACGGCTCGATGAAGGCCGGCCAGCCCGCCGAAATCGATTTCGATATTTTGGCGTAGCCGTAACCGGGCAGGTCGGCAAAGACCAGCTTGCGCCTCTGACTCTGATCTAAAAGCGCGAAAAAATTGATCGCTCGCGTGCGTCCCGGCGTCTGCGAGACTCTAGCCGCCTTCTCGCCCACGAGCGTGTTCAGCAGGCTCGATTTGCCTACGTTCGAGCGGCCCAGAAAGGCAATTTCCGGTACGTCCGGTGCGGGGAAGTGCGCCGCATCGAGGGCCGAAAGCAGGAATTGGGTGGTATAGCGCATATTCCGAGTGAGCTGCCTTAGGTATTGATTTTATTAGATTTCCGCGTATTCAGGTGGGGTTTTTACTGGCGTACAGCGGTTGAAACGCGCGATTTACGGAATGGCTCGTAAAGCCTTTTAAATGATGGTTTTCAGAGTGGGGATACTGAAATACTTATCCTGTACGGACGCCGGTTGATGTCCCACAAGTTGCTGAAGGGGATGGGGTTGACTGGCATTTACAGGCGTACAGGGAGGAATTTCATTTTTTCCCGGGGAGGGGCTGGATGGGTTCGGGGACGTGGCTGCGGGCGGGGCCGAGGCAGTGGCGCGGGCGGCACGGTCGGCGCGGGCGGCGGCCAAGCCAAATTGAGGGCGGCCGCCGGGGTAGCGCGCGGCCTTCACCGCATCGGGCAGGGCCAGGAGCAGAAACCGGTAGTGTCCTAATTCTGCGTTGCTGCTATGGTGGCGGCCTAGACTGGTAAGGCCGCCAGCCGGTCATCGGTTCGGCACCTTGAATCGTATTTCATACTGGAATCCGGGCTTCTTCCCGTGCTTCTCTTCCATTTGCAGCTTTAGCTCCTCAATATCGCTGCATGTACTCGCAACGCCTATGACCATCCATATATGCTCGACGAGCTTTCTCAAACCATATTGGCTTGTCAGCCATTGGTGGTAGTTCTGACCCTTTTGAGGCTTTGGCGCGTTCTCCCGCAGCCACTCGGCCACATCCGGGTCAAGATATTCATAAATCAGCTTCATTACCAGCTTCCCCCAGTATTTCGGTCTGTGGTGGAGCTTGCCTTTCCATTTCGTCAAACGCCCGAACTGTTCCCATAGTTGTACAGGGAATGTCGGTTCCCATTTTCTCATTTCCTCTTCAAGGTAAAGTTTCAGTTTGATTTCCAAGGCATCTTCTGGCCGTAGATATTGATAGCCAGTGGCCTCGTCAATGAGCGCATCCAAGCCTACCTTCGCGCAAGCAGCTAAGAGCATCCCCGCCCTGATTGCAATTTCTATCTGGCGATCAGTGAGCTTGACGGTTGAATCCTGGCTTGTGCTGGCATTGAGAGCCGATACATACCCACGGCAGATTTCGATGAATAAATCGGAAGGTAGACCCATAACGGTCTGATTCAACATCTCGACTTCTTTTTGTCGGAACGTCACCATTCGCGCACGCACAGATTCAACATCGAGGAACGGTTTTAATGCTTCCACTCGGAGATAACTTTCTAGGTCAGCCTGCCGCGTTTTTGAATCCGTGAGCACTTTTGTTGCAGCAATTCGAGCGATTACCCTTTGCCCATTGCTGAGGACATACACTGGAATTTCTACCCCTGCAAGAGTGAGGAGACCCGGATAGCGTGCTTCCGGGATGGAATCTCCGCGCGATTCGACAATGCCAGCTTTCAGTGTAAGTGATTGATTCTTAACCTTATCCCACCGAGCCTTCGCCGCTTTGCTCGCCAAAGACTGCTTTTCTACGCGCGTCAGATTCTTCATCCTCGCCGCGCCACCCTTGGAGGCTCTATCCGCATATTTGGATTCTTGCCCGATTATCTGTTCCATTTAGGTGCCCTCCATATAAAAGACACGATACCACATGCCATCTTAAATAGCAAGCATTATTTTCTTGACATGCCAGCTTATGCCTGCTACTATAGTAGGCATAAGTAACCCCGGCCAGCGCGTCAACGCCAACCGGGGTAAGAATCCACCACAGCTTGCGCCGCGATGAACCCACAAATTCATTATCCGGCAAAACGGCTGTGGTTTCAAGGGGAAACCACAATGACCTGCCATTATTGCCGTACAACCTGCAAACGCTTTGGAAAGCACAGAAACGGCCTCCAACGCTTCCGCTGTAACCAGTGCTGCAAGACCTTCACGGAAGAACACAACCGGCCCCTAGAGGATATGCGCTTGCCCCTAGACAGGGCTGTGGCTGTCCTGCAATTACTCTTGGAAGGTATGTCTGTCCGCAGTGTGGAGCGCGTGACCGGCATACACCGCGACACAATCCTCCGCTTGCTTACCTTGGCCGGAGAACGCTGCCAGAGGCTCATGGAAGAGAAGATCAGGGGTCTTGACGTGCGCGATGTGGAAATGGACGAAATCTGGGGCTTTGTCGGCAAAAAAGAAGGCCACAAGTCCGAAGAGGACGGCGCGGAATTTGGAGACGCTTACTGCTTTGTTGGCATGGAGCGCGGAACCAAACTGGTACTCGCCTATCACCTAGGCAAGCGCACCGCCAAGTCCACGGATGATTTTATTGGCAAGCTGGCCTATGCCACTTCCGACAACCGCTTCCAGTTGACCTCCGACGGATTCAAGCCCTATGTGAGCGCCGTCAAAATGCTTCTCAGAGACCGCGTAGATTTTGCTCAGCTTGTCAAGGTCTACGGGGCATCGCGTGACGGTGAGCAGCGATACTCCCCCGCAGAGGTAATAGACGCTGTTCCAATGCCGATCATGGGCCGACCATGCCGCGAACGCATCTGCACTTCGCATATCGAACGCCAGAACCTCAGCATCAGGATGGGGATGCGCCGCATGACGCGGCTGACCAATGCGTTCTCGAAAAAGTGGGAGAACCTGCAAGCCGCGTATTCTCTATGGTTTGCGTTTTATAATTTTTGCAGGGTTCACAAAACCTTACGTTTGACTCCTGCCATGGAGAGCGGTTTGACAGACCATGTTTGGAACCTCCGAGAACTTTTCTATTGACAATTTGCAGAGAATTCCTTGTGATTCTGATAGACTTATCTTTGGTCTGTAGGGAATAATTGTGGTGTTAGGGGTTCCGGGGATTATGCGATTCCTGATTCCTAATACGCGTTGGCAAGAACCTTCTTGCCTCCAAGCACGTCTAAAGAGTGGAAACTATCAGCCGATGAGCTGAGGAGACCATGAACAAAAACGTAAAATCTGACTTTCTCTTTGCGCAGCCCTCTTTTGCCTCGGGAGTAGCACGCACGCTTGATTTGTGGGGTCAATTTGATGACTACAATAGAAGCGACACCCCGGTTGAGGCGGATGGAAAGGCTATTGCGGCTGATTGGTTCGTCATTGGACAAGACATTCTTGACGCTGTCGAACAGCACGACTCAGAATGCGAAGCCGCTTAATTCACTGTGAGCCATAGACGAAACAGAAGAGGGCAGATCATTCCTGCTTCAACACCGAAGCCAGAACAGTCGGCTCTTATTCAAATGTCCGCATCGTTCTCCGGCCCTCTTCCTCCTCCCGGTCTACTCGAAAAATATAATCAAGTTATTCCAAACGGTGCAGATCGCATTATGGCCATGGCCGAAAGGCAGAGCGCACACCGCGAATCGCTTGAAGCTCGGGTGGTTGCAGGGAATGTAGCAAATCAAACACGAGGCTCAATCTTCGCGTTTATTATTTGTTTGGTTGCGCTTGTATTTGGGTTTTACTTAGTACAGGAAGGGAAGAATGTTCAGGGGTTTGCCTCTATTGTCGGTGCCCTAGGTGGCGTTCTCTGCACCTTTATTTATTCAAGAATCGAACAACGAAAAGAGCGGATCGAGAAATCAGCCGCCCTGGAATCGCGTAGACGTAGATAGATAACAGCAACGCACTAAAAGGACACTACCCAGAAACCTAACCATGTCGGTTACGGTGGTATCGTTGTCGGCCGCAATTCTCCGCGTCTGGCGGTAGAGATCCGGGTCAACGGCTACGGTGATGTTTCTGACAGTTCGCATGGTGCGGCTTTCCAGAGGGCTCAGGAATTTGGTAGTGGGTCAGTTTGGAAAAAACTCTCCCTCAGGGGCTAAAGCCCGGATGATTTTTACGGGACTTATGTACGGGCTGAAGCCCGTACCCTTCAAACCGACCCATCACCAAAAATTTCGCTCTATTGGTAGTGTGCATCAATGGAGGGTAATTATCTGCAACCACCTGCGGCGGGGCCAATCGCTCGCTATTCGCTCGCATGGGCATCCTTGCTTCCCACCCTTGCGCTAGAAAAAAGCGCAAGGATGGGGCACCCTCAGTTGCGGGAGGGTGAACTTTCAGAAAGACTTAGGGTGCGCCACCCACCTTTTAGGGCACCCGGTCCGAAAAGAGAAGGCCGGTCAGGGTTCATGGTCTCACCTGTCTGAAAATCCAGAGATGGGGCACCCAGCAGGGGCTAAAGCCCGCATTTGATTTCAGCTACTTGCGGCACGACTGAAGTCGTGCCCTGTTACAAAGTGCGGTCTGGAAACACCTCAAATTCATGGGTAGACGGAAGGCTCACCGATTCTTGTGCGAATTTTGTGCTAGAAGCGGTGCAAGAACTTGGGCAAGTTTCTGCAGTCGAGACTTCCGCAAGGGCGGTGATCCTCCCGCAGCGTCATAATGCGTGGGTTGGGCTAATCTTGGCCTCACCTCTGGCAGTTCGCTAAATAACATCATTGGACGGAGATTCAAACTCCCAGATCACGGCGAAGGTCCTCCTCCTGCTCTGCGTTTTCAGTGAACGGCAGGTACCTTGCGAGCTTCATTTTGTTGTCGATGAGCGGGTCAGCCTTATCGAGCCTTATCGTTTGGATGACCTGACGAAGTACCCTTTCATAATCCCGAGCGGCAAGATTGAAGGCCATTCCACACATGCGGGCCAACGTCTCAGGCTTGAGGCCGTAGGAACCTTGCAAGCCAGAATGCACTGACCAACTGAGCAGCCGATAGAAAAATGCATACAGCTCTTGCATCTCTGCGGGAAGCATCCGAACCCGCGCGGGAAGCCCCATGCCGCTCCAATGCTTGATGTCCGAAAACTTGATTCCTTTCCACGTAGAAGCAGCTAGGCTCAGTATTCGCGTTTCGTTGTTTTGAATGTAGTCCTGTTGCGGTTGCGCGGACTGCTGAAGAGTCAAGGGGTTTGTCTTTGCGAATTCGAGTGCGCTTCGGCACGCACGCAACTTTTCAATGTCTAGGAACACGCGCATCTTGATTGGCGCACCTTGCACTTGATTGAAAATTCCCATATCCACCGCCAACTCAAACACGCTTCGCGCAAGCATTCCAATCGCTTGGAAATGATTCGGCGTTTGCAGCTCCAGTAATGAGCTGACATTGGCGGACACGCGATAGTAGATGGAAATTACGCATTCTTCTGGAAGCGTTGGTGACAGAAGACCGTTTACAACGCCCTTCACTTCCAGTTCGTCAAACTTGGCGAGGCTGCGCAGGACCGCGAACCAGTCCTCAGTTTCTTTGATTGCTTCGGCTATCTCCGGCGTGCTCATCTTTCCTCTCAGACATCCATCCAAAGAGAGTATCCACTTCTAACCAGCAGCTTGTCGCATCCCCTCGCGCATGTCCACGAAGCCCTCCTGAAGATAGGGCTCGATCAACGCCGAGCGATCAGGATCAGGGCTGTGCCTGGATTGTTGACGATTGGGAAGTTTCTGCCAAGGTTTGGCATGCCACCTGTCTTGCGAAATTGTGCTAATTTGTGCTAACGATTCGGCCTTCTTGGACTTCGTGGACATTCAGCACGTTGCAGAATCAGTAACTTGCGTGTTTCCAATGGCCGCTGAAGTCGTGCCCTGTTACAAAGCGAAATTTTTCCGCAGCTTGCAAAGTCTTGATTCTGAGACCTGGGATTCCGCAAACAATTACTGCCGAGCGGGCAGGTTGGCGGCAATCTCACCCGCCGGCGGCACGGCGGCCAGCACATCGGTTTCGGCGGGCAGTGCTGTGGGCAGCGGACGTTCGAGAGCCAGCTTCAGCACCTCGTCCATATTGTCGACGAAGTGCAGCTTCATCGAGTTCTTGATGTTGTCAGGCAGTTCGGCAATGTCCTTGTCGTTGGCGCGAGGCAGGATGACCTCGAAGATGCCGGCGCGCAAGGCGGCCAGCAGCTTCTCTTTCAGCCCGCCGATAGCCAGAACCTTGCCGCGCAGCGTGATCTCGCCGGTCATGGCGATGTCGCGGCGCACCGGAATCTTGGCCAGGGCGCTGGCCAGTGCGGTGGCCATGGTGATGCCGGCCGAAGGGCCGTCCTTGGGAATGGCGCCTTCGGGAACGTGCAGGTGCAGGTCCACGTTGCGATAGAACTCGCGGCTGAGGCCCAACGCCTGCGCGCGCCCGCGGATGTAACTGAGCGCGGCCTGCGCCGACTCCTGCATCACGTCGCCGAGCTGGCCGGTGATGGTGAGCTTGCCCTTGCCATCGAGCACCTGCACTTCGGTGGTGAGGATACTGCCGCCGACCTCGGTCCAGGCCAGGCCGGTGACCAGGCCGACCTCACTCTTTTCATGCACCTCGGAGTCGCGATACTTGACCACGCCGAGAAACTCGTGGATGTTCGCCGCGGTGAGTTCTTCCTTGTGCTTAACGCCGCTTTTGACCACCTTGCGGGCCACCTTGCGGCAGACGTTGCCGATCTCGCGCTCCAGGTTGCGGACGCCGGCTTCGCGGGTGTATGAGCGGATGATTTCGAGAATTGCGTCGTCATTGAAGACTATATTTTTCTCGCTCAGGCCGGTTTGCTCGCGCTGCTTCTTGACCAGATATTGCCGGGCGATCTCCAGCTTTTCCTGCTCCGTGTATCCTTGCAGGCGGAGAACCTCCATGCGGTCCTGCAAAGCGGGCGGGATGGTGTGCATGACGTTGGCGGTGGCGACGAAGAGAACTTGCGAGAGGTCGTAGTCCACGTCGAGATAGTGGTCCTGGAAGGCGACGTTCTGCTCCGGATCGAGCACCTCGAGCAGGGCAGAAGCGGGGTCGCCGCGGAAGTCGGAGGCCATCTTGTCCACTTCGTCGAGGAGGAAGACGGGGTTGCGGGTTCCGGCGCGCTTCATGTGCTGGATGATCTGCCCCGGAAGCGCGCCGATGTAGGTGCGGCGATGGCCGCGAATCTCGGCCTCGTCGCGGATGCCGCCCAGAGAGAGCCGGACAAACTTGCGGCCGGTGGCTTTGGCGATGGACATGCCCAGCGAGGTCTTGCCCACGCCCGGAGGCCCGGCGAAGCAGAGGATTGAGCCTTTTGGATTCTTGACCAACTGGCGGACGGCAAGAAACTCGAGAATGCGCTCCTTGATTTTTTCCAGCCCGTAGTGGTCGGTGTTGAGCACTTTTTCCGCGTAGTCGATGGAGCGGGTTTCCTTGGAGCGCTTCTTCCACGGCACGGCCAGCAGCCAGTCAATGTAATTGCGGCTGACGGTGGACTCGGCTGACATGGGCGGCATGGCTTCCAGCTTCTTCAACTCCTGAATGGCCTTGTCGAGCACTTCCTTTGGCATTCCGGCGGTTTCGATCTTCTTGCGCAACTCGTCGAACTCGTTCTTTTCGCCGCGGCCCAGTTCCTTTTGGATGGCCTTGATCTTCTCGTTGAGGTAATACTCTTTCTGCGCCCGTTCCATCTGCCGCTTGACACGGGACTGGATGTTGCGGTCGAGGTCGAGCTTTTCGATCTCCACGTCCAAAACATCGGCAATCCGCGCCAGCCGCGCCGCGGGATCGAAGATGCCCAGCAGCTCCTGCTTCTCCTCGATGCCGAGTTGCAGGTTGGCGGCGATGGTGTCGGAGAGCTTGGCCGGCTCGTCCATGCGCACGGTGGCGATGATGGTCTCGTAGTTGAGCGATTGCTGCAGCTTGACGTACTGCTCGAAGAGGGCGGTCACGCGCGTCATGAGCTGCTCGGCGGCCGGAGTCATCTCAAAGTCGGTTTTGCCGGTGCGCACAGTGGCCACAAAAAAGCCGTCGCGGTCGTTCACCTCGATGGATTTGGCGCGCTCCACGCCCTCCACCAGCACTTTGATATTGCCATCGGGCATCTTGACGCTCTGCACAATGTTGCAGATGGAGCCGACCTGGTAGATGTCCTTGGCGCTGGGCTCGTCGATCGAGGCGTCGTGCTGGGTGGCGAGGAAGATTTTGCGGTCGCCGCTGAGCGCCTCCTCGAGGGCGCGCACGCTGGATTCACGGCCCACCACGAAGGGGGTCATCATGTAGGGAAAGATCACCATGTCCCGGATGGGCATCATGGGCAGCTTGCGCGCTTCGTTCTTTTCGCGGGATGCGGTCATATAGCCCCCTGGGAGTTGGACGCGCGGAGACAGCTCAAGTAACTAAGCTGATTGCGCGGCTCATGTTGCGATTGTACAGCGGAACTGGATTGGCGGCGAATGGTGCAACGTGCAATTCGCTCGTGCTGGAAGCCGACAAATCAAGAGAATTTCTCCACTTAAAACAGGACAAAATGAACGGAGCAGACTCAATTTTCAAAAATGCCGGGTTGCAGGCAGACGAAATTCGGCGAAAGGTCCGGCTGCATGAGGGCCAAAAGATTCAAAACAAGCGCAAAAACGCGCGAAAAACGGGCATTTAGGGTCGAAAATCCGTGTTTTAAGAAGGGTCAGCGGCGGGCTATCCCAGGTTCCCAAAGTAGGGACCTGGGATAGCCGGTTTACTGGATCTGAAGACGCAGAAACAAATGCAGGTCCTTCGGCTCGTCCGCCTCGGCGGACTCGCTCAGGATGAAGCGAGAGTGGGAACCCACGTCCCTCCGGGGCTAAAGCCCTCGTTGATTTTGCATGCTTTATGCGGGGGTTGAAACCCCCGCCTCCCTCCGGATTGAATTTTTCAGTAAACGAAGACCCCACGAAGATGGGGCACCCGGCAGCCGCCGGCAATACCAATCCTGTATCATGCTCGTCGAAGGAGATTCCCCCGATGACCGAACCGAAGATCGCGCAAAAGAGCCCCTATCCCACGGCAGTGGAGGCGGGCAAAAGTTATTTCTGGTGCGCCTGCGGCCTGAGCGTTAAGCAGCCGTATTGCGACGGCAGCCACAAGGGCAGCGGCTTCACGCCGGTGAAGTTTGATGCCACGGAGTCCAAGACGGTGTATTTTTGCGGATGCAAGCACACAGCCCATCCGCCGTTCTGCGACGGGAGCCACGCGAAGCTCTGAGCCGGACACATCACCGTCCGCGATGGGGGCCCAGGTTGATGTTGATGCTATCCCAGGTCTTCGAAGCGAGACATGGGGCATCCGTCAGCAAGAAAATTACTTATAGGCCGCCGATGAGCGTTCTGACCGCATAAAGCGAGTGGTGCGTCAGAATGTAAAGTGTACGGCGATCTGCCCCGCCGAAGATCAGATCGATCGGCCGCTCCGGCATTTCGATTCTCTCCGCCAATTTTCCATCCGGAGTGTAAACCAGAAGCTGGCCGGCAGCGAGATAGACGTTTCCGTGAGCATCCTGCGCGAGGCTTTCTCCACCCTCTTCGGCAAAGAGCTGAAGGTCTTCAATTGATCCCGACAAAGTTACTTTTCCCTTATAAGTCTTTTGCTCACCTTCTTCAGTTACATAGAAAGGGTGGCCTGGAACCTCCTTTTGCAATCCAAGCCCTCGCAGCACATCGGCCATTTTTGTTCCCCATGGCATGTAACCTTTTACGAAATTATCTCCGGAGGAGATATAAGTGCTGCCGTCGGGAGAAAGAAACTGCCAGGGTCTATCCCGCGAAAAGTCTCTGAACGTAAACACGCCAGCGGGGCAGAAGGCGGTCATTCCGGGGCGATCCCGCGCCGCTTGCGGCTCTAAAACGGTGATCTGTTCGCCGGGTGCATCGGGCCTGAAAGAATAGACTTTACCGGCGCCGCTGCGTGAAACCACCAGCAGATCGCCAGCCTTGTCAAAGGCCAGATTTTCCGGTTCGAGCGGGCTGTTGCGCACCAATACGGCTTCCCGGTTTATTGCCGACCACATATAAATGCGCTGCCAATGCGCGTCGACAAAGTACAGGGTTCCAGCTACATCTACCGCGGCGCCGGAAATGTTGAAAAATCCCGTAGCCAACCGTTTCACCTGCGCCTTCGGCTCCAGCAGCGCCGAGGCTGCGATAGGCTTGGGCGCAACGGGTTTTCCTGGCAGATCGAGATTGGCAAACTCGCGCGCACGCGCCTCGGCATGATGCGTTTCGTCGATCACCGAGTTATCGAAAGATGCCTTGCTGTTGCTGTCAATATGCACGTTGCGGAAACGGATGCGGCTCGACTCGGAGACGCGAACCGCGGTGGGGAATGGCTGATAACTGCTAATAACGCGGTACCCGTGGTAGTTGGCAATGGCGATGTTATGCGAGCGCGTAATCTCGAGCGGCAGCGTGTCGGTACCTTCTCCGCGCTCTTCCTCAGTTTGCAGCGCGTCAATTTCCCAGTTTTCTACGCGATCCAGGCGAACTTCATTGCGAACGTGATGTTCGCTCGATAACTCGTAGACATAACCGGGGGTCTTGGTATTTGAAACGTAGAGCCCAGCCTGGGCAAAGGTGCTCGGCGTCCAGATATCCGCAAAGACGCCGCCGCCACCGTTGGTAACCCATAGGCTTGGATATTGCGCATCCCAGCGATACTTCGGATCCGGATCGGCGGTGTGCGTGTTGTTATAGGGGTTCATCCGAGTGCCGTCGGCGGCATTCGTGCCGTGGCCGCCAAGAAAGCGCACATCGTCCATCAGCGAATCGGCGCCGGCCATCCAAAGAGCGCCCACGGCGCGGTTATTGATGCCGCCGGTGAAAAGCCCGATGCCAGTTACGATGTTATGCCCGCCCTGAGGAGCCTCCAACAGCGCGCGCGGGCCGCCAAGCCCCTGAAATGCAACCGTTCCGTCGGCCAAGTCGAACTGCGTCATGCTGGGGTGCAGACCGATGAGAACAGTCTCCGGACGCAGGCGAATCGTGTCAGTGACGAGATACCGCCCAGCCGGAATATAGAGCGTATGATGGTCAGCGATGGCCTTCTGAATAGCCGCAGTATCGTCGGTTACGCCATCGCCTTTGACACCCAAAGTTAGCAGGTTAACCCATGTATCGGCGGGCGGCAGGGCTGCAATAACATTGGCTGTTTGAGGCGGCATCTCCTTGACCACATGCGCATGGAAGCTGGTCCGAATCGCGCCCGGATCGCCAGCTCCATTCATGGTAAGCCCATGCGAGAAGGATCTCACTTCATAACTCTCGCCCGGTCCGGCAATCGTTTGTCCGGTTTCGCGCAGCAGAGCAAAGGTCTTTACTTTGCGGCAGGCAATATCTTCCAAATTGATTTCGGTGCGGGGATTGTTTTCGTTGCCAAAGGCAATTGCCGGCCCGTCGATGTTTTCAAACCGGGAGTTCTTGACCCATAGCTCTTCGGCATAATGCGGCTCGATGTCGATAGCTTTCGGAAGATTGCGAAAGGTGTCGTGAATCAGTGTCAGTCCTGCTTCGTGTTCGAGAATTGCCGCCTCGCTCTGCCCTTCAAATGTGGAATCGATCAGCGTGAATTGCCAGCCGGGAGAAGGTTTATTGGTTATGATGCCGTACCGACCGCCGAAGAAATGCAAATCCTCGGCCTCATTGCCAATGTCCTTGAGCGCCGCGAGTCCCGAGCCGATATGAAAGTCGATGTGCGCCAGATAGCAGTGCTGCGCGACGTGAAAGCGAATGCCCACAGCGGCGGGGTTTCCCTGGCCGATCTCGAAATCGACGTTGCTCATCGCGGAGTAGAACGTGCCGGCATTCGCGTCGGAGATAGCAGGGTTCAATGGAACCGTTCCCTCGATCGGGTCAGGAACCCTGCCGGTTGAATAGTCGATTCTGCGACGCTGCGCTGCACGCCCTCCGGCGAAAAGAAACATATAGCCCAGGCCTTTTTGATAGCCAGGAGTGTTGTCTGCCAACACAAAGACCGGCCGCGTGGCTCCATAGCCAATCACCCGCACGGCCGGCCAAACATAGATAGTTTGTGTAATGCGATAGCGGCCTTCGGGGATAAAGAGGATGCCCTCGCCATGCTCGGCGGCCTTGTCGATGGCCGACTGAATGGCGGCGCTATCGTCGGCCACGCCATCGCCATGAACAGAAAATGAATCTTTGGTCAGATAGATGGCCTTGGCATCCTGGAGGCGTGTGGGGTAATAGGAAGCTCCCAAGGCAGGAAGTGCAAACCAAAGCAGAACGATTCCCAACAGAGCAGTCTTCTTCATAACTCTCTTATCGGCGCAAAAACAAAACCCTCAAACTGGAGTTACCAGGATGCGGGTTTTGTCCGGCCCAATTCTCAGATAAATTGTCAGCCTGCTTTTTCCAGCAGGCAGAGCGACAGGTCGCGGCGCTCGACCATGTCGCGAGTGATTTCGAGGTCGCGGACTTTTTTATTGTTGGGCAGGTGGAACATCAGGTCGAGCATCAGCTCTTCGAGGATCATGCGCAAGCCGCGGGCGCCCACCTTGCGCGCCAGGGCCTCGCGGGCCACGGCACAGCAGGCTTCGTGGGTAAAGTGCAGGCGGACGTTCTCGTACTCGAAGAGGCGCTGGTATTGCTTGATGATGGCGTTGCGGGGCTTGGTGAGAATCTCGATCAGCGCCGCTTCGTCCAGCTCGTCCAGCACGCCCATCACCGGCAGGCGTCCGACAAACTCGGGAATCAGGCCGTACTTGATG
>Ga0182027_10006550_pt1 | contig 17396 bp, 16 predicted proteins | sample 712E1DmetaG_FD_121300 | JGI IMG/M metagenome (GOLD analysis project Ga0182027, IMG submission 121300) | Permafrost microbial communities from Stordalen Mire, Sweden - 712E1D metaG (Illumina Assembly) | ecosystem: Environmental > Terrestrial > Soil > Wetlands > Permafrost | place: Sweden... | reverse complement strand
TACGGCCGCTATCATGTTAGACTTGATAGGAACCTCCTTGGTTTGAAATTGGTCGTTACAAACTCTATCTTACCAAAGAGGTTCGCTTGTATTCAATGCCCCATCCTTAAGTTAGCGCCTATGGGAGGCGAGAGTGGGGGTCAGGTAACCAGCCGGTTGCGTAAAGCCAGAGTGACAGCTTCCGTTCGGCTCGTGACGCCCAGCTTGGACAATATGTTACTAACGTGGGATTTAATGGTGGATGGACTTACAGTCAGTTTTCCAGCGATCTGGGTGTTATTCAAACCTTCAACCATTAGAGCCAGGACAACCCGCTCACGTTCCGTAAGATTGTATCCCGGCGCGGGCGGCTGGCTGGCGGCATGGACCAGCGCCTGTGCGGCCTCTGGCGAAAGGGTGGCGCGTCCGGCATGGGCTGCGCGGATGGCCTTGACCAACTCATCGGCTGAGACATCCTTAAGCAAATATCCGATAGCCCCCGATTCCAGTGCGCTCTTAACCAACTCATCTTCTTTGAAACTCGTCAATGCGATTACTTGAACGTTTGGAAATTGTTGGCGTATGGTACGCGTGGCTATTGCCCCGTTCATGTCAGGCATAACCATATCCATCAGGATAACGTCGGGTTGACGCTTGGCACAGAGTTCGATGGCGGTTCGTCCGTTCTCGGCCTCGCCCGCCAGCTCCAGGTCATCAAAGGCTTTCAAGAAGGTCGCCAGTCCTCTGCGTACCATGGTGTGATCGTCAACCAACATGACGCGAATGCGTTTGGATGGGGTGGGTGTCATACGGCCTCCTTTTTTTCAGCTTCTGTCCAGCGGATGACGAGTTCGGTACCGTGAGCGGGCTGACTTGTGATGGATAATTGTGCGCCCACTGCTTCGGCGCGTTCGCGCATCATACTTAAGCCATAATGACCGGATGAGGTCCGTTCAGGATCAAACCCCTTGCCATTATCGCGTATCACCAGTTTGACGGTACTTCCCTCGTGTTTTAGGTTTATTTCAACCAAACTGGCGTGGGCATGTTTCGCAATATTATTCAGCGCTTCCTGGCACATACGATAGATCGCTACCTGCACATCAGCGGGCAGAACACGCTCACCTGTCACACTCATCGTGACAGGGATATTGGTGCGGCCCGTGAATGCATTTCCCAGCAAGCGCACTAGATCGCCCAGGTCGGAATCAGTCAGGGTCGAGGGTCTAAGCTCGGCCAGCAGGGCGCGCATTTCAGCCATCGCACCTCGAGTCAAGCGGCGCAAGTCCTCGAGTGATTGCCGTGCTAAATCTTGATCCCGATCCCACAAACGTGGCAAGACTTCCGCAATAAGCCCCGCGGAGAAGAGTGATTGATTGACGGCGTCGTGCAGATTTTGTGCGAGATGCTGGCGCTCCTGCAATGCGGCGAGTGCCTGTGCTTGTTGATACAGTTCTGCATTGACCATGGTAATGGCAGCCTGGTTGGCCACCGTCAGAGCCAGGTCAGCGTGATGACTCGTGAAGTAATTCCGGTTAATGTGCGCCACGCCCACGCCGCCGATGATGCGGCCTTTGATCGCCAAAGGCACCCACATCCATGCTCGTACTCCGTCCAACAATACAGCCGCCTGATCGACCAGTAACGAACGGAGGAACTGTGCTTCCTTATCAGCACCCGACACGTCCGCGATTCGGATGGGGCGATGTTCGTTGAACAGCCGCGCCAAAATCTCCGGACCATCCAAATGGATGCGGAAGGGAACAGCACCTTCCGGCTGTTGTACTCCACGCAGGGCAATGGTCATCAATGTTGAGTCTTCCAACACGAAAAGCGCGGCATGGCTGTATTTTACAATGACCCGCAACTGGTCAAGGATTAAATCCGGTTTGAGTTCCAAGGTGGAAGCTAACGTGCGGGAGATATCCAGCAAAGTAGCCTGTTCACGCTGGCGGACTTCCTCCTGCTGTAGAAGAAGCTGTGCTGCCTGGACTCGCTTGCTGACGTCGCGGACGACGCTCAACAAACACATACGGCCTTGATAAGTAAAGGCTGTCCTGCGCACCTCAACATGGAATGGTGAGCCGTCCCGGTGTAGGTGAATGGCGGGCGATTCGAACATGCCGCCCGACTGGACCGCTTGGGCGGACTCGGTGAAAACGGGCTGACTTTCGGGATGGATGTATTCCGTTAGATGCAGACCGATAAATTCCTCGCGGCTGTATCCATGCATCGCGGCGGCGGCGGAGTTAGCCTCGACGACGCGCTGGGTTTCTGAATCCTGCACGATCAATCCATCGCCTGCCGCTTCGAAAATCCCCCAATACAACTGATATTTATCTTCAAGCTGGGATGCTTGATCTCGGCTCGAGCTCATAAGATTTACTTTCTAGCCAACGCGGCTGGTTGAAGATACTCGATCTCCACGAAGCCGTCATCCGATTTGATTTTCATTTGAAGATCCATGAGTTCAGAGTTCTCATGCAAATATCATATCGCGTTCTTCCAGAAGCATCAATACTGGGCTTTTCACAATATTCGGGCGCGGAGAAAGATGATTATTTGCACTCACTCTTTTTGATATTTTATCTACCAGAGGGTATAGTCCAATGATCAGCGGCAGTCCAATATAAAGCAGCCAGGTTTTTCTTTAGCTGTGTTTGTTCAGCCATTCAAACAACTCTTTAACACTGGCTGTAGCCATTGCAACGCTGGTATCCGCCGCGCCATAGTAAAGATGAATGGTATCACCGTCAGCTAAAAGGGTATAACCACAGGGGAATATGACGTTATCCACATCCCCATGCCGCTCGTAAGGTTCTTCGGGGCCAAATACCCACTCGTCTCCGCGCTTCAGGCACTGGTCGGGTGAGTTCAAATCAAACAAAGCCAAACCCAAACGGTAAATAGCGCCCGCCGCGTTAAGCTTCACGCCGTGATATAGGACCAGCCAGCCCTGTTGAGTTTCAATCGGCGAAGCAGAAAGGCCGATCCTGTCCGCATCCCACCAGCCGCCAAGCCGGGCTTCCAGCATCAACTTGTGATTTCCCCAATTTCGCATGTCTTCAGAGTAGGAGATCCACATATTTGCCGCCGTCACGCTGGCTGGACGGTGGATCAATGCCCAGTGCCCATTAATTCGATGCGGTAAAAGACACGCATCCTTATCTTCAGGCTGCATTATGACTCCATAACGTTCAAAATGGATGAAATCCTTGGTGAGCGCCAGAGCTACACCCGGGCCGCCATGTCCATAAGCAGTATATGCGACGGCATACTTACTCAGCTCGGGTACATAAGTTATGCGCGGGTCTTCGATGCCCCAAATTTCCTCTGGGAAATGCTCCGGATCGGGCATGAGAGTCGGCTGGGGATCGATCTTCCAGCCATCAATGCCATTCGCGGAGCGGGCGGCGCATAAGTGGGAAAGCCCGCGTCGATCCTCCACGCGGCATAGCAGAAGGGTCGTTCCATCGGCCAGGAGTGCAGCGCCGGGATTGAATACGCTATTGATCGGATACGGCCAGTTTTCGGCGGTCAGGATGGGGTTGAGCTTGTTGCGATGAATGAGTTCCGAATGTTGATTGTTCATTTTGATTATGTTCGTCAATCCTTATAAAATTATCTGTCAACCGTAATTCCAACAAAGCCTGAAGAAATGCCAGCGTTGACTCTGCACCTTGATTCTCGTTAGGTCGGTCGGGATGCAAACCATCGCGACAGCCGCCCGTGGTCGGATCGTACAGCGGAAGATTCAAGTCATTGCGCCCGAGGAACCACTCGAAGGCTCGCCGTGCTTCCTTGCGCCAATCTTTTTCACCTGTAAGTCGGTAAGCTTCGAGACAAGCAGAGACCATGGCTTGGGCTTCGATTGGCTGTTGATCGAAGCGGGCACGCTCACCGCCGCGTGGATAAAAACCGTTCGAGCCGATTGGGACAAAATGTCTTACCTCTACATCCGCGCGTTGCAGATCAGCCAGCCAAGTCAAAGACTCTAGCCCGGCTTTAGTCATTTCCGTGTTGGACATTGATTTTCCGCATAACAGCATGGCATGCGGCAAAGCCGCATTGCAATAAGTCAGTCCTTGCTCAAACCAGTGCCATTCATCCGAATTGTTATTCTGATAAAGCGCCAGCAAACGGCTTGCTAATTCCTCACGCACCTGGCTGGCGCGGCGATCACCCGCAAAACGTCCCAGATATTCATGAATGCCGATCAATGCAAAAGCCCAAGCGCGCGGGCTGGTTGTTTTAAGAATGCCAAGTAATGATTGTTCGAAGATGCGTCCAGCCATATTATGCAGGGTTGGCGTGTTTGAGCGTCCTAAGATAGTGCCCAGTGCCCACAAGGCGCGGCCATGACTATCATCCGAGCCGCTTTCCTCCATCCATTGGCGCTGATAGTCCATAAAGTTGCGAAAGCTGTTTGTTTCGTTATTGAAGGCATACCATAGGAAAGCGAGATAACGGCTTGACAATTGAGTGGCATCCTTGGTACCCAGTTCCTCCAGGAGCGCACTGACCATCAATGCGCGCGCATTATCGTCAGTGGTATAACCCTCGCGATAATTGGGAATGGTGAAAGTGGCATGTTGCAAGATTCCGGTTTGATCCGTCATGTGATGCAGATGATCCAGTTTGAGGGGCGGCAGTTCCTGTGGACGTTTGTCCAGTGGTTTGACCACGAACTCTGCCTGCGCAAAATGTCGGCGCTCAGCGCGGGCGCGTTCAAAACTCTGCATGTAACGGCGGGCTACCTGCGGCCAGATCATATCTCTTCCAAATAGATAGGCTCGCTTACGCATGGCATGACGCCGGGCCTCATTATCCAGCAAATCAATCACCTGATCTGCTAATGCCAGTGGATCGCGAAATGGAACTAACGCGCCGCGCTCATCGGCTAGCATTTCTTCCGCATACCAATACGGTGTGGAAATGACTGCTTTGCCAGCTCCCAATGTATAAGCCAGTGTACCGGAGGTGATCTGCGCCTCATCGAGATACGGAGTAACGTATATATCTGCGGCGCTGATGAACTGTACGAGTTCTTCCAGTGCCACAAACTGGTTATAGAAGATTACATTGCTTTCCACGCCCTTTTGCTGAGCCAGCCATTGCAAGGATAAACGATAGGTTTCGCCTTCGTCGCGCAGAACATGTGGATGGGTGGCGCCCAGCACGATATATACCACGTTCGGGTATTTCGCTAAAATAGTGGGCAGAGCTGAGATGACATTCTCAATCCCTTTATTGGCTGAGAGTAAACCGAAGCTTAACAAAACAGTCTTGCCTTCCACACCAAACAGGTCTTTATGAAAACTGGGATCTACAAAAGGCACATCGGGAATGCCGTGCGGGATCAGATCAATCTTCTCGTAGGGGACATGATAAATTTCCCGCAGGAACTCCGCACCGCGTTCGCTCATCACAACCAGACGGTCCGAGAGGGATGCGATTTCTTCCAGCACTAGGCGCTGATCAGGGTCGGGGTCGCGTAAGATCGTGTGCAGAGTGGTGACAATCGGCATGCGCAGTTCGCGCAAGAGTGCCAGGATATAACTACCGGCCCGGCCCCCGTAGATGCCGTATTCATGTTGCAGCGACACCATGTCCACGTTGTTGATGTTGAGAAAATCAGCCGCGCGGCGATACGATTCGATATCTTTCTCGGTCAACTCGAAGCGTACACGGGATGGATAATCATAGCCTGCTTCAATATCGTTCACTGGCAGGGCGATACAGGATGTACCTTTGTACTCATCCGCAAGTGCTTCACACAGATCGGTGGTAAAGGTGGCGATGCCGCATTGACGCGGAAGATAATTACCGATAAAGGCAATCCGCTTGATGATCGAAAGAGAATTCTGTTCCATGTCACACTGCTCCTTTTCCAAATAACCCCTCTTATTTGGTTTGGTTAAACACCGGTAACCGGTAAATACATGCAAAGAGGCGGCTGCCAGGACGCCGCCTCCAATTTACTCAGAAAGATAGGATGGATATGCTTTTCTTTGGAAAGTCATTCTATCTAAGAAGCCGCGTTGATTACGGCTGCAATTATTATATCCCACTTTTAATAATATTTCATGAAGACACCTATTACCTCATAAATCACACGCATGAGGTCGGTGGTTCGAGTGCTGCGCGATCCGCGCCTACAAAAGCCACCTTTTCTTCAGTGGCTTTTGTTTTGCACTAGCCTTGATATAATCTGTTTACCCATGTCGAAGATGCGAAGTCATGAAATACGGTTCTCTGACCTGTGTTTTGAAAGGATTGCTGTGTCGGTCTATTCGCACAGCACGATCCGATTCAGACTTCGAATGGGGGAAATCCCATGACCATTTTTACTTTGCTGTTCAGCATTTTGTTTGGCGTCGGCTCCCTTGCCTTTGGATATCTTCTGGCAGGCTTCACACAGCTTGCGCACTGGATCATTCTCCTGGGCCTCTTGTGGTTCGTTGCCGTATGGCAGCGTTGGCGTTGGTTTGCCTATATTGGGCTTGCCTTCAATTTGCTCGTCTCCGCACTGGGTTTGTGGTTCTTGAATTTTCCGCCCGGCTGGATGTTTGCCGGCGCCATAGGCGGAATGTTGGCTTTTGACTTGACTTACTTTTGGAATAAAATCCGCTTCATTCGCTCCAGCGAGGAGCGGCGCGGTTTGGAAACGCGTCATCTCATCCGGATCAGCCTCCTCGCCATGCTCGGTATGACCTTGGGGAGCCTTGCCATGCTTATTAAAAAGCAATTTAGCCTTGAGTGGGGAGTTCTATGGATCGTGATCCTTGCCTTGGGATTGACTCAACTTATTGCCTGGTTTCACAAACGAAGCTGAACATGGTTCCCTTTGAAACGACATTAACCATTCCTTGGTATCCTCCGGCGATCTTAATGGAATGATTTTCAAGTGGGCATTCTCCGGTTGGGCAAATAAAAGCGGGAATTCGCGCTTGCGCCTCCAATACGTTTTGAACAACCAATGAGAGAGCGACTCGTCCGACCAGATTTTCAAATGGGTACATAGATTCTCGCGATTGGTTCCCCCAAAGCAGTTCTTTCTTCCACCAGCGGGTGAACATGCGGTGCGCCATCTGCCAAAAGATGGTCCATAATGGATAATCGAGCCAGATCACAGCCTCTGCACGCGGCCAGACGAGGTCGCGCACGACATGATAATTACCGGCCACGACCCAGCGTTCAGCTTGGGTCGCTGTAGCGACACGTGTACGGAAAACCTCATCCTCGACCTCCTGCCAGTTCGGCTCCTAATGCAGCGCATCCAGCTCAATGAAATCCAGGGAGAATTGCTCTGCGAGATTCTTCGCCACCGTGGATTTGCCTGAACTGGTTGTACCGACTTCCACAACTCGTTTGAATGGAAAGGTTTGCATGGGAGGGAGGATTATAATTTGTTTGGAAAAATCTGAAGAGACATGGCGAGATAGGGAATGTCCCGCACCGCGGGCTTGATATACCACAAGGACACGAAGCCGCCAAATCCCAAGGGATTCTTAGCGACTTCGAGACTTGGTGGTAATTCATCTTGCTGTGCCCCTACCATGAGGATAAATAAAATGTTTGATCTCCCCGATGATGAAATTCTCTCTCTTTCCAAAGAACACGTCTTTTGGACGTGGTCGGCGCAAGCCAAAGTCAACCCGATTCCCGTAAAGCGCGCCAAGGGCGTTTACTTTTGGGATGTGGAGGATAAACGCTATCTTGATTTCAACTCGATGACGATGTGCGTCAACATTGGTCATGGTGACGAGCGCGTCATCGAAGCCATGGTCGAGCAGGCGCGTGCTCTTCCTTACACGGCACCAGCGATGACCAACAAAGTCCGCGCGCTGGCCTCGAAGTTGGTTGCTGAAGTTTCACCTGGCGGTCAATTAACGAAAGTCCTGTTCACTCTCGGCGGTGCAGATGCAAACGAGAACGCCATCAAATTAGCGCGCGGTTATACCGGCCGTTATAAGATCCTGGCGCGCTATCGTTCCTATCACGGCGCGTCCGCAGGCGCCATGGCTGTGACCGGCGACCCTCGCCGTGTGGCTTGGGAACCGATGCTGATGCCCGGTGTGGTTCACTTCCTTGACCCATATCGTTATCGCTCGACTTTCCACCGGACTAATCCCGATATTTCCGAAGCAGAGTTTACGCGCGATTATCTCAACCATCTTGAGGAGATTATCCAATATGAGGAGCCGAAGACAATTGCCGCGATTTTGATGGAATCGGTAACCGGCACAAACGGCGTCCTCATTCCGCCGGAGGGATATATGCAAGGCGTGCGCTCCCTCTGCGATAGATATGGCATTGTCATGATCACGGATGAGGTTATGAGCGGCTTTGGCCGTACCGGCAAATGGTTTGCGGTGGATAACTGGAATGTCGTGCCGGATATCATGACGATGGCAAAGGGGCTTACCTCTGCCTATGCACCTTTGGGCGCAGTCGCCATGAAGCCGCAGATCGCCGCGCATTTTGATGAGATTGCTTATAAATCCGGCTTGACGTATACCTCCCATCCCATTTCATTGGCCGCCGCGATTGCCAATATCAATGTGATGAAGCAGGATCACTTGATTGAACATACTGCCGCCATGGGCCCCGTGTTGAAGCGCATGTTAACCGACCTGGGGGAGTCGCATCCATCCGTTGGGGATGTCCGCTCGATTGGGTTGTTCGGCATCATCGAGTTAGTCAAAGATCGCGAGACGAAGGAGCCGATGGCTCCCTGGAATGGTTCAAGCCCGGAGATGGCGGCCTTCCAAAAATATTGCTTCGATCATGGTTTGTATTTGGAAATTCACTGGCATACGGCACTCATTATCCCGCCGTTGATTATCACCGAGGAACAATTGAAGGAAGGCTTCGATGTGCTGGATAAAGCCTTGAAGATTACGGATAAGGCGGCGAAGTAAAACGATGTGTTATCTGTTTTTCTGTTTCACATCATCGTAGTTGTCATTCTCCTAGAATCTCTACGCTATTCAGGAATTCACCATAGCTTTTTTGACCTCCCGTTACCAAAATTTGGCCTTCGGGTAAAAGTGTGGCAGTGTGATTTGCTCGCCCCGTGTTGAGAGGTGCTGCTGTGCTCCAGATTGCAGTCTTCTCATCGTAAATCTCAGCAGTATCAAGCAGGGAACTCTCGTAGCCATTATAAGTTCCCCATCCCCCCAAGACTAGCACACGGCCGTCTGGTAACAATGTCGCCGTATGGTTATAACGGGCCTGATCTAGTGGCGCAGTCTCCTGCCATGTGTTGCTGTCCACATCATAGATCTCAACGCTGTTCGTCGGTTCCCCGTCGAATGAAAGTCCCCCGATAAGGAGAACACGTCCGCTCTGGAGTAAAACCGCCTGAGCCTGAGAACGCGGCGTGTTTAGTTTTCCGGCAGATTTCCAAGTGTTTGTCGCTGGATCATAAATTGTTGGATCGGCAAGTCCCCCAGCAATGAGAACTCTACCATCCTCGAGGCGAGTAGCAGTTTGACAAGCCTCCGTATGTTCATGAAAGGCGGCTTTCTGCCAGCGATTTGTATTAGGGTTGAAGATTTCCACTCGGTCATCTGAGCCGGGATGTCCTGATCTTATAGATCCAGCCATGACAAGCACTCGTCCGTCTGCAAGTAAGGTGGCAGAATGGCAAACTCCATGGGGAAAGAGCGGTTGTGTTGTTGCCCATTGTTCGGTTTCTGGATCATAAATCTCAGCGTCGCTCAACCAGCCTTGGGGAAGGGCGTACCCGCCAATGACTAGCACCCGTCCATCCATCAGGAGTGTGGCGCTATGCCCGTGGCGCGGGAGATGGAGCGAACCTGTTTGAGTGAATGTGTTGGTAGCTGGATCAAAAATTTCTACCCTTGCGGTGTCTGTGTCCAAGCTTGTGTAGCCGCCCACGATCAAGACGCGCCCATCATCGAGCACGGTAGCCGTGTGAAATCCTCGAGATATCGTCATTGGACTGGCTAACAACCAGTTTCCGCTATAGGCCAGTGTTCGTGGAGGAGATAACGGCGTTGGAGATGGAAGGGGTGTCGTTGTGACGGGAACTTCAACGGTTATGATTTTCGGAACCACGGTAATCGGTTCCGTTGTGATCACCACCGAACCTTGGGTACATGAAACAAGGTTCAAGCAAGTGAGCCCGAAGGTTAGGATTATTATGATAAGCCTTGTAAAAGACCGGTAGCACAAAGAATTCATCATGGTAATCATCCTCAATTGCCGGAATGTCCGATTCGATTTGTTTGGCCGCCAACCAATTTGTATATTTCTAAAGCGGAAACAAATTAACAATGACTCCCCTTGGCAACTTCATAATCAGTATACTCTTTTTACGAAGCGTATTCAAGTCTTTAAGTCTTGTTTTGCTTGGATAACCTGAACGATTCGTTTGCGTTTAGTCTACTACTCTCTGGCATCTCAACTTGTTATTCACTGGCACACGGCATTGATCATCCCGCCGTTGATTATCACAGAAGAGCAATTGAAGGAAGGTTTTGCTGTGCTGGATGAGGCCTTGAAGATCACAGATGCTGCTTGCAGAAAGTAATGACGCACCGTCCCGAAGGTTTTGGCAAAACTGGCCTGAATTAAGGAAACCTTCGGGACGTTTTTTATTAGGCGAGTGAGCAAAACTTGAGGGATGGTTATGGATTGGTTCGTCTGCTTACAGGGACTAAAGCAATACCGAAGAGGATAGCGGCAGAGGCGATTAAAAATCGTAAGGTAATTGTTTCACCGAGGAAAATAATACCGCCCACCGCTGTGATGACCGGCACGCTCAGTTGGATGGTTGCCGCGCTAGTCGTTTTTAGCCCGCGTAAGGCTGTATACCAGATTGCATAACCGGCTCCCGATGCCAACGCGCCAGAAGCAATTGCATACCCCACGCCGAAACTGTTCAATGAATGCCAGGGAAGTGCAATCAGGCTCAATGCCACAGCCATTGGCACAGCCCGCAGGAAATTCCCGGCTGTCGCCGTGGTTGGATCGCCGATGCCTTTTGAGCGCAGGGAATAGACTCCCCAAGCGATACCGGCTCCGAGCATTAATACGGAACCGGGCAAAGGCGGCGCGGTCAAACCGGGAAGCAAAAGACCCACGAGTCCGCCGAGTGCGCAAATCAGTCCCGTATATCGTGGCGCTCCCAAACGCTCGCCAGTCCATAACCCATATTCGATCATTGTCACCTGTACAGCGCCAAAAAGGAGTAGTGTGCCGGTGGCGATTGGAAGGCTTACATACGCCAAAGAGAAGCCTGTGGCATAAACGAACAGGGCGGAAGCAGACTGCCAACTCCCTGCGTTCCAGGCCGCCTGCCCGCGTATTCGGGTGATAAGCCATAGCACCAGCGCGCCGGAGATGATTCGAATCGAGGTGAAACTGGCTGGATCAATGCCGGTGGACTTAAGTGCCAGCCGGCAGAGCAAGGAATTTCCCGCAAATGCAATCATCGCCAGTGAAGTCAGGAAAAATGTTCTTCTATGTGGCATCGTTATTCGTGTGGCTGAATTATATACCCCGTCGTTTTGTTTACAGGGTAGCACGCATTTACTGGTAAACAACTGCCAATAATCACCTTTCCTTCTGCAACTTATCACACCCCTGCGCATCTGATAAAATGGTGATGTAATAAGCGTTTTGCACACCCCGTCCTTATCGAGACGAAATATCCAAGAAGGTATCGAAGTTCAAATGAATTCAAACGGTAACGCAAATCATGTCAAAGTGTTGGTGTTGGGATCAGGCCCGGCGGGACTCTCTGCCGCGCTCTATGCGGCGCGTGCGGAACTCGCGCCGGTCGTGCTGACCGGTATTCAACTCGGCGGGCAGGCCGCGCTTACCTATACCATCGAAAACTACCCCGGCTTTCCGGAGGGCGTGGGTGGGGCACAGTTGGGCGAATTGTTCCAGAAGCAGGCCGAGCATTTCGGTGCAAAGGTGGAATTCGACACGGCGAGCGAGGTGGATTTGTCACAGCGGCCGTTCAAAGTCAAGGCCGATGGCGGCGAATATCTGGCAGATTCTCTCATCATCTCGACGGGCGCAGACCCAAATAAACTCAAAGTGCCGGGCGAAGAAGAATTGACCGGACGCGGCGTCTCGTATTGTGCCACCTGTGATGGCTGGTTCTTCAAGGAGAAAAAAGTGGTGATCATTGGCGGAGGGGATAGCGCCCTTGAAGAGGGACTCTTCATCACGCGCTATGCCTCCTCCGTGACCGTGATTCATCGCCGTGCAGAGTTCCGTGCCGGTCCAATTTTGCAGGTTCGTGCCAAAGAACATCCCAGGATGAACTTTATTTTCAACACAGTTGTGACCGAGGTACTTGGAACCGAAAAGGTCGAGGCTGTCCGCTTGAAGAATCTCAAGACCGGGGATGAAACCATATTCGAGACCGATGGCGTGTTCATCTTCATCGGTCATACGCCAAATACGCAGATGTTCAAGGGCCAATTGGAGATGGACAATCTCGGTTATATAAAGATTGACGACAAGATGCAGACCAGCACGGCCGGGGTCTTTGCGGCGGGGGAGGCAGCCGACTCGCATTTCCGCCAGGTCGTCACCTCCGCAGGTATGGGAGCGGCCGCGGCTATCGAGGCCACGCATTTCCTCGAAGCATCCGCTGGTTAAATATGTACCTCTGCTTTGGATCGGAGTCCGAAGTCTATCACTTCGGTTCTAAGTCAGGAGACTTTGCATTCCGTGCTCGATCGAAGGATCAAGATTGATACAAAGAAGGGCTTTCGGTTCTGCAATATCGAACGAAAGTCCTTTTCTTTGTCCAAGCGTTTTATCCACCGAAAAAGTGACAAATGTTCTATTTCAGCGTAGAACTTTCGGATAGAATAAAGTATATTTGATTTCTTGGAGGAATGGATGAACAAAATCTCTATCATCGGCGCAGGCATGACCGGTTCGACAACCGCTCATTGGCTGGCCGAACGTGAACTGGCAGACCTTGTGCTGGTGGATGTGGTCGAGGGTATGCCGCAAGGCAAGGGGCTGGACCTGGCGGAGGCCATGCCGATTGTCAACAAAGATGTGGAGATCGTCGGCTCGAACGATTACGCCGCGACCAAAAATTCCGACATCGTGGTCATCACAGCCGGCTTGCCCCGCAAACCGGGGATGAGCCGCGATGACCTGCTGACCGCCAATGCCGAGATCGTCGGCAAGGCAGCCACGGAAACATTGAAGTATTCACCGGATGCGATCTACATTGTGTTGACCAACCCGCTCGATACGATGGCGTATCTCACAATGAAGTTGAATAAACTGCCGCGTGAGCGTGTCATCGGACAGGCCGGTATTCTGGATTCAGCCCGTATGCGCGCTTTTGTAGCCATGGAAACCGGCGTCAGCGTCGAGAATATTCAATGCTACGTGTTGGGCGGTCATGGCGATGAGATGGTTCCGTTGACGCGTCTATCGAATATCGCCGGCATTTCCTTGAAGGATTATCTGCCCGGTGATAAACTCGAAGCGATCGTCAGTCGCACCCGCAAGGGCGGTGGTGAGATCGTGAACCTTTTGAAGACCGGTTCGGCTTATTATGCGCCTGCCGCTGCCTGTGCTCAAATGGCGGAGGCAATTCTCAAGGATAAACATCTGATCGTTCCTTGTGCAGTGTATATGGACGGCGAATATGGTTTGAAGGATATGTTCTTCGGCGCTCAGGTTCAGCTTGGGCGCAAGGGCATGGAGAAGATCATCGAATATAAGCTCGATGCCGACGAGAAGGTGCTGTTGGACAAATCCGCCGCATCGGTCAAGGAAACGCATGAAGCGTTGAAGAAACTTGTGAAAATCTAATTTCTGCCCTTACCCCCAATCCGTTCTCCTGTTTTTGGGAGAGGGATAATGGGTGAGGGGTATTCTTTGGAGGCAATATGATTCTGCATGAAAAAATTTCTGCTCAACTCCCGGCCTGGCGCGAGCGCATGAAATCGCTTGCAAAAGAACACGCGGATGTCGTTGTGGATCAAGTCACGGTTGGACAGGTCATTGGCGGGATGCGTGATATCAAGTCGCTGTTGACCGATGTCTCGTTCGTGGATCCGGCCGAGGGCATCCGTTTCCGCGGTATGTCCATTCCTGAAGTCTTGAAGGTGCTGCCCAAGGCGCGCGGTGGGAAGATGCCGCTCGTCGGCGGGTTGTATTATTTGCTGATGGTCGGCGAAGTGCCGACCAAGGAAGAGGCTTGGGAAGTCGAAGCCGAATGGGCTAAGCGCGCTGTGGTCCCCGATTATGTCTACAAGATGATCAAGTCCATGCCCAAAGAGACGCATCCCATGACGTTGTTCTCCCAGGCAGTACTGGCTCTCCAAAACCAATCCGTCTTCGCACAGAAATATCACAGCATGAAGAAGGATGAATATTGGGATGCCGCACTGGAAGACAGCCTCGAATTGACGGCGAAACTGCCGGTCATCGCTGCGTATATCTATCGCATGAAATACTTCGGCGAGACCAAAAAGCCAAAATATAACCCCAAGTGGGATTACGGCTTGAACTTCTCCAAAATGATGGGCGTTGCAGACCGCAAAGGTTACGCCGATCTTGCCCGCCTGTATTTCATCCTGCACAGTGACCACGAGTCCGGTAATGTCTCGGCGCATACCATGCACCTGGTGGGTTCCGCCCTGTCCGATCCGTACCTTTCCTTCTCCGCGGCTCTGAACGGTTTGGCCGGTCCCCTGCATGGACTTGCGAATCAGGAATGCCTGGGCTGGCTTATCGAAGTCAGGAATAAATTCGGCGGCGTGCCGACGCGCGATGAACTCCACAAATTCGCCTGGGACACTCTCAATGGCGGCCATGTGATCCCCGGTTATGGTCACGCAGTCTTGCGTGTACCCGATCCGCGCTATATGGCGCAGATGGAATTTGCCAAGAAGCGTTTCCCCGATGATGAACTGGTGCGCCTTGCCGATCTGGTCTTTGATGTTGTTCCGCAGGTGCTGAAGGAACAAGGCAAAGCCAAAAACCCCGCGCCGAACGTGGACGCCATAAGCGGCACGTTGCAGTATTACTATGGCGTGCGCGAGTTCGATTTTTATACGGTGCTCTTCGGCGTTGGCCGTGCCCTCGGTGTGACCGCCAACTACGTTTGGGCGCGTGCCCTCGGCTGGCCGATTGAACGCCCGAAGTCATTGACGACCAAGATGTTGGAAGACGTGGTTGCCAAAGCAGGCTAGTGGGTAAAAACAGCATCTTGCTTTACACAACAGGAAGAGCCAGCATGAGTTTTTTGCTGGCTCTTCCTGTTCCCTGCAAAAGCCTATTTTTCTTTATATTCCAAGGTTTGACAAAACGTTGCTAATTTCGCGGATCGTGTTGACCAGTGTGGGGTGGGTTAACTCTAGCTCTTCCACGGATTTTTCCAAACCGTCTTTCGCAATATTAAATAATCCGGCGTTCTTCTTCGTTCTCAGGGCTTCATGCGCGGCGATTTGAGTAAAGCCCGCGATGCTTTTGGCATCCTCGTCGTGAGTCTTGGCGAGAGCTGTGATCTCAACCTTTAGCTCGCCGATCAATTTCAACAAAGCAGATCTCTCTTCGCCTTTGATGGAATCCGCCTTTTCGATTCTTTCTTCAAGTTCCGAAATTGTCTGATCGAACATAACTATGCTCCTGTATACGGGTCTTTTACCTATTATACAACGAACAAGCTGGCACAGGATTTATCCACCTCCGCGGAAGAACCGCGTTGTTCCTGCGACAATAAGACTTAATCCACTGAACATAACTAGCAGGTTTAGCAACACCCATCCAATATCGGTCTGCACGAGGGAAATCCAATGGCGGACATCCCGCCCATGGATCAGCATATCCACTACGTGCGTGGCGGGCTTGGAGCAGATATATAAGCCGAGCATCACCCCGAAGAATCCGTCAATTTCATCGTTACCGGTGAAAGTTCGCAGGAAGTGAAACAGACCGCCCAGGCCGATTGCCAAAAGGATCAATCCCCACATGGTCTTGTTGTCGCGGTTGTTTTTAATGTGATCCATTCTCTCGAAGGATTATATCCGAATCGGCTCTCGATCAGGTTGTATAATGGAAGCGGAGCGAAATATGGCAACACTTAACCTTCAAAAAACTTTGGAGACTATTCATCAACAGCGCAATCCCGGCATGGAACTTGACTTGGATTGGGTCATGGGCGCACATGTCAATAAAAGCGCTGTTGAGCGCCGCGTCGAGACTTTACCGAAACGCCGCTCCATCAAAAAGGAATGGCAGGCGGCCTGGCTTCTACGGGCAGTTACCTGTATTGACCTGACGACTCTCTCTGGTGATGATACCCCCGGCCGCGTCAGACGTTTATGTGCCAAAGCCAGACAACCCGTCCGTCCCGATATGCTGGAGAGACTTGGCGTAGGCGGGGAAAGGATTACCGTAGGTGCGGTTTGCGTGTATCCAAATCGAGTGCATGACGCGGTTGAGGCGCTGCGCGGCTCGGATATTCCGGTTGCCTCCGTTGCTACAGGTTTTCCTGCCGGACAAACGCCTCTGCCTCAACGTATCCAGGAGATCGAGCAGGCCATTGAATCCGGCGCGCGTGAAATTGACGTGGTCATCTCCCGCAGCCATGTACTGACTGGCGATTGGCATTCTTTATACGCTGAACTCCAACAATTCCGTGCGGTATGCGGCAATGCCGCGCACATGAAGACCATTTTGGCTACCGGCGATCTGGGGTCTCTAAAGCAGGTCTATCAGGCCAGTCTCGTTGCCATGATGGCGGGCACGGATTTCATCAAGACTTCGACGGGCAAAGAATCGGTCAATGCCACGTTGGAAGTGAGTCTGGTCATGCTGCGCGCCATCCGCGAATATCTGGAACGGACGAATTATAAGATTGGCTTCAAACCCGCAGGCGGCATCAACATCGCCAAGCAGGCGATGGCTTGGCAGGCCTTGATGAAAGAAGAACTCGGCGATGAATGGCTGATGAATGACCTGTTCCGTATCGGCGCCAGCAGTTTGCTGACCGACCTCGAGCGGCAGTTATATCACTTCATCACCGGCCACTACGCCGCCAAACATCACATGCCGATGGGATGAGAACATATGCGCTTAAAACGAAAGAGTCATTCAAAACCAGATGGCACGCACCTTATCGCCGCCGAGGACATTTTGAAGATGATGTACATGCAAGGCAAAGCACAATTTGGCGATGCTGTCAAAGGATTTTGGCTCTACGACGGCGATTTATGTCCCGCCTGCCTGCAAAATCCTATTGATGTGGTAAATTTCAAAGGTAAAGAGGCGCTTTCGATCAATGGATTCATGTACCGCGAGCGCGGCATTTTGATCGGATATTTTCTGTGTGAGATATGCACTCTGTTTATCCATGAACAGGCGCAAAAACATCCTTATCAGGAAACGCCGTT
>Ga0182027_10006549_pt1 | contig 17398 bp, 12 predicted proteins | sample 712E1DmetaG_FD_121300 | JGI IMG/M metagenome (GOLD analysis project Ga0182027, IMG submission 121300) | Permafrost microbial communities from Stordalen Mire, Sweden - 712E1D metaG (Illumina Assembly) | ecosystem: Environmental > Terrestrial > Soil > Wetlands > Permafrost | place: Sweden... | reverse complement strand
CTCTTGGCAATATGCACTGGGTAAAAAGCAAATGAGATCTATTCTTCATACTCTAGATACCACCGGACCAGGTGGCGCTGAAACTGTTTTTCTAAACCTTGTAGAAAGCCTTGTGCTTGATGGATACAGGAATATCGCATTAATAAAAGGGCCGGGTTGGGTTGAGCAACAGCTTAAAAAGAGAAACATTGAGTATTACATTTTACAGCCTTCCGGTTTTTTCTCTCTTGGTTATTATTTCAATCTTATTTTGCTGCTTAAAAAACAGCAGGTAAAGCTTGTTCAGGCGCATTTGCTTGGGTCTATTTTAACGTGTTCCATTGTCTGCCGATTCTGTAATATTCCACTTGTAGCTACAATGCATGGGCAGGTAGACATTAATCCGCATGAAAAATTTGTTTTTATTAAACAATGGATAATGGCAACTGGGATAAGCAAACTTGTAGCCGTTAGCCAAAGTCTTGCGGAGTTTATACAAACGCGTGGTTTATTCCAAAAGAAAAAAACCGAGATTATTTACAATGGAATTGACACCGGCAATTACTACAGGTCTACGCTTGGAGAATTGCGAATAAATCTAAGCTTAGACAAAAACACAATACTGGTTGGCAGTCTTGGAAATATTCGGCCGGCAAAAAATTACGATCTCCTTATTGAAGTTGCATCAATAATCAAGCAATCTCAAAATATCATCCCTGTACACTTTCTTATTGCTGGTCATCAACGCCCGGATTTAATGGAAAAACTTAATGCTCTTGCCAAGGAAAGAAACGTAAGTTCTCATATCCATTTTCTTGGATTTCTTGATGATACCCCCAAATATTTAAGTGAGCTGGATATTTTCTTACTTTGTTCTTCATCCGAAGGTTTTTCCATAGCAACCATAGAGGCTATGGCTGCCGGAGTGCCGGTTATTGCGACACGATGTGGAGGCCCGGAAGAGATTATAACAGACGGGTTAAATGGTGTTTTATTGGAAAAAAACAATCCTAATGCAATTGCAGAAACTATCTTGCTTCTTGTTAAGGACAAAAACCGAACTCTTGCGCTTACGAGCGAAGCAAAAAACCATGTTAATTCAACCTTTTCACTCAATACAATGTCTGATAGGTACAGAACAATTTACAAACAACTTCTTAATTTAAGTTCCCGTTAGTAAACAAATAAAGGTGTAACGCTTTTTCTATGTTTAAATTTATTAATAACAGGTTTGGGTCGAAAAAAGGTTTATTAAATAGTTTAAAATTTGGCATTTATCTGTTGGCTGGCAAGTATAATTTTGCCACTCATTTAGATTTCAACGTAATTAATCGGTTTGTTTTTGTTTGCAGCGGGAACATTTGCCGTAGCCCACTTGGGGAAATCGTTATTAAAGAAATGGGTGGAAATTCAATTTCTTTTGGCCTGGACACTCGTGGTGGGGATAAAGCCGATCCTCGCATTGTTGCTTTTGGTAAAAATAATGGGTTGGATCTCTCTAAACATATTACGCAGCGAGTTGACCAATACACTCCGCAAAGTGGCGATCTTCTTATTGGAATGGAACCATCTCATCTTGCTAAACTTCAAACATTATTCCCTAACAATCAAATAACGTCTCTTGGGTTATGGCTTCCTTTTAAAAGGGTATATTTGCATGACCCTTATTCTGCAAATATCGAATATTTTAACAGATGTGCTAAAGAAATTGTTCTTGCCTCTCGTATTTTTTATAAAAAAGCATCTGGTATAAAGCACCATAACACATAAATAAACCCGTACGGGCGTATGATAATGCAAGAAAACATATCGCAAATCAATGCAGAGCAAAGTGCAGATAGTTTCTTTTTTTTAAAATTAAAACCGATTTATAATTTTATAAAAACGCAGCACTTTTCTTTCTGGATGATCTGCCTCTATCTTTTTTTTGAATATTCCCGACCTCAGTCAATTTTTCCTGCTATTGATTTTCTCCCATGGACACGACTTTTTTTAATTGGAGCATTGCTTGGGGCATTTTTTGATGGAAGTGTTAAATGGGTATCCAGCCGCGCTAATATTTTATTGATTCTATTTTCGATCGCTATATTTCTGTCAATCATCTTCGCTATTTACCCCGAAATTTCCAGAGAAAGATATTTTAATTATTACAGTTGGGTTATTATTTATTTTTTAATAATTACTATTGTAAATACTCGCGAACGATTCTATGTTTTCCAATTAATTTTCATTTTATCTTCACTCAAAATAGCCTTGGGTACATCGGTTAATTGGGCAAAAAGAGGCTTTTCGTTCACAGATTGGGGATTGCAAGGACCACCAGGTTTTTTTTGCAATTCCGGCGAATTAACCATTTTAATGCTTACGCTTTTCCCGCTTGCATTTTTATTATTGTCGTACAATAAAATACGCATTAGTTTAATTGAAAAAATTTTACTTGTAGCCTGTTTTTGTTGCCCGCTACTTACAATTCTTGGTGGCAGCAGCAGAGGATCTCAAATTGCAATGGTCGCCACGTTAATAATTATGTTAAGGAAAAAAGTCTTAAAATTCAAATACATCATTTTAATTGTCGCAATTGTTTTTATCGGCAACAAATTATTGCCGGAAGAACAAAAAACCCGGTTTTCCAATATGGGCGATGACAAAACATCAATTCAAAGGAAATTATATTGGAAACATGGCCGTGAAATGATAGCTGAACATCCTTTTTTAGGAGTTGGCTTCTGTAATTTTCAACAATACTACCAAGACCATTATGCTTACGATTTGGTAGTTAGTGCTGCCCAAGTACCGCATAATATTTTTATTCAGGTAGGTACAGATGCCGGTTTCATGGGCCTCATCCCATTTTGCCTATTGCTTCTTTATGCACTTATAACCCCAATAGTATATAGTCGTAGGTATGGCAAAAACAGCAACGATCTGATCGTGCTATGCATGGTAGGTGCAGGGTATGGCATTTTTGGTTTTATTATTGCTGGTCAATTTGTTACTGTTGCCTATTATCCCTTTTTATGGATAGGCCTGGCTTTTATTGTTTCAGCCAAAAACATTTTGCAAAAAGAGCAGACCTATTTATACTTGCAACAAGATCAAGTGGGGTCTGAATGAACTACCCAGGAGCAAGCTGAGAGGTATCTAAAGGAACAACTCACCCCTTTGTCCCCTCTCTTGAAAGAGAGGGGATGCAAAGCCACTGAAGGGAGAGGTGAGTTAAAACCGAAGCAAATTTTGAGGAATCAATTCCATTTTCTCCCCGGCTTATAATTTGAATAAAAACACAACAGTACTAGTTTTGGATGGCGAAACACGAGCAGCTCTTGCAGTGGTTCGATCTTTGGGTAAGGCAGGATTGAGAGTTATTGTCGCAAGTGAATTATCACATTCTCTTGCCGGCTCTTCACGGTTTTGCAGCAGTACTACGAAGTACCCGTCGCCCTTCGAAAATACGCAATTATTTGCCAATGCAATACACGATATTATCGTCAAGGAAAATGCCGGCATTCTTTTCCCTATTACAGATGCAACAACAGTCGCTATTTTACAGCACCAATCCTTGTTTACCGGTCTTGTTACAATTCCGATAGTTTCTAATGAAACCTACTGGGCAGCTTCTGATAAAATTTTGCTCATGAAAACCGCAGCGCAACTTAATATACCTTATCCGTCAACAATTTATATAAATCCAGCATTGGGACAAAACCCGGAACAATATCTACCAGCGCTTACCTTTCCTGTAATTCTTAAACCAAAAGCTTCTATTTTGGTTAGTGGCAACAAAATGAGAAAAACAGGAGTTTGCTTTGCCTCAAACAAAGAAGAGCTTATACGGATTGTTAGTACCGATGAATCATTCGCAGCTCCTTATATGCTTCAGGAGGTAATTGCTGGAGATGGGATTGGCATTTTTGCATTTTGCAACAAAGGCGAAGTCATTTCCGTATTCAGTCATCGCCGTATTCGCGAAAAACCTCCGTATGGTGGTGTTAGTGTTGTTTGCGAAAGCACACAACCAGATCCTGCTGCGTTGGAATCATCCAGAAAGCTACTCAAAGCCCTCAACTGGAGTGGTGTTGCAATGGTGGAATTTAAACGGGACAGCGCCAAAAATAATATTCCAGTGCTTATGGAGATTAATGCCCGCTTTTGGGGTTCACTACAACTTGCCATTGATGCCGGCGTTAATTTTCCGCTCTATTTGTACAATTTGTCGCAGAAGGTAGAAATACCTAAAGGCAATTTTAATATTCCTGCTCGAAGTCGTTGGCTGCTTGGTGATCTTGACCATCTTATTATCCGTTTAAAAACACCAGCCAATCATCCGCGATATCCGCAACGTGTAACAGATAAAATTAACGCGATTTTTATTTTTTTCCTGGAATTCCTAAAGGGCAGTAAAATTGAGGACTTCAGGTATATGGATATGGGTCCATTTTGGCATGCAATTAAAAAATGGATAAATATTTAATGAAATCAAATAGCAACCAATGCACTGTTTGTCATTTGATATCAGGCGATTTATGGGCTGGCGCCGAAGTAATGGCATTCCATTTATTAAAATCATTAGCACATTCTGATTCCGTTACTGTCTCTGCCATTGTTTTTAATAATGGACGGTTATCCGAAGAACTTAAAAATGCAGGTATCGACGTAATTGTTTTAGAAGAAAGCAAGTACTCATTCCCGGTTCTGGTATTTAAAGTTTACCAGACCCTCCGCACAAAGAGAATTGATATTCTTCATTCTCACCGCCAAAAAGAAAATCTTTTAGCATTTTTTGTTGCAATACTTCTCAGAGGTGTCAAACTTATCTCTACATTGCATGGAATGCCCGAAACTATTAATAACCAACGAAACTTAAATGCAATTATTACAAAAGTAAACTTTATTCTGCTTCAATATATTTTTAACCGTACTGTTGTTGTATCTAACGAAATACGCAACGTTCTGGTTTTTTCCAAAGGGTTTTCTTCACAAAAAACAATCGCAATTCATAATGGAATACCACTACCTTCTTCTGGAAATATCCCAAAAAGATACGTTACGCAATCATTTACTATTGGAAGTGCCGGACGCCTTGTACGAGTTAAAGATTTCGGACTTTTAATAGATGTGGCTAATCTTTTGCGTAATCATGGAAACATTCAGTTTCTACTTGCAGGTGACGGTCCTCTCAAATCGGAACTGCAAAGCAAGGTATTGGACCTTGGCCTAAACAATTTTACCTTTATTGGCCATCTTGATAGTATGAGTTCGTTTTACACGCAAATCGACCTTTTTATGAATACCTCAATTCATGAAGGGATTCCAATGACCATTCTTGAGGCGATGAGCATGGGAATACCAGTTGTTGCACCACATGTAGGTGGTATTCCTGAAATTATTAATGATTGCGTTGAAGGATTTCTTATTAAAGGGAGAGCCCCTCAACACTATGCTGAAAAATGCAAGATTTTGTTTATGAGCCAAAGCAACTATTTGGAAATGGCAAAAGCTGCACAAAGTAAAATCAAAAACGAATTTTCAGTTTCTAAAATGTCGCAAAAGTATATTAATACTTATTTAGAAATGTTTAATTTCAATTTATATCAACAGGAAAAAGCATGTGCGGAATTTGTGGAATAATTCGCAAAGATAATGCAAGTCCCAACAGGGATCTTATAGAAAAAATGTGCAACGCTATGATTCATAGAGGTCCGGATGATAGCGGTATTCATGTTGATGGCATGTCTGGCCTTGGAATGAGACGCTTACAAATCATTGACTTACATACAGGACATCAGCCAGTTTTTAATGAGGATAAAACGATATGGATAGTGTTTAACGGCGAAATTTACAATTATCAGGAGCTTCGACAACTTTTACTAAATAAGAAACATGTTTTTTCTACGCAAACCGATACCGAAGTCATTTTGCACCTGTATGAGGAATACGGAGAAAATTGCGTTGATTATTTAAACGGTATGTTTTGTTTTGCAATCTGGAATAAGAATAAAAATGAATTATTTATTGCCCGTGATAGACTTGGGATAAAACAGCTGTATTACTATGAAGATAGTAGTGTTTTTATCTTTGGTTCGGAAATTAAAGTTGTGCTGGCCGCACTAAATAAAGCATGCACAATTAATTACCAGGCAATTTCCGACTATCTTTCATTGCTTTATATTCCGGCGCCGCTCACGGTATATCAGGAAATTAATAAATTGCCGCCGGCGCATTCTGTTTCTTTATCTAATGGAAAAACTGTAATTAAGAAGTACTGGAAAATAAGTTATTGTGAAATCGAGACAAATGAACAATCACTTATCAATAATTTGTCTGAACAAATCAGGAAAGCTGTCTCATTACAAATGATTAGCGATGTTCCTTTGGGCGCTTTTCTTAGTGGTGGAGTTGATTCCAGTCTTTTAGTTGCAAACATGGCCCGGCTATCATCTAAACCTGTCGAAACTTTTTCCGTTTTATGGGGAGAAGACGGGGCTGAATTTGATGAAAGAATATTTTCCCGAATGGTTTCTAAGCAATATAAGACTTCACATCATGAGTTTTTGGTTGAGCCAAATATAGAGGAAATCGTTGATGGTCTTATAGGTGCATTTGACGAACCTTTTGCAGATGAATCTGCTATTCCAAATTTTTATTTATGCAGAGAAACACGAAAACATGTTACTGTCGCATTATCCGGTCTCGGCGGAGACGAAATTGCCGGAGGATATGAGCGTTATCTTGGAATGAAATTCATGAATTATTACAATTTTCTTCCAAACTTTATCAAGAAAAATATTGTCAATTCTTTGGTAAAAAGACTTCCGGATTCAAAAACAGGGAATCATTTTGTCAATCGCCTTAAACGCTTTGCAGCCTTTTCAGATCTCAGTTATACTAAGGGATACTATTCATTTGTCAGCGAATTTTCAGATGCCGATAAATACAATGTTTGGGGGAATAAAATAATTGACAATTTGTCAAAAACGTATTCTACATATTCTTATTTCGAACAATACGCCATGCAAAGCAATGGGCCAAACGATTTGAACAAATTGCTTTGTATAGACCAAAACACCTACCTGGTCGACGACTTGCTTGTTTTGTCCGATAGAATGAGTATGCAACATTCACTTGAAATGAGAGTACCGTTTTTAGACCATACCCTTGTTGAAGCATTTGCAAAAATTCCACAAAGGTACAAAATTCATGGCAACGAAAAAAAATATATATTAAAAAAAATTGCAGAAACCATGTTGCCTCGCGAGTTAATATATCGGCGTAAGAAAGGTTTTTCTGTTCCCCTTGTATTATGGTTCAGGGGAAAATTAAAGCCGTACGTCGAAAAAATATTAAATGAAGATAGTGTTAATAAAACCGGCCTGCTTAATAGTAATACTGTTAAATTGTTGCTGAATGAACATTTCGCGGGGAAAGAAAACCATGATGAAAAAATCTGGTCGATGATATGTTTAATGCTTTGGTATGATAAATATATAGATACTCTCTATTAACCCCATGCTCCCCACTCCGCTATCGCTTCGGGGACATGCCGCATGGGATAAAGTTTACTTTATATATTATATACTCGGTTTGCCGAGTGTATAATTCAGATATAGGAACTAATAAAATGGGGGGTTATTTGAACAACGACCTTAAACCCGGTCTTTCAAATGCCAATGTAACAAAGTAAAGGTTTTTAATGAATATACTGCTTATCTCTCATTTTGTTCCATATCCTCTTACATCAGGAGCATTACAGCGGAATTATAATTTGCTTCGCGAAATATCAAAACAACATACCGTTTACATGGTGACCCTTACGCAAAAAGCATTGCTCTCTACAATCAATGCTTTGCAAAACGCACAAGATCATGTTGCTCCGTTTTGTAAAACGATTGCCGTGTTCGAAATTCCTTCGGATAAATCTAAGGTTGGTTTAGGAATACTTCTTTTGCTCAATTTGATTAAATCGACACCATACTCGGTGGACCGTTTTTATTCAAAAAAAATGAAAGTAGAAATCGAATCTGTCCTAAAGGAAAAAACAATTGACGTGATTCATATAGATACAATAGATCTTATGCAATATGTACCCAAAGAAAATAAAGTTCCTGTTGTGCTCAACCATCATAACATAGAATCTGCATTGCTTACACGCAGGGCAAAAAATGCAAAAAATCCTTTCACTAAACTATATGCTTATGTTCAAGCTTTTAAATTAAAATCATATGAGAAAAAAATGATGCCGCAAGCAAAAGTTAATATTGCGGTGTCGGATATTGATATACAAGGATTTAAAAAGATTTGTCCCAATGCCAATTATCAGGTAGTGGAGAACGGTACTGATACCGAATACTTTACACCTCTTGGAAGCTGGAAAGAACCCATACTTATTTTTGCAGGGGGATTAAACTGGTATCCCAATAAGGACGGAATGCTTTACTTTTGCACCAAAATATTGCCGATTATTGCAAAGGCGATTCCAAATGTGCTATTGCAAATAATAGGACAAGATCCACCGAAGGAATTTACGCAATTAGCAGCGCAAGGGTTACCAATTAAGGTAATTGGCTTTGTTCCCGATATTAGAGACTATTTCGCAAATGCGGCAATACAAGTTGTGCCTCTACGTGTTGGAGGTGGCACCAGGCTTAAGATTTTGGATGCCCTTGCAATGGGAAAAGCTGTGGTAAGTACATCTGTAGGGGCCGAAGGTCTAAAACTAACACCCGGTAAAGATCTTTTAATTGCAGATACCATAGAAATATTTGCTCAAGTAGTAATTGAACTTCTTGGCAATATGGACAAAAGAATACAGCTTGGAGCTCATGGTCGAGCTACTATTGAGTCAGAATATTCATGGCATGTTATAGGGCCAAAGCTAACTGGTATTTACGATATTGCGAGAAGATACACTTAAATTACGGAAAACAAAAGACTGTTTACACAGAACATTGTACAAATTTGCATTTTAGTAATAAATTTAGTAGCTTTTTTTGTACAAATCTTCTTTAGTAATAAGTTTGTTTTTTTTAAATCATTATTCAAAACAAATTAAATATGACCAAAGGCATATGGATAAGCTGGGAAAAGCAGCGACGCAATAAAGGTATTGCTTTAGCTCTAGGTTGGCCATTATTTGAATTTGACATAAAAGCCTCTTTTTCAATAAGATATTTTTTGTCAACAATGAAAACACTTCGCTTAATTGCAAGGGAAAAACCTCGCATTGTTGTTGCACAAAACCCGTCCATTATTTTGTGTATCTGGGTCACACTTTTAAGTCGGATATGGGACTTTGTATTTATAATGGATGCTCATAATGCTGGGATATTTCCTATGGAAGGAAATTCCAAACTTCTCATGTTAATTGCAAAGTGGCTACAAAAACAAGCAACATTTACTATTGTAACTAATCCAGGATTGGAAAGGATTGTTTATTCTAATGGCGGGAATGGTATTTGCCTACCAGATGCACTGCCACTTGTACCTGCAACAAAGAAAAAAAAGCTGGAAGGAAATAAAACAATTGCATTTATTTGCACTTATAGTCAAGATGAGCCATTTCAAGAAGTCTTTGAAGCTGCAAAAATGATAGACCCAACTATCATGATTTATACCACAGGCAAATTTGCCGGTAAAGTCGATCAATCTGATGTTTTTTTTAATATTCGTTTGTTGGGTTTTTTATCTGAGGAAGAATTCTGGGATCTATTATCTTCTGTAGATATAATCATGGATTTAACAACAAGAGAAAACTGTCTGGTTTGTGGTGCCTACGAAGCAGTAGCACTTGGCAAACCTTTAATTTTATCTAATACAAAAGCATTACGAACTTATTTTAACAAAGGATGCATATATGTTGACCCAAATAGAAATTCCATTGCGAAAGGTATTACTGCGGCTGTAGAGAATGTTTCTATATTAAAAAGAGATATTGCAGATTTGCATGCAGAAATCACTTTCATTTGGGAAAACGCCTTTAAAAATCTTGTTCGTTCTATTGACCATGACCTCTTTAAAAATTAAATCGTTTTTGGGCTCCTTGTGCCTTTGCTTCGGCCTGTTTACCTGGCAATTGGGTCGCTTTGCAAAAAAGCACAACTCTTTGATCCTCATGTATCATCGGATACTAAATCCAAAGGATGTTCAGGGTTCCATTGAACCGGGTATGTATGTAACTCCCGGCACCTTCAATATGCATTTGCAATTTCTTACAAAGCATTTTAGCATTGTAAGCCTAAACAATATAATGACACAATCAGAATCGACCTCGGGAGAAAAACCTTTGTGCGCAATTACTTTTGATGACGGTTGGTTGGATTTTAAAACAAAAGCCTTCCCATTATTACAGAAATATTCTGTTCCGGCAACAGTATTTTTACCTACGGATTATATTGGTACCTATAAAATGTTTTGGACGGATATACTGGCGGAGGTAATGAAAGAGAGTGACAGAGCAACAGAGTTTCAAGGCAATGAAGATAAAACCAGAAGTGCGGTTGTTAAGCAAGTACTGGCAATGCAGGGTACCTATGAAACAAAACTTGACAATGCAATAAAGCTTTTAAAAACGCTAATGCCGCAGCAAATTTCAGATGCAATTAAGGAACTTGCCAGGGTATCTGGAATACTGGAAACAACAAATAATCGAGTCTTTTTAAACTGGGACGAAGTAATAGATCTTAAAGAATCCGGTTTGGTAACATTTGGATCGCATTCGGTACACCATCATCTGCTTACCTCTTTACAACCATTAGATGTATATGCCGAACTTTTAGAATCGCAAAAAACGCTATTGGAAAAAAAAGCAGTTACGCCACAGTTTTTATCTTTTTGCTATCCCAATGGCAATGTGACGACATCTATTGCAATGCAAACTCGACAGGCTGGGTATCACTTAGCAGTAACCACAAAGCCAGGATGGTGCAACACAAGCGATTTCCCATTCATGCTTAATCGACTTGGAATTCATCAGGATATTTCCAGCACAAAAGGGTTGCTGGCCTACAGAATTTTATCTTGCTGTGACGGTGAAAGAGGTTTATTTTTTGGATAACGGTATCTTGCATCCTTTCCTTTATACATTTTTACCCATACATGCTTATATTTATTTTTATCATCGTTGTTTTTATCGTTTGCTCAACGCTTAGCGTTGCCATTACTGTTCAACGATATTCTTTTTCCATTTTTTACCCAAGCATTGGGCTGTCGGTTTTTATTCCGCTTTTTTCTTTAACCGGTGTTTTGCTTTTTTCCCCTGTAATGGAAATTTCCTGGATTCCCCTCCTGTTTCGACTTTTTTTTGCCTCATATATTTGCGTGGTTTTTTTTACCTTTGAATTTGTAAAAAACTTCCTTCAAAAAGACGGTTCAACACACGTACATTATTTGTCCAACAATAAATTCCCTGTCGTTGCAGCAACGCGCGTGATCGCACTTGCAACCGTTTGTGCAAGTTTTTTTATTCCGGCCGTAATTTTACCGACACCGGACAACATGGTCATATACAAATGCGGCGTTCCATGCATCGTCATACTGTTTGTCAATACAGGATTGACTTTATTCGGCATTTTTCTTCTTGAAAACATTTTTCGTTTTTCTGCGTCGTACCAAAGGAAAATCGCACGACTGTGCTTTGTGGGGCTTACCGCAGTACTCGTTTCCCAGTTATTTTTTTCCGGGTATTTACTTTTATACCGGCATATATCCTTGGCAAGTGTGCAAACCGTTGTGGCTATTTTCGGTCTTTGTTTTCCCGTTGTTCTTGTGGGATTATTCCGGTACCGCTTGTCGGGCGAGCAAGTGACCATTCCTCGCAATGCCGTATATTCGACCTTTTCCCTGTTCCTTACCGGCGCAACGTTTTTGGGAATCGGCATTACCGCCTACGTGTTCCGGATTTTTTCGCTTGATCTTGCCTATTTTGATAAAGCGCTGATCGTGATCTCTCTGTGCCTTTTTGCCGTTTTAATCATCGGCTCCGGCACCATGCGAAAACGCATCGCCCTTTTTATCAACACCAATTTTTACACGCACAAGTACGATTACCGCGAGCAGTTCAACAACCTTTATCGCTCCTTTACAACAGGCGAAAATGTTTCGGGTACGCTAACCGACATCATCGAAAACATGAAATATTCTCTCGGCGCCGACGATGCCTATATCTTTATTGCCAACGATGCCGACGGAAATTTCCGGATGCACGAAAACAAGGAACGGTTTACCGATACGACAACGCTCATTGGCCGCGACGACCTCCTGGTCCGCATGTTGACCCAATCGCCTGCCCCTGTTGAAAAAAAGTCCGTTTCAAAACCGTCGGCGAAGGGAGAAATCGCCCCAAAAATATTGGCAGATATCTTTTTCCCGGTAAAATTCCGCGGCTCGCTTTTGGGAATTCTTGCCATAAAGCTTGCAAAAAATACGGTTTTAGGCACCGAAGACAAGGCACTCATCGAGGTGTTTGCCAACGCACTCGGCGATGTTCTTTTTAAGAGCAAATCTCTTGAGGAAAGCGTGGAAAAAAAACAATTCGAATCGTTTTCCCATTTATCGTCATTTATTATTCACGACATCAAGAACCAGGCGGCAACGCTTTCGCTTGTCGTGAAAAATGCCCGGACAAATATTGCTAATCCTGAATTTCAGAAAAGCCTTTTAACCTCTTTACAAAGCTGCTCAGATAATTTGCAAAGTCTCATCGAGAAACTCAAGTCTCCGCCCAAAACCGACGCCTTGGAATTGAACCCGACCGATATTTCCGAAGTCATTCGAAACGTGCTCGAAAATACCCAGGCATCCGCAATCAAAGACACGGTTTTTTCAAAGAACCTGGCCGCTTCGTTGTTTGCAAATGTCAACAAAGAAGCGCTTTTCTACGCTCTTAAAAACATTATTGTCAATGCATTGGAAGCGACAAATTATCACGGAACAATTTCCCTCGTCGCTAACACCGTCTCTGCTATGCCGCCAGGTACACGGGAACGGTTTTTGTCGAGCCTGGATATTTTTCAGAAAAAATCCGTATTCATTCTCATTTCCGACAACGGCTGCGGTATGACCAGGCAATTCATCGAACAACGCTTATTTCACCCGTTCGCCACGACAAAAGACAAAGGCGTCGGTATCGGACTATACCAATGTAAAACGCTTATCGAAAAAATGAACGGTAAAATTCTTTGCAAGTCGGAACCGGGAAACGGCGCCGAATTCTGCATTATTTTTTAGTACCTATATCTGAATTATACACTCGGAGTACCTTGGTACTCCGAATGATAATCTATAAAATAAACTTACCCCATGCGACATGTCCCCAAGTGGGAAGCATGGGGCTAGAAGGACCCTGTATGGACAAACCGAAATTACTGCTTGTTGAAGACAACGACGGGCTTCGCGAACAAATGAAATGGGCCCTATCGGACCGCTACACTATTTTGCAGGCAGGATCAAAAGCCGAATGCATTGAAGTTTTTTCTTTGGAGAACCCGCCGGTTGTCTGCCTCGATATGGGATTGGATAATATACCCGACCAGGGGCTTTCGATCATCAATGACCTGTTATTAAAGAATAGGTTAACAAAAATTATTATCATTACCGCAAACACAAATGAACAACTCGGTCCGCTTTCCATACAACGCGGCGCTTTTGATTTTCTTTCCAAACCCGTTGATACAGACAACCTTGCCGTGATTTTAGAACGCGCATTCAGACTCACCCAATTCGAATTGGTTCGGCAAAATACCGCCGATTGCGACGGCATTGAAAGTACGGAAAATCTCTTCATGGTAGGCAAAAGCCGGTGTATGCTCAAAGTGTTTGAGTTCATCCGTAAACTTGGAAAAACCGATGTCAATGTTTTGATTACCGGTGAAAGCGGCACAGGCAAGGAATTGTGCGCACGGGCCATACACTATCACAGTAATCGGCGGGACAAGATGTTCGTTCCCATTAACTGCGGCGCCATTCCCGAAACCCTCATCGAATCGGAACTGTTCGGATATGCCAAAGGCGCATTTACCGGAGCAAATACGAACAAGATCGGGCTCATCGAATCCGCCGACAACGGCACATTGCTTTTGGATGAAATTGGAGAAATGCCCAAAAACCTTCAGGTGAAACTGTTACGTTTTCTCGAAGATCAAAAAGTGCAACGCCTTGGAGACAATTCGTTTAAAACCGTCAATGTCAGGGTAATTGCAGCAACAAACAAAAAAAATTTCAACGCCGATGCCGACGGCAACTGCGGACTAAGGTCTGATTTGTATTACAGGCTCAATGAATTTCGTATCGATTTACCGCCGCTGCGCGAACGAAACGACGACATCCTTTCCATTGCGAATTCCATTATAGAAAGAAATAAAAAGCGCTTTAATTGTCCTAAATTGATTTTGAGCTCTCGCGCCGAACAAATATTGTCTTTATATGCGTGGCCGGGAAATGTTCGAGAACTTGAAAATAAACTTAATAGGGCGTCTATAACGTGCATTAACCAGACAATTGAGCCGGAAGACCTTGATATGTCGGCTTCCTCCTTTTCACAACTCTCTTTTAAAGAAGCAAAAGATATGTTTGAAAAGGATTTTATTACCCACGCAATTCGGAATGCAGACTATAATATCTCGGAAGCTGCTAAAAATGCCGGTCTTTCCCGACCAACGTTATACGATATGATAAAAAAACATGGGATTCAAATTTCAACAGAAAAACAAATTGTAGAACAGTAATATAAAAAAGAAAAAGGTCATAGGTCATAGGTTATGGGTCATAAGACAAAATGCAATTCAATGATCCCGCAGAGGGACTTCAGAACAATGGTTCGCAGCTACAAAACTGCTGGTTTTTGTGTAAAGATTCCCGACATGGGTTGTCGAATATTAACACTCTTCGGAACGCACCCCTAATTTAAGCGATTATAATCAGATAAATATCGGCGCGATACTTGCTTATAATTGTAACTTACGTTAAAAATCTATCAAGGAGGTATCGAGTGAAGAAAGTTAATTTAATGATTTTAGGAGTTGCTGCACTGGTAACAATTGCCTCTGCAACACCTTATCTGGTTGGAAATCAGGGTAACTACAGTTCTGATGGTGTTTCCATAATTCCCAATTATAACAACGATGGCAGCCCAGATATTTATGAGGCGATTAATAAATTGGCTGGCACAAAATTTGACGGCAATGATGATGCTTCTTATTTAAGGGTGGAAAATGACGGGATTTGGACAATGGTCGATACAAAGGCCCCGGTTGCTCTTATCGGATTGACCGCTGGATACACAAATACTCTGGGTGTTTATTACGGTTCCAAACAGGTAAACCTTCTTACCGCAACCGGGTTCGGTTTTGCCGATCAGTCCGGTGTTTATTCAAACTTCACCTACCTTCCCAATGATATTACAACTTCGACTCCGTTGGGATTTTATCTCAATGCCAATCAGCAGAATATGTATTATTCGGAAGCCGCAAAAAATACAAACGACAACGGGTATGACCATATGCTTACCTACAACCTTTCTGCGGCCGGTTTCAAAACGATTACAGTCGGAAATAATGGCAAAAATACAACGTTTACTCTTGACGATGCATATCTTCTTTGCTGGGAAGATCTCAAAATCAGCGGCGGCCTTTATACGAATTACGGAGACGGTAAAGGTACAACCGATGGCGACTATGACGATATGATGTATATCGTCGCCAAGGTCAAACCGGTACCCGTGCCTGAACCTGGAATGCTTTCTCTCGCAGGTCTTAGCCTTTTGTCCTTGATAGGACTTGCTGCTTCACGCAGGAAAAGATAATACCTATACTCTCGACTTCGTCGAGAAGTTCCTATAAAAAAGAAGGGCATTTCTTTCCCAAAGAAATGCCCTTCTTTTTTGCTGAGGTTTGGACGGCGAAAAAAAGAATTATCCACTTAGGTACTAATTGGTATTTATATTTATTTATATACGATTATACACATATTATTGTATAATGCATTATAATGATGTATAATTATGTATAAATCAAATCCGTTGCCTCCCCTTCGCCATTGCTTCGGGGGACATGCCGCAATTGGATAAAGGAGTACAAATGGATCCTATAAAAAATCCTTTTTCGCCAGGTGCTGGCTCACCTCCACCTGAATTGGTAGGACGTGATCCAATTATTGAACAAGCCCGTATTCTTCTCGGAAGAGTTAAAGAAAAACGACCGGAAAAAAGCATGCTCCTTACCGGATTGCGCGGTGTGGGTAAAACTGTTTTATTAAATGAAATTGAACGATTAGCAGTAGCTGATGGATATAGAACCGTTTTCATTGAAGCACATGAGGACAAGCCCCTTGGACCATTCATCGCACATTCTCTTCGAACACTTCTCTATGATTTGAATCGAATAGCCGGAGTGGGTTTTAAAGCAAAACGAGGGTTATCTGTTCTTCGCAGTTTTATTGGGGGGCTTAAAATCACGGTTAATGAAGTGACTTTTGGTTTGGATATTGAACCGGAAGCGGGAACTGCCGACAGTGGTGATATAGAAACAGATTTACCAAATCTATTTGTTGCAGTTGCTGAAGCTGCTGAAGAAAGAAAATGTGCCATTTCATTGCTAATCGATGAAATACAATATTTCAATCATAAGGAGCTAGGCGCTTTAATCATGGCAATGCAAAAGATTCAGCAACGCCAGCTCCCTATGGTTCTCCTGGGAGCCGGACTTCCGATTCTTCCAGGATTGGCTGGAGAATCTAAATCATATGCAGAACGACTTTTTAATTTTCCGGATATTGGTGCCCTCTGTGAGGAAGACACGGCAAAAGCCCTCCAAATACCTGCTGAGGCATCAGGGATTACATTCGATAGAAATGCTTTGCAAGAGATATTTAGGCTTACGAAAGGATATCCTTATTTTCTTCAAGAATGGGGATATCAGGCATGGAATTTCGCTACAGTTAGCCCAATTACGTTAGAAGACATTAAAAACGTCACCTCGAAAGTTATTCCCAGATTGGACTCAAATTTTTTTCGAGTTCGATTTGATCGGCTCACGCCGAGTGAAAAAAACTTCCTCCGTGCAATGGCCGAATTAGGTCCTGAAGCTCATCGAACCGGTGATATTGCGGAAATACTTGGAGTGAAGATAACGAGCATTGGCCCTGTGCGTGCAAAATTGATTAAAAGAGGAATGATTTATAGCCCCGCACATGGTGATATGGCTTTTACGGTACCGCTTTTTGATGAATTTATGATTAGAACAATACCAAAGTTGAGTCCAGTCTAAAAAGGTTGATTTTTGAAATGGCCAATATTACATATCAAGCACAGGTGCCAATTTAACGTTTTTGAGGCGATTTGCATAAGCGAAGGATTTATTTCGCCGGATATTTCCACACCCGAAGAGTTGCTAGGAGAATAACCATGAAAGATCCCATTATACAGGAAATT
>Ga0182027_10006548_pt1 | contig 17398 bp, 13 predicted proteins | sample 712E1DmetaG_FD_121300 | JGI IMG/M metagenome (GOLD analysis project Ga0182027, IMG submission 121300) | Permafrost microbial communities from Stordalen Mire, Sweden - 712E1D metaG (Illumina Assembly) | ecosystem: Environmental > Terrestrial > Soil > Wetlands > Permafrost | place: Sweden... | reverse complement strand
GTGGCCAGGTATTGATTCCGGGCCTGTTCGCTGAGGCTTCGAATACGGCCGAAGAAGTCCAGCTCCCACGAGAGGACGCCGAAGGTGATGGTGTCCTCCTGGAAGTTCATCGGACCTCCCAAGTACTTCATCTTGCTCGGCACCTTGTATGTCTGGCCGTTGGCGGCCACCCCCAGGGTGGGGTAGAGGTCCGCCCGTTGGATTCCGTATGCGGCTTGCGTCTTCTCGACATTGAGGGCAGCGATGCGGACGTCTCGGCTGTTGGCGAGCGCCAAGCTAATGACCGATTGCATGCCGCGGTTGGTGAAATAGTCCTGCCAGCGGAGGTTTGCAGCGGAAGGCGTATCCGTCTTCGCCTTCTCGCCGGAATCGCGCCAGACCTTGGGGATCGGCGCGGCCGGCCGCGTGTAGGCGGGCGTGAAATTGCATCCAGAGAAAAACGACAGGGCTGCGACGGGAATGATCGACTTGGTCATGGCATTATTCCCTCACCGCAAGGTTGGGGAATGGTGCCGCCGGGTCGGGCCGGTTCGGTTTCCTCTGCCCGAACAGCTTGACGACGAGGACGTAGAAGAGTGGGATGAAGAACACGGCCAAGAAGGTCGCGGTGATCATGCCGCCCAGCACGCTCGTGCCGATGGCCATCTGGGCACCGGCTCCGGCTCCGTGGGCAAGCGCCAAGGGCAGGACGCCGAAACCGAAGGCGATCGATGTCATGAGAATCGGCCGTAACCGGAGCTTCGCTGCCTCAATGGTGGCCTCGATGAGGCCCATGCCTTGCTCCTCCATGTGGCTTTTCGCGAACTGAACGATGAGGATGGCGTTCTTGGTCGTGAGTCCGAGCACGGTGAGAAGGCCGATCTGGAAGTAGACGTCGTTGGGCATTCCCCGCAGGGTCGAGGCAGCGACGCCGCCGATGATGCCGAGGGGCAGGGCCATCAGCACGGTGATGGGAACCGTCCAGCTCTCGTAAAGGGCTGCGAGGACCAGGAAGATGACCAGAATCGAAAAGGCGTAGAGAAGGCCCGCCTGCGATTCGGACATGCGCTGCTGGTAGGAGAGGTTGGTCCATTCGTACCCCACGCCGTGCGGAAGCTGCTTGGCGATGGCTTCCAGAGCGTTCATCGCCTCACCCGTGCTGTGGCCCGGCGATGGTTCGCCCTGGATGTTCATGGCCGGGAAGCCGTTGTAGCGTTCCAGTCGGGGAGAGCCGTAGACCCAGCGGCCCGCGGCGAGGGCCGAGAGAGGAACGATCTCGCCTTTGTTATTTCGGACATGGAGGCGATTCATATCTTCCGGCAGCATGCGGTATGGGGCATCCGCCTGGATATAGACGTGCTTGACTCGCCCGCCCTGGACGAAATTTCCGACATACTGGCTACCGTAGGCCGCGGAGATATAGTTCTGCACCGAGTTGATGGGGACCCCGAGCGAGCCGGTCTTTTCCCAGTCGATGTCCATCTTGTACTGGGCCTGGTCGGCCATGCCGTTGGGCCGCACGCGGGCGAGGATCGGATCTTTCGCCGCGATCGCGAATAGCTGGTTCTCTGCATCGGTCAGGGCCAGGTGCCCGATGTCCCCGCGGTCCTGTAACATGAAGTCGAAGCCGGTGGCGTTGCCGAGCTCGGTCACGGCCGGGGGTGGAAAGGCGAAGAAGTTGGCACCGCGCATTCCCCCGAGGGCTGCCATCGCCTTGTTGGTCACATCCTTGGCCCGCAGTCCCGGCTTGTTACGCAGGTCCCAGTCGCGAAGCTTGACGTAGAGCATACCCTGGTTTTGGCCTCGGCCGCCGAAGCCCATGCCGGCGCCGCCCATGACGCCCTCCACGGCTTCCTTCTGATCGACGAGGAAGTGATTCTCCGCCTTCTTGACCGCTTCCAGGGTCTGTTCGAGCGTGGAGCCCACGGGCAGCTGAAGTACCGCGATGATGGTTCCCTGGTCCTCGTCGGGGAGGTAGCCCGTCGGCATCCGCATGTACAGGAAGCCCATGACACCGACGATCACCAAGAACGCCGCCACGTAGCGTTTCTTCCTGCCCAAGATGCTGTTCACGCCGCGGAGGTACAGGTCACGCACACGATAGAAGCCGTGATCGAAAAGCAAGAGGAAGGGCCGCAGGATGCGGATCCCCGACTCTGCCGCTTCGTGTCCCTTGGCCACGGGCCGCAGGAAGGTGGCACAGAGCACGGGGGTCAGAACCAGGGCCACCACCACCGAAAGCATCATGGCCGCGATGACCGTCACCGAGAACTGCCGGTAAATGACACCGGTAGATCCCGCGAAGAACATCATGGGGCCGAACACGGCGGACAGGACCAAGCCGACACCGATGAGCGCGCTCTGAATCTCGCCCATGGACTTACGGGTCGCATCCCAGGGCGGCAACCCTTCTTCGCTCATCACGCGTTCAACGTTCTCCACCACGACGATGGCATCGTCGACGAGCAGACCGATGGCAAGAACCATGGCGAACATGGTCAGCATGTTGACCGAGTAGCCCAAGGCGCCTAGTACCCCGAAGGTGCCCAGGAGGACCACGGGCACGGCGATGGTCGGGATCAGGGTAGCCCGGAAATTTCCCATGAAGAGGTACATGACCAGGAAGACCAGGACGATGGCCTCGAACAGGGTCTTGTACACCTCGGCGATGGCCACCCGCACGAAGGGCGTGGTGTCCATCGGATAGACGACCTTCATGCCGGGCGGGAAGTAACGCGAAAGCTCGGTCATCTTCTTCTTGATCCGATCCGCGGTCTCCAGCGCGTTGGCACCCGCCTCCTGGCGGATGGCAAGCATACCGACTGGGTTGCGGTTGTACCGCATGATCATATCAGGCAACTCGGATCCGAGCTCGGTGCGGCCGATGTCCTTGATGCGGACCACCGATCCGTCGGGGTTCGTGCGCAGTGGGATAGCCGCGAACTCCTCCGGCGTTATCAGCATCGACTGAACGAGGATGGAGGCATTCAATCGCTGCCCAGAAACCGACGGGGCACCACCAAATTGGCCGGCCGAGACCTCAACGTTGTACTGGCTCACCGCCGCCGCCACGTCGTCCGAGGTCATCCCGTACTTGGTCAGCTTGTCGGGATCGAACCAGACACGCATGGAGTATGCGGTTCCGAAAATCTGGACCTCGCCAACCCCTGGCACACGCGCCAGCGGCGACTGCAGTATCGAGGTCGCGTAGTCATTGAGGTCGGCCATGCTCATACTGCCGTCTTCAGTGGTGACGCCCAGGATGAGCAAATAGTTGCGGGTGGATTTGCTGACCGATAGGCCTTGAGTTTGAACCACCGGCGGCAACGAGGGCATGGCCAGTTGCAGCTTGTTTTGTACCTTCGCCCACGCCAGGTCGGGGTCGGTGCCGGGGGCGAAGGTGAGAGTGATGGCGGCGGCCCCCGACGAGTCGCTCGTCGAGTACATATAGAGCATCTTGTCGAGGCCCGTCATCTTCTGTTCGATCATCTGGACGACGGTGTCCTCCACCGTCTTGGCCGAAGCGCCCGGATAGGTACCCTGGACGGTGATCGAGGGCGGCGCGATGGGCGGGTACTGCGAGATGGGGAGCAGGTAGATGGCCATAGCTCCCAGCACCATCGTGGAGATGGCGATGACCCAGGCAAAGACAGGGCGATTCAGAAAGAATCGTGACAACATGGGCTGCTATTTCTTCCCCGTCGGAAGGGCTCTGTCCTGAGCACTGCTTTGAACAGTAGCCCCCGAAGGGACATCGGGCTCCCGCCCTGACTTGCCAGGTTGTGGAACGAAAGGAACGGCCTTCGCCGTCGCCCCAGGACGCACCTTCTGTACGCCTTCGACGATGACTCGGTCGCCAGCCGCAAGACCGCTGGTGACGAGCCACTTGTCTCCGATAGCCCGGTCAGCGACCAAGATCCGACTCTCTACCTTGTTCGACTTGTCCAGGACTAAGGCCACGGCGTTGCCCTTGGTATCGCGGCTCACGCCCTGCTGCGGGACCAGGATGGCCTGCTCGTCGACGCCTTCTTCGACGATGGCGCGCACGAACATGCCAGGCAGAAGAACGTAGTCGGGATTCGGAAAGACCACGCGGAGAGTGACCGCGCCGGTGGCTGGATTGACAGTGACATCGCGGAACTGCAGCTTGCCCTCCAAGGGATAGGCGGTTCCATCCTCCAGGATCAGTTTCACCTTTCGCGCGCTGTCGTTGTTGCTCTTGAGGTGACCGCTCTCCAGATTGCGTCGCAAGCGCAACAGCTCGGTGCTCGACTGGGGAACGTCCACATAGATGGGATCGAGCTGCTGAATTGTGGCCAATGCCGTCGGCTGGTAGGCCGTCACCATGGCTCCGACGGTGATATTGGATACGCCGATGCGTCCGGAAATCGGTGCCTTGATGGGCGTATAGAAGAGGTTGATACGCGCGCTCGCATACGCCGCCTTGGCCAACGCAAAGCTGGCAAGGGCCTTTTGGTTCTCGGCCTGCGCCTCTTCGGCTTCCTGCTCGCCCACGGCGTGGATCTTGACCAGGCTCTGCAGGCGCGTGGCCCGCGACTTGATCGAGGGCAGGGTTGCTTCGGCTGCGTCCAACGAGGCCTTGGCTTGGTCCAAAGCCGCCCGATAAGGGGCTGGATCGACCAGGTAGAGCGTGCTCCCCGCCTTCACATTGGCGCCCTCCTGGAAGAAGCGCTTCTTGATGAGCCCGTTAACCTGAGGACGAATCTCGGCGACGAGAAAGGCGTTTGTGCGCCCCGGCAACTCCGTGGTCAGGACGGCCCGCTCCGAGGCGATGGTCAAAACAGCGACTTCCGGAACGGATCTCTGCGGCGGTGCGGGTTTGCCACATGCCATGGCCACGCCGACCATTCCGAGAAGGCCTGTGGCAGCTAGCCGACTCGCTCTGCGGTTGATTTCCATGCATCACCTATGGGAATAGATCACGAAACACGCCTCATCGGGGCCAGCGGTCGAGGGCACAATTTACTTTGACGAACGTTAAAGCCAGCGTATGATTAACTTAACTGTCTGTTAAAGTCAACCAACGAGCACGAAAAGGTGTCGAAGGCGTGAAACCATGAGCTGGCACTGTCATACTAGCTCGCGAGAGTGAACCATGGGTCGTCCAGCCCGGCGCCAACTCGAGATTGAGCACGTCCGAAAGGAGATTCTGCATGCGGCTGGACGGGCCTTCTCACGTCAGGGCTTCGACAGCGTGACGATCCACGACATCGCGAAGGAAGCTGGCTATACGGCACCGTCGCTCTATGCCTACTTCAAGGGCAAACAGGAGATCATCGACGCCTTGCTCGCCGCCGTCCGGGACGAATTCAAGGGTGCGTTCGACGCCGAGATTTCGCCCGGCCTCAGCTTTCGCGAACGGCTCGCATCTCTTTTCGAGCGGTTTTCTGAGATAGCGGGCCGCTGGCCAGAAGCCCTGGTGCTCGTGCTTGAATTCAAGCGCTCTGCCAGTGCCAGATCGAAGCGACAGCAGAGGCAGGCAGCCAGACAAAGCATGGACGCCACGCTGGTGGAATGGCTGAAGAGGAACTCGGCCAGCACCAAGGATCTCGCTGGGCGACAGCCCGAGGACATCGCTTTCATCATCCGGAGCCTGATCCTTGGGGCCTTTCTTCCGGTTGACCATGGGACGTCGAACCCGCACAATCGCTTCGCCTTGGCACTGCACGTATGCTTAGGTGGGCTCAGCGGCAGAAGCCCGCACCAACGTTGAAGCGCGAGAGAGTTCAAGACCCAGGAGCGACGGCAGGTCCTCGCTCACAGCTGGGCTGTATGTTTGATCTCGATAGCTGCGCTTGGTGGATGAAGCGCAGCTACCGGTCGAAACCCCAGTCAGAGCCGCGGCAGATTCGAAGTGTCCCATCCGCCGCCGATTGCCTTGATCAGTTGCGCGCTGGCGACGCATTGACGCGTGATAATATCGGCTCTTGCGCGTTCATTCGAGAGCTGAACGGTCTGTGCAGTCAGCACTTCAAGATAGGTCGCGACGCCACCTTTGTATCGCCTAGTGCTGATGGCCAAGGATCGATGAGAGGCGTCGACGGCTGCGTCTGCGGTGACCGCTTCTTCACTCAAGATGCGCAGGGCGGCAAGCTTGTCCTCGACCTCCTGAAACGCGTTGAGGACGCTCTGCCGGTATTCGGCGGCCTGCGCCTCGTAGGCGTCGCGTGCCTGATCGGTGATGGCGTGGCGACGACCGGCATCGAAAATGGTTTCCAAGGCGGACGCTCCTAGCGACCATACGAGGCTGGAACCCTGAATCCAGTTGCCGAAGTTGGCGCTCTCGAAACCGCCCGCAGCGCTGAGGGTGATGTTGGGGTAGTACGCGGCGATGGCGATGCCGATCTGGGCGTTGGCGGCGGCCGTGCGCCGCTCGGCGCCAGCGACGTCCGGGCGTCGCTCGAGGAGATCGGATGGCAGACCGGCAGGGATGACCGGGGGCACGATGTCGAGTGGCATCGATGGCAGAGAGAACGCAGAGGCCGGCACGCCCACTAGCGTGGCGATAGCGTGCTCGTACTGCGCGCGTGCTACGCCTACGTCAATGGCCTGGGCCTTCACGCTCTGGTACTGGGTCTCGGCCTGAGCGACGTCGACTTCCGTGCCGACGCCGCCCCGAAAGCGCACCTGGGTGAGCTGGAGGTAGTCGGCATCGGAGGAAACGGTGTTGTCCAGCAGCAGCCGCTGCGCATCCAAGCCGCGAAGCTCGAAGTAGTCCGTGGCGAGTTCAGAGCGGAGGCTCAGCTCAACGCTAGCGAGATCGGCAGCGCTCGCCTGCGCGTTGGCACGAGCCTGTTCAACGGTACGGCGGACCTGTCCCCACAGATCCGGCTCCCAGAGGACCTGGCCCTGGAGGGCAAGGGTGTTGAACTGGACCTTTGTAACGCCCCTGACGATGTTGGCTTGATTGTAGGATTCGCGAGTGTTCGAGACGGAGGGGCCGGCGCTGATCGTGGGGAAGTAACTCGCACGCGCGATGCTCACCTGCTCGCGAGCTTCAAAGTACTGCGCAGTTGCGGCTTTGAGGTTCTGGTTCGCTACCGCGAGCTTTTCTTCAAGAGCGTTGAGCTTCGGGTCATTGTAAATCTCCCACCACTTGCCACGTCGTGCGCTGTCGTTCGGACGCGCCTGCTTCCAAATGACGGCGGGAGGATTCGAAGCAGGCGCTTCCTTGAAGGACGTCGGTATGGCCGGCGTGTCAGGTCGTCGATAGTCTGGACCCACTGTGCAGGCGACAATGACCAGACACACGGCCGCCACAAAAAAGGTTGCGCAGAGAACCTTCATTCCCCTCTGACCTGCGACGGTGGGATGCCTCGGCCAGCCTGATCGGCCTGCTCCAAACGGACGACGTGGACGGTCTCACCATCGACGAGGGAATCGGGCGGGTTCTGAATGATCAAGTCGAAAGGTTGCAGGCCCTCGACAACCTCGACGGTCCGACCGTCGTCGCGGCCGATGGTGATAGGGACCAGCTTGACCTTGTTGTCCTGAACAACTCCAACCCGCAGTCCTTCAGACCGGAAAATGAGGGTAGGGACCGGGATAATGAGCGCAGGACGTGCGGCGCTCATCTTGAAATGGACCTGGGCGTAGGCGCCGGGGAAGAGCGCCCCGTCGTGATTGTCGACGTCAACCTCGACCAGAAGAGTGCGCGACGCAGGATCGATGGTCTTCGCTGTGCGGACGACAGTTCCTTTGAAGGTGCGGCCGGGGTATTCAGCTACCTGGAGATCGGCGGTCAGGCCGGGGACGCACGCGCGTGCGTGGACTTGGGGTACGTTCACATAGACGCGGAGGACATTCTGGGCAGCCATGTGGAAGAGCTCCTTGGCGGCACCGGCGTCGATAAGCGTCCCTATGTCGACGTTGCGCGCGGTGATGATGCCGTCAAAGGGTGCATAGACGTTCTCGAAGCCGATGAGCTGCTCGATGCGCTGGACGTTGGCGGTGGCGGACTCGACCTGGGCGCGGGTGGAGATGGCCAGGGACGAGAAATTGTCGGCGTCCTGCTTGGAGACGGCGTTGTCCTTGAGCAGATCCGCGTAGCGACTGGACTGAACCTGCGCATTCTTGGCGGTTGCCCGCGCGGTGGCCAGATCGGCCTTGGCCGCGGCGAGTTGCTGATCGACTTCGGGGCTCGCGATAACGGCGAGCCGCTGGCCTTTTTTCACATGCGAACCGATGTCGAAATACCACTTCTTGAGATAACCGCTCGTGCGGGCATAGATGGGCGAATCGGTGAAAGCCTGCACATTACCGGGAAGGACCACCTCCTGCGAGGGCTGGCCAAGCTGGGGTTTGGCGAGCAGGACGTCGGGCGCGGCGAGGGTATCGGTCTGTTGTTGCAAAGCGGTGCGCGCCATCAGGCGTGGGACGATTCCCATGACGGCGAGAACGGCTGCGGCGATCACGGTGCCGACCAGAAGCATGACGGCTCCACTGCGAGAGATGGGCGTCTTTGCGTCGTCCTGGGTTTGCGGGGCTTCTTGCGGGGTCATGGTGGCTTTCAGCGGGCTTCGCGCGCGCGGCGCCTTCGTTCGAGCTCGCCGTGGATGATGCTGAAGAAGCTCGGCACGAAGAAGAGAGTGGAAATGGTGGCGAAGATCAGGCCACCGATGACCGCGCGGCCAAGGGGTGCGTTCTGCTCACCGCCCTCGCCGAGTCCCATGGCCATGGGCACCATGCCGATGATCATGGCGATGGCCGTCATCAAGACGGGACGGAACCTGACGAAGCCCGCGTTGAGGGCGGCGGTCCGGGGATCACAGGCCCCCTCCGCGAGCTGGTCGCGGGCGAAGCTCACGACTAGGATGGAGTTAGCCGTGGCAACCCCCATGCACATGATGGAACCGGTAAGCGCGGGGACACTGATGTGGGTGTGGGTGAGAAAAAGAAACCAGACGACACCCGCGACCGCCACCGGCAGCGCGGAGACGATAATGAGCGAATCGAGCCAGGACTGGAAGTTGACGACGATGAGTAGGTAGACGAGGAAGATCGAGAAGAGCAGGCCACCCAGCAATCCGACAAACGAGGAGCGCATCATCTCCACTTGCCCACGGACTGACATCGCAGATCCGCGCGGAAGCTGGCTCTCAGATTCGGCGAGGATCTTTCCGATCTTTTTGTCTACGCTGGCCAGGTCGGTGTTGACGACGTTGCCGTAGATGTCGATCACTGGGGAGATGTTGTAGTGAGTGACCGTGCCGAGCCCGACGCCCCGCTTGATGGAGGCCACATTGCCCAAAATCTGCACGGGTTGGCCACCCATGGGGGTACTTGCTGGCACCATTCCTCCACCGTTCGTGCTCGCATTACTGGGCACGGCCTTGCTGATGGTTGCAGCCCCGGCTGCGGTCAGGGGGATGTTCTGCAAATCTTGGAGCGTGTCGAGCGTGTACTGCGGTGACTCCACGGTTATAATGTAGCTGACGCCGTTCTGAGGATTGAGCCAATAGCTCGGTGATGTTTGGAAGCTGCCGCTGGTGGCGATGAGCAGGCTGGTGGCCACGTCCCGCTGCTGTAGGCCAAGCTGCTGCGCTTTGGTGCGATCGACGTCGACCGTGAACTCCGGGTTGTCGAATGGCTGTTGGATACGGAGGTCCGCGGTGCCAGCCACCCTCTTGATCTTGTTGAGTAGTCGTTCGGCGAAGGCGCGGTTGCCATACAAGTCGGGGCCGGCGATCTGGATGTCAATGGGCGCGGGGAGCCCGAAGTTGAGAACCTGCGTGACCATGTCGACGGGCAGTGTGTAGAAGGTGACGCCAGGAAAGCTACGATTGAGCTTGACGCGCAGCCGCTGCACATATTCATCGGTGGGGTGGTGCTTCTCGGCAAGTGAGACCTGAATGTCGATGTCGCCGGTGCCGATCGGCGCGGAGTTGGAATAGGTCAGATTGATGCCGCTGTAGGGTAGGCCGATGTTGTCGATGATGGTGTCCAACTCGTCACGGGGAATCGTCTCGCGTATGGTCTTGTCGATCTGATCGCTGAGCTGGGCGACATTTTCGATGCGAGTTCCGGTGTGGGCCCTCACGTGAATCTTGAACTGGCCGCTGTCGATGGAGGGGAAGAAGTCCTGGCCGAGGAAGGGGTAGAGCACAGCGGCGGAAATCACGGAAAGAGCGACGAAGAAGACGAGGAAGAATGCCGCATGAGCCAAGCAGACATCCAGGATCCGGTGGTACCCACCGCGTAACCTCTCGAAGAGGTGCTCGAAGCCGAGCTGAAGACGCACGAGAAGGTTGCGGCTCGCTTTCCTTCTCTCCTGGCCCTCCTTGTCGTGCTCCTTGAGCAGGTACTTCGCCATGGCGGGAACCACCGTGCGAGAAAGGAGATAGGATGCGATCATCGCGAAGCAGACGGCCTCGGCGAGCGGAACGAAGAGGTGCTTCGCCACGCCGCCCAGAAAGAACATTGGGACGAAGACAATGCAGATGCAGAAAGTCGAGACCAGCGCGGGGACTGCAATCTGCGACGCTCCGTCGAGGATGGCCTGCTCCAGAGGCTTGCCCTGTGCGAGGATACGGTTGATGTTCTCGACCGCCACCGTGGCGTCGTCGACTAGGATGCCTACGGCCAGCGCGAGGCCGCCGAGGGTCATGATGTTGATGCTCTCACCGAGCGCGCTCAGCATGAGCAGGGACGATAGGATCGAGAGCGGGATGGAAACGGCGATGATGACGGTGCTACGCCAGCTCCCTAGAAACACCAGGATCATGATTGCCGTCAGGCAGGCGGCGATTATGGCCTCGCGCGCGACGCCGTTGATTGAGGCGCGAACGAAAATCGACTGATCGGCGAGGGCCGCAATCTTGAGGGCCGATGGCAATTGCGCCCTCAGACCGTCGAGTTTGGACCGAACGCCCTTCACGATATCCAGCGTCGAAGCATCGCCCGTCTTGATGACCGAGAGCAGCGAAGCGCGCTGGCCGTCGACACGAACAATGTTGGTCTGAGGGGGGAAGCCGTCGCGGACGTGAGCGACATCGTGGACGTAGACCATCGCCCCGTTGAGAGAGCGGATGGGCAAATCGTTGAGATCCTGGATGGTCGAGGGCGCGCTGTTGGTCTCCACCTGATACTCGAAAGGCCCAATTTTCGCCGTCCCAGACGGCAAGATCAGGTTCTGAGAGGCGATGGCGGTCACCACGTCGGTCGGCGAGAGGCCTTTGGCCTGAAGCGCTGGGATGTCGAGGTCCACCAGTACCTGACGCTGCTTGCCACCATAGGGTGCTGGGACTCCTGCGCCATCGACGGTTACGAGTTGCGTGCGGATAAAATTTGCGCCGTAGTCGTTCAGTTGCTGCTCGGAGAGACCCTGTCCAGAAAGGCTAAGCTGAATGATGGGCACGCTGGAGGCGTTGTACTGGATGACCAGTGGCGGCGTCGTGCCGGGAGGCATGCTCTTGATCTGCGTTTGCGCGATTGCCGTGACCTGCGCTACGGCCGTGGCGATGTTGACCTTCGGCTGGAAGAAGATCTTGATGATCGCGATGCCACTCAACGACTGCGACTCGATGTGCTCGATGCCGTTGACCGTGGTCGTCAGTGAACGCTCACTCAGGATAGTGATCCGGTTGGCCATCTGCTCAGGGGACAGGCCGTTGTACGACCAGACCATGGCCACAACGGGGATGTTGATGTTCGGGAAGATGTCGGTCGGCGTTCGCAATACCGCGATCGGCCCGAGGACCATCAACAACAGCACTACGACGGCGCACGTGTAGGGCCGTCGGAGCGCAAGGCGAACTATCCACATGTCAGATTTTGCTCAAGGTTTGTCCAGCCGCCGCCGCCAAGAGTGATTCTTCTCGGGCAAGTGGTCAAGACGGTCGCGGCGCCCAATCCCCTAGAGCCAGTTGCCAAGTTTCGCCTCAGTCTTCTGCCCGCAAGACGAATCTCAACGACGCTGATCCGCGGTGAAAGGAATCTGCCCACTGCCTATCGCCCTGATGATGTCCTTGAGCATCCGAACCTCTCTAGGTAGTTCCGCTTTCGCCGCATCCGCTCGTCGCCTGCGCGGACAGTCAGAGTGACGACAAACTGAAGCTTCGACGAAGCCTCGGTCGCAAAACGGTCCATGCGGGTATGGCGTGCCAAAGAGATCGTCTTCGTGAATTCATGAAACAGTGGCCGCGATGGCTTCTTGACACTGCGGGGTTGACTATAAGGTCTGAACGGAAGATATATAGCACTGCATATGATAGCAAAGCAAGTACCAATCGAGCTCTTGCTGGCTGCGTTGCGCCGCCGGCAACGCCAGGCCGTGGAGATGCGGGTGCGCGATCTGCCGCTCTCGATCCAGCAATTCTGGCTGCTGGTGGCCATGGTCGAACGCCGGGGAGCGTCGCTGGTCGAGATCCTTGCCGGCTTGCCCATGGACCAGCCCACGGCGTCCCGCGTGTTGGCTGCCCTGAGCCGGCGCAAGCTGGTTCGCCTGGACAGTGATCCCAGCGACCGCCGGCGTCGTCGCATGGTGCTGACGCCGCAAGGTGAGCAATTCGGCGTGCGCTGCCTGGGCGTGGCGACGCAGGCTCGCAATGCAATGGTAGCGCATTTTTCGCCAGACGAGATCGCCACCCTGCGCGGCTGGCTCCGTCGCATGGTGGACAATCTGGATGAACTGGACCGCAATAATGCCGATCGATGACTGCTTGAGCCGAAGATGGCTCCAGTGAATCTTCGTTGGAGGAGCGGGCGGCGCCATTTTGAGGCCGAAGCGCGCAGGAATTTGGCCCCCCTGCGAACGAGCGGGAGCGGATGGTGGACAGACGAATGCCGTGTCGTGCGTTTTCCGGCAGGCACGCGCAGCGGCCAGTCTCACGCCACTCGTGCGTAGTACTCGTGATAGTCGGCGCACACCGTCTTCGCGAATTTCTTGCCAGAATCTGCGCGACGACTTTCTGTACACCACGGGGCCGGGTGAGGCTATCTCTCGATGAAGCTCTTTAGGTGCAAGCTGCGCGACGGCCGGCGCAGCTTGAGCAGGGCCTTGGCCTCGATCTGGCGGATGCGCTCGCGCGTGACATCGAAGTCGTGGCCCACCTCTTCCAGGGTGTGCTCCGACTTCTCGCCGATGCCGAAGCGCATGCGTAGCACATTCTCCTCGCGTGGAGTAAGCGTGGCCAGCACCTTGCGCGTCTGAGCCGCCAGGTTCATGGAGATCACAGCGTCGGCCGCCGAGATGACGCTCTTGTCCTCGATGAAGTCGCCCACGTGCGCGTCCTCTTCCGCGCCGATGGGGGTCTCCAGCGAGATGGGCTCCTTCGCGATGTTGAGCACTTTGCGGACCTTGTCGAGCGACAGATCCATCTTCTCGGCGATCTCCTCCGGGGTCGCCTCGTGTCCCAGCTTCTGGACCAGATAGCGCCTGGTGCGGATCAGCTTTGTGATGGTGTCGATCATATGCACCGGGATGCGGATGGTGCGCGCCTGATCGGCGATGGCGCGCACGATAGCCTGGCGAATCCACCACGTCGCGTAGGTCGCGAACTTGTAACCGCGCTTGTACTCGAACTTGTCCACCGCCCTCATCAGGCCGATGTTGCCCTCCTGGATCAGGTCCAGAAACTGCAAGCCGCATTTGATGTACCTCTTGGCAATGGACACAACCAGGCGCAGGTTGGCCTCGACCATCTCGGCCTTGGCCTGCTCCGCCTGGCGCTCGCCCTGCTGGATCTCCCGCACGGTCTCGCGCAGGAGCTCCTCGGTCATGCTGGCCTCGTCCTCCACCCTTCTGACCTTCTTCTTGGCGTTGTCGATGACCTTGGCCAGCTCGTCGAGCTCGTCGGGGCACAGGCCCAGCTTCTTGGCCACCGCACGCTGGCGCAGTGGCGAGGAACGGATCTCGCGCAGGGGCATGCCGGCGCGCTGCTCGCAGTCGGCGATCTTGCGCTGGGCGGCCTCGATGTGCGACACCAGATCCTTCAGCCGGGCGACGATGCGATCGATCTGCTTCTTGTTGAGGCGCATATTCTGCAGGGCATCGATCATCTCCTGCTTGATCGCTGCGACCTGGTTCCTCACCCTCTTGTGCGCGGCCTCGGTCGCCGTCTTCTTCTCCTCGACCTTCTGCACCTTCTTGTGCAGCCGGCGCACCTTCTCGATCGCCTTGCACACCCGCTCGACGTGCCAGTTCTCGTCGAACTCGGCGCCATCCTCGTCCGCATCCCCGACCACCTCCTTGACCCGAATCTTCTGCTGGCGCAGCTTGTCGCCCAGATCCAGGATCTCCTTGATGGCGACGGTGGAATTGAGCACCACCTGCAGCACACGGCGCTCGCCGTCCTCAATGCGCTTGGCGATCTCCACCTCGCCCTCGCGGGTCAGCAACGACACCAAGCTGATCTTGCGCAGGTACATTTGCACGGGATCGTTGGTTTTGGAGTAGCCGTCCTCCTCCTCCTCTTCCTCCACCTCGGCGGCCCGCACGGGTTCCGGCTCGACCTCTTTCTCGATGGCCCCTTCGTCTGGGACTGACCTGTCGGCCACCTTCACGTGGGACGCGGAGTCCACGATCTCGATGCCCTCACCACCCAGGGTCGACGGCCAGTCGTCGATCTGGTCGGACGAGCCGATGCTCTCCGGCACGCGATCGTTGACCTCGTGGTAGGTGGATGCAGCGATCGGGTGAGATGTGCTCACGTTCGCCAGACTATGCCCACGGTCTGAGGAGTCGCTCTGGAGTGATTTCGGCAACCTTCCCCTCAACAAGGAAGGTGTCCTTGCAGGAGAGACACCGAAGCCTCTGCTTCAAGACTTCTCCCTTCGCTTCCATCACCTTCACCTTGCCTGCATCAAGTAGTTTCGTACCATCCCCACAGTTGGGGCAGCATGCTTTGTTCGCCGGTTGGTCCATGGCTGCTTCCTTCTTGGAAAGAACCTTTCCAGTGTGTTCATCGAACGAGAAGCCGCGAGGTTGTTGCTCTGAAGAATCAAGAACCAACCTTTGAAGCCGCGGGGCTGTCGCCAACTTCCAGTTTCCTTTCGCCATCGACTAGCACGCGGAAGATGGATTGCGCATCCGGGGCCTCTAGCACTGCCTTGACAGCCTCTCGAACGGCGAACATCTGCGACAGCTTCGCCAGCCAGGGAAGGTGAAGCTCCTCGATCTTGAGGCCGAGGACGAAGAACAGGTTGGTCGGGTTCCCGTCCAGCGAATCGAAGTCCACACCCTCATGCGCGCGGCCGAGGATCATGAACGGACGGACAACCTGCTGGGGGTTGCGGCGCACCGTATGAAGGAACGCAACGCCGTTCCCCGTGGCGCTCGGCATGATGTTCTCGCGCTGGATGAGCGCGCCAACGAACCAGGCTTGGTCGCGAACCAACCCCAGGCGAGTGGCGAACCCCGCGAGTTCTTCAATGACCGAGGTCTTGGTCTTGGCCTGAAGCTCTGGAATGATCTGCTCGGGCTGGAAGCAGCTGGAGAGTTCCAGCATCTCTCGGGATACGGCTACCGAAGGTTCCTCCACGAACCGAGGGGCGACCCCAAGCATCTGGTCGTCGAGCCATGTGTCGATCATGGCCTTCCGAAAGCGCCACTGGTTTCCGATTTTCACTCCCGGCAACGCACCGTCTGTCACGAGCTTCACGATGGTCCGCTCGTTGAGCTTGAGGTAGCTGGCCAGCTGCTTGATGGTCATCAGTCGGTCGTCCATGTCCTTGACCTTGCTTGACTTTAAGCACCATGAACAGCACGTATTGACAGGCAGTTAGGTTATACGTAAGATTGCGTTCAACATCAAGAAAGTGCGCAGAACTGCAGCAAAGTACATAGAACACAGGTAACCAAGGAGAGCAAAATGGCCAACATCATCTACCAGTGCTCCGTAAGCAAGGTTCACAAGCGGGAACTCGCCACCGCGCCGCTCACGGCGCCAATGTGTTGCGGCAAGCCCATGTCTCAGGTCCAGAACCAAGTATCTCAGCCGGCGCCCGCGCAACCTGCGGCAGGCGCCGCGAAGCCAGCAACCTCGCCAGCACCCACCGCCGCTCAGGCTCAGAAGCCGGTGAACCCGGGACCCTCAGCGCAACCCGCACAGAAGAAGTGACCTGTCAGAGTTCCGTAGAAGCCTCCTCTTGGCTGGGTCTTGCTGACTACCATGGTCATCCGTCCCAAATTCCGCTGATTGCGCGGCCCTCCGGTAGTCAGCATGAAGACCCGGCCAAGCGCCACCTTGCCGTAATCTGCGCCGCAATGCCGTCGAAACGTGATGTCCTGGCCCAGCTCTCGCGCGAAGAGCTGATTTTCGTCGTCGAAAGATTCGAACTGGAGGTTGCGGATCGCCGGAAGAAAGACGACCTCCTCGAAGCCGTGGCGTCCTCGAAAAAGGCGACGCTGGCCGATTTCTTGCCCGATCTCGGCCGCGAGCGGCTCAGGGAGCTGTGCGCTGGGCTGGGCCTAGACTACGGCGGTAGGGAAAAAGTCGTCCTCATCGAGCGGCTAATGCCGTCTGGACGGTTCACCCGGTACTCGGACGAATAGGACTTCCTCGCCAGACCTTTCAAGTGAATGTCCAAGAGACGCAGCCTCCTCGCGCGTTGATGCTGGAACGCATAGCCACCCTGCGCAAGCCGCTGGACACCACAGCGGTCTTGCGGCCATGACGAGCACCAGCCCCACAGAGTAGCCACTCATGAGGATACTCACATGAGCATCGCTGACTGGTTCCGACCCAGGTGGCAGCATTCTAATCCGGCCGTCCGTCTTGCGGCGGTGGAGGAGTTGACGGACCAGTGCCAGCTCGACGACATCGCAAGAAACGCCAAGGACGCCAGCGTGCGCGAGACGGCGACGAAGCGTTTGAAGGCGAGCCGAGAGAACGACGAACTCGCTCGTGTCTTGGCTCTGCGCAGGCTGCGAGAGAGTCTTGGAGAGGCATGCTCGCGATTCTCGCGCAGCCGCGTACGTAGACATTCCATCCATGGATGTACGTAGCTGCACCCCCCATATCATTGAAGTTTTCGCTGGCCACGGGGGGTGATATCGCGGGTACCTTTGCGTCGTACGTGATCTGATAATACCGCCCGATGTGGGAAGGCGCGCCGCTCGTGCAGCAGGCAGGCTCTGTGCTGCTCCGGAACGGAGTTCCAAACGATGGGTCGCGAAGAACACATAGAATTCCAGGGACGCGTGATCGAGGTCTTGCCTTCGGGCAATTTCAGAATCGAGTTGGAGAATGGCCACCAGGTCCTAGCCTATCTCGGGGGCAAGCTGCGCAGGCACCGCATCCGCATCGTGCTCGGCGACAGGGTCACCGTCGCGTTGACCCCTTGGTGTCCGGAAACTCATCGCGAAAATTGTGGCCCAAATTCGCGGGGATCCGCTTCCTGGTCTTGACGTCTTTGGATGGCAAGGATCGGGGCAATGCGAGTGAACATTGCATCATTG
>Ga0182027_10006547_pt1 | contig 17402 bp, 16 predicted proteins | sample 712E1DmetaG_FD_121300 | JGI IMG/M metagenome (GOLD analysis project Ga0182027, IMG submission 121300) | Permafrost microbial communities from Stordalen Mire, Sweden - 712E1D metaG (Illumina Assembly) | ecosystem: Environmental > Terrestrial > Soil > Wetlands > Permafrost | place: Sweden... | reverse complement strand
TGACTTCCCAATCCTTCTGCGGTTCCAGACGAATACGGGCGCCGTTGGCGCCGCCGCGCTTATCGGAGCCACGAAAGGTGGATGCCGATGCCCAGGCGGTCGAAACCAGCTCCGATACAGACAAACCCGAGGCCAGGATCTTGCTCTTGAGGGAGGTAATGTCCTGTTTATTAATTCGTTTGTGATTGACAGCAGGGATGGGGTCTTGCCAGATGAGTTCTTCCGTCGGGACCTCCGGGCCAAGATAGCGTGTGCGCGGGCCCATGTCACGGTGGGTCAGCTTGAACCAGGCTCGGGCAAAGGCCTCGGCGAAAGCCTGCGGGTCCTGCTGGAACCGGCGCGCAATGGGCTCGTAGATCGGGTCGAAACGCAGCGACAGGTCGGCCGTGGTCATCATCGGCGGGTACTTCTTGGACGGGTCGTGCGCGTCGGGAATCATATTCTCCGGCTTGACGTTCTTTGCCACCCACTGATGGGCGCCCGCAGGGCTCTTAACCAGTTCCCACTCGTAGCTGAACAGCATGTCGAGGTAGCCATTATCCCACTTGTTGGGGTTGGGCTTCCAGGCACCTTCGATGCCGCTGGAGGTGGTGTGTACGCCCTTGCCGGTACCAAAGCGGTTCCTCCAGCCCAAGCCTTGCTCCTCGATGGGAGCGCCTTCGGGCTCAGGGCCAACCAGGGTTGGGTCGCCCGCGCCGTGAGCCTTACCGAAGGTGTGGCCGCCAGCGATGAGGGCCACAGTTTCTTCATCGTTCATCGCCATGCGCGCGAAGGTCTCGCGGACATCGTGGCCCGAGGCAACCGGGTCCGGGTTACCGTTCGGCCCTTCCGGGTTGACGTAAATCAAACCCATCTGCACGGCGGCGAGCGGATTTTCTAAATCCCGATCGCCGGAGTAGCGCTTGTCTCCCAACCACTTGTCTTCGGAACCCCAGTAAATGTCCTTTTCTGGCTCCCAGATGTCCTCGCGTCCGCCGGCAAAGCCGAAGGTCTTGAAGCCCATCGACTCTAAAGCGCAGTTACCGGCGAGGACCATCAAGTCGGCCCAGGAGATCTTGTCCCCGTATTTCCGTTTGATCGGCCAGAGCAGCCGGCGCGCTTTGTCGAGATTGATGTTGTCGGGCCAGCTGTTGAGGGGTGCAAAGCGCTGGCTGCCGTTGCCTGCGCCGCCGCGGCCGTCGCCGGTGCGGTAGGTGCCGGCGCTGTGCCATGCCATCCGGATGAAGAGACCACCGTAGTGACCCCAGTCGGCCGGCCACCAATCCTGCGACTGGGTCATCAGTTCACGCAGGTCCTTCTTCAAAGCCTTCAGGTCGAGCTTCTTGAATTCCTCAGCGTAGTTGAAATCCTCCCCCATCGGATTGGATTTGAAGGAATGCTGGTGCAGGATATCGAGATTCAACTGGTTCGGCCACCAATCCTGGTTCGTCGTGCTGCCACCGGCAGTGTGTTTGTTAACCGGGCACTTGCTTTCTTCGCTCATCGTATTTACTCCTTTCGTTGGTTGGATTTTTGATCCGCGTTATTAATTACGTTGCCCATCCTGGCAAGGAAAAAACAAAAGTTATGTTATGGAATGCGTCTTTCATTTGACAATCATTTGGTGTTTGCAAAAAAAAACGATCAACTCTCTTTCTTGCAATCCGGACATAGTCCGTAGAATGAAATTTGGAGGCGGAGAATGGTATATCCTGATGCCCGCTCCAGTTTCCGGATCAAACCTTGATCGATATCCAGTTCCCCATCGACGATCTTGTTGCATTTTGAACAGATCAGGTGCGGATGAGGCTCCGGGTGGTTGCCATCATAATGGCTGTCGTCACGCAAATCGATTTCAAGTACTTCTCCCAATTCTTTCAAAAGATCAAGCGTTTTATAAACGGTTGCCAGACTCATCGTTGGAAATTGAGTCTTGATCTGGTTATAAAGCCGGGAGGCGCTTGGATGATCATTGCTGGTGGTGATCAAACGAATTAATTCCACCCGTTGGGGAGTTAGACGATAATCGCTCTCCTTCAACCTGGAAATTAACCGTTCAAACCTAACTTGCGAATCTGTCATATTCACTCGCTGTAGATAATTATTATCTATAAATTACTATTATTATAATAGTCTTCTCCTCTTATGTCCAATTAGGTAACCCAATGCTAATGCAGAGAAAAGGAGCAGGCATGCTCCTGCTCCTTCAGGAAAAACACCTTTGTACTTTTTCCTGAAGGCTTCCATACCTGTCACAATTTACAATCATGTCTGGCGCAGGCTTGGGAGTGTTTTCGCCGGGTTATCAGCCCCATGCCCTTGCTGGCGCACACATGCAGCGGCATTTCATGCTTCATCCGGTGCTGGTTATGCCATGATCAATGGCATCAAGATCTTTTGGCAGGCTGCACCTCCAAAATGAATTTTCTTCCTGTGAATTACAAAATCCTGTTCGAGATTAGGAGAATCAGCAACTGAGATAGTGACATATGTTATATTCAATTTTTTGAATATGATATAGAATATATTCAGGATTATGAATATGAAAATACTGCGCACCGCCGAAAAAATTTCAGCCATCCTGGAGGAAATTGCCTCTCCCTCCCGGTTGGTGATCCTGCTATCCATAGGCGACGGCGAGGCCTGCGTGTGTCATCTCGAGTCCGTGCTGAATAAAAGACAGGCTTACATTTCACAACATCTCATGGCCCTTCGTCAGGCAGGCATCATCACCTCGCGTCGCGACGGAAGGTTCATTTATTACCGTTTGGCCGACCCCGCCCTGCTCGATCTCATTCGCAGTGCAGGACGCCTTGCCGCCGTGGACATTGTGCCTCCCACGGCAACGGTTACCTGCTCCTGTCCGAACTGTGCTGACTCAAGACCCTCCTTTATCCCCTTATCCATGAAAGCCTGATCGTGATAATCCAAAAACTGCATGTGCGTGATCAAAATGTCCTGGCCTGGCTGGTTGTCATCGCCGCTGTAATGGCATGGATCGGGTTTTACAACCTGATCGAGCCCTTTGCAAACTGGCTGGTTTATCGACTGTTAAGCCTTGCCGAAAACTCCCACCTGGGTGAATCGCTGGCTTTCTTTTTCTATGATGTACCCAAAATCCTTTTGCTTCTGGGGGGTATGATCTTCCTCATCACAACCCTCCGCTCGTTCTTCAGCCCTGAGCAGACACGTGCCTGGCTGGGAGGCAAACGCGAAGGCATCGGCAATTTGTTAGCCGCATTGTTGGGAGTTGTCACACCTTTTTGTTCGTGCTCTGCCGTTCCGCTCTTTATCGGTTTTGTTGAATCGGGTATTCCGCTGGGTGTGACTTTTTCCTTCCTGATCGCCGCGCCGATGATCAATGAAGTGGCTCTGGTAATGCTATTGGGTCTGTTTGGCTGGAGGATTGCGGGGTTATACCTTATCAGCGGAGTATCCATCGCTATTTTGGCCGGGATCATTATCGGCCGCCTGAAATTGGAAGGCCAGGTGGAGGATTTCGTCTGGCAGGTCACGGCCAATAATACCCAGAATGCCTCTTACACACCCAACTGGGCTGAGCGCTTCAAGGCTGCCTGGCAAAGCACTAAAGACATCGTCGGCAAAGTCTGGCCGTATGTCCTGATCGGCATAGCCGTTGGCGCGGGGATACATGGTTATGTCCCTGAAAGCGCATTGGCGGAGATCATGGGCAAAAAAGCCTGGTGGTCCGTCCTTGCGGCAGTAGCTCTTGGAGTTCCACTTTATTCCAATGCGGCGGGCTTCCTCCCCATCGCCAGCGCATTGATCGAAAAAGGCGCCTCGCTAGGCACCGTATTAGCCTTCATGATGTCGGTGGTCGGACTGAGCCTGCCTGAAATGATCATCCTGCGGCGTGTGCTCAAACCGAAACTGATTGCGGTCTTCATTGCCACACTGACGGTCGGCATTATCATCACTGGCTATTTGTTCAACATCATTTTGTAGATACAGCTTATACGATTCCTATCTTAAGAGGAGAATAATATGCTTACCATCAAGATCCTTGGCTCCGGCTGCGAGAATTGTAAACGACTGGCATACCTGGCCGAAAGGGCAGTAACCCATCTGGCCGTCGAAGCAAAGATCATCAAAGTGACCGAATACGCCGATATGATGGCATATAACATCATGTCTACTCCGGGATTGGTCGTCAACGAAAAATTGGTTTCTTCGGGTCGCATTCCCTCGGAAGCCGAGATCACTACATTCCTGACCAGTGCTTTGGAAACAGCCTGACCTTATTTCAATCGATCATTAAGATCCATACGATTTCTCTTCAGGAGACCTTCATGACACAGGAACCACATACTTCCAAACGTCTTTCCACTCTCGACCGATACCTGACCTTGTGGATTTTTCTCGCCATGGCTATCGGTGTTGGATTGGGTTATCTATTTCCTGCTGCGGTCAACAATTTCAACAAGCTGGTTTCCGTCGGCACCACCAACATTCCGATTGCCATCGGATTGATCCTGATGATGTATCCGCCGCTTGCAAAAGTACATTATGAGGAATTGGGGGATGTGTTCCGTAATTGGAAGGTATTAGGTCTTTCCCTAATTCAAAACTGGGTGATCGGTCCGATCCTGATGTTTGCTTTGGCGATCATCTTTCTTCGGGGTTATCCCGAATATATGGCAGGGCTGATCCTGATCGGCCTGGCGCGGTGCATTGCAATGGTCATTGTGTGGAACGAATTGGCCAAGGGGGACACCGAATATGCCGCGGCTCTGGTGGCTTTCAACAGCGTGTTCCAGGTGTTTTTCTACAGCATCTACGCGTATGTCTTCATTACCGTATTGCCCACGTGGTTCGGACTGAGCGGCTCTATCGTGCATATCACGATCGGTGAGATCGCAAAGACCGTGTTCATCTATCTCGGCATCCCGTTCATCAGCGGTTTTCTCACAAGGTTCGTGTTGATCCGCGTTAAAGGCAGGGAGTGGTATCACAAAAAATTTGTTCCAAAGATCAGCCCGCTTACGCTGATTGCCCTGTTGTTCACCATCGTCACCATGTTTAGTTTGAAAGGCAACCTGATCGTAACCATTCCACTGGATGCAATCCGAATCGCGATCCCTTTATTGATCTACTTCGTGGTTATGTTCCTTGTCAGCTTTGGGATGGGAAAAATGATTGGCGCAGACTACCGCCAGACCGCCACACTTTCCTTTACAGCGGCCAGCAACAACTTTGAACTGGCGATAGCAGTCGCGATTGCGGTGTTCGGAATAAGCTCAGGGCAGGCGTTTGCGGCAGTCATTGGCCCACTTGTTGAAGTACCCGTGATGATCGGCCTGGTAAACGTCGCTTTTGCTCTGCAAAAACGATATTTTCCTCAGGCAGTTCTGGCCGTTCCCGTAAAGTAATCAAAATCCCCGCCAATTGGCGGGGATTAATTTCCATCTTATCCAGACGTCCAGCCTCGCGCCCCCGTCAGGAATGCCCTACCGGTCATTGACTTTTTCCCCGCGGGTTGAATCTCATCCAGGATCAGCAGCCCATTTCCCGTGCCAATCCCGGCCTGACCTTCGTAGATCAGTCTCTTTCCCGGTGAGGCGTCAGCCTTCTCCGCATGTGCTCGATGGACCTTTAGCAATTCGCCATTCCATTCAAAAAACGCGCCGGGCCGTGGATTCAATGCGCGCACACGGCGTGCCAACTCATCCCCGGTGTGAGTGAAATCCAGGCGTCCGTCCTCCTTCTTCAACATCGGCGCATAAGTCGCCCTGCTGTTATCCTGAACTTGCGGCTGCAGCTCACCTGATAAATAACGCGGTAGTGTCTCGCTCAATAATTGCGCACCGAGCAGCGATAACTTCCCGATCAGTGACCCCCCTGTGTCTACTGCTTCGATCGGAATGGCACGTTGAGAAATGATCCCACCCGTATCCACGCCTTGATCCATCTTCATGATCGTGACGCCGGTCTCGACATCCCCAGCCATTACCGCGGCCTGGATGGGTGCGGCTCCTCGCCAGCGGGGCAGCAAGGAAGCGTGAACGTTGATACATCCCTGTGGAGGCAAGGCCAGCACATCGGGCCGCAGGATCTGACCGAAAGCTGCGACGACAATCAAGTCCGGCGCCCATAAGCGGATATGATCCATCGCCTCAGGCAGGCGCAGTTTTTCAGGTTGGATGATGGTTAGCCCCAGCTCCACCGCGAATGTTTTGATCGGAGGCGCTTTAACCTCCCGCCCGCGGCCAGATGGCCGATCCGGTTGGGTCACAACACCCACCACCTCGTATAGGCAAGTATTCCCCTCTTGTATCGGGGTGGCGCCGTGGTTCACCCCATCCGGGAAGCCGTTCTGTGGATAAAAGATATCCTCGCTCCTTCCAACCAACATGCGTAAAGTTGGTACGGCGAATTCCGGCGAGCCCATGAATACAATTCGGGTCATTAAGTGCATTTTAGCACAGTAGTACTCTTGTCCTTCACTTGTTTGTTGATTTTTGCTTCATTTGGTTGTACAATTGTATAAATCTTAAACCAACCCAGGAGGAACCAACCGATGTCTCAAGCACCCGTGTCTGCCGATGCTACAAGTGATGATAAGCTATGGACTCTGTTAGCCTATATTTTTACCCCGCTCATTCCGATCATCATTTTATTTATGGAAGACAAGAAGAATCGCCCATTCATAAAGGCGCACAACGCCCAAGCACTGGCCTGGGGAGTGATTGTGTATGTCGTGGGTTCCATTTTAATCCCCGTCTTTGGAGTTGGTTTGTGCGTAATGCCGCTCTGTCTCCTTGTAAGTATTTATTGGGGCATCCAAGCCTATCAAGGAAAATATGTTAACATCCCAGTGCTCACTGATTTTGTAAAGAACCAGGGCTGGGCATAAGTTCCCCTGATACCTTGAGAAGACCCGTTTTCACGGGTCTTCTTTCTTTTTAACGGATCGCTTCCCCTTATTTATATATTTGAAGTAGAATGCCTTAAAATATTTATCTTGCTTATCAGGAGGAATTCATGGATCTCAATAAAGCGTTTTCATATCAATTCGAAGATAAACAATGGATCAGTAAATTAGGCATCAGCGCGGTCATTTTGCTTGTACCCATCCTGAACTTTGCGGTGTCGGGATATATTGTCGGTATCATGCGCAATGTAATGGACAATTCCGCGGAGATCCTTCCGAATTGGGATGATCTGGGCAAAAAATTTACTGATGGGTTGATCCTTTTTACGGCAGGATTAATCTACGCATTGCCATTAATTATTATTTTCCTGCCAATTGGAATTATGTCGGCTGGAGGCCTTATTTCAGGAAATGACAACTTGCAGGGCATCGGTCATATTTTCTCAGGCGCAGGCAGCGTTCTTTTATATTGTTTTTTATGTCTCATAATAATTTATGGCTTAGCTCTATCGGTTGTTTACCCGGCGATCCTTGTCATGTTTGCCCGGAAAGGAACCTTTGCCTCCTGCTTTAAATTACGGGAAGCGTTCGATATTGTGCGAAAGAATGCGGGTCCGTTTTTCACGGCCTGGATCATGTATATAGCAATCGCGATTGGCCTGAGCTTTGCATCCGGGATCATTGGATTATTCGTAGGTTGGATACCCTGTTTTGGCTTTATCGTAAGCCTGATAACAAGTTTTGGATCAACAATCTATATGCTTACAATATACGCTTATTTGTTCGGCCAGTTTGGTAAGGTTGCCGACGGGCAAAATCAACCGGTGGGTTAAGCACAGCATAATAATTGAATAAGTTTAATTCCATCCCAAATTGACAAAAACCGGGAAATTTATCCTCTTGACTCCACATCCCCTTCCCCCGTAGAATGGAGATAACAATTCACGGGCCCAGGGAAGAGATCCCGAGCAGAAGGTTGAAACGGCAGAAACCGTAATGTGGTAAGTTCTAGCCTTACCACGAAAACCCCATGCACAGGACGCCGAAGGTGCAAATCTGGAAAAAAGGCGAAACCAGACGAAACTCTCAGGCAAAAGGACCCTGCCCCGCATTCCTCTGGAAAGTTCCGCACAGGAACACCGACGGTGTAAATCCTGATTGCAAGTCGAGCACCCTGAGCGAAGCGAAAGGGTTCGAGACCGGCAGAAGGATAATCTCTCAGGTCAAACTACAGAGGCGCACGATAATCCTCGTGCGCCTTTTTGTTTTAACCGGTTATTCGTCCCTTGTCCGAATAAAAACCACAAACCAAAGGAAACCCAAACCATGAACACTCCCTCCAACCTGAAATTCACCAAATCTGATGAATGGTTCGACGCGGCCACCGGCGCGATGGGGTTGAGCGATTATGCTCAATCGCAGCTCTCCGATATCGTCTTCGTGGAGATCCTCGTGGAAGCCGGCGAAACCGTCGATGCCGGCACAGCCATCGCCTCGGTCGAATCCGTTAAAGCCTCGGCGGAGATTTATGCTTCGGCCGGAGGTAAAGTGACGGCTGTCAATAAGGGCCTCTCCGAAAAACCAGAGACTCTCAACAAGGATCCGTACGGTGCAGGCTGGATGATCAAAGTCGAGGACGGTTCTGCAGCCGATGATGTCATGGACTCGGCTGCTTACGAAAAGTATTGTGCCGGAAGAACTCACTAATTCTGTGTCATGGCGACGAGCTGTGGGTCGAGTAGGCTGTGCGTTTTTCGAGGCCTTAACGAGACCAGGCGAGGAAGCAATCTCAAGGCACCATCCAGCAGCAGGTTGTTTCCGAAAACATCGCAAAGACAATTGAGGCATATATGACTTACATACCTATTAGTTCCAAGGAACGGGACGCGATGCTGGCGACCATCGGCGTCAAGACATTGGACGACTTGTTCAAAGATGTCCCAGCCAGGCACCGTTTTCCCAAATTGGATCTGCCTCCCGCACTGACCGAAATGGAAGCCGCCTCCGAACTGGCCGAGATTGCCGCCAGCAACGAGAACGTCCACGGCGATCTGGTCTCCTTTCTGGGTGCAGGTGCATATAACCACTATATCCCTGCCGTGGTCGATCACATGCTTCGCCGCGGGGAGTTCTATACCGCCTATACTCCCTATCAACCAGAGATCTCGCAAGGCACACTGCAGGCCGCCTTTGAATATCAATCTCTGATGTGCGCATTGACCGGCATGGATGTCTCCAACGCCTCGCATTACGATGGAGCCACCGCCGCCGCTGAAGCAGTCAACCTGGCCTGGGCCCAATTCCGCGGCAAGCGCAGAAAAGTCGTCATCTCGCCCAGCGTTCATCCACAATATCGCGCCGTGATCCGCACCTACACCCAGGGCATGGAGTTGGATCTCGCAGGCGATAACGCCGAGGCAAACCTGGAATCCAGCCCGGATGACCTGGGGGCTCTCATCGATGAAAACACCATGCTGGTCATCGTTCAGTATCCCGATTTCTTCGGGCGTTTGTACGACTACACCAAACTGATCGAAACTGCTCACGGCAAAGGTTCATTGGTGTGCGTGGTCGCCAACCCCACTGCTCTAGCCTTGTTCAAGACGCCGGCCGACATGGATGCGGATATCGTTGTCGGTGACGGCCAGCCGCTAGGCATCCCCATGTGGTACGGCGGCCCGACCCTCGGCTTCTTCACCATAAAGAAATCCTATGTTCATAAGATGGCCGGCCGCCTCGTCGGCGAGACGGTTGATACGCACGGCCAGCGGGCTTACGTCCTCACCCTCACCGCCCGTGAACAGCACATCAAACGCGAGCGCGCCACCTCCAATATCTGCACCAATCAAGGCTTACTGGCCCTCGCCTCCGCCGTCTATATGTCTGTGCTGGGTAAGGGCGGCATGCGGCAGGTAGCCGAGCTTTGTTATCACAAGGCGCATTACGCAGCCACACAGCTGAGCAAGATCAAGGGCATGGGCCTCTGTTTTAATGAACCGTACTTCCACGAGTTCGCCTTATGCGTCAATCAGCCGGCTTCCGAAGTCAATGCCCATCTGCTCGAACACGACATCCTCGGCGGGTACGACCTCGGCCAGGATTATCCCGCCTTGAAGAATCACCTGCTGATCGCCGTGACTGAAATGAATACGAAAGAGCAGATCGATTCATTGGTCGAAGTCCTTTCGGAGGTGGATCATGATTGAGACAACTGTGAACGTGACTCCAAAAATTATCGAACCGACCATCTTCGATCTCTCCTCACCCGGACGCACGGGTGTCACCTTTCCCGAGCCTGACGTGCCGCGGGCCGAATTACCAAAGTCTCTTTTGAGAGCGGACCTGCCATTCCCTGAACTTGCCGAAGTGGACGTCGTCCGTCATTACATGCATCTCAGCAAATTCAACTACAGTGTGGATGGAGGCTTCTATCCGCTCGGCTCGTGCACCATGAAATACAACCCGAAGATCGCCGAAGACACCTGCCGCCTGCCCGGATTCGTATTCACGCATCCGCTTCAGCCCATCGAGACCGTGCAGGGCAACCTGGCTTTGATGTACGAGTTACAAGAGTGGCTGAAAGAGATCAGCGGTTTTTCGGCTGTCACCTTGCAGCCGGCAGCCGGCGCGCATGGTGAATTCACGGGCGTGCTTATCATGCATGCTTATCACAAGTCACGCGGCGATACGAAACGCACAAAAATGCTCATCCCGGATTCCGCCCATGGCACGAACCCGGCCTCGGCGGGCATGCTGGGGTTGCAGATCGTAACGATCCCCTCCGACGATCGCGGAAATGTGGACTTGAAGGCCCTCGAAGCTGCCTGTGACGATACCGTCCTCGGTATGATGCTGACCAATCCCAATACGCTCGGCATGTTCGATGAACACCTGGAGCAGGTCATCAAGCTCGTTCATGGCTGCGGCGGCCTGATGTACGGAGACGGCGCAAACCTCAACGCCTTGCTAGGCATCCTTCGCCCTGCGGACATCGGTTTTGATCTGATGCACTTCAACCTGCACAAGACCTTCTCAGTACCTCATGGTGGCGGCGGTCCCGGGTGTGGGCCTGTCGGTGTAGCCCCCCATCTGGCGGACTTCCTGCCTGCGCCGCTGGTCGGCATCATCGAAGAAAGCCGCGACGATACGCCACCCTTGTTCGGCTTCGTAACGCCTGTCAAATCCATTGGACGCATGAAAGCCTTTCACGGACATTTCGGCGGCGGCATGGTACGTGCCTTTACCTACATCGCAATGCACGGGCCGGATGGCCTGAAGGACATCTCGCAATACGCGGTATTGAATGCCAACTATCTACTGGCGCGCCTGCGCAAAACCTACCACGTTCCCTTTGACCGCATCTGCATGCACGAGTTCGTCGCCGAAGGCCGGTTCGCCGGTTCCGACGTGCGCGCCCTCGACATTGCCAAGCGTCTGATGGACTACAACTTCCATCCGCCGACAAACTACTTCCCGCTCATCGTCCACGAAGCCCTCATGATCGAACCGACCGAGACGGAAAACAAGGATACGCTCGATGCCTTTGCAGATGCAATGATCAAGATCGCCGAGGAAGCCAGATCCCAACCCGATCTGCTTCACAGCGCCCCCAGCACGACTCAATTCGGCCGCATGGACGAGGTTAAGGCCGCCCGCGAACTGGTGCTATGCTGCTGGTTACCCGATCATTATGAGGAGCAGTAGGAATTAAAATACCTCTTTGATAATGTCGCATTAATTTAATCTTCTAGCCGCCCGGTGCTCACCAAAGGCATCATCAAGGAGATCCTGACCAGTCCACCCACGCACCCTCACGGCGTCAGGGTCTGTGAGCAGACCGGCGAGGTCGCGTGGGTGAAGGAAGTCATCCGATAAGGAGCCAGCATGAAAATCCAAGACATACTGATCCTCTATGACTATAACTACTGGGCCGACGCGCGCATCCTGGCCGGAGGTGCTCGGGTCAGTGCGGAGCAGTTCGCCGCACCCGGCACGTTTCCGTTCGGCGGCCTGCGCGGCACACAGGTGCATACACTCGACGCCGAACAAGGTTGGCGCATGTTCTTCCAAGGCCAGAGCTGGGCTGGCATACCGGAACTTAAGGAAACCGACCTCCCCACCCGGGAGCTACTGCAGGCGCGCTGGCGGGATGAAGAAGCTGCCATGCGTACCTACCTGGCCGGCCTGTCCGACGACGATCTGAACGGCCATTTGTACTATACGGCCGATAACGGTGAAAAGCGTGACCGTGTCCTGTGGCACTGCCTGGTGCACGTCGTGAACCACGGTACACAGCACCGCAGCGAGGCGGCTGCCCTGTTGACGGGTTTCGGCTGCTCCCCTGGCGACCTCGATTTCACCGTGTTCATGAACCAGTACAAGCCGCCTGGTTGATTCAATCTATTCAAGATATGATCATAAACAAGTGAGATTATCCATGAATACCTGCGAATTAATATCCATGGCGAAGGCGATCAGATCTTAGCAGAGCCATACACCTCGGTAAGCAGAGCCGACCTGGCAGGTCGGCTCTGCATTTTAATATCCCCTCCTACTAATTCCAACCGAAGGAAGGTACGGGTGCCCTATGCCCACTATCCTCTCTAAAAATATGCAGGAAAAATGAGATCGTTTTGATGTGTGTTCTTCCATTATTTTGTAGTAATATCCTTAAATCGAAAATGGCTTCTGTTCTCCTTTAAAAGAGCTTGTGAGGTATGTATGGACGAAAAGGAAGGTTCTGATAACCAGTTATCATCCCAACCGGGGGTTTTCCTGATCGTTAACCGCCAAATGATCCCTCTTACCAAACCGATAACGACAATTGGTCGCCAGTTGGGAAACGACCTTGTCTTCCATGAAGAATTTTTATCCCGGCAACACGCCGAGATCGTTTACGAAGATGGAAAATACATCCTCTACGATAAGAAATCCACCAGCGGTACTTATGTGAACGGTAAAAAAATTGAAAGATGCATCCTTAATTCCGGGGACTTGGTATCCTTTGCAAATATCAACATAATGTTCGTAAATAACAACGCACAGATCGCGGTCAAGGCCACTGGAACCACGAAAAGCCTGCGGATTCCTCCAAAATCGTGAGGGCTTGACTATGAATGAAGGTCAAGCCCCTTTTATTCTGGTAATCGACGATGAGCCGGCTCTTCGGTTGGGTCTGGTTGTCGCGATAAAAAGGCATGGATATCGTGCGATCGCGGCTGAAGATGGTTCCATTGGCCTGCAAAAAGCCAGGGAGCTTCTGCCCGACCTGATCATATCTGACGTAATGATGCCGCCACCGGATGGGTTTGAATTGAAACGCATATTGGGCGGCGACCCAAAATTAGCATCTGTTCCTTTTATATTCCTTACGGCGCGTTCGGGTACCAACGACCGCATTTCCGGCATCCAGGATGGAGCAGATGATTACATTTCAAAACCCTTCGATACGGAAGAGTTATTAGCCCGTATTGACGCCCTGCTCAGGCGGGTCCACACCGAGCAGGCGCGCGGCCGCGAACAGATGAAGGAGATCGCCCGTCAGGACATGGATAGATTACGCAGTGAGATCCTGCAAAATTTTCATCATGAATTACGCACCCCCCTGATGAACATCGTCACCCCGTTGGAACTGGCTGTCAATAATAAGTTCAGTGAACCTGAAATGCAAAGTAATTTTATAAGAATAGCACTTTCAAATGCAGACAGGTTGGAGTCGCTGGTCTCGGATATTATTATCCTTTCAAGTATCGATCTTGGCAATTTGAACTCGGTCAGGCAATCCATTGATATTAATGATCATATTCTGAAACCCGTTTATAAACGCCTGGAACGATATAAATACAAGGATCTCAATTTTACTCACCGTATAGTCGAAGGAGGCGACGTCAAGGCTCCCAGGAAGGAATTCATACAGTCTGTTTTGCACCTGGTTGACAATGCCTTCAAGTTCAGCCCGCAAAACGGAAAAGTGGATCTGGATATCCAAACCGGACCCAATGGCGGCATCCGGATCGCAGTTTCCGACGAGGGTCCCGGGATCCCCGTCGAACAGCGCGAAAAGGTTTTTGAAAAGTTTTACCAGATCAGCCAAGGGGATACCAGGGAATATGAAGGACTTGGGGTGGGTCTCACCCTTGCGCGTGCAACCTTTAGAGGCCTTGGAGGCGATGTAAGGATCGCTGACAGCCCCAAAGGATGTTTGATACAAGCTGAGTTACCGGGCATCCGTCCTGAAGACATAGTCTATGGATGAAAAAACCGTTCCCATCAAGCCGCTTCCACCTGAAATCAAGGCGAAGCTGCATAATCCAAAGAAAAAATGGGATGCGGCTCGCTTCAGCCGCACTTTGTTCGATCAAACCGGGGAATGTGTATTTATCATCGATCTGGACCTGCGCTATCTGGCTGCCAACAGGCAGGCGCTCCGTTTGCTTGGTTATGATGAAAATGAGATCATAGGTATGCCGGTCAGCGATGTGATCGCCATGGGGGAGCTGTCGGACCATCCTGTGATGCCGGGGGATGAAGCGAATATTTATGAAAGGATATTCAAAAGGAAGGATGGCACCTTGATCCCCGTCGAGATCGGCACTTCTCTCGTTTCCGATGAGAACGGCGAGCCCGTTTACATCCAAAGCATTGTCCGTGATATATCGGACAGAAAAGAGACGGAAAAACTTCTAAAAAGGAACGGCCGCATCCTTGCCGTAATCAGCGAGGCCACTGCCCGACTGCTTCGTTTTCCAAATATCGAGGCCGGGATCTCTGAAATGCTGGAGTCGCTGGGTTATACGCTGGAGGTTTTCGGTTGTGTAATTTTTAAGATCGAAAATTTTTCGGGCTCACCGGAGATAAAGATCCTTTACAACTGGCTGGAAAAGGACGCAGCAGGCTTTGATATGGCAACTGCCATTACACCTTTTGTTGACAGGATCATTTCGGCTCCGGAGGCTGTCCTGTCCGAAATAAACCCCGGTGGGACAAAGGAGGTTCCCGGGTATTCGTTTCTGGCGGTCCCGATCCAGGGAACCCTCGGAGCGCGCGGGTATCTGGGAACGTTCGATCGCATAAACAGCCCTTCGTGGCAGCCGAAGGAGTTTGATGTAGTTCATACTGCTGCCAACCTCATCGGCGCAGCCTTGCAACGTATTCAGTACGAAGAGACGATCCGATTGAATGAATTCAGGAACCGCACGATTGTTGATGCATTTCCTGACCTTTTAATACGGATAGATTCCGATGGCTTGATCCTGGATTACAGCTCCAGCCCGAATCATCCTCTATTCATTCAGCGTGACATGCTCGCCGGCAAGAAACTTATGGAAACCTGGCCTGAAGAGATCGTGATCGGGATCCTGGGTGATGAGAACAAGGATTCCTTTTCAGTACCCCATTGGTGGGAGGGATTTCAATTACCCTTCAGCAGCAGCGTTTATGAATCCAGGTTGCACCCGATCAGCCGCGATGAAGCCCTTATCATTATTCGTGATATTACGGATGTTGTGCGCCTCAATGAAATGAAAACGGACTTTATCAACCGCGCCTCCCACGAGTTGCGGACGCCCCTGACCGCCGCTATTCTAATGGCCGATCTTATCCAGCAGGGAGGCACACCGGAGGAACAGCAGGAATATTGGCGTGTTCTCAGGAACGAACTGAACCGCCAGAAAAACCTGATCGATCGTCTTCTGATGGCGGGACGCCTGGAAAGCGGCATGTTGAAATTGGAAAGCGTGACGATGGACCTCATCCCGGTTTTGGATGAATCCATCCAAGCTGTCAGGCCGATCGCAAATACCAGGAGGATCGTTCTGTCATTGGATGCGCCGCAAAAGCCTTTGATGATCCTCGGCGACAACGGCGCCTTGCAACAGGTTTTCATTAACCTGATCAATAACGCCGTGAAGTTTTCACCGGATGAAAGCAATGTCAGGGTGATCGTTGGACTTTCAAATGGTCATGCAGACGTGTCGATCATCGATCAAGGCATGGGAATAGCCCCCGAAGCCATGCCTCATTTGTTCGAAAAATTTTATCGTGCAAGAAACGTCACGGTTGCCGAAATACCAGGCAGTGGCATAGGCTTATACATTGTCAAGTCGATCGTCGAGGAATTGGGTGGAAATATCGATGTCAAAAGCGAAACGCACAAAGGCACGACATTTATTGTCCATTTAAAGCTGTCCACCTGAAATCAGGTGAGATCCACTTATGCGCGAAAGATGCCGGCGGATCCGGTACGCTCCCGGTCCGACTCAATTCGGCCGCTTGGACGAGGTCTGGCCATCTTTAAAGGTCGAGCGGTTGACCCCATAGCGGGACATCTCCATACCCCACAATGTGATCCGGTCGGTAAAGGTCATGCCGCATTTTTCGAGGACGTGCATCGAGCCAAAGTTCTCCGGGTGGACCAGGCCTATGATTTTTTCCAGCCCGGCTGATTCAAAACCAAACTGCAGGGAAGCCTGCGCGGCCTCCGTCGCAAAGCCGCGACCCCAAACTCGTCTGCTGAGCAGATAGGCCACTTCCGTTTCGTTTAATTCGGGCAAATATTCCAAACCACTCCAACCCACCACTTGACCATCCTCCTTATTAACGACCGCCCAGTGACCATAGCCGCGCATTCGCCAGTGGGTCAGGTGATGAGTGATGTATGCCTCTGCTTTTTCACGAGCAGGCGGAGTCTGGTTCGGGAAGTAATGAAGGATGTCTTCCTCCTGCAGGATGTTAAACCATGCATCGGCATCCTCCGGTTTCCAGGCGCGTAAAAGCAGGCGCGGAGTAAGTAAAGTGGGGATGTTAATAGTATCGGAAACGGGCATACCTATTCTTTCCCGAGATGCTGGCCAAGTTGGTAAGCCTGTTCCATCAGTTCAGGCTGCTTCTGCGCATCACCCGGATCCGATACCGAGCCATAGACCATTCCCAGGATCGGCGCATGGAGAAATCGGAACATGGTCTCGAGAGTGTGGATGGCGTTGATGGCACCCGAAGTGTAAGGATCGGTATCGCCGTAGGTCAGGAGGATGCCGACAGGCTTGTCTTTAAAAATCTCCGGGTCGGAGTTCCAGAGACCATACCAACGATCAATACATAGTTTAAGCTGGGCGGAATAGGTGAACCAATAGATCGGGCTGGCGAGAAGCAGTCCATCCGTTTCAAGGAGTTTCGGGTAGAGCGACTGCATATCGTCGTCGATAACGCAGACCTCTCCACTTTCCTTGCACAGATCGCACCCGTCACAGGGACGGATGTCCAACCCGTGCAAGTACACGCTTTCCACCAGTGCACCGGCTTCCCGTGCGCCGGTCGCCGCCCGATCCGCGAGCGCGGCGCTGTTTCCTCTTTCGCGCGGACTGCCTTTCAAGATCTCGTCGGCCAGCAGCGTCACGGTCGGCTCAAGCGGCGAGGGGCCCGCCGCCAGCCGCGCCACGATGGCTCCGTCCCACCTCAGCCGCCCGTGTTCACTGAGCGTGATGTCGGCATCCGGCGCGAACGCCAGTCGTCGCGCCCGGGCGAAGAACTCGCC